>Ga0067045_1001526_pt1 | contig 12457 bp, 11 predicted proteins | sample TerdegcTABiofilm_FD_59184 | JGI IMG/M metagenome (GOLD analysis project Ga0067045, IMG submission 59184) | Combined Assembly of (Gp0054472, Gp0054536) Wastewater bioreactor microbial communities from Singapore -Terephthalate degrading...
CCGCTGCCGCTTTCCAGGCCCAAATAAGCAAGAGTTAGACCTGCCTCACACAGTTTTCTCAAATCCTCGGGCTTTTTGCTCAGAATGTCACTTGCCCTGGCATAGATACCCACTCTCTCCAGGTAAGGAAAGTCACGGTACAGCTTCTCTAATACTTTNAGAAGCAGTCCGGTTTCCGCCACCATAGCGTTTCCATCNGCTAAAAAGACTCTGGTGATGTTANGATAGTATACTTTAGCCGCATCAATATCAGCTTCGATTTCCTCCCACGTTTTAATTCTGAATCTCTTTCCTTTATATGACACACAGAAACTACAAGCATTGTGAGAGCAACCAAGAGTCACCTGGAAAATCAGGCTGGCGGCTTCGCTGGGTGGCCGGTAGACAGGCGGAACAAGATAATAACCCATCTCTTTACCCCTTTCCGTAATTCTAAATTAACCTCTTAATACTAATTATAACAAACAAAATTATTATTATTGTTACTACTATATTAATAATATTATTATTTATTGTTACTATTCAAGTACTCAGTATTTAAGTAGTCAGTAGTCAGATTGCTTCGAGACGATAAACCATTCCCTTATTCTGACTCCTGATTAGTTGTCAATCTCCAAATGAGATTCCAATTTGCTTCGCGGCGCGAATCAAATCACCATCCACAGGAACCAGGCGTTGTTCTCCTACTGCATCCGCGAGAGGTACCGATTCAATGTTCGGGGTGCGCAAACATACCATTTCCCCAAATTTGCCTGCCATAACCAGGTTGACGGCGCCGGTACCGTAACGGGTCGCTAAAATGCGGTCAAAAGCGGTTGGAGTTCCTCCACGCTGGAGGTGCCCCAATACGGTAGCCCGTGTTTCCATGCCGGTTTCTTCTTCTATTTGATAAGCAACGACATTGCCGATGCCCCCGAGGCGAACCGGGTCAAAGCTGTCCTCCACCCTGCGCTGAACTACCATTTCGCCCCCGACCGGTTTTGCCCCTTCTGCGACCACTACTATGCTAAACTTCTTTCCCTGTTCCTGTCTGTCGTTAATTTTTTTAATAACTTTTTCCATTGAGAAAGGTATCTCTGGAATGAGAATAACGTCAGCTCCCCCTGCCAGGCCTGCTTCAAGCGCGATCCAACCTGCATAGCGTCCCATAACTTCTAAAACAATGATCCGGTGGTGCGACTCGGCGGTTGTATGCAGCTTATCGATTGCTTCGGTGGCTGTGTTTAAAGCAGTGTCAAAACCAAATGTCTGATCAGTAGCTGATAAGTCGTTGTCTATGGTTTTTGGCACGCCCACAACCGGCAAGCCCTTTTCTTCAAATAGTTCTTTGCCGATGCTGAGGCTGCCGTCGCCGCCAATAATGATCATTGCATCGATGTTATGTATGTTTACGTTTTCAACAACACGATCCGATACATCTTTAAATACTTTTTGTCCGTTAATGACCATCGGATAATGAAAGGGGTTGTCCCGGTTGGTAGTTCCCAAGATAGTTCCTCCACGAGGCAGGATACCGACTACATCCTTTTCAGTCAAATCCCGCGCCCGGTTTTGGATCAGCCCGCCAAAACCATTTTCAAACCCCACCACCGTAAGCCGGTATTCTCTAATAGCAGTTTTTACCACGGCACGGATTACAGCGTTAAGCCCCGGACAATCACCACCTCCGGTCAGCACTCCGATCCGCCTGATTGCTTTATTTACCGCCACGTTATTCCCTCCATTCATTGGTAAATAGATTAAGATTACGATATCATTTTGAGGAAACGAAATCAATAATATGCTTGTTGATGATTTCCGGTTTCTCCAGCATAAGCATATGGCCCGCCCCCTCAATCTCGCTCATTCTGGCTTTGGGCAAGCCACATTCCAGCAAACGGCTGTATTTTAACGGTGTAAGCAAGTCCTCGGTCCCCGCCAGGATTAGAGCCGGCAATTGAATCTCTGAAAGCCGGGGAGTTACGTCAAAACGTTTGCATGCAGAGAAGTCCTTAAACCATACCACCGGACTTGTAGCACTAATTTCCCTTAAGGCAAGCTCTTTCAACCGGGGTGGAGTGTTCTGTCCGTATGCAAAACTAACTAGCTCGTGATTGTGCCGCCCGTTTTTTATCATATCAAGTACCGCGTGGATAGCACTGAATCTAGCTCCTGTTGCAATTAAGATAGCACCTTCCAGCAATTCAGGGTGACTAAGGGAGAATTCCAGCGTAACCGCCCCTCCCATGGAATGACCGGCCAAGTAAAAGCAGCCGTTGACCAACTTGACGGCAAATTTATAGATAAACTCCCTGTAATCTTTAATATTATCACAGGCAGCCCCTCCCGATTTCCCGTGACCAGGCAAGTCCGGCGCCAAAACATGAAAACTTCTTCCTATCCCTATTAATTGCTTTAACCAGTAGCTGGCGTTGCCACCAGCTCCATGGATAAAAACAATTGTTTTATCTGCCTTGTCCGTTTTCTCCGGGAAACGTTCATAATAATAATATTGAACGTTATCTAACTCGCAGTAAGGCATTTCAATCACCAACCCAAAAATAAAAGCTACCGCCAGGGCCGATAGCGACAGCGCGACCTGTGGGCTTACAACGCGGCTCATGTTCGCCCTACCTAATCGGGGACATTCCTCCGGCCCCAAAGATAGGCCCGTTAGGGAGGTGTGTCCCCTTTCCTCAGCCATGAGCTCGTTCGCCCTCGGGCTCGGTCAAACTCGCTCGCTTCACTCGCTCAAACAGTTCCCTCGCTATTCCGAGGGTGGTTCTAATACAATCAGTTTGACTTGCAATGGCGATACTGCAGAAACGCTTATGTCATAAAGTGGCTCTCGCCATTGCCGTCCTCAAAATCGCCGCTAACGTAAGCCCACAGGTCACTTATCCACAATTCACGAAAAGCATAATTCTCTGAATTAATTGGGGACATTCCTTCCCTGATTTCCAAACAACTTTCGTTTTTATTCTAACAAAGGAAGGTGTGTCCCCCTTCCTTATACCATGTTGTTCTACTGACCAGTGCTTTTAACTAAATCCGTCAAGGTCTGTTTTAATTTGGACAGTGTTTCTCCATACCCTGACCAATCTCCTGTCTTAAGTTTGTTCTGAGCCTCATCATAAAGCTGGTTCGCCTTTTGAGCCAGGTCGGCGACACTGGCAGGCGGCTGGGGCTGAGCGCTTGGTTCAAGTGGAGTCACCGGTCTGTTTACGTCCCCGCTAGTACCGAATATTTTTTCTAACGCTTTTTCCAAAGTCGGCTCCATCACCACCAGATCGCCATGAGCCACAATCACCCGGCGCAATTCCGGCATTTTGCTTTGTTCGGCCTGGAGGTAGAGCGGTTCAACATAAAGCAAGGCGTCCTTAATCGGGATGGCCAGCAAGTTGCCCCGGATTACCCTGGAGCCGCGCTGATCCCATAAGGATAATTGTTGAGATATCGTTGTATCCTGGTTAACCCTGGCCTCAATCTGCATCGGACCATAAACCAGTTCTTGTTTGGGAAAGCTGTACGCAAGCAGTTTTCCGTAATCTTCACCGTCCGACCTGGCCGCCAGCCAGGCAATCATGTTCTTCTTGTTCTGTGGGGTAAACGGCAATATTAACACAAACTCCGGTTCATTTTCACCAGGAAGCTTGATTATCGTATAGTAAGGCTGCATTGGTTTCTCTTCATTACCGAATATTTCAGTCGGCAAATTCCACTTGTCTTCCTTGTTATAAAATACCTGCGGGTCCTCCATATGATACACGGCATACATATTTGCTTGAATATTGAAAAGATCCACAGGGTAGCGGATATGGCTTTTCAGGTCGCCGGGCATTTCATCCATCGTTTTGAACAACCCGGGGAAAATCTTGCTGTAGGTCAAAACCAGGGGATCACCAGGATCGCTTATATAAAAATCAACTTTACCTGTATAAGCGTCTACCACGACCTTCACAGCGTTACGGATGTAGTTGTTTACTTTATTATATGGTTCAGAATAAGGATATTTGTCCGTGGTTGTATAGGCGTCCCACATCCAAAATAGTCTACCCTCACTTAGAACAATGTAAGGATCGCTATCATAATCAAGGAAAGGAGCAATTTTACGCACTCTTTGTTTAATATTACGGTAGTACAAAATCCTGCTGTTGTCGTCGACATCACTGGCAAGCAGTAACTTATAATCTCCAAAAGAAAAAGCAAACATGACCCGGCGCATAAAACTGGCCAAGTTGACGCCGCCGCCGCCTTCATACGTCGAAAATACATTATCATCACCGCTTGGATAATCAAATTCCAGGGTCTTGGTATTGACGATAACATAATTATCAGTCATTTCGCCGTAATAAACTTCCGGGCGGGTGACCTTAAGGTCGGTTGTGCTAACCGGAGGGATATCCTTCAGGAAGAAAGCGGGTAAACCTTCTCCAGTAAGTTCATTTACCGGACTCATAGCAATTCCGTAGCCATGGGTATACTTGAGCCGCTGGTTCATCCATGTCTTAGCCTGCGTAGAAAGGTGTTCCTGGTTCAGCTCCCTGGCTGCCAGCATCACCTGGCGGTAACGGCCGTCAACAATGTAGCGGTCCACGTCAATATCCTTAAATTGATAATAAAGTCTCATCTCCTGCATCTGGCTGTAGGTCTGCTGGAGTGGCTCCCAGTCCCAGAGACGGATATTGTTGACAGTGTCCTTGTTAGCCTTGATGTCTTCCAGTGATAATACTTTTCCCGCAGGGAAGTTTCGCTTTTCTATGGTATCAAGGTTATACGCTTTTCTGGTAAACTGGATGTTCCTTTCCAGGTATGGAGTCTCCATGGAAATTTCGTTCGGGGTTACTATAAATCTTTGCACAAATATAGGGTAAATCCCGCCGAGCAGAACTGAAGCAAGCAAAAGGAACCCGATGCTGTACACAATAAGTTTAAACCGGCGCAAGAAAAGGTTCACCAAAATTGCCAGAGCACAAATAAGGGCTACATAGGTAAGTACCTTATAGGCAATCAGAGTGGTATGAGTAGCTGTATAACCAGGTCCCCAAACCGCGCCGTGATGGGTGAAAAGTAAGGCATACTGGTCAAGCTGATATCCCGCAGCTTTTAGGGAGAAGAAAAAGACAGCCAGAAAAGACAAGTGATAACGGGCCGACATAGACTGCAAGAGCCTGCCGGGAGAGCCTTGGGCAATGCTAACCAGCAGGTAAATTATCGACACCCAAAAAGCGATAATCAGGATAGTCCAACTTGCAATATTATAAAGAAACTGATAAAAAGGAAGCTGGAAGACATAAAAACCAATATCACGTTTGAAAACTGGATCTAAAATCCCAAAAGAGGTCGGGTGTAAAAACTTTTGTAAAGTAACCCAGTCCCCTGCAACAGTAAAACTGAACAAGAAAGCCACAATTAGACTAAAAATAGAAAAAGCTGCTAATAATAACCGTGGGGTAAAAAATTTGCTCAAAGGTGATGTCTGGATTGTCAGCAGGTTATCCTCTCGAAAAACCGCAGCTTTCTGCGAAGCTTTTATTAACGGACCACGTGTTAAGAGCAGGTTTACAAACAATAATATGAAAAATGACGCGCTTGTAACAAATCTTAAGCCTAAATCTGAAACAATGATCGTCATAAATACGCGCTGATAGTTTTGAGACTGGAACCATAACCAGTCAGTATAAAGTTGCGCGCTTTCCATGGAAATTACCAGCAAAATAAAGACCAAACCTATGAACGCAATAAAAGACCAGCGCAATTTGTTATGCAAACAATTTACCTCCTATAAACCATTATTATATCGTGTCTTGTATAATGTTACATAGGTTTGGGCAACTTCTGGCTGTTGTCAGCCTCATGTTTCAGTTTGGCCTGGCACATTAAACAAAATACGGCTGATTTCTTTCCGGGCATATCATCATAGTCATCGTCATCTTCAAATTGATCGTGTTGAACTACTTCTTCCTCAAACAACTTTCCGCATAACATACAACGTATCTTCACACCCTACACCCCCGCAATTTAATTAAACAACATCAAATATTCGCTGTTGCCCTTCCTAATTCCTGCCTGTTTAAAAAATACGGAGTTTTAGTAGAATGTGCAATTAATTCCCATTTTCTATAGTTTAACCCAATTCAAAATAATTAGTTTTAGTTTTTAATTCATTGATAATAGCCACCCCGGAACTGGAGCCAATCCGGTTTGCCCCGGCTTCCAACATGGACAGTGTTTTTGCCAGGTCGCGGATACCTCCCGAAGCTTTAACGCCAATATTTGGTCCTACTGACTGTCTAAGAAGTTTCACATCGGCAACCAGGGCACCCTCTTTACTAAAACCAGTTGAGGTTTTTACAAAATCCGCACCTGCCGCTACAGCTATCCTGCAGGCTATAACCTTTTCTTCATTTGTCAAAAGGCATGTTTCCAAAATTACTTTAACAATTGTACCACTTCTTTCATGCCTGACAGCGCGAACCACCCCCTCAAGCTCTTCTTGAGCTTGCCTGATCAACCCGCTTTTTAAAAACCCAATGTTCGTTACAACATCCACCTCTGAAGCACCTGAGCTTACCGCCGCAGCCGCCTCAGCCTCTTTTACGGCCGGATCGTTTGCTCCAAGAGGAAAACCGATTACTGCACAGATGCCTACAGGTGTATTTTCCAACTCTTGGCGCGCCAGATTAATATAGCATGGATTAATACATACCGACTTAAAACCGAATTCACAAGCCTCTTGACAAAGGTCAATAATATCATGAGAAGTGGCTTCGGGTCTTAGAAGTGTATGGTCAATGACCCCCGCTAATTCCACCGGTAATATTTTCATCATATCGCCTCTGTAACTTATTTGTTGTTTAATGCAAGTTTAATTATTTTTTCAATCAATTCAGGGAATTCAATTCCCGCGGCGCGGGCAGCATCCGGCAAGAGACTTGTGTCAGTCATGCCTGGAATTGTATTCAACTCCAGGATATACGGCTTCCCCTGGCGGTCGACAATAAAGTCCACCCGTGCTATTCCCCTGCATCCTAAAGCTTTAAACGCGCGAATAGCCAAGTCCTTAACCAAAACTTGCTGTTCATCCGGAATGCGCGGCGGGATAATATGGCTACTCATACCGGCAGTATACTTGGCCTCATAGTCATAGACTCCGGTGGCGGAAACGATCTCAATCAGGGGAAGAGCAACTGGTTCGTCATTTCCCAGCACAGAAGCAGTTACTTCCACTCCTTCAACAAATTGTTCAACCAGGGCAACCGGATCATGCTGAAAGGCCAATTCCAAGGCTGGAATCAGATCTCTCTCCTGGTTTACAAAAGTTATGCCAATTGTTGAACCTTGCGTAGGCGCTTTAATCACCAGAGGCAAGCCCATTTCGTCAATAATTCGCGCTATTGTAGCCGACATACCACGGAGTTCAATTTCTTCCTTACTGATCAGGATAAATGAAGGTGTTGGAAGGTTCTCAAAAAGCAGTATTTTTTTAGTTGTTATCTTATCCATAACCATAGCACTGGCTAAAACACCTGAACCAGTATAAGGGACACCAAGTATTTCCAGCATCCCCTGGATTGTTCCGTCTTCACCGAACTTACCGTGCAAAGCCAGGAAAGCAAGCTCAATCCCTTCTTCTTTAATCCTGCTCGCAATGTTATTATCCACATCTATTTTCACACTTGGATAACCCTTCAACATAAGCGCATTATAAACAGCCTCACCTGTTCGCAGGGAAACTTCCCGCTCAGCCGATTTACCGCCCATTAAGACACCAATCTTTATAGCCAAATCAATTACCTCACTTTTAGATTTTATAACTATTCTAAGATTATATTCGCTTATGAGCAAGAAAACCCTACAAAAGAGTTTTTTCTTGACGTGATAGTACGGTTATTATATAATAACGACCGGAGGATTTTAAATTTAGGGGAGTAGCTCAATTGGTAGAGCATCGGTCTCCAAAACCGAGGGTTGCGGGTTCGATCCCTGTCTCCCCTGCCAGTATTCTCAAGGGTTTCAGCCTTTGAGAATTTTTATTTATAAACGGTTTGGACAAGATTTTAGACAGATTGTGTTTTTGTAGACAGATTAGACAGTTCTGGAGGGGACTTTCTTTTTGCTAAATACATCTTCCATGATGTCCGCTGCTTGCCGGTCCTTACTCTCCAGGAAATGACTATAAACGTTCTGTGTAGTGGCTGAAGTGCTATGCCCCAACCGGCCGGCAACCGTCTCTATATCCATCCCCTTACTTATCAAGAATGTGGCGCTTGTGTGCCTCAATACATGAAAATTCAAATGTGGCAGATTATTACGTTTTAACTTTCCCGCCGGGAAGTCCCCGTGCCTTCCGCCTTCCTTGCTCGCGAAGCGAGAGCGAAGGGCGGGGATGAGAGACGGGTAAACATCTGTTCGTGCACTCCTTTTTGTGGTATAATGTAGTAAAGCGTCCACCTGCAGGCAGGAGGTCGGAATACACATATCAGCCGGTAGCCCTGTGTTACGTAAAGCCGACAAGGGAGTTCCGGCGGACGCAGTACCGTGGGAACCACGGAATTCAGGCCTGTCGAAGCACCGCAGGTTGCTGATGAAGCAGGAAGCCCATCCCTGAGCGGAGCGAAGGGATGGGTAGTTCACTATTTTAGCCTTCTGTTCTTAGGGCTATAAAATTATAACCACCAGCATACTTCAAGCCAGTGGTTATTAATACAGCTTTGGATTTACTTAGTTTTTTTTATTCATTAAATACAGCCGCCGCAGAATCCCACACCGAAAACGAGAAGGATCAAAATTAAAAAGATAATAAACGCCGGGCTACCAAAACCTACTCCACAAGCTTCTTCAGCTTTAACTTCGGCCATAAAGGATGCCTCCTTAGTTTTTTTTCTACACTATATGAAATAGGTGATAAATGTGTGAATGTATAATTATACACATAATTCTTTATTAAATCGGTCTAAAATATTCTCCTTCTGACTGAGGAAAACCTGGTCCAGCATTGGCTGGATTTTTATCCTTCGAAAGGGCAGTGCGTTATCATGGGACAGTTCACAAAGAAAGCCACCCTCATCTGGTGGCTAAAAAAGGAAATTAGTGAAGGTTATATTATATAAGAGGATGAAGATGGTAATGATTTTATTTTAGCAATTTTTTAAATATTATCAATATTCTTTTTTATCATCAGAACATCTTATCAATAAAAAATGCCAATAGAACTAATTTTTGAAATATTATATTTAATACATCAACTATGTAATTATTTGGCAATTAAGGTTATTGACGATTAGAAAATCTCCCCATGGTTGATAATGTAACCAGAACATTGAAGCCTTAAAAAAACAGGTAAAATTGCCAAATATGTCGAAATACACCTAAAACATTTGTTTACCTGTAACGATAAGATATATAAACAATGTAGCAAGCGAGAAAGGGCAACCATGAAGTTCAAGGATATTAAAACGTTATTACCTATATCAATACCCTTTGGACTAATATACTTGTCTTATAAGTTTTTCTTAAAAATTGAGGAAACGCAGTTAGTGTCTTTTGAAGTAATACGATACTCTTCTTACGCCGTATTGTTGATCGGGTTAGTTGTTAGTTACTTTTTTAATCGAAATAGGGTCTTTTTCACCTTAATCACATTGCTATTGAGTCAATATCTGTTAGTAGATACCGGACAGGAGATATTAAACAGAAAATTATACTTGAATGTTGTTTATACTGCCGTTTGTATATTCATTCCATTAAATATAATAATATTCACTTTTTTAACAGAACGTGGTGTTTTAACTCCGGGCGGTAAAAATCGGATAGCATTGATAATTGCAGAAATTATTTTTACCGCCACAATATTTTGGTTGAATAACCAGTCATTAATTGCCCTCCTTAATAAAAAAGTTTTTTCTTTAAGAATCATTAGCCTAACGCCTGTACCTCAGATAGCAACTTTATTATTCCTTGCCACCATGTTGATCCTAATTATAAGACAAAGTAAAAATATATCATCTTATGAAAGTTCATTTACCGGTGTCATAGTTGCCTCTTTTATTGCCCTTAATTTTAAAGGAAATAATCTAGCCGCGGTTATATTTTTCTCCGTGTCGTCAGTTATATTAATTGTTGCAATAATTCAAGACCTTTATAGAAAGGCTTACCTGGATGAATTAACCGGAATCCCCACACGTCGTGCACTTATGGAAGAACTTATGAAAATAGGTGACAAATATACTGTCGCCATGCTAGACATCGATTTTTTTAAAAAGTTTAATGATACTTACGGATATGATGTAGGTGACAACGCGTTAAAGTTTGTTGCTGCAATGATGAAAAATGTTACCGGCGGGGGAAAAATCTATCGTTACGGGGGTGAAGAATTCACAATTATTTTTCCTGGTAAAGGAGTAGATGATGCGGTTCCCCACCTGGAGAAATTGAGAGATAAAATCTCCAGGAGGGGATTTATCCTCCGTGGACAGGATAGACCAAAGAAGAAGCCAAAAAACGTTAAACCGAGTAGCAATTCTTCAAAGCGGCTCTTTCTAACTGTTAGTATTGGAGTATCCGAGAAAACCGAAAGAAATAAAACGGCTGAAGATGTTATCAAATCCGCGGATAACGAGCTTTATAGGGCAAAGAAAAACGGAAGAAACTGTATCAGTAAATAAAAATTGGAGATACCGCTCTTCTGTCAACAGGAAATTCGCTAACGCCGCCGTTTCGTGCTCTTATTATGTTGTGTATTAGTAAACTGTTAATCCGCCGTCAACAGTCCATACAGCCCCTACAACAAAGGATGCTTCATCTGAAGCTAAAAAACAAATAACTTTTGCCACTTCTTCCGGCCTCCCAATGCGTCCTATAGGATATAAGTCAACTATACTTTTTAGGTGCTCGCTTTTATTTACAACGTTAGCCAGTTGCTTTTCCAACATTGGAGTAGATACATCACCCGGGCAGACACAATTTACTCTAATATTATGTGAAATAAGTTCTAAAGCTATGGCTTTCGTAAAAATGGTTATGGCTCCTTTAGAAGCGCAGTATGTCGAGCAAAAGAAATTTCCATTAATCCCGGCATCAGAGGAAACATTTACAATAGATCCTCCCCCAGATTTTATTAACTCAGAAGCCGCATATTTGCATATAAAATATGTCCCCTTAACATTAACGTCCATAATACGGTCATACCTCTTCTTCAGCAACATCAATTATTGGTTTTTCAATATATTGACCAGCGGAATTTAATAACAATATCAAGTTTACCAAATTCGGCAACTGTATATTCTATTGCCTTCTTACACTCGTATGGCATTGACACGTCTATGGCCTTAAATTTAACAGCGTCCTTGTATTGTCTTAGCATTTCTAAAGCATTTAACCCTCTACCCTCATTACTCCCAATAATTAATACTTTTGCTCCGCCCTGTAAAAGCATTTCTGCTGTTGCAAATCCAATTCCCGAACTTCCTCCTGTCACTAGCGCTACTTTTTCATAAAAAGAATAAGCCATCTTATCACCTCTCTTTGGATTAGCGTCAGGTTAGCTGTCACCACAGGGCAAACGCATGGCAAACCTCGCCACCGGACATGATTCATCCGGATGAAAGTTAACCTTGGCTTTATTCCCATTATAATACTTTAACTGACCATTGCTAAAATAATCAGAGTAAATTTTCCATTATCCAATAAAAGGAAATATAGGTAGGTTAGTCGAAATAATATAATGACTTAAGTATAAATGTGGTGTGCTATTAAATGGGGCAGGTCATTATATTTTTAGCTAGTATATTAAATAATATCCATGATTTTATTGTTTACATTACTAGCACCCGGGGGATTAATCTAACGGACAAAGAGCTTCATTTTTGGGTAATTGGGAGCATAGGCATAGTTATATTTTTTGTTGCAGACTTCATTTTTAAGTATTTGGCCAAGTGGTCAATATCAGTTATTTCTTTTATTTTTACATTTATTGTCCTGATAGTATTTGTTTTTATTCTGGAAATAGAACAGAAAATAACTGGTAGAGGCAATATGGAATTTTCAGATATTATTTCAGGTCTATGGGGATTTGGGGCTATATTTAGCATTTATTTAATTGCTAAAATTACTATTAGTTTTGCTAATAAAATATCTAACAATAACAAATCATGAAAGAGTTAGACTATGTTAAAGCAAGAACAAATTCGCCTTCGGCGACCTGTGGGCTTACAACGCGGCTCATGTTCGCCCCTAAAATCGTTTGAGCTCGTTCGCCCTCGGGCTCGGTCAAACTCGCTCGCTTCGCTCGCTCAAACAGTTCCCTCGCTATTCCGAGGGTTCACTCGCTCTTTGAATAAAGGCTCAAATCGCCGCTAACGTAAGCCCACAGGTCACTTATCCACAATTCTCGAAAAGCATAATTTCCTAAACAATAAAATAACCGCCAACTGGCGGCAAAAATATTTTCGTGGAATAATTCAATGTCAACTTGTAT
>Ga0067045_1031380_pt1 | contig 12446 bp, 10 predicted proteins | sample TerdegcTABiofilm_FD_59184 | JGI IMG/M metagenome (GOLD analysis project Ga0067045, IMG submission 59184) | Combined Assembly of (Gp0054472, Gp0054536) Wastewater bioreactor microbial communities from Singapore -Terephthalate degrading...
CGAAAAAATACGAAATCACCAAGGAAAATTGCGCCGACTCCATACTTGCTCAGGCTCTGAATACCGTCAACTTCCCTCAACTGATTAACTCCGCTTACGACGACGGAATCCGGATCTTTATTGAAATAGCCCCCGGTTCCTCTTGCAGTCGGATGATCTCCCGGATTCTCAGAGATAAACCCCATATCGCCCGTTCCTGCTCCAATCCCGGTATGAGGGAATCTTCCTCTTTACTGCGTCTTCTGGCTTTTCTCGTCTCTCATCGTATTCCTTTATCTCTTGACTCTCTATATAGATTCAAATATATTAGTGATAAAGAAAATGAAATTAAAAATAAAAAGTTGAAATATATTATTATTCCTGTGGGAGGAAAGCCTTTTAATGTAAAAAGTGAATTATTAATACCTGTTAAGGTGATGTCCATAGAAGATGAAAAGTATATTAATGAAAGTAAATATTTTATAAAGAATAAAAAAGCAGACGCCTTAACCGATATTATCTCCGACCGGGTTAAGATTGCTTCGTCGCAGGCTCCTGGCAATGACAAACTCCCTTCCGCCGATTATAATGATAAACCTGACTCCCATCATGAGTTTGAATCTCCGTCTCAGGGCAGACCCGATGAAGAGGATAGCCATACCTATTATCAAAGCAGACATGAAGAGATGATCTACAATAATATTCGGGGAGAGAGTCGCTTATCATCTCCTTTCCAGCCTCTGGTAGAGAATCTGGAAAAGTCTTTTATTGAACAGGCAAAGGCTCATTCCTCCTATCTTACTTTCTCCCAGAATATAAGCGATACCATTGCCAATAATATACATCTGCAAATGTCCCTTATGGCGATGATAAAAGGAGAGGAAATACCTGCGGAATTATTTCAACCCAATCCCGTTCCTGTGGAAGAGGAAAGTCATGAGAGACGGGATTATCATGAAGAGATTCTTCACTCCCTTCAGAATGACAGGGAATCCTGTGGAAGAGAGGCGGAGGACAGAGAGTCAAAGAGCGGAAAGTCGAAGATTAGAGGAGATGAAATTTCCTCATTATTATCTTCTTCCCAACCGTTTTCATCAGCAGAGCTATGTCCATCGCTTGAAAGTCAATCATTATCGCCATCTCCGGTTACACTACCTGCTATGGCGGACAAGAGTCTTTCTGGTATAATTTCAATTACTGATGCTATTTCAATAACTCCCCGCTCTTTGAATCGGCGGGAGTGTATGGAATTTGCTATCGGTTCTATAGGGAAGGTTCTGGGTGAGTTATATAAGGATATTGACAAACATCCGACCAGAGTGCGACTTCCCGATGAACCCCTCATGCTGGTGGATCGGATCCTTTCTATCGAGGGAGAACCTCTGTCTCTTACTACAGGCAGGGTGGTTACCGAGCATGATGTGAAGAAAGGGGCATGGTATCTGGATGGCGGTAGGGTTCCCACCTGTATCGCGGTGGAGGCGGGTCAGGCGGATCTTTTCCTGTCGGGTTATCTGGGAATTGATTTGCGGACAAAGGGTCTGGCGGTTTATCGGCTTCTGGATGCCACCGTAACTTTCCATCGTTCTCTGCCTCAACCCGGTGAAACCATACATTATAATATTCAGATCGAGAGGTTCTTTCAGCAGGGAGAAACCTATCTGTTTAAATTCAATTTTGAAAGTACTGTTAACGGTGAGCCTCTGCTGACCATGAAGAACGGTTGTGCGGGATTCTTTACTTTCAAGGAATTGGAGGAGGGTAAAGGAATCATCCATACCGAACTGGACAAACGCCCTATTCCCGGCAAAAAACCTGAAGACTGGCAATATCCCGTCCCTATGGAAGTGGAATCCTACGCCGACGATCAGATCACCGCTTTGAGAAGAGGCGATCTGGCGGGTTGTTTTGGCTCTCAATTCGAGGGACTTCCTCTTAAAAAGCCCCTCACCATCCCCGGCGGTAAGATGAAACTGGTGGACAGAGTCTTGCATATAGATCCTGAAGGAGGGCGTTTCGGTCTGGGCATTATCCGGGCTGATGCGGACATTCACCCTGATGACTGGTTCTTGACCTGCCATTTCTCCGACGATAATGTGATGCCGGGAACTCTCATGTATGAGTGTTGTATGCACACTTTCAGAATCTTCCTCCTCCGCATGGGGTGGATGGGCGAAGAGGGGGAAGTGGCCTGGGAACCGATTCCCGGCATTACCAGTAGTTTAAAGTGTCGGGGACAGGTCATCGCCACCACTAAAAGGGCGGGATATGAAATTTCCATAAAAGAAATAGGCTATAATCCCGAACCCTACGCCATTGCCGACGCCCTTATGTACGCCGACGGCAAGCCTGTGGTGGAAATGCTGAATATGTCCATAAAACTGTCGGGTTCCAGTAAGGATAAAATTCATCGGATATGGAATAACCGTCAAAAAGGTATGGAAAAAGAGATGCCCGACGAAAATATTATGAAAAAACCCGTCGTCTCTTCCGACAGGATTCTTGCCTTTGCGGTGGGATCCCCCTCCTATGCCTTCGGCGAAGCTTATAAGATATTCGATGAGGATCGGATAATCGCCCGTCTGCCGGGTCCTCCCTATCAGTTTATGGACAGCGTTATCGATATTCAGGCGGAACCCTGGCAAATGACTCCCGGCGGGATTATCACCGCTCAGTATCGGGTTCCGGAAGATGAGTGGTACTTTGACAGCAACCGTCAGGACAACATGCCCTTCGCCGTCCTGCTGGAGATCGCCCTGCAACCCTGCGGCTGGTTCTCCGCTTATATGGGTTCCGCCCTTCACGGAGGAGAAACGGATCTTTCATACCGCAATCTGGGAGGATCGGCTATTCAATTTGAACCCGTTACCCGGAAATCCGGCGTTCTCACCACCAGAGTGAAATCCACCAAGGTCTCCACATCGGGAGGGATGATAATTCAGAACTTCGATTTCGATATGTTCAGGGGCAAAAAGTGCGTCTATAAGGGAGATACCTACTTCGGGTTTTTCTCCAAAGAAGCCCTTGCCCAACAGATAGGTATAAGAGATCCTCAGATATACCTGCCCACAAAGGAAGAGATTTCAAGGGGATTTTCTCTTCAATATCCCCGCGAATTCCCCTTCCCCGACGAAAAACTCCGGATGATAGACGATATTTCCCTCTTCATCCCCGACGGAGGTCCCCTGGGATTGGGATATATAAGAGGAACCATGAAGGTGGATCCCTCCGCGTGGTTCTTTAAAGCCCATTTTTATCAGGATCCCGTCATCCCCGGCTCTCTGGGACTGGAATCCATGCTGCAGTTAATGAAATTTGTTGCTCATCATCGCTGGGGAAAAACCCGACAGGGAACCCTCCTCGCCATGCCCCTGGGGATTAATCACAAGTGGATTTATCGGGGGCAGGTAATACCAAAAAATGAGTATGTGGAGGTTTCCGCCTGGATCACTTCCATAGACGATAAAAACGGCGTCATGCTTGCTGACGGTTTCCTTTCGAGAGACGGCTTGACCATTTATGAGATGAGAGATTTCGCCCTCCGACTGGAGCAGGGAAAATAAAGGATTGAATTCTGTTAAAAAAGAAATGGTTTTTGCCCCTGAGTGTGGAATATAACCCCGTCAAATTCGCCAAAATAAAAGTTAAAATAAAGTTGGAACAGGACACGATGAAGTATTCAAAGGTTTACATAGAATCCATGGGATATGAACTCCCCCCGGTGGTGGTAACATCGGAGGAACTGGAGGAGCGCCTCTATCCCCTTTACGAGAAACTTCATATACCTCCGGGACAGTTGGCGGCTCTGACCGGGATATTCGAGCGCCGATGGTGGGAGAAAGGCTACCCTTTATCCAGGGGTGCCATTTCTGCCGCTCAAAAAGCCATCGCCAATTCCAACGTGAATTCCGGCGATATTGACGTTCTCATCTACGGGGGAGTATGCAGGGAAAACTTCGAACCCGCCACCGCATGTAATGTAGCGGCGGAACTGAATCTCAGTCCCAACTCCCTGGTTTATGACGTCAGCAACGCCTGCCTGGGAGTCTTAAACGGTATCGTGGATATCGCCAACCGGATCCAACTGGGACAGAGCAGAGCGGGACTGGTGGTTTCCAGTGAATCGGCTCGCGAAATCAACGAGATTGCCATAAGGCGGATGCTGGAAAATCCATCCATGGAGAATTTCATCGGTTCCCTGGCAACCCTCACGGGAGGATCGGGTTCCATCGCCCTGCTTATCACCGACGGTTCCTTCTCTCCCCATAATAAAAGGCGAAAACTTATCGGTGGGGTGGCTTGCTCCGCTCCCGAACATCACCGTCTCTGCCGCTGGGGCATGGATGAGGAAACCCCCGACAGTTTTGTTCAGAATATGTACACCGATTCGGTCTCCGTCCTGAAACACGGTGTGGAACTGGGAAGACGCACCTGGCAGCATTTCCTCAGGACTCTTGACCGATCCGCAGAGCAGATTGAAAAAATTATATGCCATCAGGTGGGAGCCAGCCATCGGGACGCGATCCTGAAAACCCTGGGCATCTCCGACGAACGGGACTTCTTCACCTATCCTTATCTGGGCAATATCGGAACGGTTTCTCTCCCTATCACCGCCGCCATCGCCGAAGAACGGGAATTCCTCCGTCCCGGCGATCAGGTGGGCTTTCTGGGTATCGGCAGCGGACTCAATTGTCTCATGCTGGGCTGGGAATGGTAGCTCTGGAAGTCAGAGAGAAGTTGGAAGTTGGATGTTAGAAGTTGGAGAGCGGATGTTAGAAGTTGGAGAGCGGATGTTAGAAGTTGGAGAGCGGATGTTAGAGGTTGTAAACCCCGTAGGAGCAGGTTCTTGTTGTAGGAGGGGTCTCCAGCCCCCGATATAGATAACCCACAAAATGCCCATGTCCGGGGATTTCAGTCCTTCATTTCCCTCCTCAAAGAAGAACTAAAATTATTTAATATGAATGATCTGTATCCCTTTAAAAGCAATTTTATAGATATTAATGGTATAAAATATCATTATATAGACGAAGGACAGGGTGAAGCGATAGTCATGTTGCATGGCAATCCCACCTGGTCTTTTTACTATAGGAATTTAATCATGGGGTTAAGAGATTCTTATCGGACTGTAGTACCTGATCATATCGGCTGTGGACTCTCCGACAAACCCTCTCTGAAAGAATATCCCTACACTCTGGAACGGAGGGTTGAGGATCTGGAAAAACTTTTAAACCACCTTAATATTAAAAAAGATATAACCCTTATAGTTCATGACTGGGGCGGAATGATAGGTATGGGATATGCGGTACGGCATCCGGAGAGTATAAAGAGACTGGTTATACTGAACACGTCGGGATTTCGTCTTCCCAAAACGAAACCATTTCCTCCTGCATTGGGGATATGCCGGGATAGTTTTTTAGGCGAATTTCTGGTCAGGGGATTGAACGCCTTCGTGCTGAGTGCCTCTTATGTGTGTGTGAAGCGAAAACCCTTACCGCCTGAAGTAAAGAAATCCTATATATCCCCTTACAATTCCTGGGATAATCGTATTGCGGTGTATCGCTTCGTCAGGGACATACCTCTTCAAAAAGGGGATCCTTCCTACGATTTTGTATGCAATGTAGAAGATAATCTTCATTTATTTAAAAATACTCCCATGCTAATATGCTGGGGAGAGAGGGATTTCGTGTTTGACGTCCACTTTCTTAACGGGTGGAAGGAACGGTTTCCTCACGCCGAGGTTCACTCTTATCCCGATTACGGCCATTACATACTGGAAGACGCCGGTGAAGAGATCCTGTCCTTTATTAAATCTTTTCTTAAAAATCAGTCATTCGGAAACGAATAAAACTAAACCGAAGCGGGTTGATGGATTTTTAATGATAATACTTTTGCCACGGTATCAATAAGGTATCTTTCTTCTTTTAAAAAGGGGCCTTCATCCCAGAGGGGTTTTTCTTCAGTGTAAAAAATTTCTATGCTTCCCCTGAGATTATCTTGGGCTATTATGTCGGCAGTCTGTTGCCAGGGAGTTATTTGAAAATTTTCGGTTCTGAATTCTTTTTCTCCCAGGATTATTCTTGCGCAGGTTATTTCGGGATATTGCCAGGCAGGGGGAAACAACCGGACTGTTTTTTGCAATATTTCATCGGAAGAGAGTCGGGGTTCCGATATAATCCGGGAAAGTTCATATAGACAGCGAAGTTCCTTGACTCTTTCACCTAATTTGAATTTTTCTCCATTATATGCATTTTGCAATTCCTCCCTGGTTTGTCGTTCGGTGGTAACATCCCGCATAACTGTTACTATTTTTGTTACTGCGCCGCTTTCTTCCAGGGGAATTTTGGAGGTCTCAAAGAAATAGACCTTGCCTTCTACTGAGACGACTTCCTCTCCGGAGACGGTTTTTCCGCTTTTTATTACCTGAGAATATTCATCTTTAAAATTTGGGGACAAGAAAGGGCATAACTTAAACAGGTTTAATTTCTCCAATTCTCCTGTAAAACCGAAGCAAATTACCTGATTGGAAAAATATTTGTTATATAAGAGCAGATCCAGATTGAGATCCACCACAAAGATCATATCGTCGATGGCGTCAATGGTCTCCTTGTATTGTCGTCGGGAGGATATTAAATCGGCCTGGGATTTTTTCTTTTCTATTTCCGTCTGTTTTTTCTGGAGAAGGTTTTTAACGGAATTCAGTATTTTTTCTTTATATGCGATAATACCGAAATCTTTGGTAAAATAGTCCGAGGCTCCTGCAAGGAAAGCTTCTCTGGCTATTTGTTCGTTGCCCTGTCCGGTACAGAAAATAACCGGCAGCTCCGGATATTTCAGTTTTATTATATTCAGTAGTTCCAGACCGTTCATTTCCGGCAGGTCGTAATCGGTGATAATCAGATCGAAGAGTTCGTTTTCGAGCATTTTCAGGGCTTCGGTTCCACTGGTTACGGGAGTTATATTTAAGTTATTCCGAAACAAAATAGCATAAATGTCAAGGATCATTATATCGTCATCTACATGAAGAATTCTGGGAATAGAAAGATTATTCATAAAGTTAAATCAGGGGTTTTCCTCCCTCCGAAGATTAAAAATGCTCTCTTGCCATCATTATATCCTGTTATGTCTGCCAAAGCAAGACACTGATTCTATTTTTGCGAACTTGCCGTATCTCCTGAGATCAGGCGGAGTTTGTAGTTGGAAAAAATTTCTCCTCCCAGGATGAAGAAGAGGATGGCTCCCTGGAGGATATAAGCAAAAGACACGGGCAATCCCATAGAGATTTGCAGTTGATCTCCTCCCACCAGAAGTCCCCCGAACAGGAAGGACGAGAGCAAAACGGCAAAGGGATTGAGGCGAGCCAGCCATGCCACGATAATCGCCGTATAACCGTATCCGGCGGAAAAGCCGTGCTGCAAACGATGCTGAATCCCGCCAATTTCGATCATTCCCGCCAGTCCCGCCAAAGATCCGCTTAAAAACATCACCATGAGAATGTTTCTGGAGAAATTCATTCCCGCGTAGCCGGCGGCTTTGGGATTGGCTCCCGTAACCCGGATTTCGTAACCCCAAGCCGATTTGTTCATGATTATATAGATTATAATGCTTAAAATTATACCTATAAAAAGACCCAGATGAATCTTGGTGCCGGTAATGGTGGGGAGCCAGGTATGACGATTAAACTGCTCCGTCATGGGGAAGCCGTAGCCGTTGGGATCTTTCCAGGGGCCATAGACCAGATAGTCCACCCAGTAAATGGCTATATAATTCAACATCAAAGTAGTAATTACTTCATTGGCATTACCGTAAGCCTTGAGAGTTCCCGCCAGGCTTCCCCATAACCCTCCTGCGATCATCCCCGCCAGCATCATGAGGGGAATGACGATCCATGGGTTAAGGTGTCCCAGTTTCATGGCGACGAAACTGCCCGCCATAGCACCCATGTATAACTGTCCTTCGGCGCCGATATTCCATAACTGCATCCTGAAAGCGACAGCCACTCCCAACCCGCACAGGATAAAGGGGATGGCTTTCACCAGTGTTCCTGCCAGAGCCTTACCGGAACCGAAAGCCCCGGCAAATATCTCGGCATAGGCTTTTATGGGATTGACCCCGACGATCAAAAGAATCACGGCACAAAGCAACAATGCCATTAAAACCGAAATAACACCGTTTATAACGGGCATCCAGGGAGACGGGTTGTCATTTTTTTCTATAATAAACTTCACTTTTTCCTGCTCCGGGTATAAAATCGACCCAGTTTAATTCAAAGAATAAATCCCGAATCCCTGCCGCCGGGAATGGAAGGAGGAAGTTTTTATCGGGAGAACCCATTAATGAAAGAGAAGGGAAAGTATTGCGGTTTATAGAAATTTCCCTTTGGTTTTCCCCTGAAGCGATTAAAGGAGGTTTTGGGTATTTTCAGGACAATCCTTTCCGTTATAGCCGTTCTTATGCTGCTGGCGTCCCTGGTGATGGTGACGGCGGTAGCCTGTGATATTTTCGGGGTCTATCTGCCGGGCATGGAATACATAATTCCCCAGGGAGTTCAGGAGGACAAGATCATCTTGAAGCACCCCACTCCCACTCCCACGGTGGTGATTACCAAGGATGACCAGGTGATTGTGGTGGAGAAAACCCCCGAAGAAAAGGAAGAAAATGAAAAACGAAACCCAACCCCCTGACCAGGGAATCGAAGGGACTGAAAGACCGGAATTTCGGGAAGAAACCGTATCCCCCCCGGAAACCAGAGGCGGGGTCATGGTTAACGTGGGGTACGGAAATCTGGTCTATGGCAAAAAAATAGTGGCTCTTTTAAAACCGGGTTCCTCCCCCATGAGAAGACTGATTCAGGAAGCCAGGGAAGACAGAAAACTTATCGATGCCACCCAGGGAAAAAAGACCCGTACCGTCATGGTGATGGATAACGGATATATAATCTTGTCGGCGGTGTCCCCCGAAACCCTGGCCGGCAAATTATAGGAAAAAGACGGGTAAATTATGAATGGAACGGATACTATATTTATGATTGAGGAACAACCGGCAACCGTTGTTGGCGCGGACAGGAAATCCGATGCAGGCGCGGATGAAAAAAACCATAGACAGGGCATATTGTTTGTTATTTCTGGAGCGTCGGGAGTAGGCAAGGGAACCCTCATAAATCGTCTCATGGCGGGAGATTCGAACCTGGTTTTTTCCGTATCGGCCACCACCCGCTCGCCCCGACCCGGAGAAACCGACGGCGTGGAATATTTTTTTATGGAGCAGGAGCGGTTCCTGAAGATGATTCCGGAAGGAGATTTTCTGGAACATGCCTTTGTTCACGGCAACCATTACGGCACTCCCCGGTCTTTTGTGGAAGATAAACTGGGGCAGGGCATGGATGTGGTGCTGGATATTGATGTCCAGGGAGCCCTGCAGGTGATGGAAAAGCGTCCTGAAAGTACGTTTGTGTTTATTGCTCCGCCGGCTTTCGACATAGAAATTTTAAGGGGGCGACTCATGAAAAGAAACACCGAAACTCCCCAGCAGATGGAGAAAAGGTTGAATACGGCACGGCAGGAGATGAAATCCGCTTATAAATACGAATATATCGTTTTCAATGACGAGCTGGAGGATGCACTGGCGGATCTGCAGGCGGTAGTGCGAGCCGAAAGGCTTAAATCCTGCCGATTTTTTCCAAAAAAAGATTTTTATCCTGCGGGTGATAATCTAATATCTTGATATTTGATAGAAAATCCCGAATCTGAAAAATATGGTCTGAAAGGAGCAACAAAAAAGAGAAATGATAGATCCCTCCATCGACGATCTCCTGGACTCCAGGAAGGATTTGAACATAGACAGTAAATTCGAGCTTATTACCATGATCTCCAACCGGGCGAAACAGTTGAACAACCGGGCGCCCATTCTGGTCAAGACCGACGCCCAGAAGGCGGTTACGGTGGCTATCCATGAAATAAACGCCGGGAAGATTCTGCCGGTAAAGAAAGGCATGAGAAGACGGGGATAGAAACCCAGGGGACGAAGCCGTTGTTAAAAGAATTTTACAGATATATAAGAAAAGGCGATATGCGGAATCCGGTTCTCATCGCCTTTTTTGTGCTTCTGACGTTTGCTCCCCTCCATGCCGACAATTCCCGATACGGAGGGATCCTCATATTTGGCTCCATGGGAGAACCCCTCAGCCTGGATCCGGCAACCATTGCCGACAGCGAATCGGCCCAGGTAGCCAATACAATTTTTGAAACCCTGGTCCGATACGACTCCATAAATGATCGGTTTATTCCTCTTCTGGCAACCTCCTGGAGCGTCTCTTCCGACTATAAACTGTGGCGGTTTTATCTCAGAAAGGGAGTCAAGTTTCATGACGGCAACTCCTTCAACGCCGGGTCGGTGAAATTCTCCTGGGAAAGGCAGATGGATAACTCTCACCCCTTCCACGGCGTCCCCTATGGGAGGTATATTTTTTATCGCTCAATCTGGGGCGGTTTTCCCGGTAATATAAAAAGTATAAAAATTATAGATAACTATACCGTTGATGTGGAATTATACAGTAAGGACTATAAATTTCTTAATATCATATCCCAGCTCCCCTTCGCCATAGTCAGTCCCCATGCTCTGAATCAGTATCGGGACGATTTTTTCCAACATCCCGTGGGAACGGGTCCCTTCCGGTTCCTGGAGTGGCGGCCCTGGCAGAGGATTGTTCTGGAGGGGAACAAGGATTACTGGGGAGGACGCCCTTACATAGATCGGCTGGTATTTGAACCCACCCCCGGAGAGGACAGCCGCCGCCGTCAGATGGAGCGTCGGAGAATCGACATGATGGAAAACCCCACCACGGATTTTATATATAACATAGAAGTCAAGAACCGATACGACTACCTCAAGATAGAAGATATGCCGGGAACCAACCTGTCCTATATAATATTCAATTGCCAGAAACCTCCCCTGGACAACCCTCTCCTGCGAAAAGCCCTCAATTACGCCATTGATAAGGGTAGAATCAAGAAGAAGGACATCAACGAACCCCCCGTGATGCTGGCATGGGTTCCCTTCGAAAATATCTGGGGATACGACCTGTCCACCTCCTCCTATACGGTAGATCACAAAAAAGCCAGGGAACTTTTCGCCCAGGCGGGTTATCCCAGGGGTTTCAAGATAGAACTCTGGTATCCTCTTATTTCCCGCCCCTACCTGGTCAGCCCCCAGAGAACCGCTATGGGTATCGAACAGAGTCTTCAGGAGGTGGGCCTTAATGTGGAACTCAAGGGATTGAAATGGGAGACCTATGAGGAAAAACTCCGCTACGGCGAGCACACCTGCGCTCTGACGGGATACGTGGGCATGGATTATGATCCGGATTTTTACTTTATGACCCAGTGGGACAGCACCAACGCCATCATGGGAGGAACCAACAACTCTTTCTATTCCAGCAGTCAGATTCACGACCTTCTGGGTAACGCCCGCCTTACCGCCGATAAATCCCGGAGAGCCGCATACTATGACAAGATTCAGGATATTTTATATAATGATTCCCCCTTTATTCCCATGTTTTACTACAAAACCAGGGTCGTTATGAAAAAGAATATAAAAGGATTCTCGGCAGAGAAGAACGGCCTTATAAACTTCGCATCCCTATGGATAGAAGATTAGCAAAAGCGGTGGAGAAGTATCCTCCTCCGGCGGAAACGGGGATATTCTTCACGAAATTTCCTGCTTTGTCGTACATCTGGATTCGTCCGTAGGGAGTCAATCCTACAAAGACGTCCCCCCGGTTGTTTATCACAATGCCTGTCGGATCCCCCAGAGGCAGTTGAGCTTTTTCGGGAGTACCGTAAACCCCCGAAGATACGGTAGCAGGGAAAATAATAAAACCAAAAAATCCGAAAAAAACAACCGGATAACACAGGACAAAAAGTATTATCTGTGTTATTGTCAGTTTTTTCAGAATGTCAAAAATATTAATTTTATTCATCGTTTAAGTCTTGATTTTCTTCCTGTTTTCCTGGGATTCCTCCAGAGAGTCTTTTATGGTCTTGATATATTCGAATTTATATAATTGATGAGCGCAGAAGAGAGAAAAACCTTTCAGTTCGTCCTCCGGATAGGTTTCAATCACCGACTCGCAGAAATTCTTGCCCAGACCTCCCATTTCCAGCAGATCGTTCCAGAAGAATCGGAAAGGATGGATTCCCGTCGCCAGTTTTACCCGGACGGTGGGGTGTTTGTCCAGGAATATAACGGCGGTGCGTCCCTTGGAGCGGGCTTGCTTTAACAGATTGGGCAGACTCGATTTTTTCCACCGGCTCTTGTAGTGATACACTATGGCATCTTTATTATATTTAAGGGTTAATCCCAGACTTTTTAACCGGAGTCCCAGTTCCAGGTCTTCCCAGCCGTATTCCTTGAAGGTTTCGTCGAAGAGTCCCGCTTCCTCCAGATATTTTTTCGCCACCGATACGTTGCTG
>Ga0067045_1031381_pt1 | contig 12445 bp, 10 predicted proteins | sample TerdegcTABiofilm_FD_59184 | JGI IMG/M metagenome (GOLD analysis project Ga0067045, IMG submission 59184) | Combined Assembly of (Gp0054472, Gp0054536) Wastewater bioreactor microbial communities from Singapore -Terephthalate degrading...
CCGTACATCCGCCTCAAAGGCACTCCGAAGGTTTTGGCTCTTCGGTCCCCACATCACCATTCACCGGACTGCACGAAGTCCCTGGACGCGAGGTACCATGCCAATGTGGAACGAAGCCCCTCCCCGAGGGCAATACGGTGACGCCACCCGAGGGCGTGAATGCGGGACACGTCGAGGAGTTTTCGGGGCGTTCCGTCAGGACGCGATGGATCCCATTCGATCTCGCCTTCATATCCCACGATGCGTCGCACGAGCTCCGCAAGCTCCCGAATGGAGAGGTCCTCCCCCGTACCGATGTTCACGAGTTCTTCCCCGTCGTAGCTTTCCATAAGGAAACAGCACGCCTCGGCGAGATCGTCCACGTGCAAAAATTCCCTCCGTGCCGCCCCCGTTCCCCAGAGGGTCACCGAGGGGAGACCGCGCTCTTTCGCCTCCACGAACCGCCGCAGCAGCGCCGGAAGGACGTGGGAGGTCTCGAGATCGAAATTGTCCTCCGGTCCGTAGAGGTTGGTGGGCATGACGGCGATGCAGTTCATGCCGTACTGCCTCCGGAGGGAACGGGCGAGGACGATGCCGGCGATCTTGGCGACGGCGTAGGGCTCGTTCGTGGCCTCCAAGGGTCCCGTGAGGAGGGCTTCCTCCGGAATCGGCTGGGGAGCCATCCGGGGATAGATGCAGGAGCTTCCCAGAAAGAGCAGCTTGCGGCACCCCGTCTCGCGGGCGGCGAGGAGCACGTTGGTCTGGATGCGAAGATTGTCCGCGAGAAAATCCGCGGGAAAGGCGCTGTTCGCGCCGATTCCTCCCACCTTGGCGGCGGCGAGAAAGACGTAATCCGGCCTTTCCCGGCGAAAAAAACGGAATGTCCCCTCCTCGCAGCGCAGATCGAGTTCCCGGCTCGAACGGGTGAGGAGGTTTCCATAGCCCTTTCGGGCAAGACAGCGCATCAGCGCGCTTCCCACAAGGCCGCGATGTCCTGCGACGTAGATCTTTCCTTCGAGTCGTCCGCTCCGTGGGTGAGACATTTCGGTCCTCTCCTTCATGTCCTTCCTGTCGCCATCATGTCCATGCCGTGCCGCAGGGAGATGCGGCCCCGCCCGATCTTCGCGGCCCCGGCGTTCGTCTTTCCTCCATGGCTCCACGGAAAGCGTCATGGAGCCATATCCGTTCCCGGCCATGCTTGCGTGGGAGCGACGCCCTACCCCGGCGTGACCCGGTTCGCCGTCCAGCCGAATCCTTTTTCCCGAAGAGCCCGCATACCCTCGCCGGGAGGCGTCTCTCCCAGGGCGGCCAGGTCGCAGTCCACCATGATCCGCACCAGTTCCCGGAACGTCACCCGGGGCTCCCAGCCGAGAAGCCTCCGGGCCTTCGAGGGGTCGGCGAGGAGATGATCCACTTCGGTGGGGCGGAAGTAGCGGGGGTCGATCTCCACGTGCTCCCGCCAGTCGAGCCCGGCGTAGCTGAAGGCCTCCTCCACGAATTCCCGCACGGAACGGCTCTCTCCGGTCCCGATGACCACGTCCTCGGGAGTGTCGTGCTGCAACAGAAGGGTCATGCACTCCACGTATTCCGGAGCGAAACCCCAGTCGCGGCGAGCCTCGAGATTGCCCAGGTAGAGTTTTTTCTGGAGTCCTTTCCGAATGTGCGCCACGGCACGGGTGATCTTGCGGGTCACGAAGGTCTCTCCCCGCCGGGGCGATTCGTGGTTGAAGAGAATGCCGTTCACGGCGAAGAGGTTATAGGCGTTTCTGTAATTGGTGGTCATCCAGTAGGCATAGAGCTTGGCCGCAGCATAGGGGCTTTGGGGCATGAACGGGGTGGACTCGCTCTGGGGCGGCGGGGCCACGCCGAAAAGCTCGGAGCTCGACGCCTGATAGTACCGGGTCTTGATGCCGCTGCGCCGCACCGCCTCCAAAAGGCGGGTAACGCCGAGGCCGGTCACGTCCCCGGTGTATTCGGGCATGTCGAAGCTGACCCGCACGTGACTCTGGGCACCGAGATTGTAAATCTCGTCCGGTCGGATCTCATAGACGAGATTCGTGAGCCGCCCTGCGTCGGCAAGGTCACCGTAGTGCAGAAAGAGCCTGGCCCCCTCCACGTGGGGATCCTGGTAGATGTGCTCCAATCGCTGGGTGTTGAACGTGCTGGCCCGCCGAACCAGACCGTGCACTTCGTATCCCCGGTGCAAAAGGAGTTCGGCCAGATAGGATCCGTCCTGGCCGGTAATGCCCGTGATCAACGCTCGCGACACCGCCTTCGACCTCCTTCCTTTGATGGACTATTCCCGAATGAATAAAGAGATTTTCGCATGGGCTCTCCGGGAGGCCACCCCGAACAAGGAGAACCTTCCGGAAGGGAAAAGACACCTCTGAAATGCCATGGTTCAAGCGCAAGAATCTTTTTCACGCTCCCGAAACGCTTTTCCCCCGTGCCGGCGGACAAGCGACGCTTCGGGAAGAACTCAGGACTTCTCGCCATCCTCCAGGGGATCCACCAACAACAGGGACCGGAGAAAGGCGGAATCCAGCGAAGGCGACATGTCCTCCACCGGGCGGTTCACCACAAGCTTTGGCTGCACCACCGTCTCCAGAGGAAGTTCCACATGCAGGAGCGACGGCCCACGGACGGACATGGCCCGGAGAAGACCTTCCTCCGTTTCCTCTCTCGCTCGCACACGCCAGGCCGGTATTCCATAGGCCTCGGCGATCCGCACAAAATCGGGCCGACTGTAGCCGATCACGGTGGATTGTCTTCGCCCTCCGAAGTAGAGATCCTGGAACTGGCGTACCATTCCGAGACATCCGTTGTCCAGCACCACCACGGTTACGGGCAAACGATGATATGCCAGAATATCCAGCTCCTGGATGTTTACCTGGAGCCCTCCGTCCCCGACAAGAACGACAATCCGGGATGCCTTCGCAGCAAATGCGGCTCCGATTCCGGCGGGAAGAGCGAATCCCATCGCCCCCATGCCTCCGGAAAAAAGCAGGCGCTGCCCCCTGCGGATGGAAAAGGACTGTCCTGCCCACATCTGATGTTGCCCCACATCCACGCAGACGACGGCATCATCCGGGCAGTACTCGGAAAGGCGCCCCACGAAGAAATCCGCGAACGGAAGAGGAAAAAGGGTCTCCCCCTCTCTCTCGTCGCCACGGCGACACTGTTCCCCCCCGGCAAATGTCTCCGGCATATGGCCGGAGGGGAACAGCGTTCTGTACCCTTGCAACGTCTTCAGCCAATCGGTCCGTTCGGAAGCAACGTCTTTCAGAGTGCTCCCCGCCTCCGAATTCCGGAGGTGTTCAAGAAAAAGCCGTAAGAAGTCGCGAACATGGCAGTGAAGGGAAAGAGTCTTGTTCTCCCTTCCCCGAAAAACGCTTTCTCTCGCGTGCGCCAGTTCAGCCGGATCAATGTCCACGTGAACGATGCGCGCACCACGGGCGAATGTCTCGGGGCGTGTCCCCGTCTGCCTGGTGTCCAGACGGGATCCGAGGACGAAAAGCGTGTCACAGTTCGCCGCGGCGAGATTGGCGTAGCGGTTGCCGTAGACACCGATCATGCCGAAGAACGCCTCGTGGTCCGAGGGGAAGGCGTCTCTTCCGAGAAGACTCGTCACCACGGGAACACCCGTGTGATGCACCAACGCTTCGAGTTCTTCACAGCCCCCCCCGGAACGAACACCGCCTCCCACAAGAAACAGGGGGCGCCGTGCCGCGGCGAAAAAAGCAAACGCTTTCTCCGCCTCCTCGGCACGACACCGAGGAATCGCCGACCCCTCCCCGGAATACGCTCCATCATCCGTATACCCTGGAAGATCCTGAGGATTCACGAGACTCCGCTGGACGTTCATCGGGAGGTCGAGAAGCACAGGGCCGGGACGCCCCGACCGTGCAATGGCCACAGCTTTTTCCAGCTCGTACCGAATGGTCTCGGGATCGGTGACGAGTTTCGCATATTTCGTGAGCGGCCTGGCGACGGAGACGATGTCCGTCTCCTGAAAACCGATTTGACGCACGGGACTGTCGAACTTGTATTCGTAGGTATTCACCTGCCCGGTGAGAAAAAGGCAGGGAACGGAATCGAAGAAACAGCTCCCTATAGGCGTGAGCAGATTCAGTGCTCCGGGACCGCTCGTCGCCATGGCGACGCCCAGGTGACCGTTCATCCTGGCGTACGCCTCGGCGGCAAAGCCCCCGGCCTGCTCGTGGTGGACGGAAATGCAACGGACATCCTCCCGGCCGTACAGTGCGTCGAGGAGATGCGTAATGGCACCCCCTACGAACTCGAAGACATGGCCGACTCCCTGGGCGACGAGAAAATCCGCAATGTATTCCGAAACCTTCATTCCGGGAGCCTCCTCCTTTTTTCCTGCGACAAGTCCACAACGGAAATCTCTTCACCTGCGGAATGCTGTCGCATCCAGGCGACCGTCTTCGCAATGCCCTCGGCAAGAGCGTGTTTCGGCGTCCATCCCAATACCTTCCGCACGTTGGAAAGATCCGCCTGCCAGCGCGGTGATTCCAGGGACGACGGGATGTGCACACCCCACTGCGGTTCAAGGTCGCTTCCGATTTCGGCGGCGATACAGGCCGCCACCTCCCCGAGAGAAACCTCTCTGCCGCTGCCGACGTTGACGATCTCCCCTCCCAGTGATTCTCCCTTTTCCAGGATGAGTTCGTAACAGTCGAGAACATCTTCGATGAACACGTAGTCCCGAACACAGATCGGATCCCCCAGAAGAGGTCTCTTGCCTTGAAGGTACGCACCGATCACGTAGGGAACGAACCGGGAAGGATCATCCCACGGCCCATAGGGAGAAAAAAGCCTCGCCGTCACCACGGGCGCACCCTCCCGGAACGCCGCCGCCCGGCACAAAAGCGTTGCGGAAGCCTTGGCCACACCGTATTCGCTCAAAGGCCGGAGCGGGTCCTCCTCACAGGCGGCACGGCTCATTCGTCCATACTCCGACGAACTGCCCGTATTGACGAACAACGCCACACCCAGGCGGAGACAGGCTGTAAGCAGCGTGGCACATCCGAGTACGTTCGAGACGAGGATGCGGGTGACATCGCTCTCACTTCGCCGTCCTCCGTAGGCGGCAAGATGAAAGACCGCCTCGGGGCGCACGGCGCACACCACACGGGTCACCGCCGTTTCGTCCGTCAGGTCGGCTTCGTGAACACCAAGCCGGGGCAGACACTCTGCGAGGCGAAGCCGCGAGGAGCTCTGACGCAGAACAACGTGAACTTCATGTTCCCGAGAGAGGAACCTCCGGACAAGAGAGCTTCCCACGAAACCGGAGGCCCCCGTGACGAGAATTCTCATGGCCGAAGGGCGCGTCGTATTTCCCGAACCATCCGGCGCAACATGGAATCGCTCATTCCGGGATAGACGCCGACCCAAAAGGTGTTTTCCGCAATCAGATCGGTGTTCTTGAGGGAACCGACGACACGGAATCCTTCACCTTTCCGCCGCATTTCGTCGAAACAGGGATGGCGCAGCAGGTTCCCCGCAAAGAGCATCCGCGTCTGGATGCCTTTCTGTTCCAGGAACGTGACGAGGTGTTCCCTGGAAACCTCTGATTCGGGACGCACCGTGAGCAAGAAGCCGAACCAGCTCGGATCGGCCCCCGAAGTCGCCTCGGGGAGAATGAAAATATCCTCCAGATCCGCAAGGGCATCCCGAAGCGCCGCGAAATTCGCCTTTCGGGCCGCGACGAAACGGGGAAGTTTGTCCAGTTGGGCACAGCCCACGGCGGCCTGGAGATCCGTCACCTTCATGTTGTAACCGAAGTGGGAGTAAACGTATTTATGATCGTAGCCAAGGGGAAGATCGCCCCATTTCTCCGAAAAGCGCCGCCCGCAACGTCCGTCCTCTCCGGGACTACAGGTACAATCCCTGCCCCAATCCCGAAGGGAGGCGAGGATCTTCCGCAACAACGGGTCATCCGTGCAGACCGCTCCTCCCTCCCCCATCGTGATATGGTGAGGCGGATAGAAACTGCAGGTCGCCACATGCCCGAACGATCCCGTCAGCCGGGAAGCACCGTCCGCAACGTAGCGGGATCCCAGGGCGTCGCAGTTGTCCTCGATGAGCCAGAGTTCGTGTTTTCTACAGAACGCGACGACCTGAGCCACATCGAAGGGATTCCCCAGCGTATGCGCGACCATGACCGCCTTCGTTCGGGAGGACAGGGCCTGCTCCAGCCGGGAACAATCCAGATTGTAGGTGGGAAGAGAGACGTCCACGAAAACGGGAACCGCTCCGTGCTGCACGATGGGTGCCACGGTTGTGGGAAACGCCGCCGCAACCGTGATGACTTCATCCCCGGGGCAAATCCGTCGTTCTCCGAGCAAAGGAGACGTGAGGCACATGAAGGCGAGAAGGTTTGCAGAGGAACCGGAGTTCACGAGCAAACTCGTCTTCACTCCGAGAAACGAGGCGAGGCGTTCCTCGAAGGATGCGGCGTAACGACCGGCGGTTAGCCAGAAATCGAGGGCCGCATCGACGAGCCGGACCATCTCCTCCGCGTCGTACACTCTTCCGGCATAAGGAATGCGACCTTCAGGATCTTCCTTCGCCACTGCATGGACCGCATCGTGGTATTCCCGGACGGCATGCAGCACTTTTTCCCGCAGCATCGCTTCGTTACTCTTCATGCCATCCTCCGGACAAGACGTACCGCTGCGGTATAGGAGGCGATTTCTTCGTCACAGAGTTCTCTCGGGTCTCTTCCGTCCCGATAGGCCTTCGTCCAGGCCACGACACGGGAAAGTGCTTCTTCTGTTCTCCACACAGGACACCATCCCAGGCATTCCATGGCTTTGGAGCTGTCAAGCCGAAGGGAGACCGCCTCGTGTCCATGAAAAAATTTCCGCGTCGAACCGCTTTGCGACACGGCTTCGGAGGGCACCTCGTAGGAAACACCATCCCCCCAGACACCACAGAGGTATCGCACCACGCTCGCCGTGGTGCGGCATTCCTCCGAGAAGGGACCGAAATTCCACGCGTCTCCGAAGAGAGGACCTTCCACGCAAAGACGCTCCGCCAGAACAAGATATCCCGAGAGGGGCTCGAGGACGTGCTGCCAAGGGCGAATGCCCCCGGGGTTTCGAAGTCGAACGGGACACCCCTTCAGGAAAGCACGCATGCAGTCGGGAACGAGACGATCCCTCGCCCAGTCCCCTCCACCAATGACATTCCCCGCCCTGGCCGTCGCGATGGCCATTCCGTGTTCGCCGTACCGCTCCGGCGGGAAATAGGTGGCGCGGTAGCTCGCTGCAACGTGCTCGGCACAGGCTTTGCTCGCCGAGTAGGGGTCCCTGCCTCCCAAGGGATCGTTCTCCCGATAGGGCCAGGGCCATTCATGATTTTCATAACACTTGTCCGACGTGATCACGAGAAGAGCCCTGCGTTTCCCCGGTCTCTCAAAAACCAGGCGACGAAGCCCCTCCAAAAGGTGAACCGTCCCGAGAACATTCACGGCGAAGGTTTCGACAGGTTCTTCCATACCCCGAAGAACCAGGGATTGCGCGGCGAAATGAATCACCACATCGGGGTCTGCCTCGCTCAGGGCATCCGCAAGAAAGGATGCGTCGCGCACGTCTCCCGTGATGGAATGCATTTTCTCCCCGTTGCGGCACAACTCATGAAGATTCGGCGCCGCCTCCGGAGCCAGGGCATATCCCGTCACTTCCGCGCCGAGCAACGCAAGCCATCTCGAGAGCCATGCTCCCTTGAACCCAGTGTGCCCCGTGAGAAAAACCCTTCGCCCACTCCAGAATTTTTCGCCCAATTCACCGTGCGCCTTTTTCATGGTCATTTCCACACCTTCCACGGAGCCTGCCCGTTGCGCCAGAGTTCCTCCAGGTACTTCTTGTCCCGGAGAACATCCATGGGCTGCCAAAAGCCTTCATGACGGAAGGCGACAAGCTGCTTCTCCTGGGCCAGCCGTTCGAGAGGAGCACGCTCGAACACGGTCGTGTCATCCTCGATGTACTCGAGAACCTCCGGTTCGAGAACGAAGAAGCCGCCGTTCACCCAACCGCCATCCCCCCGGGGTTTTTCCGAAAAGGAGAGCACTTTTCCCGAGGCCTCTATATCGAGTGCCCCGAACTTACCCCTCGGCTGCGCTGCCGTCACCGTCGCACGCCTTCCGTGGGACCGATGAAACTCCAGAAGGGTTTTCACATCCACATCGGCCACGCCGTCTCCATAGGTAAGCATGAAAGGTTTGCCCTCCAGATATGGAGCGACCCTCTTCACGCGCCCCCCGGTCATCGTGGACAACCCCGTGTTAACGAGAGTCACCTTCCAGGGCTCCGTGCTGTGGGAATGAATCACAGGCTGGTCACCCACGGAAAAATCAAAGGTCACGTCGGATGTGCGCAGCAGATAATGCGCGAAGTATTCTTTGATCATCTCTCCCTTGTACCCGAGACAGATCACGAAATCGGAAAAACCGTACCACGAATAGATTTTCATGATATGCCACAGGATGGGATGTTCTCCTATCTCGATCATCGGTTTCGGGCGGAGATGGGATTCCTCACTGATGCGAGTGCCGAAACCACCCGCGAGAATGACGACCTTCATCCGTATCCTCACCTTCCACAGTTTCGCTCTTCGCCTCGGATTCTTTCGTTTACCGAAACGAGGCCCCTGGTCATCCCCGGTTCACATCCGAAAGGAGCGCACCCAGGGAACTTCGCAAAGACTTCCATTTCCGCGACAGAATGCGACGCAGCAGGTAAGTCCGGACCTGCCTGCGGATCGTCGGATCCTCCTCACCCACGGCTCGGAAATAGCCGTCCAGGCGTTGCAGAAACTCCTGCTTGAACCGGTTCGAATCCTGTCCGTGATGGACACGATATTCCCACAAAGCCTCATTCACGTACGCCAACACGCCGAGGCGGGCAAGCTCGCAAAGAAACACCACGTCCGCCACCTGTCCGTATGCCTCCTGCATCGGCACCTCCGCGGGAAAGGGCGTCCGGTAGAGAACAGACGGAAACGCAAGATACGTGCGCGTGTACAATTCGACCATCCGACTCCGGGAAGTAAAGAGTTCCACCTCCCGCCGCCGCCTCGGGTTATGCAGCGTTTTTCCCGTTCGTGCCCCCGCATCGTCGATCTCGTGGGCATTGCACGCCACGGCGATGATCTCGGGGTGGGCGAGAAGAAACGCCCGTTGTCGCTCAAGGAACGTGGGAAGCAGACGGTCGTCGTCGTGCATGACATAGAGAAACGGTCGCTCCGTCCGGGCAAAGGCCCTGCGAAAGTTCCACAGAGGCGTCTGCGGCGTGTCGACCCCCTCCCACTGAATCCCCCTCCGGAGAAAGGGCTCGACCCGCTCCCGAACGTCCGAAGCACTCCCGTTGTCCAGGACGACGATCTCTCCGGGAACACAGGTCTGGGCACACAGAGACGCAAGTGCCTCTTCAAGGAAGACACCCCGATTATAGGACAATACACAGACCGTGATATCCCTTCCGCTCACCCTGTCGAACGTTCCCGCATCTCCTGCATTTCCCCGGCGACCGTCATCGCGCAAAGAGGCTTCGCAACACACGCAGCGCCCTCCCTTTGATCTTGAACTCACGCTGGGGGCGGAGCGTCACAGGCCGGGACTCGACCGTTTCCGGCCCGGACCAGGGATGAAGATGTTCCACCAGCGTGGGAAAGAGATTATACTTGTTCAGGACAAGCTCCTTGCAGTGTCGCACCACTTCCCGCCGTTTTTCGTAGGGGTCTTCCGCGAGAAGACGCTCAATCGCGGCGCAGGAACCCGGAATGTCCTCCACGTCGATGGAGCAAAAACTTTCCGACGGAAAGTAGTCGCCGATGTTGGGACAACCGTCGTAGATGGGGAATGTCTCAGCCAAATAGGCATCGGCGAGTTTTTCCGTCCAGTAGTGAGGCGTTCGGCTGTTCTCGATGGCAATGTGGTATTTGTAGGGGAAAAGGGCATCTCTTTTGCAGGCCACAGGAGCGAATCCTCTTCCGAAAACATCCGCCACGTCTCCGAATTTCTTCATGAAAGCCTGGACGAAACGCCATCGTCTCCGATGCCCCTCCGTGGACTGCTTGTCGGAGCTGATGATGGAAATGAGGCGTTCCTTCCTCGGAGACGCAGCCATCAGGGAGTCATACCCTTCGCAGAACGAATCCACTTCACCCGCAACGCGTCCGATATGCCAGGGAAGCCCCTGCTGAGTCAGGACCACCGCCCGGTGAGGCAGATGCTCATGGCATGTCACAATCCGGGAGAACTGCCGCAGAAACTCCTCCGGATAGGATCGGACGGAGGGGGGCTCTCCCGTGACCAGGAGGATTCGGTCCGGAGGGCAGAGAACCGTCTGGATCTCCGCGAGATCTTCGTAGACGACCCAGGCATCGCAAACGGCGCAGTCATCGTCGATGAAGAAGCGCACATCTCCCCATCGACCGCTCCTGCCGGGGAACTGCCACGTGTGGTCCCAGTAGGGGCTGACCGTGCTCACCTTGACATCCATGCTTCCATCCCTTTCCGCGAAGACAACCGGTACGGAAACCGGAGCTGTTCCGCTCCGATTCCCGACGGCCATTTGTGCCGCCATATCGCGACGAATCCGACAGTGTTCTTTCGCCGCCGCCGAACCAATTATTCCGTGCGGATTTCCCTTTTCTCCCTAGGCGAGAGGACCGTGTCATAAAAGGTCACCGTACGGTCGCACATCTCGTCCAGGGAAAACGTTCTTCGCGCGGCGAGGACTGGAAAAACTCCTTCGTCAAATCCCCTGCGCAGGCGCGAACTCCATGCGTCGGCATCTCCCGCAGGGACAAGAGGATCCGCGTCGGCGACGAGCTCCCTCACGGCAGGAAGGTCCGATGCCAGAACGGGGATTCCGGCAGTCAACGCCTGGGCGAGGACGAGCCCCATGCCCTCGTCCAGGGAAGGAAACAGCAGGCAGTCGCACCGGGCGAGGAAGGATTCCACATCCTCCCGGAAGCCGTGAAAGGTCACCCGATTCGCCATCCCCTTTTCGGAGACGAGACGGAACAACTCGTTCCGGAGAGGGCCGTCCCCGACGATGTCCAACAACCAACTTCTCCCGGAGAGGTCTTCCTTCGTCAGGAGGTCCAGAAGAAAGGCGATCCCCTTGACCCGGGTCAAGCGCCCGACGAAGAGCAGACGACACATCCGCGGAACATCCCCGCAAGGCTCCGGATCCGGTCCTTCCGCGCCGATCTCTCTGGAGAAAGGCCCTTCCCCTCGTAACAGGGGAACTCTTTCCCGACGAGACGCAAGGGGAGGGATGCCTCCCGGAATGACGGCCGTCCTTTCCGGCAGCAATCCCTGGAGATGGTTCTGAACGGTCTCGCTCACACAAATTGCGCCATCCGCCCGACGGAGTGGAAGAAGTCCTGCGTTTTTTGAATACCGGGCGTGGCAGGTCATGATCCAGGGAATTCCGGACAAGGACGATGCCCACCAGGCGACGAAGGCAGGCACGCGGGAATGTGCGTGGAGAAGATGGAACTCTCCCCTTCGGGCCATACGGGCGATCCGCAGCGCTGCCGTAACGGCGGTGACGGGGTTCTTCGCGTGTACGGGCAAAGCGACATGCGTCACCTTTTCGGGGAGTTCCCCCACCAGCTTTCCCCCCCGGGAAATCACGGTCACGCCGAGACCGCGTCGGGACAAACCCTGAGCGAGCCAGAGCACGTGACGCTCCACGCCCCCCTCCTCGAACTCCGGAAGAAGCAAGACCACGTTCACGATGCCATACCCCCCGAAGCTCTCGCTCCGTCCGTCACGATCCGGCAGATTCTCTCGAACTCCTCCGCAGTCGAGGCGTCATCGAACGAAGGCATGAGCTGCTGTCGCACGATTCGCACCGTTTCTTCCATTTTTCCCTGCTCCCACTCTTCGTAAACTCTCCGAATCTCCGCCGCAAGCAGCTCGGGATGTTGCCGCACCGAAATGGCCCCGCTCCGTTCACCGAAATAGGATGCAAACGCGGCGTCGAGTTTTTCCGGTGTCAGCAGGCCGATCCAGAATCCCGTGAAGACGATCACGGGACGGAAGGCCAGGGCGGCCTCCACCGCAGAGGTCGATCCGGCGCAGACGAGCGTCGCCTCTTCGAACCAGGGATTGGGATCCGTCCGGGTGCCCACCACGCGGATAAAGCGTTCACCCGCAGCCAGATTCATGCGAAGGGCTTCGAAACGGAAGAGAGCACTCCTCCACCCTCCGCCAATAAAAACGAGTTGCAGCGAAGGAATCTCTTTTTTCAACGCCACCGCATCATTCATGAGCGCCCAAGGCCCCGCGGACTTGTAGCCGCTCAACCGACCGAAGCAGAGGACCCGGAACGGTTCTCTCGCTCGAAGCGGAGTGGGCGTCACCAAATGGACAAGGGGCCGCCGCAGCAGAAACTTGGGAAAGGGGGTGGGGATTTCCTCAAGG
>Ga0067045_1031382_pt1 | contig 12440 bp, 9 predicted proteins | sample TerdegcTABiofilm_FD_59184 | JGI IMG/M metagenome (GOLD analysis project Ga0067045, IMG submission 59184) | Combined Assembly of (Gp0054472, Gp0054536) Wastewater bioreactor microbial communities from Singapore -Terephthalate degrading...
TTTTAATATATACAGGACTTACGCCATTTTATATCAAAACCCAGATTTCATGCCGATTGCCAGAGATCCTGAAACAAAGCCTGTCCTGAACTGGTTTCAGGATTCAGGATGACGATTTCATGCGGTTTTCCTCGAATTTGAGCGTAACTCCTGATTGTATAGATCCTGAAACGAGTTCAGGATGACGTGGTTCTCCGCCAGAGGATTGAATATATACCTTATTTTTGGAGTCTTTCTATATAAAAATTTTTTTCCTTCTTTTAAATAAATTCAATGCAAAAAAGTAGAAAAAGAAAAATTATCCCGAATGTCAACAAATCTTTTTTTAAGATTCTTCTTCGTCATCCAGGGACTGGAGCAGGAGATCAAAGGTTTCATTGCTGCTGTATCGGGATTCTCCGGCCATTTCGGTAGTATTTTTTTCCTCCAGCACTTTGACGATATCCGTGTGTCCCTTTTCTGATGCAATGTCCAGAGGCGTTTTATCTTCGTTATCCCTGGCGTGGATATTAGCACCTTTTTCCATGAGTAGTCGGGCAATTTCTATATTTTGCGTTTTGTGAAGAGGGGTTTGTCCCATGTTGTCCGTAAGATTGACATCGGCTCCTTTATCGGTCAATAGTTTTACCATTTCCCCATGTCCCTCTTTGGAAGCCCGGTGCAGGGGAGTCCAGCCCCGTAGTTTCCCCGTTTCGATGCGGGCGTTGACGTTGGCTCCCTTGCCTATCAGCATTTTTGCCAGTTCCAACTGACCGTACCAGGACGCTATATACAGGGAAGTATAGCCATTCACAAAATCCGCATCATCCACGTATGCCCCTTTTTCTATCAATAGCTGGGCTAATTCTTTTTGGCTCTTGTAACAGGCTTTGAGAAGAGGGGTATTTCCGGTTTTGTCTTTGACATTGACATTGGCTCCTTTTTCCGTCAGCAGTTTGGCTATATTTATATGCCCCCGGTCGGAAGCCAGATGCAGGGGTGTTTCACCGGCATCATCCTTGGCGTTGATCTGGGCGCCTTTTTCTATCAGCAGTTTGGATATTTCCGTCAAATTCGATACTGCCGTCTTATGCAGGGGAGTCCCTCCTCCGTGTTTATCCCTGGAATTTACCAGATTGGGGTGATGATTTATTAACTTGATTACTTTTTGACTATCGGCGGAAGAGAGGTGAACTGAATTTAATAGTCTGAAAATTTCCTCTGCAGGATCTCCCATAAGTATTCCGAGTATTTCCATAATATTTATCTCCGATTCTCTTTGATTATGTTTTGAATCACTACCGATAGTTTTTATAACGCCTGTAAATATTGTTGTCCTGAATCCGAAATTGAAGATAAAGAAGAGGAACGACTAACTATAGTCAATAAATATGCCCTTGCCGGAAAACAGGAATAACAAACAGTTCTACCTTTTACCCTCAAACTCCTGTTTTATACCAAATAGCGATCAAACCGATTATCAAGTATAAAATATATTTACTCTATTGCCCCTGATTTAATAAGAAGATCCTCAATAGGTTCCAAGTGTCTTATTTTCGATTTTCTGGCAATTTTAAGGGGAGTTTCGCCGTCGTTGTTTTTGGCGTTGACATCAGCCCCTTTTTCTATAAATAATTGAGTGGTTTGCCTTAAACACGACCAGGAAAAAAGGTGTAGAGGCGTATTACCATAGTTATTTTTTGCATTAACATCCGCTCCGTTTTCTATAAGCAATCGGATGATTTCTCTTTGACATTTAATAACTTCTACATAAGTCCGAACTCTATGACGAGAGGCGGAGTGTAAGGGAGTGTTACCCTCTTCATCTTTAGAATTAATATTTGCTCCCTTCTCTACCAATAGTCGAATAACTTCAATGTTATATCTGCGATAGAGCGACCGCCAGGAAACATAATTTAGAGGTGTTAGTCCATTTCTACCTTTAGAATTAATATCTGCTCCCTTCTCTATAAGTAGTTTAACAACTTCTAATTTACCTTCATAAGAGGCTAAGTGCAAGGGGGTACTGTCTTCATGAAGAAATCCTTTACTAACCTTAGCATTGATATCTGCCCCTTTTTCTACCAGCAATTGAGCGACTTCCGTTCTACCATTTGCGGAGGCGGAGTGCAGAGGAGTACCGCCTTGGTTATCCTTAGCCTTAACATCCGCTCCTTTTTCTATCAGCAATTGAGCGACTTCCGTTTTCCCACACCGGGAAGCGTCATGCAGGGGCGTACTGCCTTCGTTATCCTTAACTTTAACATCAGCTCCGTTCTCTATCAGCAATTGAGCGACTTCCGTTTTACAACATCGGGAAGCGTCATGTAGGGGTGTACTGCCTTTGTTATCTTTAGCTTTAACATCCGCTCCCTTCTCTATCAACAATTTGGCGATTTCCGTTTGATCATAATAGGAGGCGTATTGCAGGGGCGTCCTGCCCAAATTATCTTTATCGTTGACATCCGCTCCGTTTTCTATCAATAATTTTGCGACTTCCGTTCTACCATTTTCGGAAGCGGAGTGCAGAGGAGTCCAGCCTTGGTTATCCTTAGCCTTAACATCCGCTCCTTTCTCTATCAGAAATCGAACGACTTCTATTTGACTATTCTGAGAGGCATAATGTAGGGGGGTAATTTCTCGATAATTATATTCATTTTTTGCATTTATATCTGCTCCTTTGTCTACAAGGACTTTAGCGACTTCTATTTGATCTTCGCATAAAGCCACATAAAGGGGAGTCTTTCTTTCCCTACCTATGCAGTTAATGTCTGCTCCCTTCTCTATAAGTAATTTGAGAATTTCCACTTGCCTGTTTAAAATAGCATCGTGTAAAGGAGACATTCCGTCATTATCTTTTATATTAATATTTACTTTTTTATCTATTAACAATTCAACAACCTTCTGTTTACCCCTTATAGTTGCTAAGTGTAGCGGAGTTTTGCCATAATTATCTCTGGCATTAATATTTGCGCCTTTTTCTATCAACAATTCTACTACTTCTATTTGCCCATCGTCAGAGGCATAGTGCAAAGGTATTCTTCCGTGTGAATCTATACTATTGATCTTTCCAGGATCGATCTGCATATTTATACCTCCTCTACTATAGTCTCAACAACCTATCCGCACTTGGAGAATCCGCAGTGGGGACAGGTGGAGCAGGCTCCTATAATCAGAGTCCCCATTCCGCACTCCGGACACGGAATTTCCCTGTTGGTATAGTCCATATCGTCAAAGAAAGGATCACCCACATCCTCGTTAAAGAATCCCAGAGGATCCCCTTTTGCATCCGTAATTATATTGTCCTTATCGGCAGTCTCTTTGAGTCCCGCCTCTGTATTTATAGGGTCATTGTCGGCGGTTTTTTTTATTTCCGCCTCTGTATTTATGGGGTTGTTATCGGCGGTTTTTTTTATTTCCGCCTCTGTATTTATGGGGTCCTTACCGGCGGTTTCACTGACTTCCGCCTCTGTAGTAATATTGTCCTTATCGGTAGTCTCTTTTATTTCCGCCTCTTGATTTACGGTGTATGTATCAGTCGTTTCTTTAACTTCTTCGTCGTTTTCCCCGTTTTTTTCGTCTTCTTCCCGGCGGGAGTCTCCCAGCACGATGACCTGGGAATCCCTGCTGCCGTAGCGATAGACCGTAAGCCCCTTGCAACCCATTTGCCAGGCGGTATTGTAGATGAAATCCACGTCCTCTGTGGTGGCGTTGTGAGGCAGGTTGATGGTTTTGGATACGCTCATGTCCACGTGTCTTTGAAAGACCGCCTGGATCTCGATATGGCGTTTGGGGGAGAGATCGTAGGTGGTTACGAAGAGTTTTCTGACATCATCGGGGACTTGAGGGATATTTCTGAGGGTTCCCGCTCCCGCCAGTTTTTTCATGAGCTGTTCCGAGTAGAATCCCCGCTCTCTGGCGATTTTTTCGAAGAGGGGATGAATTTCCAGCAGTTTCTTGCCGTCCAGGATATTTCTTTCGAAACAGACGCCGAAGAGGGGTTCGATACCCGGTGAACATCCTGCAATAATTGAAAGAGTTCCTGTGGGGGCGATACTGGTTATACTGGCGTTTCGCAAGGGGGTATCGGGGAAAAAGACCGACTTCTGCCAGTTGGGGAAACAGCCTCTTTGTCTTGCCAGAAAACCCGAAGCGGCTCTTGCCTCTTTTTGGATGAACTCCATGACATAATCGGCAATCTTGAGAGCCATTTCATCCTGATAGGAGATGCCCAGTTTGATGAGCATATCGGCAAAACCCATGACTCCCAGTCCGATTTTGCGGTTATGGCGGGTGGTGCGGGCGATCTGGGGAATGGAGGGGACGTACTCGTTGACGTCGATAACGTCGTCCAGGAAGCGTACCGCCAGATGAACCACGTCTTTCAAACGTTTATAATCCACGGATTTATTCTGGACGAAGTTGGAAAGGTTGACGGAACCCAGATTACAGGCTTCGAAGGGGAGGAGGCAGGCTTCTCCGCAGGGGTTGGTGGATTCGATATCCCCCAGTTTGGGGGTGGGGTTGTAACGGTTGATGGTGTCCAGGAAGAGGATGCCCGGTTCTCCCTTATGCCAGGCGTTGCGGACGATGTTATCCCATACCGGGCGGGCGGGGACTTTTTTGCTCTTTTTTCTGCTGCGGGGGTTGACCAGTTCGTATTCGCCGTCGTTTTTAACCGCCTGCATGAATACGTCGGTAATCCCCACCGAGATGTTGAAATTGGCAAAGATCCCCTCTTCGGTCTTGGAGTTGACGAATTCCAGGATGTCGGGATGATCGACCCTAAGAACCCCCATGTTGGCGCCTCGGCGTTTTCCTCCCTGTTTCACCGTTTCGGTGGCTTCGTTGAAAACCCGCATAAAACTTAAAGGTCCACTGGAAACCCCGTCGGTGGATCGCACCCGGTCTCCCTGGGGACGCAGACGGGAGAAACTGTATCCCACACCTCCGCCGCTTTTCTGGATCATGGCGGCATACTTGACCGATTCGAAGATCTCCGGCATGGAGTCTCCCACAGGCAACACAAAACAGGCGGAGAGTTGTCCCTCTCCCTTGCCGGCGTTCATCAGGGTAGGGGAGTTGGGTAGAAAGTCCCTGGCCCTCATGGTATCATAGAACCGTTCCTCCCATTCTTCGATATTTTTTTTGCCCCCGTAAGCCGCCTCGGCCTGAGCCACTACTTTTGCCACTCGCTGGAACAGTTCCCCGGGACTTTCGATAGTATTGCCCTGTTCGTCCTTGCTTAAATATCTGGCTTTTAGAACTGTCAGGGCGTTATCACCCAACAGGGGTTCTTCTTTTTCCGTTTTATCCTCAAAGTAAAGAGGAAGTTCAAGACTTTCGAATTCATCAGACACACCGAACACCATCACTTTATAATAGAAATAAAAAAATATAATACACACATAAGAGCAATATACTAAAAAGTATAGCAGACCGATATTTGTTTTATTGTTTTTTTAGTCCCAGAAAACTGAACAGGACTTCCATCACTTCTCCGAAACTGGCCCGTTCCCCTCCACCGCCGCCGAAACCCCTGGAGAGTTCACCGGATACCACTTTTTCGTCTCTGGCTCCCTTTTTATATTGAATAACGATCCTCTGCAGTTCTCCGTCGTCCAGCCAGATTCCCTGACACTGGGGGCAGATGTCGATGGAAACGTCGCCGAAGAGTTTTTCACTCATGGCTTTCTTGCAACGGGGACAGGCTCTCGCCCTGGTGGTCATAACATATCCCACCGATTCCAGAGGCTGGGCTTCCTCCGGCAGAAAGAATCGCCGTTTTAAACTTTGGCTCTTGAAAAAAGTTCCAAGTTCATTGGCATCAAACCAGAGTCCGTAGCATTGGGGACAGACGTCGATCTCCAGACCCGTTCCCGGATCCGTCTGGGGATCCAGGCGAACCTTCCTGCAAGCGGGACAAATCAAACTCATAAAACCACCCCTTTCACATTCCTACCTGGTACTTCCAACGTCTATTTTCTATCTTCCCTATGGTGTACTCCTGCCGGAAAAAAACCGGATTAAAATGTAAATCGTCATATAAATGATAACCGTCAGGGCAGGATTTGAAAACCGGGAAATGAATATAGAGGAACTTATATTTCTTTCAGGAGAACCTCATGGAAGAATATATAAGGATATAAAGAATCGGGAGGTTTTTTTATGATCTGTTGTTCTCTGGTTCACATGGCTCTTCCCCTCATGAAGGGAGTCAAAGTGGAGGATGTCCGCATCGGCCTGGGTTATACCGCAGTAAAAAATTCCCTGGGTAGAGTGGGATTAGCTTATACATTTACAGAAGGTAAGGGAGGAAAAGGAAGTTGTACCGTTTTGCCGGAAGCGGGAGAACTTATCGGGATTGACCTGCAGGAACTGGCTTTTCTCTTTCCCAAACACGATGATCCCATCCGTTCGGCGTTGGGGTTGGCAGCGATAAATTCTGTGTCCCCATCTGATGACAGTCGGCTTTTTGACGGAGATATAACCGATTCTCTGGATATAAAGTCCCAGGATAAAATAGGTATGGTGGGATATTTCCATCCCATTGCAAAAAAAATAAAAGAAAAAACGGAGAATCTTTTTGTTTTTGATAAAGGCAAAACCTGTAAAGATAAAGCCTCGTCAACGGAAAAAGAAAATTATTCTATGGAAATCCTGTCGGACTGCAGGATTGTTATAATAACCGCTACCACCCTCCTGAACAAGACCTTTGAAGAAACCCTGGAACATAGTAAAAATGCCGAGATCCGGGTTTTAATGGGCCCCTCGACACCAATGTACTACGACTATATGAAAGAAACCGGTATTCAATATTTCTCCGGCATGATAGTCCGTCCCGGAGAGGAAGAACAGGTTCTACGCATCGTCAGCCAGGGCGGTGGAACCATGAAATTCAAGAACCACTGCAGAAAGGTCAACCTGGCGACGTCAGATTAATTTGGCAATACCAAAGCATAGTTGAGATCCTATGGCGAAGAACTGAACAGGACTTACGCCATTTTATATCAAAACCCAGATTCCATGCCGATTGCCAGAGATCCTGAAACAAAGCCTGTCCTGAACTGGTTTCAGGATTCAGGATGACGATTTCATGCCGTTTTCCTCGAATTTGAGCGTAACTCCTGTTAGTAGTAAAAACCCAGATTCCATGCCGCCACCGCCTGTCCCAGTGCTATTCCCCCGTCATTGGGGGGAACACGATGATGAATATAAACGTCAAACCCCCTGCTTTTCAGGAGATCCAGGGATTTGGAAAGGAGGAGCATATTCTGAAAAACCCCTCCCGACAAACCCACCCGATTCAAACCCGATTCCTCCCTGATAATCTCCACTCCCTTTAAAACCGAACGGGCTATGGTGTTATGGAATCGACCGCCGATTACGGAAAGAGGAATTTTATTTCGTATATCCTTTACGATCTCTTCAAACATGGGTAAGGGATTGAATATATAAAGTCCTTTATCATATTCTTTTTTAATATCAATCATATATTCTCCCGGTTCTCTTTCGTCGGAGATCATCTCCAGTTCGATAGCGGATTGTCCCTCGAAATTGACATGAGAACGGATCCCCAGAAGAGAGGACACAGCGTCGAAAAGTCTGCCCCCACTGCTGATAAGAGGGGAATTTATTCTTTTTTTGATCATATTTAATATAAATTCCGTATTTTTATTATCGATTTTATCCGTGAAGGGAATTCCCAAATTAAATAAATTATCTCCGAAAGAGTCCCACAGGTAGGAAAGAGTCATTCTCCAGGGTTCCTTTATGGCTTTCTCTCCACCGGGAAGAGGAATATATTTAAGATGAGCTTTCCTTTCAAAAGATATATAATCAGCAATCATAAATTCAAAACCCCATAAATTACCGTCATTTCCGTAACCGACTCCATCCAGCGCTATTCCGATAACCTTCCCTTCCAGATTATTATCCGCCATAACCGAGGAGATATGGGCGTGATGATGCTGAACAGGAATTTTTTTTACTGCCCCATTATCGCCATACTCCTCCATAACCCATTGAGTGGAAAGGTACCGGGGGTGAGGATCGTAGGCAATTATTTCAGGATGTATATCAAAAATATTCTTGAAATGTTTTATTCCCTCTTCAAAAGAGTTGAGGGTCTGAATATTTTCCAGGTCTCCTATATGATGACTCAGGAAAGCCTGATTATTTCTGTAAAGGCAGAAGACCGACTTTAACTCTCCTCCCACCGCCAGAACAGGCACGGAAGTACTTCTTTTTAATATAATCGGAAAAGGGACATATCCTCTGGATCTCCTCAGTGGATATTCCTGCCCCTGAAACAGCCTCAAAACCGAGTCATCGGTTCGGATATGAATTTTTCTGTTATGTATAAGAAAATAATCGGCGATTGAAGAAAGTCTGTTAAAAGCATCATCATCCTTATAGGCGATGGGTTCATCGCTGATATTGCCCGATGTCATCACAAGAGGAATCTTGATTTTATTCATTATAAGATGATGTAAAGGAGTATAGGGCAGCATGAATCCCACACAGGGGTTTCCCGGAGCCACAGAAGAAGACAAGGGAGGAAGGGATTTTTGCTCTAATCGGGTCTTTGTCGGGTTTTCTTCTTTTTGCCAGTCATCTCCGTTTTGAGCCACTACTCCCTCTTTATCCTCATCCTTTTTTCTAAGAAGGACTATGGGGGCGGAGTATGAGGTCAAAACCCGTTCTTCATCGGGGGAGACATGGCAGTATTGCTTTATCATCTCCAGATTCAAAGCCATAAGGGCAAACGGTTTATCCTCCCGGTATTTTCTGCTTCTCAACCTTTTAACAGCGTCATCGTTTAAAGCCGAAACTGCCAGGTGGTATCCTCCCAGACCTTTTACGGCAAGAATTTTTCCTTCTTCTAATATATTTACTACCTTATCTATGATATCCTGAGTATTGCCTTCGATGGTGTTGTTGTTTTGGCTGTCGATAAGGGAAATTCCGGGTCCGCAGACGGGGCAGGCGACGGGTTGGGCATGAAATCGTCGGTTAGCGGGATTTTGATATTCGCTTTCACAAAAATCGCATAGGGGGAAGTCATTCATGGTAGTTTTGGGGCGGTCGTAGGGGACGTCCATAATTATGGTGAAGCGGGGTCCGCAGTTAGTGCAATTGATAAAGGGGTAGTTGAATCGGGGATCACGGGGGTCTTGCATTTCCCTTTTACAATCATCACATACGGCGATGTCGGGGGAGATGAGGACGGTTTTTGCGCCGGTGTCTTTGCTTTTCTTTATACTAAAATCATTATAATTACAAACAGATGGACTCCATTCTTCTTCAACTTTTTGTATATTAGCCAGTCGGGGGGGATGTTTTGTGATGAGATCCCGGAACTTTTCCAGAACCTCTTTTTTCCCTTCCAATTCGATTAGAACCCCTCGGCTGTCGTTGAGGATATATCCTTTTAACCCTAAACTTGTAGCCAGGTTATAGACGGTGGGACGAAACCCCACGCCCTGAACTATACCTTGTATAAATAATTTTAAATGCAAATAATCCATTTTAAATTAAAGCTTTTAGGAAGGGGTTTGGGGAAAGCCCTTTTCTCGAAAAGGGTTTCCCCAAAAAAACCTTCAAAGAGAAAATAACAAAATCAAATGAGTTTTTTGGATACCAGTTTATATCCTCTGAGGAATTGGCTGAAGGTCTCGGGATTCCTGACCTTATCCCAGAGGGCGGCATAAATATCATCAAAAGAGGCGGATTCGAAGAGGAGTCCTTTAATCAGGGGATGGGCTTCCTGATAGGGGAGGAAGCCGTTGTCCAGCGCCCTGACTATGTGATTTGCCAGCAAAGACCGGTCATCGTTGATTTCCCAGAGTCTTTGGTTATGGGGTTTTCTGCCGTCCATGAGGATAATGTTATAGTAGCCGCCGACGCCGATTTCGTGGTCGGAAGCGGAATTTACTCCCGATATGAGGGCGATGGAACCTTCTACGGGATCGATGTTACCCCGTCGTTGTTCTATAAGCCACTTTTCCGCGTAGCCGTAGAGGGTAGGATCTACCGAATGCCTGCCGGATCCTTCCGCCATGTAGCAGTTTTGAACCCGGTGCCAGTATCCTTCCCGTTGGTCGAAGTGGTAGATCTGGAACCCCAGTTGGTCGTCGTATCCTGCAAAGAGTCCCGCGTTTAAATAAATATATCCCACATCGTCGGTTTTGCTTTTCCATGTCATATAATCGATTATTTCACGGGTTACGTCCTTATCTTTGATTTCAAAAGTTTTTCCATTTTTGGAATATTTGCCTGCAATAAAATCAAACCCGTCGAATCCGTAGGTACCTTTTATTTTTTCGTTCATCTGGGTCAGTTTGACTTCCACCACGATGTCGAACACCATTTCCATCATTTCTTCGACGGATATGAATTTGTCGGGTTTTTTGCCCTGTTTGTCAATTTCTTTTTTATATAAATCAAGAATACGGTTTTCAAATGTTTCCTTTATGGTATCACCCGTGGAGCATGTTCCGGTAGTTCCCATCATGGCTACGGTTCCGTAATTTTCCACGATAACCGGAGGAATTACGGGGCTGATTTTTTCTCCCAGGTTGACCCGCATACTGGCGATAGTTGAAATGCTTTCATCGCCGATACAGATGCCTGAATAGTTATCAAATCTCAAAGCGTTTATAGACGTCAATTTAATTCCCTTCCTTTTATATAAGATCCGATTCCCTGAATTCAGAATGGCTTTAAGAAGGACTAAAGTCCTTCGCTACCGATCACAAGCGAGCATAGCCGATTACGACCGAACACAAACTTTCATAGCCGATTACGACCGCTCACCCTCTGACTTCCGACGTCCGACCTCCGATGACCGAGCGGGGGGTATTTTCGGGTTTGTAGCCCATGAGATATTTTCTCAGAAGCATAGGGTTGTTGGTTTTCTCGAAGAGTTCCTTTTCCAGGGGTTCCCAGGGTTGATTTTCCAGCAGGAGTTTTTCCATCATGGGTTGGGCGATTTCCCGGCTGATGAATCCCCAGCGGAAAGCCCGGATTATTTCTGCGGTCAGATGAATACGATGATCATTGATTTCTCTGTTCATTTCCTGAATTAATTCTCTCTTGCCATCGATAATAAATATCTGGAAATACCCTCCGGCTTTTATGGTAAAATCGTAGGATTCCACGCCGCAGTTCAGGAGGAGGAAGAGACCGTCGGAAAGGGAAAATCCTTCTCTTCTCTGGGGAAGTTGCATTCGGCACTGAACATCGGCAAAAACCCTGGTCGCCAGTTCCTTGCCGGGTCCTATGGCATCGAAGGGATAGGCGAAATCCAGTCCCCGTCCGGTGTAATCTATGTGATAGGCGTTGATGCCGTTGGTGCGGTCGTATCCCAGCAGAACTCCGTCATTATTGAAGATACGCACAGCACCGTCAAAATCGCCCTGATGTTTGACGATTCTCTTGGCTTCCTGGAGAACGCCGTCCTGTTTTATGTCGTAATCTTTTTCATTGCGATTAAATTTACTTTGATTCAGTTCATCCATATCAAACCCGAAATGAAAGTTCAACTTATCACTGATATATCTCTGATGAACGTTCTGAAAAGCATCCTTCACCAGATCGCTCATTTTATTCAGATCCGATGTGGACGAAGGATTTTCTTTTATCATTTTTTGAGATTTTCTAACCACTTCATAATGGAAACAGGGGAATCCCACGCCTCCGTAAATGGCGGAAAAGTCATTGTTTATGGAAAAATCAATATCCAGAAGATTTAAAATATTATCTCCGTAACGGGAGGGACGGTAGCCATATTTAAAACCCAGATGCCACGACATTTCATCGGCCAGCATGGCTCCCTGATGCCGATTGAACTTCATAAAAAAAACCGTTGCCACTATTTTTGCCTCCTCGAAAGAAATAGGGGAAAGATATAGATTTTTTGTAAAAAAGATTTCTCCTTCCCCGGAAACCGGAAATTTTTATATGTGCTCACTCTTGTATTATAATAATGACATTTACAATATTTGTATATTATAGTTTAAGTAAGTCAAATAAACATCAAAAAAATACGATAGTTGCAAGGAAACGAGGCGGGTCAGATATTAGCCGATTATAATCACAGTCGGAACGGTAGCCTTTTAAACGGTAACCCGGAGACGGTGGAGGACTCTGGAGGAGATGCGGGTTTTCTTATCCTCGTCCAGTTCCAGTTCCACGGTGCGGGCGGTGATGTCCTGGAAACTCTCGTCGTGGCTCACCAGGAACATCTGGCTGTACCAACGTTCATCATCTCCTTCTCCTATATCCAGTCGGCGGAAGGCGGAGGAGAGATTTTTTCTCCTTTCCCGATCCAGGTTGCTGGTGGGTTCGTCAAAAAAGGCGATGGTGGATCCCACAGTCTGAATCAGGGCAAGACGGATGGCGATCACCGCACTCATAAACTGTCCTCCGGATAATTGGGAATCGCTACGGGTTCCCGC
>Ga0067045_1031383_pt1 | contig 12439 bp, 12 predicted proteins | sample TerdegcTABiofilm_FD_59184 | JGI IMG/M metagenome (GOLD analysis project Ga0067045, IMG submission 59184) | Combined Assembly of (Gp0054472, Gp0054536) Wastewater bioreactor microbial communities from Singapore -Terephthalate degrading...
CAGGAGCCTTCCATGCCCATCTCTTCACGCACCCGCCGCTGCACAAAGGATCTCACCGGCCGCTTCGGCCTGCTCTCGCTGGCTGTGGCCGGCGCCTTGTCGGCCCTGCCTGCCTCGCGGACGCTGGCCGCCGATGCCTACCCCAGCAAGCCCGTCAAGCTCATCGTGCCTTTTGCGGCCGGCGGCTCCACCGACATCGTGGCCCGCGTGATTGCCGAAGGCATGCGAACCACGCTGGGGCAGCCTGTGATCGTGGACAACAAGGGCGGCGCCGGCGGGCTGATCGGCAGCGAAGCCATTGCCCAGGCCGCTCCCGATGGCTACAGCATCGGCATGGCGACCGTGAGCACGGCCACCATCAATCCCCTGCTCTACCAACGCGCCAGCAAGATCGAAGGCAAGCTGCTGCCGGTGGCCAATCTCGTGACCATGCCGTCGGTCTACATGGCTCACCCCAAGATGGGCGTGAACAACTTCAAGGACTTTCTCGCCAAGATCAAGGCCCAGCCTGGCGCCTACAGCGCCGGGGTGCCGGGCCTTGGGACGCTGGGTCATCTCATGGTTGCCTCGTTCAACGAGACCATGAAGACCCAGATCCAGATCGTGCCCTACCGCGGCAACGGCCCTGCGCTCAACGACGCCCTGGCCGGAATGGTTCAGATCATGACCGACCAGTTGCCCTCGGCCATGCCCCAGATCAAGGGCGGCAAGCTGCTTCCGGTGGTCGTCGCTTCGCATGGCCGCTCGCCCGATCTGCCCAATGTGCCGACCTTCAAGGAGCTGGGCTACGACGAACTCAATGAACTCGGCATCAGCTGGTTCGGGCTGGTCGTCCCCGCCAACACACCGGCACCCATAGTCAAGCAGTTGCAGGACGCGGCCGTCAAGGCCGTGCACCTGCCCGAGGTGCAAAAGCATCTGAAGAATCTGGGCGCCACGGCTACCGAGACGGCCCCCTCCCAGTTCCCGGCCCAGATTGCCGCTGAACTCAAGCGCAACAAGGCCCTGCTCGACAAGGCCGGCGTCAAGCCCGAATAAGAGCTGGCTCAGCACCGGTCGCAAACCTCGCCCGGTTGCCTGCTTTTCACACCCTGTCTTCTTCACCACAGCTCAAGGAGCCTTTGCCATGCAAGCGATGAGCGCCCTGCAGGATTTTTTTCAACGCGAGACACCACGCATGACGACTTTGGCCGACCAGATCTGGTCGCTGGCCGAGTTGCGTTATGCCGAAAATGCTTCGGCCCAGTTGCACAGCAGTGCCCTGGAGCAGGCTGGCTTTCGCATCACGCGTGATGTGGCTGGCATTCCCACCGCCTTCATGGCCGAATGGGGCGATGCTGGCCCGGTCATTGCCTTGCTGGGTGAGTACGACGCCCTGTCAGGTCTGAACCAGCAAAGCGGTGCTCTGGTGTGCACCCCATCCATCGACAGCCCTGGTCTGGCCGGCCATGGCTGCGGCCACCATCTGCTGGGCACTTCGGCACACTTTGCCGCCATTGCGCTGCAGCAGCATCTGAAACGCACAGGCCTGAGCGGACGCGTTCGCTACTACGGCTGCCCGGCCGAGGAAGGCGGCTCCGGCAAGACCTTCATGGCCCGCGCTGGCGTGTTCAATGATGTGGATGCCGCGCTGACCTGGCATCCGGCCAGCTACACCGGTCTGTTCAGCCAGAGCACGCTGGCCAATATCCAGGCCAAGTTTGTCTTCCACGGCAAGGCCTCGCATGCAGCCCACTCGCCCCACCTGGGCCGCAGCGCCTTGGATGCCGTGGAGTTGATGAACGTGGGGGTGAACTATCTGCGCGAACACATGCCCTCCGATGCCCGCGTGCACTACGCCATCACCGATAGCGGCGGCCTGTCGCCCAATGTGGTACAGGCGCGCGCCGAGGTGCTCTACCTAGTTCGGGCAGCGCGCAACCACGAAGCCGCCGAACTCTATGAACGCGTGCAGAACGTGGCTCGCGGCGCCGCGCTGATGACGGACTGCAGGCTGAAAATCGTCTTCGACAAGGCCTGTTCCAACCTGTTGCAAAACAGCACGCTGAACAGCGTGATGTATGCGCAGATGCAGGCACTGGGACAGTTGCAGGCCGATGCGCAGGCGCATGCTGTTGCCGGCCAGTTCCAGGCCACGCTGGACAAAAACGATGTCGACGCCGTCAGCCGCCCGCTCGCCAGCGTGCTGCGCGGCAGGGTGCCGGCCGTCTTCGAGGGCCTGATGCCCTACGACCCCGATGCCAGCGACATCATGTTCGGCTCCACCGACGTGGCCGACGTGAGCTGGATCACGCCCACGGTTCAGGCCTGGGTGGCCTGCTATGCCTTTGGCACGCCTTTGCACTCCTGGCAGATGGTCTCGCAAGGCCAGTCCGGCCTGGCTCACATCGGCATGGTACATGCTGCAAAAATTCTCACGGCCACCGCCGTAGAGTTGTTGGCCCGGCCCGAACTGCTGGAGCGCGCCAAAGAGGAGTTGCTGCAGCGTCGTGAAGGCAAGCCCTATGTCTGCCCCATTCCTGCAGAGGTTGCCCTGCCGTTCCTGCGCAAACAGGGCAGCTGAGCGCGCGTTTCCCCGAAGCGACTGCAGGCTTTCAAAGCCTGGCCCCAAGAACCGATCATCAGCCCTGCACCCAGGCCTGCTTTGCCTCAAAGCGAAGCCGGCCAAAGCTTGATGCAGCACAAGCACTCCGGCGGCCCAAGCAGCCATAGTGAGCCATGCCCGCAAGACTGCGGAGACTCAACAGGGAGGAACCATGAAGCTGATGATCGATCTCTTTTCCACCGACTACGGGCTGATGAGCCTGGCCGTGATTGTGCTGATTATCGTCATGGCCGCGTTCTTCACCCGCCTCTTCCTGGGCAAGATGAAAAACGTTGCAAACACCCCGCTGGAATAATCGCGATCCTCGCTGCATGCTGCGTATGTACTGCCTTGAGTTGCTGGCGGGATAACGTGAATTGAACGCAAAAAACCGGAGACCTCGCTATTCCCCGGCAATTTACATATCCAGGACGAGTGAATCAGTGCAAGCACTCTCAGCCCCTCTTGCAGGGGCTTTTTCTTGCCTGGAGTTTCTGCGGATGGGTGTCGAAGACTTGGCGATGGTGTTTCAAGGCATTCTTGAATCTCTACGCGTCAAGGAGCAAGAGTCGATCAAGAGTTCCTGGGGCATTTACTTACCGAAAAAAATCCAGCGGCAGTGCAGCGCGCAGCAAAGCCCGCTGCACTTCAGGCTTATCGCCACGATCCGCCATGCCAGCGGCAAACACCGCGTTGGCCGCATAAAGACCGACAGCCCGGAATGCCTGTGCGCCAGCGCACAAGCAGGAAGAAAGTGCCAAGGTCAAGCGCATGTATGCCAGTCCCTCTCTCGCATAACATGCCTTGAGGAACCGCTTGTTGCGGGGAGGATAGCCACTGCCGATTCTTCCGCTCCGAACGCGGCGACACCTCGTGGATCAAAGGAAAGTTCAACCGGTGGCGCCATCAGCTGGTTGCGACTTTCTGCGTCTGCATCGAGGCAATGCGCCTGAAGCCATGCCAGGAGCACGTCCTTGTCCATGGGCTTCGCGATGTAATAGCCCTGTCCTTCATAACAATCCATGGCGAGCAATGCCCGGCACACGGTGGCGCCCTCGATGCCTTCGGCCAGCACGCTCAACCCGAGCTTGCGACCCAGTTGAACGACCATTTCCGCTATCCGTGCGCCGTCCGGTTCGCCAAGCTGACACACAAAGGATCGGTCAATCTTGATCCGATCCAGAGGAAGCTGCTCCAGATAGCTCAGCGAAGAGTACCCGGTGCCAAAATCATCGATGGCGATGGAGACGCCCTCTGCCCTCAGCGCCGACAGCGTTGATTTCAGCAAATCCGTGGGAAGCGCCGCCACGGATTCGGTGATCTCCAGCTCCAGATGCTCCCCTCGCAAACCGCTGCCGGCAAGTGCGGCGCAGACCATATCGAGAAATCCTGGGTCCTGAAGCTGCACCGTCGAGACATTGACGGCGATGCGCTGCGGCGCGACTCCTATATCCAGCAATTCGCGCATCGCTGCACATGCGGCCATGAGCACCCATTGGCCAAGTGCCACAATGAGACCCGAGTGCTCGGCAACGGGGATGAACTTGTCCGGAGGCACGAATCGGCCATCCTCTGTACGCCATCGCAGAAGCGCCTCAATTCCAACGACGCTACGCGTCACCAGGTTGAGCTGAGGCTGGTAGACCAGAAACAGCTCCTGGTTCTCGATCGCCTCTCTGAGCTCGGACAACAGCAAGGCACGAGATCTCGCCTCGGCCCCCATCTGGTCGGAGTACTGCAGCTCCTGACTGCGGTGATCTCGCTTCGCACGCTTGAGTGCAATCGTGGCATCCTTGACCAGGTCCGCCCCTGCTCGAAACTCTTGAGGCAAAAGCACATAGCCACAGGTGAGCGAGACCTTGTAAGGAGCCCCATCAATACTCAGCGGTTGGCGCACGCACTCCAGCAGACGCCTGGGCTGCACCTGCGCGATGGCCCCCAATACCCCGAAGGTATCCGCACCCAGCCTTGCCAACAGCACATCGCCTGGCAGCACATCTTCAAGACAGCGAGCAACGCGCTCCAGCAGACGGTCCCCGAACAGATGCCCCATCAGGTCGTTCGTAGCACTGAAATCGTCAATATCGATCAGCGCCAGAATGTAGTCGTGCAGGCCTTGTCTTGCGCATTCATCGACTGCCTCGACAAAATGGGCGCGATTGGGAAGATTCACCAGAGGATCATGATAGGCACTCTCTTTCAGGCGCCCGAGCAGGCCGCGGTTGTGCAGCAATGTGCTCAGATTGGCACAGAAGACATCCAGCAGTTGCGGATGCAGCACGGCATGATGCCTGGGCACGTCGATAAACACCGCGAAGTTCTGTCCATCGTCGTGGCCGATATGCAGTGCCAGTCCGCCAGTCTCGCCGTAGACATTGCAGCGGCCCTCAACGGCCTTTCTTAGCAAGCCCAGCTCTGAGGTCTGCGGCAACAGCTCCAGAGGACACCCGATCAGCTCGGAGAATCGGCCCGTTGCCGCCTGCACGAAGTAGCAACCGTCGGGATTGGCCAACTCCTGGGCACAAACCACACCCACTTGTGCAACCTTCAGCAAAGCCGCCAGTTGTGTCAGTACGCCGGATGCGAATTCGTAGCAATCCTTGATCTCCAGCAGAGATGCACTGGATCGCAGAACATGCTCCAGGTCGCCTCGGCTTGTGTCCGCCGCGCACAGCTGCCTGTAGGAGCGAACTGCCGTGGCAACGATGACGTGCAACCGATCAGCAGTCAATTCCGCTCTAGTTCTGTAGTCACTGATGTCATTTTCAATCAGCGCATCGAGCCCGGGCTCCTGCCCCGGTTGGCCGGAAAGAAGAATGATGCGGGTATTGCGCAGGGCCGCAACATGACGTATGAAATGCACCAGATCGATTCTCACGCCCGCCCGCTCCATCGCAAGATCGAGTATGACCACGGCCAGGTCGCTTTCGCTCAAAAGCAGCTGTCTTGCCTCGTCGCCAGAAAACGCATTCAAAAACAGCAGCGGGCGCTCGAACAGCATTTGAGCCTGCAGACAAGCACCGCTTGCCGCATGAACCTCGGCATCGTCGCTCACCACCAGGATGCGCCACCTCGGCCCAGACCCCGGATCCACGCTGGGCGTCGCATCGGTGGCGACCGGGCGTGAGTGCTCCCCCCCTGGTGCTGGCTCAGGTCTCATGCTCGAGAGACTGCATGGAACAGGACGAGAGGCAGACCTGATTGCGCCCGCCACGCTTTGCGACATACAGCGCTTCGTCAGCGAAGCCATACGCGCTGTCGAAATCGCCGCCCGCAGGTGCCCAACTCACGCCAAAGCTGGCGCTGACACCGCTTCCATCGGGCAGATCGAAATCACAGATTTCAATCGCGCGCCGGAGATCCTGTGCAAGTCTCTCGGAAACGTGCGCACTCTGACGAGGCAGCACAACAGTGAACTCTTCACCGCCGACTCGGCCGATCTGCGCTGAGGAAGGTACCACGGCCTGAAGACAGGCAACAACGCCGAGGATGACCTTGTCACCCGTCGGATGACCAAAACTGTCGTTGATTCTTTTGAAGTGATCGATATCCAGCACGATCAGTGAAAGATCGTCATGCACGAAGTACTGGTTCACCAGCTCGATAACGGCAGCTCGGTTCAGGACCCCCGTCAGCGTGTCGTGCGTGGCCCGGTGTTCAAGCTCCGCCGCCAGATCCTGAAGCCGGGAATTCAACTGATTCATCTCCAGCTCCGCGCGATCGCTGCGCCGCACCAGTCGGCGCGTTTCTCGCAAAAGCCTTTCGTATGCAAGAAGCAAGTCACCCAATGCCTGCCTGCATTGAGTTGGCGCTGTGCAGGCGCAGACGGCATGTGCCGCTCGCGCAGTCAACAGAGCCTGATTCTCTGCTTCAAACAGATCTGGCGACGCTGTAGTGCCAGGGCTGTCCATTCAGGTTGCTCCAACTGGATGGGCGACAAACTCGAGAGCGGGAAAATCCTCGCTGAGCTCCTGCCCGAACTCGAGAATCGTGTCGTCTTCTTCATCGTGATACCAGTTGAGCACCACGCGATTACCGGCCTCTGTGCAATTGCTCAGAGCCTCTATCAAATTGAAGAGCATTTTGGTGCTGGAGCTGTTGAAATACGCCAGCGCAATATTCACTTCGATCCTTGTCTCTGTCTGAGCGGACAAGTAGTCCTTGAGCCGAGAAATGATGTCGCTGTAGAAAGCTGCAGCATTTTCCGGATAGGACTCGCCACGCATGCTCAAGGTATGCGCATCAAAAATGAAATCCACCTCGGGAGAGCTGGGCGTTGGGGCAATGTAGAGGTTTTCCATCAGTATTCTTTATTCGTTGACGGTCTCGCCGTGCCTATATGGCCGCCTTAAGGTAGAAAACCGGCGAGTCGCCAGACTCTGCGTCGAAGTCGAACTCCAACGGTTCCCTGGCATCCCGGGCAACGGTCAAGAAACCCATGCCCGCACCCTTGCTCCCCTCAGGCGTCTCCTCGCGAAGTGTCTGTCGATAGGCTTGCTTGATCTCTTCAAGCGTCATGCTCCGCAGTGCATTCAATTTCACCCGCAGCGCTTCGGCCATCAGTGGCTCGATAGGATTGGCGCAAAGCAGCAAAAAGCTGCCGTCCTCCTCTCGACGAATGCAGACCGAGCCATGACGTAGCTCCCCGTTGTTCAGACTGGAGGGAGTCAGCGAATCAGCTGAGTAGTGAATGATGTTCTGCGCCATCTCCACAAACGAGGAAAACAGCTTGCGTCGGGTTGGAGCGGCAACCCCGGCAACTTCAAGCTGCAACTTCACTGCATCGGCCATAGCCGCAACGATGTGCTGCGAGAAATACCCGACGTAGTAGAAAATGACCTGGTGCTGACGCGCCAAATTGAAGAAGGATCCGTACTTCTCGGCAATCATGGGGGAAGGCATATATGGGCCTTGAGACTAGGTACGAAAACAGAAAAAGGTCAGATCGTCGCGGCGGTGGTGTTCACCTTGCCAGACACGCAGAGATTCGAGCAAGGCCATATTGATCTCTGAAGGAGACTTCTGCCGATGCTCAAGCAGTGATTCCCGCACCCGGCGCTTGCCAAGAGCGATACCGCGTGGACCGCCGATCTGGTCAATCAGTCCATCGGTGCTCACAAAGACAAGCGTGCCGCGGGGAAGGCTTACCTCCTGGTTAAGCCAAGCGAAATCGATTTCGCTGTCGACATAGCCGACTCCCTTGCGCTGTCCCTCCAGCATCTCAACAGTGTCCGTATCGGGACGCAGCAGGAACATGGACAGCCGTGCGCCCGCAAAGCTCAAGCGCCCGTTCACGGGCTCAAACCAGAAGCAGGCCGCATCCATGCCATCGTCGGAGCCAGGCGTTGCATCCTGACCGTTCATCTGACCCAGCATCTGCTTGATGCTGCGATTGACATGGCCCAGCAGGCTGGCGGGGTCGCGAGGCCCGTTCTGCGCTATGGCCTGGTTGAGGCTGGTGGAGGCAATCAGCGTCATGAAAGCACCGGGCACGCCATGTCCCGTGCAATCGGCCACGGTCGCGAACCAGCCATCGGCATCGGTACTGAACTGGTAGAAATCGCCACCGACGATATCGCGCGGCTCCCAGACCAGATGAGCTGCGGGACAGGCTCTGGCGAGCGCATCCAGGGAGCTGCGAAGTGTCGACTGCTGAATCACGCTGGCATATTCGATGCTGTGCATGATCTGGCGATTGCGCGAAGCCTGCATATCCGCCACCACGCGCATGAGTTGCAGCCCATTGCCGGTTCCGGCAAACGCGCCATCGCGGGTGATGATGAAGCCGTCGGAAAGTGCCTTTTCGCCGTATTCCACGGTTCTGAAAGTCAGGGCATCGATGTCCAGAGCCGCGTCCACGATCAGCGGCTCTTTGTCCATGAATGCGATACAGCTCTTGCGACCATAGAGTTCCATGCGGAACTGCTTGCTCATCTGCGACAGGAAGATGTTACGGTTTATGAGTCCGATGGGCTGTTTGCCCTCAACAACGGGAAGACTGACAAGGTCACGGTAGCGGTTGAAAACCTCCATGACTTTCTCATTCGTGTCATCGGTCGTCATGCACGGGACCTCGGTGCAGAGATCGGCAGCACTCGGTGGACGAAAGCGTGGCCGGAAGTCGCTCAGATACTCGGAGATTTCAGGCATGCAGCATCGCCAAGGGAATTATTGTGAGTAAATGTTACGCACGCTATATGGCGATTTCATGACAAAGCAATGGTGAAGCCATTTCACTGACACATTCAACAGTTCACAGCAAGGAAACGGCCTCCTGCAGCCTCTGTGGAGTTTCAGCAAAGACGCTTTACAGAGTGCACACGTGATCAAAAAAGATTCCAGCCTTGAACGCTGCATCGAAGCATCCTGCTTGTGACTGGAATCAGCGCCATGTGACTTCCGCTCCCCTGCATCCTGTTCTAGGCGGTATCGTCATCGGCACTGTTGTGTGGACGTTCGATGCCTGCCGCTATACCGGGCCGGCATTCCAGACTTTGTGCGAGTGCTTGGCTAGCCCATTCAGCCTTGGCTACTACTGGGCAAGCTGCTGCTGACGATGACCTGCATCGGCAGCGGCTTCAAGGGAGGTGAGGACACTGCACTGTTCTACATCGAGCCGCACTGGGTGCCACGAAGCAACCACCGCCTGGCATCAATGTGTCAAGATTGCTGCATCTTCTCAAGAAAGCGAGTGCAGGCCACCAGGCTTCCTGCACTCGCCTGTTTAGTTCTGAAGTCAGAACGTATGGCGCAAGCCCGCGCCAAAGCCCGTCTGGTTCACGCCCGGCATTGGCGCTCCTCCAGCCTGAGCGCTGCTGGCTCCAAAAGCCGCATTGCCGCTGTTCTTCATATAGCCCAGCGAGGCATAGACTGCCGTGCGCTTGGAGAGGCTGTAAGTGCCACGCAGCACCATCAGCTGCCCCTTGTCCGCGTTGTCCTTGTAATTGAGCTGGTTGTACTGGGCATCCAGCGTCCAGGGACCCATGGGGTAGCTCACACCGACAAACCACAGGTCATTGCGCGGTGAGGCGATATATCCGTCGTTCTTGCGACGCATAAAGCCGGCACCAATCCTGGCGCCGCCCCACTTGACATAGCCATTGAGCATGCTGCGCTTGTCGGTCTTGTCGCTGCTGCTCAGTCCTGCGAAAGCGCCGGGGCCGCCACGCAGCTCGTCATGGGCCAATGCGGCACCCCATGTCGCGCTGTCGTACTTGAGCATGGCCGACCACTCGCGGCAGGTCTTGGAGTCCGTACTGCTCTCACCTGCGCAGTTGGTGCCTGAAGGACTGGGGCCGGCATTGACGGCATCGCGCCCAAAGCTATAGGTCGCGCCAATGGTCAGGCCCGAAAACACGCCTTTGTAGGAAATCGCATTGTCGGCGCGTGCATTGGGGAAGTAGCTGTCCAGGCTGGCCATGCTGTGCAGGCTCGGGCCGATCACATCGGCATCGAGCACGGACCAGAACAGCATGGTGTACTGGCGGCCCAGGCCCAGCGAACCCCAGGATCCGTTCAGGCTGACGAACGATTGGCGGCCGAAACCGCGTCCGCCCTGGTTGAGCGCGCCGCTATCAGGGCCTATGCCCATCTCCAGCGTGAAGGATGCGCTCAGGCCGCCGCCCAGATCCTCGCGGCCGCGAAAGCCCAGGCGCGAAGGAACGCTGCCCGAGAGATTGGGCATGCGCGTCAAGGTGGAGCGGCTCGCGCCCACATGATCCATGGTCTCGACGGCCGTGTCCATGATGCCGTAGATCTGCACTGACGATTGTGCATGGGTAAAACCTCCCGCCCCTAGTAGCGCGACAGCGCCTGCTATTTTTTTCAGCATGAATGTCTCCAGTTTCCAATTTCGTTTAGTTATTTGCATGCGTGGCTTGATGCGATTGGTCTTTTGGGTCCTGAACCTCCTTCCGGGTCTATGGGGAAACGCGCTTACTTCTGCAGCGACCTGAGCCATTCCCGACATTCGGATGCAGCCGCGACAGGCCACTCGACACAGATCGTCTTGTCCAGCTGACGCACCTCTACGCGTATGAACTGGCCGGAGTTGCGCGTGTTGCGAGCAGTGCCGAAGATGCGCGACCACCAGCCGGCATCAGGGCTTGCGTCCTCGGTGCTGGCCGTGACGATCGCATCCATGGGATCTCGTGGAACCGGCGCCGGTGCAGGATCGGGCGCAGGAGCCATTTCGGGCCGGGTGACGGCCTGCCTGGCCACAGCAGGCGCAACCGGCGCCAGCGAAGCCGCGCTGGGCACATCGAGAGCCAGGCCACCAGCCTCTATGCGCGCCGCCAGATTGCTGCCGAACTCCTCCCACAGGCGATCGGCCTTGGTCTTCATGACCGACAGGCCGAAGGCGCCCAGGCGGCCCAGCACGTCGACATTGACCTTGATCCGTAGATCGGTGCCGCCGTTGGCAGCAGGCGTCAGAAACACTTCGCTGGTCTGCTTGAGCGAACTGGCCACCGACGCATCCTCGCCCGTGCCTTCGACGCGCATGTATTCCGGAGCCTTCTGCTCGACGAGCCTGGTCTTGAGCTTGAACCTGGCGCTGATGAAGGAAATCTTCTGGTGCATCTCCGCCACGTATTCCGTGGGACTGATGACCTCGATGGACTTCATTCCGGGCACGGCGCCGGCCATGATCTGGGGATTGAGGAGCAGCTCCCAGACCTGCTGGGGAGGAGCTGAAACGGTCAGGGTTTTTTCAATTTCCATGATGCATCTCCTGTGCTGCATGCAGCACGGACTCGACGATTTGGGTGTAGCCGGTGCAGCGGCAGAGATTGCCGCTGAGGCCGTGGCGCACTTCCTCGCAGCTGGGCTGGGGCGTGTTCTTGAGCAGGTCGCAGGAGGCCATGATGAAACCCGGCGTGCAGTAGCCGCATTGCAGGCCGCCGCACTGCATGAAGTTCTTCTGCAGGGGGTGCAGCTGGTCATTGGCGGCCAGCCCTTCGATGGTGGTGATGCTGCGCCCATGAACCTGCACGGCCAGCATCAGACAGGATTTGATGACTTCACCGTCCAGCAGCACCGAACAGGCGCCGCAGGTTCCGGTCTCGCACCCCCGCTTGGTGCCGGTCAGATGCAGGTCATCCCGCAGGAAATCCGATAGCAGTCGCCGTGATGCGACTTCGGCACTGTGCGATTCGCCGTTGACCTGGCATTCGATGCGATGCGTGCTCATGCGGCAACTCCTTCATTGATATCGATTCCGAACAGCATGGACACCGTGCGGCGGGTCACCACGCCCACCATGGCGCGGCGGAACTCGCTGCTGCCGCGCAGGTCCGAGACCGGCTGGATGTCCTCGGCCACGATGGCGGCGACCTGGGCAGCAAGCTGCGCATTCACGGTCTTGCCACGCAAGCAATCCTCGGCGCGGCGCAGCCTGGTGGGAACGGGCGTGGATGCGCCCACGACCAGACGTGCCTGATGGCATATCTGCCCTTCTCTTTGCACGACCAGGGCCACGCTGACCAGGGGCCTGTGTTCTGCTGCCGTGCGCAGAAAGCGCGTGTATTCCCCCTGGGTGCCGGGCGCCTGCAGCGGAACCCGGATTTCCAGCAGCAGCTCATCGCTCTGCATAGCCGTGGTGTAGTAGTCGACCAGGAACTCTTCCATCGACAGCACGCGCTCTCCGCGTGTGCTGCCCAGAACCACCGAGGCATCGAGGGCCATGAGGCAGCCGGGCGGGTCCGTGGAAGGGTCGGCATAGCAGAGATTGCCGCCAATCGTGCCCTGGTTGCGCACCTGGGGATTGGCCACCTGCGAGGCCATCCGGGCCAGCACCGGTGCATGCGCTTTCACGAGCTCGGAGCGAGCCACATCGATATGGCGGCTCATGGCCCC
>Ga0067045_1031384_pt1 | contig 12424 bp, 4 predicted proteins | sample TerdegcTABiofilm_FD_59184 | JGI IMG/M metagenome (GOLD analysis project Ga0067045, IMG submission 59184) | Combined Assembly of (Gp0054472, Gp0054536) Wastewater bioreactor microbial communities from Singapore -Terephthalate degrading...
GGCGGGCTTCACGAAGAAGAACGACCTGAAATATTTCCTGAAAGTGATCGCGAATATCGAGTACGAGTACCTGCCCCAGCTGGCCGCGACGAAAGAGTTGATGGACGGCTACCGGGGCGGCAAAATCTCCTGGGAAGAATACGAAACCGCCTACCTGAAGCTGCTGGAGGAGCGCCAGGTGTTGAAAACCCTCAAGCCCGGGGACTTCGACCGGGCCTGCCTGCTGTGCAGCGAGGACAAACCGGACCACTGCCACAGGAGGCTCGCGGCGGAGTGGCTGAAGGGGAAGTGGGAAGGGGAGGAGGTCAGGCATATCCTGTAGGGGCAAAAATTCCAGGCGTTTCCCGTCCCGGGCATCCCTGTAGAGGGGGCGAAGGGGATTGAAGGTGCGGGGGGCAGTACGCTACACGATTAAAGCCCCATCATCCACTCAAAACCTGCCAAAAATCGGGGACAAGAAGAAGCCAACCCCTTAAAACGGAGTTCTCCTTTTTTCTCTCCGCTTTATTTTGTCGCCCATTAAAGCCAAAATCAAAAACAAGAGTCTTTCCTTGAAAGCCCCCGTTAATGACGCTAAACTAAGGCTGGTTGTGTATGCATCTTGATTTTGAAAGAAGCTGCTAGATGTTCACAGCGGATTCCGCTCAATTCGGAAGGCACAAGCATGCCGACGGAAAGTAGACCTTGGCAACCGGACGTGAAGGGAGTTCTCTTCAATCGCGAGAGAGCGCTTGGAAATAGTTGGGTTGAACCGGAAGGCCCGAGATAAGAAGAACCGGTTTACCAATACAGAATCCGTGACTCTTTGGTGTCCATGATGGGAAAGCTTGCAAAACTCACAGAGGAGTTGTTCGACGAGGACAGGAAGCGGGCAAACGAGGAGCTTCAAGCCGTACTCCAAAAATAAAAACACGAACAGGGAGGACTTGCCGTGGGAGTGCTGAAATCGTGTCAACCCAGAAAGGACCTTCTCTCCGGTTCCATCAACCTGGAAATCTTCACGGCATCTCTGAGCCAAGTGGCCAATTTCTACAAAGGCCAGAAATCCGGGCACCCCATTTACACGGATGCGGTAACCTTCTTTTCTGAAGGGACACACTTCACCGAAGAGATGAAGATGGTCCTTCGGGATGTCGTCTTCCGCCTCGGTGGTGATACCACAGCATCAGCCCTGAAACGACTTAAAACCGGGTTCGGAGGAGGCAAGACCCACACCCTCATCGCTTGTCTGCACCTGGCGAAGAAGGGAATAGAGTTGGCCCCGTATGTCTCCGAATTCATCGGGGAAGAATTCCTTCCGGTTCCCGGAACGATCGACGTCGTCGCCATTGCAGGCGACGCCGTCCCCGTCAAGGAACCTCGGGGTACCGATCTGAAACCGTATCCCCTGTGGACAGAGATCGCCCGACAACTGGGAGGAACCGAACTTTGCAGCGAAGTGGCCTCATATCTTGACCGCCTCGACTCCCCCGACGAAGCCTTTTTCGACCGGATCTTCGCCGGCCGCAAGGTCCTAATCCTCATTGATGAGTTGGCACACTACGCCGCCCGATGGGCCGTTGCCTACCCCCGAGCCAAGACCATGCTTGCGACGTTCTTCATGTCCCTCTTGGGTTATGCCTCCCAAAAACCTGGCATCTCCATTGTCGTTACACTGGCGGGCATTCAAGATGCCTTTTCTGCACAGACGGCAGAACTTTCCAAGACCCTTTCTGATCTCGCCAGCCAGCCCGTGGACACCGGCCAGGCCCTCACGATTCAGCAAGACGCTGCGAGAGAACTGACCACCGTTTTGGCGAGAACGGAAACCGTCGTGGTACCGGTAAAGGCAAAGGACCTCTCCGCCGTCCTCGGCAAGCGGCTTTTCGAACACATCGACCGGGAGGAAGCCCGCCGCACCGTGGAAGAGTATCGGCAGCTCTATGAGCGGAGCACGTCCCTATTGCCGGGAAGCCTTCAGATGGAGCCCTTCCTCGAGGAGATGCGCGCATCCTACCCGTTCCATCCCGCCATGTTGGATTTGCTGAACAAGAAACTTTCCACGGTCCCGACCTTCCAGAAAACACGGGGCGTCCTGCGGATCCTCGCTCTTGCGGTGCGGGCTCTTTGGAAATCCGGAAACGATGTTCCGATGATCCATCCCGGGCACCTGGATTTCATGGACTCCAGGACGGTAGACGAGCTTTTGGGCCGCACCGATAACACCTCCATGATCCCCGTGCTCAACGCGGACATCGGAACCGCAGATACTCAAGGGCTCCAGGGAGGGCGATCCAACGCCGAACGCGCAGACCAGGAGAACCCTCACCCGGACAAGATCCCGTATCATGTCCTGACCTGGAAAACGGTCTTCTTGAATAGCCTCGCCGGTCAAGCCGAAGGCTTGTCAAGTTCTGTCTTCGGGATCAACGAACCGAATGCGCTGCTCTCTGTGGCTCAGCCGGGTCTTACTCCTGCGCAGGTCAAGCAGGCCCTTGAGGACATCAAGACGAAAGCGTTTTACCTTCGGGAAAAGAGTGGTCTTTACTACGCGGTTTCGGAGCCGAACATCAACCTGGCCCTTTCAAGGATCCGTGATGCCATCACTGAAGACCAGATCTTGACGGAACTGGAATCGAAAGCCCGAAACCTGTTTGGAAAGAGTCGCCAGGGGTTTCTGGTCAAAACGGATGTCATTGGTCCACAAGACCTTCCTGACAGACAGGACCGCCCCCTTCTTGGGGTCCTCTCCATTCGGCTCTCCGAAGTGGATCCAGCTGCCTTCATCACCACCGCGGGCAAGGGGATTCCTCGCCTTTATCAGAACAGCGTTTTCCTATTCATTCCGGAAACGGTCCGTATCCTTCGTTCCGGCGAAGAAGGGCGACTCATCCCGGAGGGGGAAGAGCAGCGGGAAAGAGCCAGACTCGAGCTTTACGCTTTGGCTCGAAATGTCCTTGCAGCCAAAATCCTGAAGGACAACCCGCAGAACTTCGGCATTTCCAATTCGCAAGTTAAGGAAATTGATTTTCCGAAACTGGAAAAAGATCTGGAAAGCCGCGTGAGCCTTGTCTATCGTCATTTGGCCTATCCCGTCAAAGAGGGAATTTTCGCCCTCAAAGAAATCCGGACCGCGGGCGGTGAAGGCGGAGACGCGCAATTCGAGCAGATCCGCACCGTTTTAAAAGAGAATGGGGAGATCATCCCCTCTGATCCAGTGACTAAGGAAATCCTTCTTGGGCTTAAGTCCCTGTTCTTTGAAGAAAAAGATTACATGCCCCTGGCCCGTATCCGGGAGAAGTTCCACGTGAACCGGGGCTGGCCCGTCCTGGAAGAACAGGAATTCATTTCGGCGATTGTCAGGGAGGGAGTGAAGAAGGGGTTCTGGTGCCTTGCCGGGAAACTCGATGAAAAAACCGGTATACCGGAAAGGTTCTACGATGCCGAAAATCCGGATATTCCTCTTCACGAGGAACTTGGCCAGGAGGATGCCCTCGTGACGATCGAGGGAGCGAAATTGCGGAAATGGGGAGTCTCGCCTGGTCCCACGAAAGAGGAAATCCGCCAACTGGTCGAATCGGCTGCAGAGGAGAGGAAAGGCCTTAGAGTGGCCCAAGTTCACGAGCACGTAAAATCGTTTCGAGACGATGCCGAGGAGGAGACCATCAACGAAACCCTGGTGGAACTCGCTCGAAAAGAGCAACTGCTCGCCTACGAGGGGGACCCGGAACAATCTGAGAAACCGACCAAACTGGTCTCCGGCATCGAGGCCATCCGGATGACCCCAACCCCGGAATTGGTCGTCATCACCCGGGGTGAAGCCGTCCGGAGGGGCTGGCTCGCCGAACGACCCAACGCCATGAAGATCTCCGGTCCCGAAGGGTTAACGGTCTTCTCGTCCGGTTTCTTGAGAAAGCTGGGCAGTCTCTACACACGGGGGGCGAAGAGCTGCTTCCATCGGTTCGATGTGACGGAATTCGACCTCTCGACGGGAGGACGTTTCTCCCTCACGCTGCGGGATGTAAGCCCCGAAGGGATGAAGCAGTTGGGAGAGCTGTTCGAGATCCTGGGTGATAAACTGACGCCTTCTTCGGAGAGCGAACTCATTTTGGAGATCAAGAGCCCAGACGAAACTTGCCCGCTGGTTCAGGAACTCCAGCGATTGAAAGGAAAGGAATGACCCTATGAAAAAAAACGCCCGCTCCTCCGGAATGGATTTGGACTTGCACTTCGAAACCTATCTGAAGCCCGCTTTGAAAGTTGCAGGCTGGACACTCCGCGTGACAGACCATTCGGACAAACCCAGCCCGGTCTTCATCGTGAAGGAACATCTCCGTATTCCCGGCGAGAAAACTCCTTCGGGCAAAGAGAAAACGACCATCCTGGATCGCGGGGTCCTTTTCGGAAATGCCCTAGCGCGTCTTTTGCCCCTCGTCCGAAAGATCCTATCGGGGATCCGCAACGAACAAGGAATCCCGCTGGAAGTTCAGAGATACATCGAAAGGCTTCCTGTCGCCTTCCGGGGAAACCTTCCGTTGGACGAGGAGGCCGGTTTCAAGCTGGCCCTCATGTTCAAGCTCCAGGAGAGATTGAAGGAGCTGGACCGCGTGGAATTGATGGCCCGCCGCGTAGAGAAGTTCTCCCGAGAGGAAGCCGCCTACTGGTATTCCCGGATCTCGGACTTCAGCACGGAAGCGAACCGCTGGGCCCAGGCGGGGCTCCGGATCATGCTGGCCGGACAGCCCCACGACCCAGCCATTCAGACGATGCTCGAGAAGCTCCGCCGGAACTGAAGGAGATGACAAGAAAGCCATGACGGAAAAAGAAAACGGCCGAAGGCTCATCGAAGCGGGATTTCCCTGCCATCAGGTTGGGGCCGAAACGCAGCGGGAACGAGGCTCCAGCTCGGCCCTGCCCCCTCTCTACTACCTTCATGTCTGGTGGGCCCGTCGCCCCTTGACACCCAGCCGTGCCGCGGTTCTCGGTTCCATCCTCCCGGCAGATACCGATCCCGAATGGTTCCTGAGAGAATTGGGAATTGAGAAAAAAGTCCTCCATCTGGAAGGCGGAGATTGGGTCCTTGTCGGAAAAAATAGAGACCTCATCCGCGTGGACGAAACTGGAACAGAAACGCTGATTTTTGATTCCACAGCGGCGGCTGCGTTCGAGAAAGAAAACGAACGACGGGCCGAATGCCGAAAAGTCATAGAAACCCTGAAAAAGAGCGATCCCGAGCTGGCCAAGGACCCGGTCCTCCTGCGGTGGGAAAAGGAAACCCAACCTCTCAAGCGGCCCACTCATAAAGCCATTCTGGATGTCAGCACTATCGCCGCGGACCCGGCCCATATCAAGGACCGGATTGCCTTCAAGACGGACCCTCGAGTAAAAAAAGCCTTGGGAACTGACTTGAACTGGACTCCAGAAGATATGTATGGTTATGATCGTGCCTTCACAACCCCTCCGAAGACTTCTTACCAGGATGTTTCCGTGATGGACATCACGGCGGGAGGGGGATCCATCCCGTTCGAAGCCCTCCGCCTGGGTTGCAAGACCTTGGCCAACGAACTGAACCCCGTTGCCTCGGTCATCCTTGAGGCAACATTGAATTACCCTGCAAGGTTCGGAGTAGAACTTTCTACAGAAATTAAGACTTGGGGGAAAACTCTACTAAAAAGTCTAGACAGCAGAATTTCTCGCTTATTCCCCGAATCAAAAATCCCTTCCGAAGAAATGCAACAGCTAAAGAACCTTATGAGTCGGTGTACAGTACCCCTTACTGATTTCGAACAAGAGTCCATTATGGACTACCTCTACACCCGTCAGGTGACCTGTCCCCATTGCGGCGGCGAGGCCCCGCTTCTCAACACTTGCTGGCTTTCCAAGGGAGACGGAGACCCCTGGGGTGTGGCGATCATCACGGATAGAAAGCCGAAGAATGGGACGGTCCGGTTCAAAACCTATCGCGTAACGAAAGGGAAAGGCCCCAACGGGGAGGATCCCAACTATGCGACGGTGAGCGGCGGCAAGGGGCTTTGCGTCCATTGCGGACAGGGGATCGACGAGGAAGAGATCAAGCGGCAGGCCCGAGGTGAATCCGAGCACGGGAAATGGAGGGATCGCCTCTATGCCGTGGCGGCTGTGCGATACCAGCCGAAACTCGACAAGAACGGTCAGATTCAGCGGTACAAGACCGGGGAAAAAGCGGGGGAAATCAAGACGGAAAAGGTCCGTTTCTTCCGGCCGCCAAACGAGCGCGACCTCGCCGCTTTGGACGAGGCGGAGCGGATGCTGAAGGAGAACTGGAACCGCTGGGACGACGCCGGCCTGATCCCCACGGAGAGCTTCCCTCAAGGCAATGATATGCGGCCGGTCATCTATGGCATGACCCGCTGGTGCGACCTGTTCACCCCGCGCCAGCTTTTGGGACATCTCTTCCTCGTGGAGGAACTGAACCGCCTGAAGCCTCAAATCCTGAAAGAATTGGGCCATGAAAAGGGCAAGGCCGTGGTGACCTACCTCCAGTTTGTCATTGACAAGGGATTGGATTACAACAGCCGGCAAACAAGGTGGGAATACACAAGAGGTATTGTTAAGGGAACTTTCGGCCGGCACGACTTTTCCCTCAAATGGACCTTCGGCGAGATGGTCTTCACCGGCCCACACTCCGGGGCTGCCTGGGGCTTATCTCAGATTCTCGATGCCTACGAGGGAATTGCGGAACTTCTGGAACCAGTAAAAGAGAAAACCGGCGGCAAGCCCCCTTTGACTCTCATCAACGGCACAGCGGCTGCCATTCCCCAGGTTCCTGACAGATCGGTGGATGTCATCTGCTTCGACCCCCCCTATTACAACAACGTCCAGTATGCCGAGCTTTCCGACTACTTTTACGTCTGGCAAAAAAGGACACTCAGGGACCTTTATCCGGACCTCTTCCATCGCCGCCTCACCAACAAGGAAGAAGAGGCCGTGGCCAACCCGGATCGTGACGGAGGGGAAAAGGGGGCCAAGGCAGCCTACGAGCGCATGATGGGTGAAATCTTCCTGGAGGCACGGCGGATCCTGAAGGACGAAGGAATCATGACGATGATGTTTACCCACAAGAGCCAGGAAGCCTGGGAAACGTTGACACGGGCTCTCATTGAGAAAGGGTGGGTCATCACTTCTTCGATGCCGGTTGAGTCGGAAACTGAACAGGGAATTCATACAAAGGACACCGCTTCCGCCATCAGTTCCATCTTCATTTCCTGCAGGAAGGCAATACGGGGAGAAAACCAGCCCCCCAGCTCATGGAAGGGCTTTGGGAGCTCCGGTGTTCAACAGAAGGTCCAAACCCATGTCGAGAAAGGGCTCGAGGAACTCGCCCCCCTGAAACTGAACCCGGTGGACCGGATGGTGGCTAGCTATGGCCGCGCCCTGCAGGTCTTGTCGGAAAACTGGCCCGTTCTTGACGGAGACGAGCCCGTCGGCCCGAAGCGGGCAATGCTCGAGGCCTCCCGTGTCGTCGCGGAAGCCCAATTCCGGGAGATTGCCCAAGGACAGCTGGCCCTTTCGGACCTTTCTCCCGAAGCCGCCATGGCGATGCTCCTTTTCGGCATCTTCGGCTTGGGTGATTTCGGCTATGACGATGCTCTGAACCTGTCGAAATCCCTGAATATCGCCCTGGAGACCAAGACCGGTGGGTATGCCGCCAACGGCCGCTTTATCGGCATCAACACCCAGGAAAGCGGCCGGCGGGCGGCGGGGCTGAACGCCCACGAATCCGGTTTTGCCGCTCCGCTTGTCCGCAAAGGAAGCAAGCTCCGCCTGGCTCTCCCCGAAGAACGGGATCCTCGTCGTCTGGCGACCCCCCAGACGGAATGGGATCTCCTGCAGGGAACGATCATGGCCTACCGGGAAGGGATGGAAATCTCTGCCCGCGGCTATATCCAGAACAAGGCCGGTGAAAAGGCTCCCATCGTGAAAAGCCTTCTCAATGTCTGGGCGGAAGAAATGGCTGAGGAGGCTCTGAAGAAAGAGGCCCGGGCCATCCTGTTCGGGCTGGGTCTTTCGGAGGCCTGAGAATGGCTTTGCGAGGTGAGGTTGGCCCGCACTTTCGTGACCGGTCCTGGGCCTACGCCTACAAGACCTCGACGCTTCGGGAGGACGGGAGTCTCGTGGACATTCTCCACGAGTTCTACATCCCGGTCCTGGAGCGTTCCAAGGCTTACGACCGGGTTGCAGGCTACTTCACTTCCTCCTCTTTGGCCGCGGCCTCTCAGGGGTATTCCGCTTTCACGGCTCACGGTGGCCGCATGCGGCTCATCGTGGGCGCAGACATGGATCCCCAGGATGTGGCAGCCGTGCTTTCGGGTGAAGAAGCCCGCCTGGAAAAGCACCTGGATTCGGAACTGGAGGGAACCTGGCCAGAGGACGTAACACGGGGAATCGAGCTTCTGGCGTGGATGGTGAGCCAGGGATTCCTCGAACTCCGTGTCGCCTTTCGACTGCACGGGAAAACCGGTGAACCCCTTCCCTTCGAATCTCAGGAGGACGGCTACGTCCATGAGAAATGGGCTCTTTTCACGGATAAGGCTGGGCATCGAATTCTTGCTTCCGGCTCCCTGAACGAATCGAAAACGTCCCTCGTCCAGAACGCCGAGAACCTGATCATTGACTGTGACTGGTGGGAGGGACCCTCTGCCGACCGGATAAGGGACCATCAGAAGGATTTTGACGCCTTGTGGGAAAATCGGCATCCTCATTTCCGGGTCCTGACCCTTCCCGAAGCGGTTCACCGCAAGCTGGTCCGAATCGGCGAGCGGGTCCGGATCCCCCGTGAGGTGGATGGCACCCCCCGGAAGATTCCCCCAAAACCCACCCCCGAGGAGTGGCTGGCGTTCAAGGTGATCCAGATGGCCCCAAAGATGCCGGGAGGGCTCTGGGTCGGCATGGAAACAGCCCCGGTTTCCCCTTGGCCGCACCAGGAAGTTGTGGCGCGGCGCCTCATCGAAAACTGGCCCTCGAGCTTCATGCTCTGCGACGAAGTGGGCCTGGGAAAGACCATCGAGGCGGGGCTTGCCCTGCGTTCCCTCATCCTTTCGGGTGTGGTGAAAAGGGTTCTCGTGGCGCCTCCTGCCGGCTTGGCGCAGCAGTGGCACCGGGAAATGGCCACGAAGTTCTACCTTCCGTTCCGGCGGGGAGTCGCCAGCCCGGTCAAGGAGCACGAGATTCTCTTTCCCGATCAGAAATGGGAACCCTCGGAAAACCTCTTCGAACCGGACCTCTGCATCCTTTCCACCGGGCTTCTTGTAAGGGAGGAGCGCCTGCCTGAGCTTTGGAAGGCGGAACCTTACGATGTGGTACTCGTGGACGAAGCCCATTACGCCCGTCGAAGTAACCCGAACACGGAAGATAGTTGCCGATCGGACCCCTCCTATGGCAGGCTCTATCGCACCATCCAGGAACATCTGGGGCAAAAGGCCGAAGCTCTTTGGATGGCGACGGCTACGCCGGTACAGATGGACTGGATTGAGGCCTACGATCTTTTCCGGCTTTGCGAACGGGTGGGAGCCTTTGGGGAATCGCCTTCGCTGGTCCGGGCCTACTACGAAACGCTGGGAAAGCTGAGTCGCAACGAACCGCTCAAGACTCCCGAATGGGAACTACTCAAACGGGCGATCGAGAGGATCCAGGAGGAAGATCCCTGGCTTTGGAACTACCTTCGGAACGGCATCATCCAGGGGCGCGTCAAAACCATCCTGGAAGACTGGCTGCAAGAGAACCGAACCCCTCGCAAGGCGGATTATGCCTTTATCCGGAGGCTGCTCTTCGCTGCGGCTCCGCTATCGAGGGTCATGCTCCGGCATACAAGAAAACTCCTCGAGCTCTACAAGGCAAAAGGCCAGCTGCGGGAAAACCTGGCCACCCGGAAGATTTTGCCCATCCCAAGGATCGTTTTCACCCCCGATGAACAAGGGGTTTACGACGACCTCCAGGAATATTGTCAGGAATTGGCCCGGAAGATCGAGGAGTCCAGCACGGAAGGAGAACGAAGGGCCAGCCTGGGGTTCTACTTGAGCTTCTTGCGCCAACGGTGCAGCTCGTCGTTCTATGCCCTCCAAGAATCCCTCAAGAGACGGAAACAGAAAGTCGCACGAACCCTTCTGTCCTTGGGGGCCGCCCCGGAAGAAACCGACGATTTCAATCCGGAGGAGCTGGACCAGGACACGGAAGACAACCCGCTCGACAAGGTTCTGGAAAACCGGAGCCCGGAAGACCTGCAATGGGAACGTGGAGCCATTTCGGGACTCTTGGCGCGCCTGGAAACGTTGAAGGGCATTCCGTCAAAGACCAAAGAGCTTTTAAAACAGCTCGATGGCCGGCGCAACGGCAACCGAATTAGGCAGACTGTTCTTTTCACCCGTTATATCGACACCCTCAACGATCTTCGGCGCACCTTGCAACGTCAGGCCCCCGAAATGCGGCTCGGGGTCTACAGCGGAAAAGATTGCGCTTATTACGATGAAAGCCGAGGAAAAATCGCCCCTACAGACCGCGAAGACGTGAAAAAACGATTCCTTAGGGGCGAAATCGACGTTCTGCTTTGCACAGACGCCGCTGCTGAAGGGTTGAACCTGCAGACCGCCGATCTTCTGATCAACTATGACCTGCCCTGGAACCCCATGAAGGTGGAGCAGCGGGTGGGCCGTATCGACCGCATCGGACAGAAACACGAAGAGATTTTTGTTCTCAACCTCTGCATGCTGGATTCCGTGGAAGAGGTCATCTACGGAAGGCTGTTGAACCGTCTCCGGGTGGCGCAAGAGATGACGGGCTCGATTCCGTTCTCCCTCCTTCCCCTCATCGAGGAAGACTTCGATGCTTACGCTGCGGGAAAGATTTCGCAAAACAAACTTGAGGAATTGGCGAAAGAACGGATGGAAAGGCAAAAACGGCAGATCGAGGCCATGGAAGTGCCGCCCGAGGAGCTTTACGACTTCTACCAAAGACTTTCCAACCAAAGAAGGACCGATGTGTTACCGGTGACCCTTGAAAGCATCTGGTCTCTATTGGCGAACTGCCAATATCTGCGTGAGCTGGGATGCGAAATCGTACCGGAAACAGACGGGAAAGTTTTGCGGCTCGCCGGGATTCCCGGTATTCCAAAGGGATGTTGCCTCACCGGCGATCGGGAGATCTTCGAAAAGGGCGTCCCGGGACTGGATTGTGCCCTTCACCTGGCGACCTATCTCGAACCGGTCTTCGAAAGAGTGGTAGAAGCGGTCCTCGAGGCGACCAAGCCCCCGGTTTCTGTTGAAACCCTGGTCTTGGAGGGCTATCGGGCAGTGGATGCCCTCGTGGTCAAAACAGAAGAGGGAGAACGGCTCGTTACGGGACTTGCGGACTTGAAGGGGTTGAGGCTTGTCGATGAAAAGCCCGACGAAGAAAAGCGACGGACCTTCGAGATAGAAATCAAGGCCCGCCTCAAGGAGATCGAGGGCAACGTCGCTGCATACGAACGGCCAATCCATAATCGGATCATTAAGATCAACGAGACAACCGCAAAAACGCAGAGATGGCTGGAGTGGTTTGTCGCCTATTCCTACCTGGAAAGCCTGGCCATGGTCGGAGTAGCCGACGATGACCTCTTTACGGGAGTCGTGCCGAGTATCGACCAGCGCCTGGTAGAAAAGAGCGTAATTCACGTCATCGACATGGAGACGGAACCTCTGAAACGAATGTCGGAAGTCTTTTTCGAGTTGGACATCCCTTCGCTAGGACAAAAAGCGACAATCCAGGTTCCTGCCATTCTCTGCAAGGCAGGCCTCGACTCCGCCTGTCGCGAAGCCGAGGCGCTGCTTAAGGATTACAAAAAGAACGAAATCACAGTCAGGCTCGTGAAGGAAAGACTACGGAGACGATTTTCAGGGAAAGAAACGGCTTGAGGTGCCTTTGTGAAAAAGAGCCCTCTTCTTAAGAAGAGGGCTCTTCCAATGCCCACTCGACGGCTTCTTGGAGGGTTGAGTCGTCAAGGTCTTCCCAAGAGGTGACGTCGTAGGAATAAAGGAAAGGTTCCTGTCCGGGGCGGAGAACGCCCTGAGGAACCGCTCCAGGGACGAAGAGGAGCAGTAGGACGAACGGATCAGGCGCCTGGAGCGGAAGGTGGGGCGCATGGCTCTGGAGATCGGCATCATGCAGAAGGCGATGAAGCCAAAGGATCCCTTTCGGCGGGAAGACGTCCAGCGAATGAGGCGATCGCGAGAGGAGCTTAGAGAACCTTGGAAGAAGCCTGCCTGAACCGTTTCGGAACCTTGAGGAGCGAACAGGTCAAACCGGTGGCACCGGCAACGGCCTTGTGTTCCAAAGCCGGAGATTCCTGGAAATGTGCCGGGATTACGGATTGCCCCAGGAATTCGTGACGCCCTATACGCCGGAACAGAACGGCATGATCGAAAGATTTTTCAGG
>Ga0067045_1031385_pt1 | contig 12414 bp, 14 predicted proteins | sample TerdegcTABiofilm_FD_59184 | JGI IMG/M metagenome (GOLD analysis project Ga0067045, IMG submission 59184) | Combined Assembly of (Gp0054472, Gp0054536) Wastewater bioreactor microbial communities from Singapore -Terephthalate degrading...
TGCACCGAGCCATTTCGGATGGAAAGACAGCTGTACGAGCGAAAACGGAAAAGGCCCGAGGAGTCGCGAAAGTCAAAGGAGGCGAGGGGACTGCGGACAAGGCTGTTCTCATCGTGAGGGCTGCATATTCATGGGCCGTCGAGCAGGAATATCTGGCGGACAATCCGGCAGCGCGGATCAAGGTCTCCAAGTCAGGCACGCGAAGTGCGATTCTTGAGGATGCAAATGCCTACGCTCGCATGTTCAAGACGCTAGCTGCACTGGAGAGTCAGAAGCGCATCCGCCCCGAAGCGGCCGACGCCATTCGTGTTATCGCGTTGACGGGCGCCCGACGCAGCGAGATTTTGCGACTGCAGTGGGCGTGGGTTGATTTGGATGGTAAGCGCCTGGTGATTCCAGCGAAGAAGAACAAGACCGGGAGGAAAACCGGTGAGGCACGAATTATTGGTCTGCCTCAAGCGGCGCTTGAGATCATTCTGCGCCAGCCGAGAGGGGCAGACGACGATGCTGTCTTCCGCGCAGCGCGCGATGGTGACGCAATTTCACTGCAGCGTCCATGGGATCTTGTGCGCACCGTGGCGAGAATCCAGAAAGAGATGGGTGTTCACGGGCTCCGACATTCAATTGGCAGTCATATGGCGATGTCTGGGGCGACGATTAACGAGATTATGGATGTGCTTGGGCATAGGCAGACTTCAACGGCGCTTCGTTATATTCACTTCGCCGAGGAAGCAAAAGCAAAGCTTGCGGATCGCGCTGCAACGGTCGCCCTTACAGGGCTTAACAAGGCAGAGCAGAGCAATCTAAAAGGGAAGGGAAAAGAGTGATCAGAACGACTTTTTTGCGCCCGGAAGCGGCAGCGGGATTGCTTGAGACTAACGTTGAAGATCTGCTCATCGCTGCTGCGGAAGGGCGGGTTCGTGTGTACGGCCTCGTGCATGTATTGGCGGAGAGCGAGCTCGGGCGATATGAGACGGATCCAGAGAGCGGTTTGAGTGAGGGTGACCGTCTTCATTGGGTGTGCGTTCGGAGGGAGATTCACCGCTTCACATTTGTTCCGTTATCACAGCCAGCAGTGATCAGCATCATTGTGGATGGCAAGACGATCGTCACGGATCGCCTGTCCGATGAAGACGGAAGCGGCCTTATCTGGCGGCTTTCACCTGAACTGGCGCGCTCTGAAGTACCGCTGCTGGAGGTGAAGCGCGACGCGGTCTTTTTCAAGCGCGCCGAGATTGAGGCCATTCGTGATCAGGACATCGTGCCGAAGCCAGGCTCTGTGAAAGACCCCATCGAGCCGCTGCATCATTCCTATCTCTCAAAAAAGCTCGAGACGTTGATAGCGGCCGCACGATATTGGTGGGCGAACGCGGATAGAGACGAGCCAGCGACGCATCCTGATATGAAGGACGTCTCGAATTGGCTGGTTGAAAAGGGTTTTCCGAGATCTCTCGCCGATAAGGCGACGACGATAATTCGACCTGAGTGGGCACACTTCGGAAGGAAGCCCGAGAAGTAAAGTTGGCTTTTTGAATTTGTAATATTTATAACAGAATATTGAATGTTAGATCCCTATTAATAGAAGCCCTTCCTCTTTAATTTTACATTTCAATCCTCCATAGTTCGACCATCTGTGCGGTGCAGACTCCCTGCAACGTGCAATCGAGAGGAATGGCTATGGATGAAAATTCGACGATTGACCGGTATCTGGACCGTGCGGAGGCAGCAGAATACCTTACGGCCCGAGGTCTTCGAACTTCGCGCAATACGCTGCAGAAACTCGTTACCGTCGGTGGTGGGCCGATTTACAGGCGGTTTGGAAAGCGAGCAGTGTATCTTCGAGCCGACTTGGATGCGTGGGTCACAGAACGTTTGTCCCCGCCGCGTCGGTCGTCGTCGTTCAGTTGATCGCCGCCCGCTTGGCGCAAGTTGCGTCAGGGTTTTCCCCTGGCGACAATCGCCGAAATGCGTAACCGTGCCACGGCTGGTGCTTATTTGAAATTGTCGCTGGATGTCTGCTTGACAAGGTCGACCGCTGTGACGCCCAAGGCGTCGGCTAAGCGGAACAGGGTGTCCACTGTAGGTTGTGACTCACCTCGCTCGATCAGCGATATGAAATTGCGATGAAGTCCAGCTCGTTCGGCAAGGGCTTCCTGCGAGAGCCCCCGCTCTTTCCTGAGTTTCCTGAGTAGTAAGGCGAGTCGTTGCGAAGGTAGTGTCGTGACCATGCTGAAAGTGTCGGTCCCTCAGCCAATCCTCTCCACACAGTATGTTGTGCGTTCTGTAAAATGCATAGTATGATGTGCAGGTTGCGATCATATTGGTCAGCAGCTGAACGTCCGTTGTGGAGGGAACGATGGCGGAGTCCGAGTGCGAAAATTCGACGCGACCGAAGCACTGGCGCCTTGATGTCCTGGGTGGCGAGCTTGAGCCCTTGTATGCCAAGGACGAGCCATTTTTCGTCGTCGAGTTTTTGCGTCGTCAAAGGGCGCGGGAGTCAGAGCGGGAAGAGCCACTCGACGTGGCGCCGAGTGAGCTTGAGCAAGCTGCGCGACGAGAGTGGCTTTGGTTGTACGAAGACCCTCGCGCGATGTGCGAGAGCGTCCCCGCGCTCGAAGAGCGGGATCTCGATGCGATCGAGGTGCTTCTGGTCAGTCCGCCTTCCCTGAATCGATGTGATCAATGGCGCTGTGAGCGGCTGAAGGCCGTATTCGAGCTTGATGACGACTGCGGCGATGAATCGGGCTGGCTGTACCTCGTCAGCAGCGGAGCCATCTACGGGAACATTGATGGCCCGTCGCTTTATATCAGCGTCAACCACGCCAGATATGTGCTGTTCCGCGACCCCCGGAGCTTGCCGGGCCCAGCACATCGGTATTTCCCGCTGCCCAAGTGCCAGTCAATCGAGGCGGTCGCCCACCGAAACGCCCAAGCAGAGGCTCGCCTGAAAGGTGCGCCGTCGGGCTCTACGGGGTGCCCGGGGTCGTGGGAGTCCTTATGGAACGAGGCATGAAGCGCCGTGGGGGAGATCTCCCGGGTTACGAAGCGGCCGAAATCTATACCCGCGACGGCGCGGCGCTACTGCTTCCGGTATCCGAGGTGCAAGCGCTTGAAGTGGCGCGTGCGGCAGAAAGGCGGGCGCGAGCGGACGCTGCGGAGGTGGTTGCGTGTGAAGTTGCTGCGGCGGCACCCGCTGATTTCGACCAAGAGGATGACGATCTGGATCAGGGGGGCGGTGTTCCTCGGCGAAAGATATTCGATGTCGCCGAGGTCGCCAGCATGCTCGAGATGCGTGGGAAGGGCGACCGGGAGCGGCTCAGCCAGCTGCAATCGTGGGCGAAGCAGATGTGTCGCGATGACGGGTATCGATTCGTTCAAGAGTTCCCGCAGCGCCTCGATGCATTGCGGGTGCATTTTCCTAACTTCTTGACGGTTATCGATGCGATCGAGTCGTTGGTCGCCCTGAGTCGGGGAGACGAAGCGTCATTTGAGCCGGAGCCTCTGCTCCTGCTAGGGCCCCCGGGGATCGGGAAGACGATGTTTGTCGAAGCGTTCGTTGAACTGGCCGCTGTGGAGATGGAGGCAGTCGCTCTCGGCGCGGCGCAGGGGGCTTTTCAGATCCTGGGTACTTCGTTGCATTGGTCGACGGCAAGTCCCGGACAAGTTTGGCGCTTGCTCGCGACCGGTCGAGCCGCGAACGGAATCCTGTTGCTCGACGAGCTTGATAAAGCTGCTGGCGACGAGCGATGTCTGACCGAGACAGCGCTGCTCGATCTTCTGGACCCGCGCACTGCAGGGCGGCTCACCGATCAAGCAGCGGACACGAGGATGGACGCATCAGCACTGTGGAAGATCGCGACGGCGAACGTGTTCGAGGAGATCAGCGAGCCCGTCCGGTCGCGGCTCGAAGTTTTTGTGATCGATGAGCCGAGCCGGAGCGAACTCATCGAAATCTATCAGAGGCAGTGGGACGCACAGTGTCGAAAACATGCGTTCCGACCGAAGCTGTCCGCCGCTTTGCTCTCCAGAATGGCCGATGCCCCCGTGTCTCCGCGCGAGGCGAGTCGGCGGCTCAAACTTGCGTTCGGCAGGGCACTCCGTGATGGCGTAACGGACGTTGATGATCTGCTCGGAGGAGGGCGCGCCACTCGGCGGTCCATCGGTTTCTCGGCGGGCCACTGACTGACGTCGTTGAGACATTGCTGCTGTGCTTTCAAGGTGTTTGGGCAAGAACCGTTTCTCTGACCGGGGATGAGGACAACATGGACGCGAGATATGACGAATTGCTTTGCGAACGATATCGGGTCATTTTCCGTGATCGACACGGAGCCATGACGGCGACTGCAATGTGCTGGGGGTTCGCCTGTGGTGACGGCTGGTATGCGTTGATCGACACTCTGTGCGCGGAGATTCAGCGGCATGTCGATGCAGCTCATGTTCAGCCCGTTGTCGCGGTCCAAGTAAAGGAAAAATTCGGCGCGCTTCGCTTTTACACAACCGGCGGGGACGAGTACACGCGCGGTCTTATTTGGGCGGCCGATGCGATGTCCGCCTTCATCTGTGAGAAATGCGGCGCACCGGCCGTGAGTTCTGGCAACGGTTGGATCGTCACGCACTGCGCCGAGCATGGCGGGGTGGCCTTTCCACTCGACCAGCTGAAATACGGGGATTACAAGGACGAGCCTGACGCGTTCTATCTGGCGAAGCCCGAACGGCTCGCGGCATGGGAGCGGGCACGCGGGTTTCGGCTGCCGCCCACGCGCACCCCCGGGTGGCGCCACATCGCATGTGCGCTCGAGCATACGATCAAGAATGACATCCGGCACAATCGAATGCCGTGTCCAATCGTTGCGGGTTCTGACGAATCGCTTGGCCTTCGGTATCAGTGGCGTGGCGGCGAGGATCAGGGGCGCTTTCAGGGCATGTTCCGGCTCGCCGAAGTTTACGCCGCGCGTTGCGATCGGCGTACAGGAAAACCAACCGAGTGATGGGTTAAGGGGTAGGCCCCCCATCGTGGAGTTCCGTGATGGATAGTATTGATTGAGCGGCGAGTTCGAACTCGTGTCCCGGCGGAGCACGGCTCGGTTGAGCGCGTCTCCGCCCGGGATGCGAGGCGATGGGCCCCTGAAGTGCCAGAGGGCGCCTCGTCGGTCCGCTTGAGCTTCATGCCTCGTCCGCTTCAGCACAGCTCATGGCTTCTTTCCAGTACCTCTCCGGGCCGCCGACCGCTTCCAGGCCCTCGTAGATGTACGCTCTTGCGACCTTGAGGTCGAGCCCGCAGCCCTCATTGTTGGCCTGCGTTTCGCATTGCTCAAGAAACTTGGTGATACGTGCGCAGGTCAATTCGCCCCTCAGGAGCTTGCGGATGCGCTCATCAATGAAGCGCTGCGTTAGCATCGGTCCTAGTCGGCGATGTGCGCCCACGAAGTGGCGTTCCGTTTCATTCTCCTCCCAGGGTAATCCAGTCCACTCATCTGGGTCAGCCGGGCGGCATGGGCCGAATATCAGCTGAAGTCGGCTTCTTGCTTCCTCGACGTCGTCAAAGGCGCCATGGCCAATCAGGCTCCAGTGATGAATGAGCCCCAGCCAGCCAGAGCTGCGCGTTCGGTACTTGACCGGTAGCTTGATTTTTCCGTTGTAAATGCTGACGTGGTGAATGCTATAGAAGGTCGGATTCTCAATTTCTGGTCCGATGAACTGTTTCTCGATGATGGTGTACATGTCGTTGATCCTTTTCGATTCAAGGGTAGGTTTGCGTTATTGGATGGTCAGTCTGTTTTATTGGTCGCTTTATGGAAAAGCTGGCTGAACGTAGGGCCTTCGACCGCCCTTTGCATGTGTAGCCAGCAGGCTATGGGGCCTCCGGTAGAATGGCCCACCCGTAAAGTTGGCGGCCGCGGTTGCGCTCTGGATAGCAGGCGACTCCCTCCTTGATCCATCCCGGCCTATTGCAATCCATCAATGCCCGTACCGACGAGGGGTGCTGCAAATACCACCGAAAGACCCGTTGGCCCTCCGGTGTCCGCAGTGCCTCGTTCGCTGCCGATGCCTGGATGGCTTCCCCGCGAGCGATCGTGAGCGCCCGGTCATGCCCGTAGACGTAGCCTCCGGCAGCGGCTGCCGCGAAACCGGTGAGCGCAAACATCGTCGCTGCAACGACACCTCGGGTGAAACGCATACGCTCGCGCGTTGCGACGACGCGGTCGATCTGGGACGCGATCTCGTCAAGCAACCGTGTGACGGTATGCCGGATGCTCTCTTGTGCAACCGCATCGCATCTCGCGCGGGCTGCGGTTTCCGATCGGAGGGCTGCGTGTTCGATCCGCTTCGGGATCTCGGAGAGCCGCTGCAGATTGCGCTCTTCGAAGAGGAAGAAAAGCAGGATCGCGTCGTTCTCGCGTATGCCGAGTCGCGTCATGAAGTGCTCCAGCGATTGCAACTCTTTCGCGCTCGGTTTGCATCCGAAGATGGACTCATAGTGCTGGCGGAGCTTTTCCATCACCGCGCCTCCTTAAAGCACTGCACTTAGTGCGTCAGCGGCTTCGGAGCGCCACCGCTTCAGCTCGATCCGCTCGCCGAACGAAAGGCTGGCGCTCGCCTCCGCGATTGCCAGTCTTTCGTTGGTCATTGCGTCGGCGACCCGATCCGCCAGATCGGGAAAGTCAATCACGTGCCCCCCTTCGGCCTCGATCTCAGCCTGCAGCTTCGAGCCGTTGAACAGTTCGAACTGCGTCGGTCCGCCTGCGTGAAGGTTCCGCACGACGTGCATTGCCCCCTTGATGGTCTGGCGGTATTGCCTCAGCAGGAGGAGGCTGTCGCGCTGCCTGTTGATCACCCAAAGGGTCGTGAGAGCGCGATCGAGCTCGGACAGCGCGCTCATCAGTAGTGATCCGAAGTTGTCGACCGCCTGGTTGTTGCGTGCGGCAGAGTTGATCACCACCGTTGCATCCGTGTTGTATGCCGCGTTGAGCAACGCCATCCAGCCGTCCTTGCGGTCCAGATCGAGCGTCAGGCACTCGAGTGTCTTGTGATGGCTCTTGAAGACGTCGGGGTTGCTCGTGTCACTGTCGATAACCAGTAACTTCTCTCCGCGTTGTCTCAGCAGATCGATGACTGCAGTACTCACAATCGATTTTCCAACGCCACCTTTGCTGCCACCGACAATAATCAGCTTCTTCTTCATATTTTTTCTCCAGCTTAAATTTCATCAGTATCTGAAAGTGGGTCGAATGACCCCTGCGGTTGCGTCTGACTGATAGACGGGCTTGCCACCTGATCACCGTTTTTGAGCGCTGCCTTGTTGTTTCGGCTTTGAGTTTTTACGCGTGGTCTCGATTGGCGGGTCGATTGTGCTCTCGCGATTGCAGATTTCAGTGTTGCCGCGCTGATGGGCAAATCGTTCTCTCGAAGAAGGTCTGCGATGTCTGCGATTGAGTAGCCCTTTGCTTGCAGTGCTTTTATCTCTCCAATCATCAAGGCAATCGCGCCTGAAGCGCTCATTGATCGCTCCGGCTTGGGGTGTGCCTTCAGTGCTGAAAGTTTTTCAGCGATTTCGTGGATCTGCGTCTCTGAATAGACTCTTCTGGAACTCATTTTTTACCTCCGGTGTTGAGTGGTGAAAATAGACTAACACCGTTCACTGATACCCCCTTTGAGGTCATTTGATGATATTCATCTACTAAATATACGGACTCCATTTCAGATTTAGGCTTATTGCTGTGATATAAATAATTGCATCCGCCTGAGTGGATGGAATCAAAGGACAGGATGCCCGTTGTTCGACAAATCCCCCTGGCGGGGAATTGCGAACAACGGGGGGAGGGTGCGGAATTGCTCGGGGGGCTACGCCCGCCTTGCAATTTTTAAAGTGAGATTCGGTATGACGCGGCGTCACCGCACAGAAAATAATCAGATGGGAGGTGCGAGATGAGGGGGAAGGCGGCAAGGAGCAATGGAGGGCGAGATGCTCGGGTGGCGTGCAGACTGCCTATTGATGAGAAAGTGAGGCTTCAGGCCGAATGTGAGGCGCACGGAATCAGCCTTTCGGAGTTGCTGCGGGCACGCGCAATTGGCACAAGACTGCTGTCGCGGATCGAGGCGCAGGCGATCGCCGAACTGCGTCGTCAGGGTGGATTGCTCAAGTACCTGGTGACACAGTCGGATGCGATCGATCCTAAGCAGGTCCGAGAAGCGATCTCGGCGATCGTCGACACTGTGAAGAGAATTGGCGATCAAGCGGCGGCGACATGATCGGAAAGAACATTCCGCTTGAAGATCGGGTGGCCAAGGGGCACGGCGATCGGATGATCGCGCTGTGTCGATATCTCGCGCAGATCGATGCCCCCAAGGGCGTTCAGAGACCAGACGTCTTCTTCCTGCATGTGCTATCCGACGAGACCGGCGACATCGAGCTACGCGCACTGGCGCAGGTCAATCCGCGCGCGCGGCAACCGATTCGGCACATGGTGCACTCGTGGCCGGCAGACGAGCATCCGACGGTGGCGCAGGCGCGGGTCGTTGCTGAAATCCTGCTACGCGAATGCGGACTGGACGGATGCCTCGCGAAATGCGCGCTGCAATACGACACGGGCAACCTTCATCTGCATGTCGTGGTGTGCACGGTGGATCCAGAGACCCAGCGCATGCGAAAAACCGCCTTCATTGAAGAGGCATTGCACCGCAGTTGCGCGATCAGCGAACATCGCTTCGGATGGCGGCCGGAGAAAGGGGCGCGCTATCGGATTGATGCTAACGGTACCGTAGTCCGGCGCGCAGAACCGATTTCCGATGATGCATTTCCGAACAAGAGTCGGCACGAACGATCAGCGCGCATGGAGGCCTTCACAGGCGAACGGTCTGCGCAGAGCGTTGCACAAGCGGTGGTACAAAAGGCGATCGAATCGACACGGATCGCGAGTTGGGCTACGTTTCACGAGACGCTGGCGGTCTCAGGCCTTCGATACACGACAGTGCGAGGCGGGGCGGTCATCGAAGTGCATCAGGGCTCCACGCCTGTTGTGATCAAGGCGTCGTCGGTCAATCGAAAGGCGACACTCAAGTCGCTAGAGAAGCGCTTCGGGCCATTTCAACCGTATGCGGGCATGATCCGGCCGCGCGCGCCCGAGCCGTGCGCGGCGTCCTCCGATGGCGGCCTGCGTACAGAGTTATGGCAGGTCTACCAGCGTGAGCGCGATGCGTGGAGGGCGGGGCGTGAGGACGATCATGCGTTGCGCGCCCGTCAACAAGTCGAGTTCAAAACGCTGCTCGAGCGCCAGCGTGCCGTGCGCACGGCCATCTTCGCCTCGCGTGCGTCGGGGGTACACGGGACGGGATTACCGCGTGATGTACTCAATGCGCTGCGTAGCGTGCTCGCCGGTGATCAGGCGAAAGAACAGGCGGCACTGCGTGAGCGACAGGCGCAGGAACGTGCGCAGCGTCAGCGTGACAGGATGCCAGCCTTTGACGATTGGATCGAGGCAAGGCTCGGAGGCAAGCCCGCGCGCGTTGGGAATCAGTTCGAGGGTGGTTGGGTAAGGCCCGAGCCACGTGACATTCGCGCATACCAACACGTGGCGATCGGCGGCGCGGTGCACTACGTTCGCAACAAGCAAACGCATTTCGTTGATTACGGGATGCGTATCGAGCTGCACCAAAGTGACGATCCGGTATCGGTCGTCGGTGCGCTTCAACTTGCGATGCAGAAGTGGCCGCGTGGCTTTGTGATCAGCGGATCAGACGCATTCAAGATCGCAGTCGTGAAAGCGGCGATCGAGACCGGGGCGGCGAAGCGGATCCAGAATCCGGAGCTTCAGGCGTTGATCGGGACCGAGCTTGAGCTACACACCCAGCAAAGGCGAGTTGAGCGGCGTCGAAATGTGGCAAGGAGCTCGGTGTCGTCATCGCACGATAGTGGGGATCGTTCTGAAAATGGCAGTCTGCCACCCCGGAGGTCGCGAATATCCCGCTGAGCTGGTGCTGCCCGAGAACCGTTCCCTCATCTGTGAGATGGGACCGTAGAGCGCTTACCTGCCGCAAATCGTGGTTGTCGCTGACACATGAGTAGCGCGGACGATTCCGGAAGAGGGCTGCTTTCGCCTCTCCGGGGTGGCCGGCGACATTTGGCTTCTGCAAGCGGCAGTGACTTACTCAGCTAGGGTCGCTGTAAGGGAGCAACCGGGACAGGTGTTACGGTCAGCCGCCTCGGCGACCTCTCTTCGCTATGCTCGCTGCGTTCTCAAGGGCAGTGATACTTCCACCATTGGCCACCCACGCTTCAAACCAGGCTGGCTTGCGCCCGCGCCCAGACCACGACTGTTCAAGGTTATTGGGGTTGCTGTATTTTGCTGGCAATGTTGCCCTCTTCACTGAAACCGGCTTCGCCTCGGGACGCCCACGCCCTTTTGCCGGGGCGGCTATTCCCATGTCACAACCCAGCAGATCCTCGAGTTTGATGCCTTCCGTCTGCACCAGTTTTCGCAGGCGCTTCAGCAGCGACGCCTTGGTGTCACTTTCGCGCCTCTCGATTTCCGTGGTGATGCGCATTTGGAGCTTCTTGAGTTGTGGGAGGCTGTAGTCGGCAAAGGACTTCATGGAGGAGGCTCGTTCGATGGATCGGCACCTGTGTGCCAAATTCTTATGATACTCCGCGCTGCAGGTTGCCTACGACTTTGGTAGTAGAGCGATCATGGATGCACAACCCGATGCGCCTTGCATCGGCGACCCTCGCTGGATTGTGCTCGGGACGCTTGAAAGAGCGTTGAGTCAGGAGCTGTCAGCGGCGCAGCACCGTTCGTCGCGAGTTTAAGGGAGAGACGTCCGCAGACAGTCAATCGTCAGTCTCATCCTCACCGTCTTCATCAACGCCAACGACAGCATCCACGCCCGCAGTAGCGACGTCGACCGTGGTCTCGACCGCAATTGCGGTAATGCTTACTGCCGTCGCGACAACCGATGTAGTTGCTCCGGCAACCGTGACGACCGCACATCCGTGAAGGGTGAGGGTAACAAGAAGGGGGAGAACGATTCGGAACGTGTGAATTGACGGCGCGATGAAGCAACCCGCGTACGTGTGAGGCGATGCATGATGGCATGTCCCCGGGGTAGAGGGAGCTGCTTGTCGGCCTCAGCTGCCGGTGGCTTGATGGCGTAACCAGGCAGCAATGTGTTGGTCACCTGCCGTTCGCGCGTCGGGCGACGGCGAACGGCGGCTTCTCCGTCCTGCCAACTGGAACTAACGACCCAGAGCAGCCGTAGAGCTTTTGGGAAAGCTGTCGTTCAACGTTGGAATTCAGCGGCTGCCGTAGGCAGTCCGCTGGAATGACTTGTTGGGCGATAGTTCCACTGTTTAGATACAGGGGGACAGTGGATTTACTTGGGCTGGTACTCAAGTGATGAGTGGTGAAGGTTGATACGCAGATTTCCCGCATCATCTCTGACGTAACCCCACGTTTTGTCAACGGTAGTTACTTTCCCATTCTTGTCGGTGAAGTGAACTTTCCCCATCGTAATTGCGCTATTACCATCAATAAAAATAGCAGAGTTCACAGGCTCGCATTTTCTCCAGCCTTTTAGAGCAAAGCCTGTGTCACTGGGGAAGGCGGTATCGCCACCCACGAAATAAGACAACGCACCAGCACGTGTTGGGCGAAACGTTTGGGGATTCACAGTAAGCGTTGGCTTAAAGAGGACTGCGCCCATCTGGTAGGCGTAAGCGGAATCAATGACTTTCCCAGCTAGCGCTTTCGCCGCCGCTTGCCCTTCCTTTTCGTACAAAGCGTTGATATCAAGCAGGGCACTACACCAAGCTCGCTGAGCCGCCACTGCTTCCTTCTCAGTGATTGCCTGATTTACAACGATAGGCTCATTTGCGGTTGCAATACTCGAAGTAAATGCGGCTACTGCTGTTAATGCTATGAATTTGACTTTCATGGTTGAGACTCCTTTGGGTTGAGAAATGGGTTTCTGCAAATCTTTACTGCGCCTAACGAATAGGGTTTATCCCTCGCGCCGCAAGCGCCGTTCGGTGCGCAGGCGCCTGCCGCGAGGGATAAGCCTTGTTGAACTGAACCGCCGCTCAGGCGGTGATACTGGGGATTCTACGCGCGGGTCATCCACATCGGATAGCGCGCGGCAGGGTCGGGTCAGCAACGAGTATCCGACGCCGCTGAGCCGCTCGCGACCATCGCCGTAATGGGCCGCGATCGGGTGCCGGCCGTGCATCCGGCGTGCGGTGTCGGTCGCGTTCAGCAGACGGGGGACGTGCCACGGCCTGCCGGTGCGGACGTTGCATCGGCAAGGGCCGAGACGGGGGAGCGTGAGTGTTCATGGCGGCCCATCCCGACAGCGCGGTGCAGGCGCGGGCGGATCGTACCGGCGAGCCATGACGATCTCGACCGTGTGCCAACGCCCGACCCC
>Ga0067045_1004150_pt1 | contig 12411 bp, 18 predicted proteins | sample TerdegcTABiofilm_FD_59184 | JGI IMG/M metagenome (GOLD analysis project Ga0067045, IMG submission 59184) | Combined Assembly of (Gp0054472, Gp0054536) Wastewater bioreactor microbial communities from Singapore -Terephthalate degrading...
CCGCCGCGCAACGGGAGCCTTTCGCCTTCGGTGCCCGCCCAGAAGTAGCCGTCCATTTTCTCGTTGTCTGCCGGGAAAAGTGCCAGGGCCGTCAAAATGATTGGGACTTCAATTTCTCCCGCCTCTAAATCTCGGAAGTAGCAGCTTCCCCAGTTTCTCCCAGGATTTTTTGTGGTAAGCGTTACGCCGTCGTCGGTCACCTTGTATTTGATGGTGCCGTCGCCCGCCTTGATCGGCTGCCACAACTTGCTTTCTCTGCTCTGGTCGACTCCCGCCGCCGCATCGTTGTCGGGGATTACCTGAAGTTCACCGTTCAGTAAGCGTAGGCCGCCCACCCATTCGAAAAGGTTGCCGTTCAAGTCGTGGATTCCTTCGGGTGTGTGGTCGTGCGTCCAAGTGGCCGGTCCGCTGCCTGTGAGCGTGCTGTAGCCGTCGTATAAAATACCTTTTTCCTCTGGGTGTGCGTAATCGCTGCCTCTATTATTGTTGCCGTGAGGCAAGGTGCCGTTCTTTTTGCTCCAAAGTGCCAAAGCGCTCCATTCCGCATTGGTCATTAGATGCCAACCCTTGCCTTTTGCCTCGCAGGCTGCTATCGCTTCATCAAATGTGAATGCTTCCTTGGGAACCTGAAGCTGAGAGCTGTACGCCCTGCCGTTTGAGACGATGTTCAGGTATTTTGAAACGCTGAAGCTCTCGATTTCCTTGCCTCCCACTATGAATGCGGGGTGTACGATGTCCGGCGCTCCTTCGATTACGTCCGATAGCCTGAATTTCGGGATGGTCACCATGATACTGGGGATTCCGGCGTCATCAAAAATTATCACATTTGACATGCTTTGTACCTCCGTTCAATTTTTTTAACTACAACGCGAGATCGCTTTCCACTTCATTGCCCCAGGCATCCCAACCGGGTACCCGCCGACGTGCAAATAGCTCGATCCGTCTCGGGATCTCAATGGTCCGCATCGTGGCCGTTTCAATCAAATCCCGGAACTCCTCCGGTTTTTCCGAATGCCCCAGTACCGGCAGTTCAAGGTAATTAGGCAGGGGACACCGGAATGCTTTCACCTTACCCCTGACGCCAAAGAGGAGTTCCTCAATCACTCCCCTGAACCAATACCCGAGTCCAAGCCGACCGGTCTTGCGCCATGTGATCTTTGTTTTGTACCGGAAACCCCAGGCCGCCATAACCTGAAACGCTTCCGGCAGCATGGGAACGGTGGCCCAGAGAAAGAGGACACTGTTCTTCTCGGCGATCTCTGGTACCGGCAGCCGGCATATTTCCTCGACGGTCATCACGGCATACTTCTGGGAAGCGCCGCTTTTATGGCTGCCACCGGTCTTTTGGTTGTCGTATTTCCATCCGGGATCGGCATAGATGATGTTGTATTTTTTAACCGACATATTGGCCATACTTTAAATCTTCCGGTACTTCCCACCACCAAAGCCCCTGGTGGCCTTTTGCCGGAACCGGCTCAGGCAGGATTTGCATATCCTCCAGCAGCCAAGCAAAGCGCCCGGCGCTGTAATCTCCAAAAGCCAGCTCGTTGATTGAAAATAAACGGACTACCTTGGACTTCTTGCCCTTTTCAACGATAAAGTTCTTACCGACCAGATCCACTCTGATGACGTCAACCAGGTTGCCGATTGCAATGATTTTCCCCCTGGGGAAGTCATTCATGTTTTTATACCCGGCCATGGCCAGCACAGAGCGGAAAGGCTCCTCGTTTGATGCCAAATGCTGCGCTTCAAGGGGCATTGTCTTCGCGCTGTGGATGGCAATTTTTCCCCGGTACTTTGTGGCCCAGTTCCTGGTCTCAAAATGCTTGGCCCGCTTCCGAATCTCCGGGTCCGGATGGCCGGCCAGGGCGCAGAGCGTTGCCCATGGTTCCCAAAGCGTTATTACAGGTATTTTCATTGCTCTACAACCTCATTAATTAAAGGCCGTTTCTTTTTGGCTTCCTTGCGGTACTTTTTGCGCTTGCCCTTCTTGGATTTTTCCGGTTTCATTGACACAACCACCGGGGCCGGGCCGATTATTCTTTCCAGTTCGTCAACTGTCACAGGCTTGATCTCCTGTATGGTTTCCGCCCGGCTCCGCAGTTCCCGCCAGTCCTTGATTACCAGGGCAAGACCAACGGTGACCGCCACAATGCCCAGCCCACCAATGATGATTTCCACATGTCACACCTCCTTTTATCTTCCTGGGGGCTTTCGAAGGTATTTGAGCCGGTAATTCAAAGCCAGGGGATCTTCATTCTTGTTCAGTAGCATCAGCGCCAATGCCGGCGGGTCTGCCCGGCCCGACATTTCAAACAGCCTGCTGGCCGTCGCCTCCGACAGCATCTCGATCAACTCGGCGTAATACTCGCTGGTGTAGATCATGGGAAGGCCCTTCCGGTACCGGTAATCAATAATCCCGTATATTTCCCGAATCCATGTCTCGTTGACGCACTCTTTGCAGAGATCGTCCAGCACCAACAGGTCGCAGTTGTATATCTCCTGGCGAATTTCGTCCACACGGTTCTTTTGGTCGCTGCTATGCCAGGCCATCCATTCCTTAAAGGACGAAACCCAGTTAAAAAACAAAACCTTGACGCCAAGTTCAAACAGGGGCTTGACCGCCGCATGGGCCAAGTGTGTCTTTCCCGATCCCGGCACACCCAGGAGGCCCAACCAGGGGGAGCCTTTCAGACCTTCGCCGCTTTTAACCCGTTTTACTAAATCGTCAGAGTATCTCCTGGCCGCCTCGAAGGCCGCCGTTATGCGTTTGTCCGATCCCTTCAGGAAAAAAGTTTCAAAACTCTTATAGACGAACTCTTCCGATATATTGCTGGAGCGCATAAGGTTCTCCAGCCGCCGGGCTTTCATGCACCCGCACACCAGGGCCGCATCTTTTTGCAGAATGAGGCCCCTGTCTTTGCATAATGTGCATTTATATGAACCGGCTTCTGAATGCGTCTGCCGCTCTGGCGTTCCTCTCATGCTTTGCCCCTTGTTTTCCCTTTGTGCCTTGTCCATAACTCCCCTCCCGTGCAAGGTTCCGGATGATCCCCCTGGTATACTGCTCCCGTAAGTTTGAGTACTTGGAAATGTGAATCCGCAGCGCCTGGATAACGATTTCTACGGGAAACCTGGCCCAATATGTCATTTCCTTGTCGCGGACGCCGTCCGCCACCTTGCATGTCCGCCTGGTAAACCGGATGGTTTCCCAGTATTCTTCGATGACCAGGCGTTGATCTGCGTTGTATCTGCTCGACAGCTCATTTTCCATTCCGATTGCCCTGCACCTCCTTCTTCCCGGCCTTGGTCTCTTCGTACTGCACCATCTTCTTCAGGACTTCGATGAGGGTACTGCCATCCTCGAAGGTGACAAACCGGAAAGGATCGCGGGCAACGGCATCCACATGCAGCCATTTTTTAATGATGGCGCACAGCCGGTCCGCCCGTGACACTTGGGACGCCTCAGCGTCAAATTCCTCCAGGCGGTACATGTGGTACCATACTGCTTTTTGCTGGCCCGGCGAAATCATGCCTGGGCGGTGCCGGGGCTTTTCCTTTTTCCCCGGAGGAATATCCCGGGCTGGTTTAGCCGCACGCCCGCCTTTCAGTTTAACCAGTTCACGGATAACCAGGGCGGCCTCTTTTTCAGTCAATTGACCGATAGATTCCTTTCCCGTAACCCGGTACACTATGGCATGCAGGTCATCATCCTTGTTGTGCTTGTCATATATACCAAGCTGTGTGGCCATGCCGTATATGGTTTTCCTTTTTTTCGGCGGACATTTTTTCCGACATCAGCAGTACCTCCATTATGGGGCAGGGCTGGTTTTTCAGCCCTGCCTTCCGTCACTCAGGCTGCTCCCTCTTTTTCAAGCCCCACCTTCACGCTTTCTTCCACTATCACAGCGTGCCGGAGTTTTTCCAGGGTTTCATCAATAGCGTTTCCTTCCCGTCCGTGGCCGGCTGCCTCCAGGAGGCGTACAATTTTCTGATAGTTCTTGGCCTCATGAATAAACCAGGCATAATGTTCGGCATCGGATTGATTCAGGCCGGCAATAGCCTTGAGGGACTCAACATCCTTGTCCCATTGGCCCTTGAGCTTCTTTCGCAGGGCTTTCCTGGTCTTTTCATCCTCTGTTATCTGGTCGATTATTTCATCAACCGGATGCTCACTGTAATTACCCTGAAAGATGGCCGTCAGCAGGCGCTTAAAGGGTTCTTTGGGCTTATAATCCGTTTCCACCTTGACCAGGTCGCCAAGCAATGTGGCCCCCATGATTTCAAGGAGATAGTTGTACGAAACCAGCTTCAGCGACTCGGAAACCGTGACCACAACTTTGCTGTTTCTGCTTCCCCAAAACTCCACCTGTTTGATTTTCCTGTCCTTCATTTCGTCCAGGCCGATCTTTTGGAAGTCAGCTTTCAGCTTTTCAATCTCTTTCTTTGCTGCGGATATTAATTTGTCCCATTTGACGTACTCATCAACCTTGGCCTTGATGATAGCCTCATCCATCAGTTCCCACTTCCTTTGTCATGATGGTCACGCAGGACCGGCATACATATCTGCCCATATGCTTCCCGACGTTTTCCTGGCCCTGGCAGAAGACGCAGCGCGGCGTGTGCGGGCTGATCACCAGCCGGCCATCAACGACGGAAATGTCCACGGCGTCACCGCCCTGGAAACTGTATAGCCTCCTGATGTCAGCCGGTATGGTCAGGCCGCCGCCCTTACTGATAACCTTGTGTTTAATCTCACTCAATACTAATCACCTCCTCCGATGGCTTCCCTCTGCATTCACCGGCTTGGGACGGTTCCCCAGGGTAGGGGGGAGCTGCATTAAAGCCAGGGCGGCACTTGCCGCCGGCAAATTCTATTTAAATACTCCTGAAAGGCTGTTAAAGGGGCTTTAACAACCTTTCAAAAAATGGTATATTGAATTTGTCAAAGGTCACAGGGCTTACGCGCAAAGCCCTATGCCCATGTATTTCGCCATAGCCATCAGGCCATTGAGCGAAATATCCCCGTTATTGGAGCTGTTGAGGAATACCTTGACAGCTCCTCTAACACCCCACCGGCTAACAGCAATGCTATGCAAAAACTTGATTTCCTTATCCGCACTCTTCTCGACGTAGACCGGGAAGAGCTTTTTAATATCCTCCACCAGTACCTGGCTCGTAAACATCTGCCGCTGGATTTGGATGCGGTTAAACAACTGGGCCAATGTCTGTTCGTACCGTCCCATCATCTTTGTCCGGAGTTCGTGATTTCCGATCAGGACAATACCCACCGGGGGAAGGGATGTTTCATTTTCGTCGTTAAAGGACCGGATGCCGTCAATAGCTGTCAGTGACAGGTGTTGAGCCTCATCAATGATCAGGATTTTGTTTGATCCGTCCAGCCTAGCCCGGATATCATACTGCAGGTCGAATATATTCCGGTTCTCGTTAAGCCTCAGCCTCCTGGCGATCATCCGGTACATATCTTTCAGGCTTTTGCATGCCTTTGTTGCGGTGATGTAGATTGCTTCGCTGTAATCCCCGGCATATTTCAGCGCTCCTTTGGTTTTGCCGATGCCGGCGTCACCGATAACGGTACCAATGCAGCGGTTTATGTGACAGTAGGCGATGGTGTTGTATGTTTCGGTCGAAATTGACGTATCCACGTAATCAGGAGCCTTGGTCATTTTGGCCGCTTTTTCTTTTAAATTGAAGAACTCCTCAATTTTTGGCTCAATGCTGCCTGGAGTGGGGTACTTTCCGCTGAGATATTGGCTTAAGGCCGCCCCGCTGATGCCGATCTCCCTGGCTACTCCAGTTTGACTCTTGCCGGTTTCCTTTAGGTATTCCTCCAGTTTCGCTTTCAACGCTTCGTTCATTAAAATACCTCCTCATATTGCTTTAGTTTTTGGTGAATTTTTAATCATGCGTGGCAGGTCAACCGTTACTTCTTCCACCTCCCTTGCGGCATCCACTTCAGCCTTGGTCGGTTCATTGGCCCGGTGAAGCTCCACGACTTTCGCGTTCGGTTCGGACTGCTTGTTCGCCAGGTTCTGGCGCGCCTTCCAAAGCATCAGGTCCAGCGCTTCAATCTTCGGATAGGCTTCCAGGCCGGAATTCTCATCATAAGCTTTGACCGTCTTCTTAAACTGCTTAATTTTGGCCAGTGCGGTGCGGACATCTTCCTTGCTGGCACCGTACTTCAGGATTGTATCGCTGTCTACCGGTACCGCGCGCAGGAATTCGTCCTTTTCGTTGTATACCCTGACTTCCCGCAGGTCCTCCGGATCGTACCGCAGATACACCCGCTTATCCTGATATTGAAGCAAGAAGTCCGTATCCCAGTAGTAAAGTTTCTCTCCGTATAGATCCAAGTGGACGCCTTTTCTCGTGACCGTCTGCATCCTGGTGCTCCGCATCAGCATCAGATTCAGGTCTTCGGCTGACGCCTTGCGCACAGTCACCAGTTCCTGGGCGTATACTTCCTCCGGTGTCCTCCCGTACATCCCGGCCCCGTTCTGATTGGTCATGTTATACATACCCTCGATGTAGGTATCGAACATTTCCCGCAGTTTGCTGTCAATGACCATCCCTTTACGGCTTTTCACCTGGTGTTTAAGCCGCTCCGGTTTCGCCGCAGGGCTCCCGCCCGTGAAGCCTACCAAAAGCCGGCTGAAGTTATCTTTGAACTCTTTAAAGGCACGTTCAATGATTTTTGCTTTACCGTTCCGGACTTTGGCGTTCCAAAAATCGATCCCTAGCCGGGTTAAGATGGGTGGAGGGGTATGCTCTTTTTTCTTGGCTGTCTTTCTTCGACCACGACCACCTATATCGAAACAAAGAAATTCATGGCCGTTGTCGGTATAGATGTATCGTGGAATCCCATGCCTTAATATGGCTTTTCTCAACGCATACAGAACAGCTTCACTGTTAGGTGTGTTGGTCAGATACCAGCCCACCGCCTTCCTTGAGCGTACATCCTGGAAGGCTGTTACATACATCCGGTGTAATCTCTCCGTCCCGTCCTCAATGGTGAGTACATCCAAAGTGTGGTTGTCCGCCACCCACACTTCATTAACCTCAAGCTCATCGTATATCCTGGTTATGTATGGCGCGGCTTCGTCTTCATAAGCTTTGTCTCCATCACGGAAGAGCTTTATTACTGCAAAAGGTATCGTTTTCAGCGCCCGGCGAAATGCGTGGTAGCTCGGTATTTCCGTGAGCAGTTCCGGCATTTCTTTCTCATACCACCAAGTGGTGAAATCCACACACTGCTTGATGCTGTACTTGCTTTCGTCCAAATAGTAATATTTGAAGAGTTCCCAGGCCAGTTCCGGGATGCTGTTCTGCCCCAACCGGTGGCGGCCCCGCTTGTCTACCAGGCCGTCATAATCCTGTTCGCGGACGGCTTTCCATTTGCGATAGAGGTTTTTCGTCGATAGACTTATTTCCGTGTATTTGTCCCGGTTTAATTCGACAAACCGCTCATCTGCAATCTGCAAGTCGCCTTTTTGCCCGGACCGGTAAACCTGCCAATCTCTAATTACCTGCATCCATGCCTGGATAATCCGCCGATCATATTCGCTGTACTCATCTAAGGCTCTCGGCTTGCGTATATCCTCCGGGATCACCGCCGGGCTAGCCTTTTTTCTGCTCTTTTTCCCGTATTTTCCAGTATTTTATCTGTGCCCGGTCATCCAGGGCCGAGAGCGGCACCATGTACCGCACACCGCCCCGGCCACCACGGCCACCGTTCTCTTCCATGGCCTCGATCTCACCGGAGGTGATCTTTTTTATGACTGCCCGCCTAGTTATGTTTAAGAGTAAAGCTACTTCTTCAACTGGCAGGCAAACTTCATTTTCCATTACATTTAGTCCAGCCATAGAACAACCACCTGTCTACCTTGGTCTGCTTTGGTTTGGCCTCCCTCTGCATTCTTCCGGGCTTGGGACCGGCCCGCATTCGCGGAGCTGCATTATGGCCAGGGCGGCTTTCCCGCCCCTTTTACATGTCAGTGGCCTTCATTCGGCTTATCAAATCCCGCACCGTCTTTTCCCGGCGGGTCAGGTCCTTTTTCACCTGGTCGATTTTTCCCAGTTCGGCCAATAACGCCTCTTCCGATTCCAGGAGGTAACATTGAATCATTTTGGCCATGATCTTCAGCGGTTTTTTGTACCCCGTAACGTGGATAAACGCCGGCAGGTATTCCGCCGGGAACCTGTGGTATTCCTTTGATTCGGCGGTCCAGGAATCAAGCTGACTCTTGGTAATCTCGGTGCCGGTCAGTTCACTCATCCTGGCCGCCACCTGATGTCTGCTCAGTGTTGAATATTTCAGCCCTTCAGACAATACGTTCCGCAACTGCACCGATATATTGAAACTGCCTGGATTGATTTCCATGCTCCTTTCCTGCGCCTCGATTTTCTCCTGGACATCTTCTACTATATCGAACAGCGATAACTGGCCCTGTGCTGGCTCACCTTTCTTTTTCTTTGCCATTCCCCGCCTCCGCGATATATAAAATTTGGGGCGGGCCGGATTTTAAACCGACCGTGCATAGGATAGGCGTGTAGCGACGCCTCGTTTTACTTCCCGTTAAATAGCCGCCCTCCGCTTGCCACCGTAACCCCGCAGGGCTGGCCGTCGCCACTCCGGTGGTTCGCATCACCCAGCTTGCTACGCTTGTCGACAAGCGCCTTCAACGGCCTGCCAGCACGTTTAGGGGACATGCCCTTGTTACCTGACGGGTTCTCCTATACCAGATTTGCACAGCGCGTCTGTGCCGCCGCCCGAAACACTTGTCTATCTGTTAAATGTCTGGTAGAATTTAAATGGTTTTGATTTGGGCGAAAGCCCTTTTTTTATCGCACTGTCCCACCGGTTTTGAAATATTCCATCCATTTCCTGGTCTTCCGCCGAACCTCAAGCCACCGGAAATACATGTCCACCACCAGGACTATAAGCCTCAATCTAACCCCTCCTTTTTCTTTTGTTCTTGCCTACATCTGTCACTTTCTGATTAACTCTTTTATTGCCGCCGTAGTAGCACACTTCACAGGATTCAACTCGCTGGTGACACCGCACCCAACACTCTCCATTGCTATCCAGGGACCGGAATGTACACCGGCAACCTGGATATTTTCCTAAAAACCCTAGAGACAACGTCATATTTACCCGCTCACTTTCAGAACCCGCACCCGCCCCGTTATCCTGTGCTCAAGATGCAGGCAGTTAGGCAGGTTCTTAACAACTAACCAGTTGCCCGGATTCAGTCCGCTCTTCACCAGGAGCATTTTCTGCTTGCGCGTCGGCCTCTTACCTTGCTTCAACGTTTCGCCCCTTTCAATCGTGGTAGGAATTTCCTCCCTCCCCGTCGAATCTTGACGGTACAAGCCAAAACAAAACAGGGAGGTGGTTAAATGAGCTTATTATTGCTTCTCTGGATTTCCATTAAACGATAAAGAAAATTCTTTACATCTAGAGGCAAACTATCAAACCAATTCTCCAGTTTAATCTTCTGGCCATTAATCAGATGTTGAACTTCTTCTTCGGTAACATCGAATCTGCAGTTAATAATTATTTTTTTCATGAAAGGAGCACCTCCATGGGTAATATTGATTTTGATATAGACAAAGAACTTAAATTGATAAAAGAATTCTCTAAGTTTATGAATAGTAACGTTGGATTTCCTGATACTGTTACGGGTGTTTTTCATCGGCACGATCATCTTGCATCAATTGTTTCCAAAGCCGATGAACTTACTGAAACATGGCGCTGTTACTTCTTACATCCCGAATTTGACAAGCCGTTAGCTCTGCTTAATCCTTTAAATATGCGGGAAGCGCTTTTCATCTATAGAGCTGACTTTTGGCATGCAATTGAATTTGAACACGAAGATGATACTAGTAAGATTGCAACAACAGCAGCACTTATTTATAACGGAGAGGTGGCCGGAACTACAGATGTTTGCTTTGAATTTTTATCTTATGTGTTGACCAGATTTGCTAATAAAAACATCCTTGAATATGAAGATATTTTTTACGCGATTAGTAACGATGAAAAGCGCTTCATAGACGATTACATCCAAGAGTGTAGAAATTCGGCATCTAAACCAAGAAAAATTAATGTTCATATCTTTGGTGATAAAGAATAATGAATCTCTCGCCAGCTCTCCTTTGTGTGTCTTCACACCTCCTTTCCCGCCCGGCCCGCGCCGGGCCTTTTATTGAAGTATACCCTTGGCCGACCTCCTCCAGTTATTCACCGCCCGGTAAACACTGTGCATGCTGCCCACCTTCCAGCCCTGCCTGGCCGCCTCACCCCGTAACTGCCGATCCAGCTCCACCACCTTGGCATGGGGCTTGCTGCTGAAAAGCTTTTCCAGGAAGGCCAAAGCCTCATCATCAAAACTGCGCGGCCTGCACCGGCTGGACACGTACACCACCTGAACTTTCTTTATGTCTTTAGCCTCCGGCAGGAACCCCCGCAGCCGGTTGATTTCCGCCCGCAGCTCCCGCACCGTATCCTGCAGGTAGCCCATAGAAACCAACTCGCCCCGCTCCACCTGCTCGTACAGGTCTATGAGAGCCTCCTGCACCGCCACCGCCTTGGGCTGGTTGGATTTCATTATGATTTTCAGTGCGCCGCGCTTGGTGAAGTAGCGGACTTTCTGCCGGCCGCCCGGAGTGTCGATCTCCACCTCGCCGGTGTCGTATTTTAATTCCGAGTTCTTGAAGGGGGTATCAAATTGAGGGTCCCTTTCCTTAAAGCTATCCCTGTTCCGCATGAAGATATTTGCCACTGCCTTGTCAATATGTGTGTACCCCAGCGCCCTGGCCAGGTCCCTGGCCGTCACCACCGGCTGCCCGTCCACCTCCACGATCCGCATGTCTTCCCGTTGCGCCAGCACCGGCATTAGACTGTTTTGCACCTTCTCACCACCCTGATGTAAATTAATGGTTATTTAATTGACAAAAGCCTGTCCAAAACTTTCAGCCGCCTGGTCATTGCCACCCCCTCGTGTCTCTGATACAATACAGTTGTCTAAACATTTTTAGACATGCTTGGTAGCATGCCTTAATGTCCGTATTAAGCTGCGTCATTCGGCCAGATTTCTTCGACCGTCTTGCCGATGNCCTTTGCTATGTACGGCCTGATCCGGTAGCCTTTGTTCCTGCCGATGCTGAGTATCACCTGACATATACGGCTTTCTGTCACGCCGGCCTCATCGGCAATATCTTTCAGTTTGACCCCAAGCCTGTACATCTCAGCACGGATCTCCCTTGGCGTCATACCCTTGGCTTTGGCCTTGGCCATATTTAGTCCCCCTTTCGGCTGGGGTATGTCTAAAAAATTTAATCTCTTGGATATAATAATAATGCGCATCATGTGCACTGTCAATAAAATAATGCACATAATATGCAGGTGTATTTAATGAACTTTCAAGAACGCTTACTGGCCCTTCGAAAAAAGTTGAAACTCACACAAGCCCAATTCGCTGCGCCTCTAGGCGTGAATAGGGGATATATTGCCACGCTTGAAACAAGTGACAAAGAGCCTTCTGAAACCCTTTTAAAGCTAATCAGTTACGAGTATTGCATATCATATACATGGCTAAAAACAGGAAAAGGGGAAATGTTCATTTCCCCAGAGGAATCACTTAAAAATATAATGGCCCGCCATGGTGAACAGGCCACTATCGAAGCACTTAGACGCATTCAAATATCGAAAGAGGCATCAACTGACATAATAGATGTCACAGGATATACACGCCGCGCCTATGATAATGAACCGGAGCTGAAACGTATGGTGGACGCGCTCCATACAATTTTTTCTGCCGGCGATGAAAAATTAAAAAACTGGGCCTCCGTCCAGTTTGACATTGCCATCCCGAAACATATAGTTGAAGAACTCCAAAAAAAACAACAGGAAACCAGCCGACAAGCCTCCGCAGGTTAATTTTACAGTTATTACCTGTCCTGGCAAGTCAAACCGTTAATTATTTAGTTGGTTGATTTACTTTTTCCGAATTTTACATTTAAATAGGAAGGAGTTCCTCAATCATCATTTTTTTGCTAATTTTTATTTCAGATTAGCTTAAACCTTATGTTTATTGATTTTTTACTATTGAGGAACTAATCGGCAGTTCCTCAATCATAGTTCCTCAATCAAAACCATTTTATACCAAATTTTTACCTTTATAAAAATGTCCTTAAACGTTGATTTAACGGGGTTTAAACGCTTTTAAAAGCGAAAATTTTAAACCTTTTAAAATCCCTTTTCACCGTTTACGAGCCTTTATTTTTTTTTGCATTTATTTTGTCCAGAATTACGGTCAAATGCGTGATTTTACTGGCTTTTTCGGGTTTTTACATTGGGGAACTTTTTCTCAATCCTTATGAAAAAACACA
>Ga0067045_1031389_pt1 | contig 12410 bp, 8 predicted proteins | sample TerdegcTABiofilm_FD_59184 | JGI IMG/M metagenome (GOLD analysis project Ga0067045, IMG submission 59184) | Combined Assembly of (Gp0054472, Gp0054536) Wastewater bioreactor microbial communities from Singapore -Terephthalate degrading...
ATCAGGGCATAAATACCGATTGCCTCGCAGAAGGCCGTGACCAGGATCATATTGGTCATAATGGGGCCGCTGGCCTCCGGGTTGCGCGCCAGACCCTGCAGGGCCGAAAAGCCGATGAGACCAATGCCCAGGGCGGGCCCCAGCAGTCCCAGACCGGCCGTCAGCCCCACGGCCAGCATTTTCATCGTTGCTGCATCCATTTACATCTGCCTCCTTCTCACGAACTAAGATTAACCTTTATTATGCGCCTCCGACCCGTGATGGGCGGTAGCCAGAGTCAGGAAAACCAAAGTGAGGCCGCTGAAGATCAGGGCCTGAACGTAGCCCACCAGCAGCTCCAACCCATAAAAGACAATGGAAACGACCCAGGGCACCAGGAAGGCCACCATGAGCAGCAGAATTTCGCCGGCGGTCATGTTGCCGAAGAGACGGAAGGTAAAGCTGAGGATGCGGATGAACTCGCTCAGCGTCTCCAGCAGACCGACGAAGATATTGATAGCTCCGGTGAGCAGGCCACCCAGCCCTGCCTTGACTCTGCCCCTAAATATCTGCCCCAAGCTCTTAAAAAACGGGCCCACGTTCAGGAACTTAGCCAGATAAGCGAGCCCGAGGGTCCTCAGCCCAAAGAACTCCACAAAAACAAAGGAGACCAGCGCCAGCGCCAGAGGCATGTTAATATCGGTATTGGCGCCACGGAGCAGGTGCACCGCGTGCCCCTCGGAGTTGACGATGGTAATGGAACCGAAGCCTGGCAGCAGGCTTAGCCAGCCATTAAAGGAAACGAAAAGGAAAATGGTCGCCACCACCGGGAAGAAGCGGCGCCCGTTCTTTTCGCCCGCCACACTCTGGCAGAAGCTGTAAAGCCAGCCCACCAGGAACTCAAAGACCATCTGTAACCTGCCCGGCACCAGCTTCATGCGCCGTGTAGCCAGGTAACAGAACAGCACCACAACAATGATGGTCAGCCAGGCACCGATAATGCTGTTGGTAATGGGGAAACCCAAGAGAAGGAAGACTTCCTCTGCGGGGAGCTCCGGATGGGGACGGGGAATGCTGAGCCACTTGAGGAAGGGGATCTCACCGAACAGGCTTTGCCCCAGGGCGCCGCCTGCCAGGCCAAGACCCAGGAAAAAGAGAAAAACTAGAGCTATCCCCACCACCGCGGGGAGCGGCAGACCCAGTAAGCGCCGCTTAAGCAATATGACTCTCCTTATTGCTTACGCCTGTCATTCAGAAGCGGTAAGAGCATCTGGTAAACGCCGATGGCCGCCATCACCACACCTGCGACCACGCCGACCAGGAGAAAGACGGGGCCAGTATCCAGCTTCTTATCCAACCAGATACCACCGAAGATACCCAGCACAATACAAGTCCCGATGAAGAACCCGACTCCCGTCAACCTTAAGGCGGCTACCCACCTGCCCATACCAGCTTCTTCAGGCAACCGTGAGTATCATAGCAGAATTGCCCCGGCGGGTCAAGGCTATTCCCGGCCTGTGGGACTGCGCAACCATGAAAAGAAGAGCCCTGAGATTTCAGGGCTCTTCCACGCTGCCAGGGATGATAAACTTCAGGGCTACGACTTGCGCTTGTCAAAGTCGTCCAGGTCAAGGGTATTGATGAAGTCGTAAAAAGCGGACATTTTTTTGCGTGCTTCCTCATCGGTGATGGGCCGCTCCTTGCCGTCGGTCTCTTCCCCCTCTTCCTCCAGAGGCTTGCCCGTCTCGCTATCCAGCAGGATGCCCGCCTTGTCCAGCACGGTGTCTTCGGCGTAGATGGGCACATCCGCCCTTACAGCCAGCGCCAAGGCATCACTGGGACGCGAGTCAACCTCCACCTGGCCGCCATCAACGTTCAGCACAATGCGGGCGTAAAAAGTATCGTTCTTCAGGTCATTCACCAGGATGTAGTTGATAGAGACCCCAAGTGTATCAATCACGGAGCGCAGCAGGTCGTGGGTCAGGGGGCGCGGCACGTTCACACCCTGCAGCTTCACGGCAATCGCATCCGCCTCGGCCGGGCCAATCCAGATGGGCAGGTACCGCTCGGCCGCCTTCTCCTTGAGGATGACCACCCGCTGGTAGTTCATCAGGCTGACGCGGATGCTGTCGATAGTCATTTCCACCATAGCCATAGGTCAGTCCTTCCTCCCCCGTTTCACGTCCATTGTTCTTAAATTCTACGCCTAGTACCCCCCAATGTCAATGAAAAAAGGATGGTACCGGGAACCGCCGCCAGCCATATGCACCGGTGCCTCCGATTGCCAAAACAGGGGCTAATCCATTATAATAGTTGCCTGTATCCCCCCCACTTTATCGAAAGAGTCGAGACAGCAAAGAGGAGGAAAACAGTGGCCCAGGGCAAGAAGTCCATAGTCTGGTTCAACGAGGTCACCAGAAACGACGTTGGTCTTGTCGGCGGCAAGGGCGCCAACCTCGGCGAGATGACCAACGCCAACATCCCCGTTCCACCCGGGTTTATCGTCACCGCCAGCGCTTACTTCGACTTCCTGGAGAAATCACAGATCGGCCCCAAGATCCGCGAGCTACTCCACGGCCTGAACGTAAACGACAGCAAAGCCCTACAGGACACGGCAGCCAGGGTGCAGCAGGTCATCTCAAAAGCTGCGATGCCCGCTGACCTTTCCCGGCTGATCAGAGAATCTTATAGCAAGATGGGTAAGGGGCTGGTGGCGGTGCGCTCCTCTGCCACCGCCGAAGACCTGCCCGAGGCCTCCTTCGCCGGCCAGCAGGCCACCTTTCTTAATGTTGAGGGGGAGGACGCAGTGGTCAAGGCCGTGCAAGACTGCTGGGCCTCGCTCTTCGGGGCGCGGGCCATCTTCTACCGCGAGCAGAACGGCTTTGATCACTTCAAGGTCGGCATCGCAGTGCCGGTGCAGAGAATGGTGCAGTCCGAAGCGGCGGGCGTCATGTTCACCGTGGAGCCCACCAGCAGCAACCGCAGCCTAATCGTCGTGGAGGCCGTGCTGGGTCTGGGTGAGATGATCGTCTCCGGCGACGTTACCCCCGACCATTATGTCATCAGCAAAGAGCCACTCAAGATAGTCCACAAGGAAGTAAAGAAGCAGGAGTGGAAACTGGTCAAGGGCGACGGCAGAAGTAGGGACACCAACGTTAAGGTAGTGCTCACCCCGAAGGAGCAGGCCAGCCAGAAGATAACCGACGCCGACATCATCTTTCTGGCCGAAATAGGCAAGCGCCTGGAAGCACACTACAAATTCCCCCAGGACGTGGAGTGGGCCAAGGAAAAAGGCAAGATCTATATCGTCCAGACACGCCCGGTGACCACCATCAAGGAAGCGCCTGCGGCCACCGCCGAGGAGATAGATGCGCCTGTGCTACTTACCGGCTCCCCGGCCAGCCCCGGTATCGCCGCCGGCAATGTCAAGATAGTACCTGACCCCTCACAGATTGACAAAGTGCTCAAGGGCGACGTGCTGGTGGCCGAGATGACCACGCCAGACTTTGTCCCCGCCATGAAACGCGCCTCCGCCATTGTTACCGACCGCGGCGGACGCACCGCCCATGCCGCCATCGTCAGCCGCGAGCTGGGCATCCCCTGCGTCGTCGGCGCCGAGAAGGCCACCACCATCCTCAAGGACGGGCAGGGTATCACCGTGGACGGCTCCAAGGGCAAAGTCTATAACGGCATTGTTGAAGTGGCCAAGAAGCACTCTTTCCGCAAGCGCGGCGAGGTGAAGACCAAGACCAAGCTGCTGGCCAACCTGGCCCAGCCCGACCTGGCCGACGTTATCGCCGAGCATGACGTGGACGGCATTGGCCTGCTGCGGGCCGAGTTCATCGTGGCCGAGATAGGCGAGCACCCCAGCGCCATGATTGAGCAGGGGCGCGGCCAGGAGTTCACTGAAAGGCTGGCCCGCGAGCTGATTAAGTTCGCCAAGGCCTTCTACCCCAGGCAGGTAGTCTACCGCACCAACGACTTCAAGTCTAACGAGTACCGCGCGCTCAAGGGCGGCGAGAAGTTTGAGGAGAGCGAAGAGAACCCTATGATCGGCTACCGCGGCGTCTCCCGCTACATCAGCGACGTTGCCACGTTCAAGCTGGAGCTGGCCGCCATCAAAAAGGTGCGCGAAAAATACGATAACTTCTGGGTAATGCTCCCCTTCGTCCGCACCGTGGAAGAGCTGAAAAAGGCCAAGCAAATTATCGAGGACGAAGGCCTCAAGAGGTCCGATAAATTCAAGCTGTGGATGATGGTGGAGGTGCCCTCCAACGTCATCCTGCTGGACAAGTTCATCGATGCCGGCATTGATGGCGTTTCCATCGGCTCCAACGACCTCACCCAGCTCACGCTGGGCGTTGACCGCGACAGCTCCAAGCTGGCCGCTACCTTTGACGAGCGCAACGAGGCCGTGATGCTCTCCATCGAAAAGGTGGTCAAGGGCTGCAAGGCCCGGGGCATCACCTGCTCCATCTGCGGGCAGGCCCCCTCCGTCTACCCCGAGATTACGGAAAAACTGGTATCCTGGGGCATCACCTCAGTCTCCGTCAGCCCGGATATGATTGACGTCACCCGCGATATTATCGCCAGGGTGGAGGCTACCTTAGGAATTAAGTGATACAGCGGCTGAACATCCGCCAGAGGACCGAGGAGAGGGAGGAATCCCTCTCCCCAAAGGCGGCCAGAAGCAGGTTATCGCAGGGCAGGGCCCGCTGGGAAAAACCTTGCCCCATACGCACTGCCTTCCAGCGCGACCGTGACCGCATCATCTATAGCAAGGCCTTCCGCCGCCTCAAACACAAGACGCAGGTCTTCATCGCCCCGCTGGGCGACCATTACGTGACGCGCCTCACCCATACGCTGGAGGTCGCCCAGATAGCTCGCACCATCGCCCGCGCCCTGGGGTTGAACGAAGACCTGACGGAGGCTATCGCCTGCGGCCATGACCTGGGGCACACCCCCTTCGGCCACGTGGGCGAGGAAGTACTAGATGAGCTTTACCAGGATGGCTTCCGCCACAACGAACAGAGCCTACGCGTGGTTGACCTGCTGGAGAACGAGGGCAATGGGCTGAACCTCACTTGGGAGGTCAGGGACGGCATCCTGAACCACTCCAAAGTCAGGGCGGATATCATGGGCAAAGGCGGCGGCGAGCCGCACACCCTGGAGGGACAGGTCTGCAAACTGGCCGACGCCGTGGCCTACATCAACCATGACATCGGGGACGCCATTAGAGCAGGCTTCTTTACCGATGGCGATTTGCCGCTGGAGGCCATTAAAGTGCTGGGCAATACCCACTCGCAGCGCATCAACACCATGGTTAGCGATATCATCACGCAGTCCTGGGCAGTAACCACCGCCGAGCCGATGGCCAACGTCAGCATCGGCATGAGCCGTGAGGTGCTGGCTGCCGCTAATACCCTGCGGGACTTTCTCTTTGAAAACGTCTACAATCTTAGGTCGGCCACAGGGGAAACAGAAAGGGCCAGAGAGGCAGTACGCTTCCTGTATCATTACTACTGCCAGCACGGGGACAGCCTGCCCCCTGAATACCGTGCCCATAGCCGGAACAGCCCGGAGCGCTGCGCCGTGGACTACATCGCCGGCATGACCGACGGCTTTGCCCTGAGGCTGGCCGAGGAGCTGGCCAAATAAACCGGCAGCCCGGACACCCGGCAAACAACGGGGAAACGGCCCACCAGCACCTCACTTCGGGTAGAAACCGCCACCCACAATGCCACCAACAGGTATGGAGCCGCGGTTTGCAAAGAGCTTTAAAATGTGGTATATAACACTCACTGCAGAAATCCATGAGCGTTATTGACGAAATCAAACAAAAGGTAGACATCGCCGAGGTCATCGGCCAGTACACCACCCTGAAGAAGGCGGGGCGCAACCTGACGGCGCTCTGTCCCTTCCACAGCGAAAAGCACCCCTCCTTCTTCGTCTATCCCGAGCAGCAAAGCTGGCACTGCTTCGGCGCCTGCGCCACCGGCGGCGACGTCTTTGCCTTTATCATGAAAAAGGAGGGGCTGGACTTCGGCGAAGCACTGCGCCTCCTGGCACAGAAGGCGGGGGTTACACTGCCGGCGCACCCCGGGCAGGACAGGGAGCGGGAGGAAAAGGAGGAGCTTTACCGCGTCAACGAAGCGGCGGCACAGTTCTTCCACCAAGCCCTGCTCAACTCGCCCGCGGCGGAAAAAGCCCGCAGGTACCTGACGGGACGGGGCCTGAACGCCCCCACCATCTCCGCTTTCCGGCTGGGCTACAGTCCCAACGCCTGGGACGGCCTAAGGCAGCACCTCCTGGAAAGTGGCTACAGCGACAAGACCATGCTGACCGCCGGCCTCATCATTCAGGGCGATGGCGGAAAGGTCCACGACCGCTTCCGCGGCCGCCTGATGTTCCCCATCCGGGACGCAAGGGGGCGTACCACCGGCTTCGGCGCCCGGGTGCTCGACGAGTCCCTGCCCAAGTACGTCAACTCGCCGGAGACACCGGTCTTTGACAAGAGCGGCACACTCTACGGACTGGACATGGCCGCCGCGGCCATCCGCCAGCAAGACCTGGCCGTCATTGTTGAGGGATACATGGACGTCATCACCGCACACCAGTACGGCCTGACCAACGTGGTCGCCTCCATGGGCACAGCCATCACGGAAAAACAGACCACCGCCCTGAAAAAGCTGAGCCGGAACCTGGTGCTGGCCCTTGATCCCGACGCCGCCGGCGAGGAGGCTATGCTACGTGCGGTGAGCCAGGAAAACGTGCTCGGTGCGGAGATAAGGGTCATGCTCCTGCCGAAGGACAAAGACCCCGATGACGTCATCAAGGAGGATGCCGCCGCCTGGAAGCGCCTCACCGAGGGCGCCATCCCCCTGACCGACTACACCTTTAACATAGTCACGGCCAGGCTTGACCTGAAGAAAGCCCAGGAGCAGTCCCTGGCGGTGAAGAAGCTGGGTCCCATCGTCAATGAAATAAGGGACACCGTACGCCGGGCCTTTTACATCCAGAAGCTGGCGCGCCTGATTGGAAAAGAGGTGCGCATCGTGGAGGCGGCACTGAACGAGATGAAAGCTCCCCCGGCGAAAAGGACGCCGGAACCTCGGCAAGCGGCCACCGGCCGGGCCCTGCGCCACCTTGGCTCTCACCCACAGGAAGAATACTGCCTGGCGCTGCTGCTGCAACACCCCGAATTGAAAGAAAAAAGCTCCGAACTCCTGCCGGAATATTTTGAGGGTAGCGAAAACCGCGAAATACTGATAAACTGGTTACAGATGGATAGTGTGCCAGCCCTGAAGGAGAAGCTGGACACGGCGATTCACGAGCACCTAGATTCGCTCCTGACCAATCCCAAGTACATTCTGACCAGCACGATGCCATCTTCCAAGATAGAAGAAAGATTCGCAGGTTGCGTTCTAGATTTACGCAAGAATTACCTGAAGAACATGGAGGCCAGGAGAGGCCAGTTGCTCGCCCTGGAGGCCGAGGCTAAAGGCACTGGCGCCGATTTGGCCATGCTTGAGGAGCAGGGGATAGACCCCAGCATCAAGTTAAAAGATGTTTTTACGCGAAAGACCACAAAACGAACAGGCCCGAGGAAGTAATATATGGAAAAACGAGAGACCAAAGACACAGAAAATCTGGATTTTATCCCGGATGAAAAGGCCTACGAGGAACCGCCGGTAGAAGTGCTGGAAAACGTGGATGAAGCGAGCACCGAGTTCTGGCACGAGATCGAACCCCTGGAGCTGGAAAAAGAGGAACCCCTGGAAATCCTTGCCGAGCAGCTTGAGGGGGAAGAGGTCACGGATGACCCCGTCCGCATCTACCTCCACGAGATAGGCCGCGTGCCCCTGCTCAAAGCCGACGACGAAAAATACCTGGCGAAGCGCATGGAAGACCAGAAGCGCATCAGCGAGATAAGGCAGCAATTTCTGGAAAAGCAGGGCAGGCCACCGACCCCTCCCGAGGTGATACTCGCCATGTTACGCGAACTGGGCAGGGCCGCCCCGGTGGTGCAGGCGCTCAGGGAACACCTCGGCCTCCCCGAGACAACCTCGCTTGAAGAGAGCATCTATGACGCCAAGCTGCAGGACAGCCTGAGCGATAACATCAACCCGCAGCTTATCGAGGCCGTGGCCGCCAAACTGAATAAGCCGGCACCGGAGGTGGAAAAAACCCTCGTCAACCTTTCCCTCAACAGCAAGCTGGTGCCCCGCGAAGTCATCAATGACCTGGGCAAGAAGGTCAACCTGACCGACGTGGAGAAAATAATCAAAGAAAAATCTTTTATCAATAAAGTCCAATCCCACGAAAAGCGGCTTGCTTCTTACCTGGCACACATTGAAAGCGAATCCCGCAAGGCGGAAAAACACCTCATCGAAGCTAACCTGCGCCTGGTGGTGAGCGTGGCCAAGAAGCACATCGGGCGGGGCATGTCCCTGCTGGACCTTATCCAGGAAGGCAACATCGGCCTGATGCGCGCCGTGGAAAAGTTCGACTACCGCAAGGGCTACAAATTCAGCACCTACGCCACCTGGTGGATACGCCAGGCCCTGACCCGTGCCATCGCCGATCAGGCGCGTACCATCCGCATACCCGTGCACATGGTGGAGACCATCAACCGCCTGCTGCGCATTAGCCGGCGCCTAGCCCAGGAGTACGGCCGCGAGCCCACGTCCACCGAGATTGCCAAGGAGATGGAAATCTCCTCGGACAAGGTGCGGGAGATAGTCAAAGTGTCCCAGCTGCCTATCTCATTGGAATCCCCTATCGGCGAGGAGGAGGACAGCCCGCTGGGCAACTCCATTGAGGACAGGAACGCCCTGCCGCCCGTGGATATAGCCTCCAAACAGCTTTTGAAGGAGCAGATTGAGGACGTGCTCTACACCCTCACCCCCCGCGAGCAGCGCGTGCTCCAGCTCAGGTTCGGGCTGGAGGACGGGCGCAGCCGCACGCTGGAAGAGGTGGGCAAAGAGTTCAACGTCACCCGCGAGCGCATCCGCCAGATAGAGGCCAAAGCCCTGCGCAAACTGCGCCACCCCAGCCGGAGCCGGAAGCTAAAGGACTATCTGGAGTAGAAGATTTTGTAACCTATCCCCCGTGCCCCCCTTCCCTTTGACAAAGGGAAGGGGGGCGATATTTTAAGAGGGAGTTTTACCCCATCTTTTCCTTTTACACTCCCTCCCCTGACAGGAGAGGGGGTAGGAGTGAGGTTAGCATCCCTAACCAAATGGTAACGACGCCGATGAAGGTGGATTTCTGACCTACCGGAACATCCCCTTTAAATTCTTCGGCAGCTTGCCACCGGCGCTCATCTTCATCAGCTTCTGCATCTGCTGGAACTGGTTAAGGAGCTGGTTAACGTCCTGCGGCCTGACGCCGGCGCCACGGGCAATGCGGCGGTTGCGACTGCCGCCAATGATGGTGGGGTTGCGCCGCTCCTCCGGCGTCATGGAGAGGATGATGGCCTCCAGCTTTTTGAGGTGCTTTTCCTCCATACCCTCGGGCATCTGGCGGGAAAGCCTGGAAGCCCCCGGAATCATCTCAAGGAGCTGGGATAGCGGGCCCATCTTCTTGATGTCCCGCAGCTGCGCCAGGAAGTCGTCCAAGCCGAAGGTGGCGGTGCGCACCTTCTTCCCCAACTCTTTGGCCTTTTCGCTATCAAAAGCAGTCTGCGCCTTCTCGATCAGGGTGAGCATATCGCCCATGCCCAGTATGCGCGAGGCCAGTCTGTCGGGATGGAAAGACTCCAGGGCATCAATCTTCTCGCCGGTGCCGATGAACTTGATGGGCACGCCCGCCACCCAGCGGATGGAAAGTGCCGCCCCGCCACGCGCATCGCCATCCATCTTGGTCAGGATAAGTCCGGTAAGGCCGACCCGGGCATGAAAGTCCCCGGCCACGCGCACGGCATCCTGGCCGGCCATAGCGTCCACCACCAGCAAGACCTCCACCGGATTCAGCGCCTGTCTGATGCGAGTAAGCTCCGCCATCATCTCCTCGTCAACGTGGAGACGACCTGCCGTGTCAATGATTACCCAGCTTACGCCCAGAGCCCGCGCCTTTTCCAGCGCACGCCGGCAGATGTCCTCCGCCACCTTACCGGAAGGCTCGCTATAGACCGGTACGTCCATCTGCTTCCCCAGGATGGTCAGCTGCTCCATGGCCGCCGGGCGGTAGATATCAGCGGCCACCAGCATCGGGCGCTGCCCGGAGCCTCTCAGGTGCCAGGCCAGCTTGGCGGCAGTGGTGGTCTTACCGCTGCCCTGAAGGCCCGCCAGCAGGATGACGGACGGCGGCTGGGGCGCAGTTGTGAGACGGACCTTGCCCTCGCCACCCAAAATGACAATCAGCTCCTCATTGACTATCTTGATTATCTGCTGTGCGGGGGTCAGGCTCTGTAACACCTCCGCCTGAAGGGCGCGCTCCCGCACCCTGCCGAGGAAGTCCTTGACCACCTTAAAGTTGACGTCCGCCTCCAGCAAAGCCAGGCGCACCTGGCGGAGGGCTTCATCAATGTCCTTTTCCGTGAGCTTACCCTTGTTGCCCAGGAAGCGGAACACCTTGCTTAATTTATCGCTCAATGCTTCAAACATATGAGTCCATTCTATATGCGGCGCAAGCAGGACGTCAAGCTCAAACACACTCGCCAATACCGCCTCTCTATTGACGGTTTATGGTAAAATTAGACTAGAAAAAAGGAGGCCGGATAAGTAACCGTACCTTGAAGGCAAGCGGCATCATCCTGGCCGGCGGCAAGGGGCTGCGCTTCGGTAAAAATAAAATTGCGGAGACTGTCGGCGATAGCTCTCTGCTGGAGCGGGTAATTTCCAGAACAAGCCGGGTTTGCGAGGAGCTGATACTGGTGACGGCCACGGGGCAAGTTGTCCACCCGATGGCCAGCACTGCAGCGGTAACGAAGATAGCAACCGATGTCCTGCCGGGGAAAGGCCCGCTCGTCGGCATCTATTCCGGGCTAGCGGCATCCCACACGCTTTATAACCTTGTCGTCGCAGCCGATATGCCCTTTCTGGAGCAACCCCTGCTGTGTTACCTCCTGGAGGTTGCCCCCGGATTTGATGTGGTGATGCCCAGGCGCGGCGGGCTGCTGGAGCCACTGCATGCCGTTTACTCACGGGAGTGCCTCCCGCCACTGGAATGCCTGATGGAGGAGGGTAGTCTCAGCGTCAGGGCATTGCTCGGCAGGGTCAGGGTGAGGTATGTGGACAGCGAGGAGCTTGACCGCCTTGACCCCCACCGCCTGAGCTTTTTTAACGTCAACACCCGGGCTGATCTGGCCAGAGCACGGGAGCTTGTCGGAGAGAGCAGCATTGATTAGCGTTGAGGAAGCACAGGAAAAGATTTTAAGCTACGTCAGCGTGCTGGAGGCCGAACCCGCCACTATACTGGAGGCGCTGGGGCAGGTGCTGGCCGAGGACATAATCGCAGGGATTAACATACCGCCGCGGGACAATGCCGCCATGGACGGCTACGCCTTGCGCACCGTGGATACCCGGGGTGCCGGTGCAAATTCACCACGGCTGCTAGAAGTAATTGGTACCGTTCCTGCCGGGGCAATCCCCCGGAAACGGGTAAAAGCAGGCATGGCCATGCGCATCATGACCGGCGCTACCATCCCCGCTGGTGCGGATGCCGTCGTCCGGTTTGAGGATACCGACGAGGAGCGCCGCTTCCCGGCGGCGCAGCAGCGCATCACACAAATCGGCATATTACGCGAAGCCACAGTTGGCCTGAACATCCGCCGGACGGGCGAGGACATTACCCAGGGCTCGCTGGTACTGAAAAAAGGCACCGTCATCGGCCCGCCGGAGGTGGGCATACTGGCCTCGCTGGGGAAGCCAAGCGTGTTGTCAATACGCCGTCCCCGCGTCGCCATCTTGGCCACGGGTAACGAGCTTGCAGCCATTGAGCACCCCCTGCCCCTGGGCAAAATCTACGATAGCAACTCATACAGCGTAGCAGCGCTGGTAAAGTTTTACGGCGGCCTGCCCGAGGTGCTGGGCATCGCCCTGGATAGGGAGAACTCCCTGGTGAACAAGCTCCGCGAAGGCCTTGAGACCGATATGCTCATCACCAGCGGCGGCGTTTCCGTGGGGGATTACGACATCGTCAAGGAAGTTCTGGCCAGGGAGGGTGAGATTTCCTTCTGGACGGTGCGCATGAAGCCGGGGAAACCCCTAGCCTTCGGCATGCTCCGGGCAAAAGGACGCCACGGAGAAACGAGGAAGATACCCCACCTGGGTCTGCCCGGCAACCCCGTCAGCGCCATGATCTGCTTTGAGCTGCTGGCACGCCCCGCCCTGCTCAAGATGATGGGCAAGAAGAACCAACCACAGACTACCATGGAGGCGGTGCTGGAAGACACGGTGGTCAACCCCGACGGGCGCCGCATCTATAAC
>Ga0067045_1031386_pt1 | contig 12407 bp, 8 predicted proteins | sample TerdegcTABiofilm_FD_59184 | JGI IMG/M metagenome (GOLD analysis project Ga0067045, IMG submission 59184) | Combined Assembly of (Gp0054472, Gp0054536) Wastewater bioreactor microbial communities from Singapore -Terephthalate degrading...
GATGGTGCAGGCCCACCACCGATGAGCTCAGGGCCTGGGTGCCAGCATCCCAGCCAGCAAAGACGGCCCCTGCAGGAGGGGTATCGTTGAGTCGCAGGAGGGCCATGTCCATGGATCCCGAAGCGTAGAGCAGCGCAGCGCCATTGACGCGCTTGGTGGTCGCGCTCGACAGGGTGCGGCTGTTGCACGTTGGCGCGCGGTAGAACCAGTCGGTCTGCAGCGAGGAGGCTTCGGCCTGCTTGGAAATGCAGTGGTTGGCCGTCAGGAAATACGGCGTGCCCGAAGACTGGCTGTCATTGAGCAGTGTGCCGGTGCACAGAAAGGAGCCCCCTCCGGACGTGAAGATCATGCGTGCCACGGCGTTGCGCTCGGTCGCGTAGGCCTCGTAGCAGGTGGCATCGAGGTGGCACGAAGCCGATTCGTTGATCTTGGTGGAGAGTTCTGCCTCCGTAGGGATCGACAGGTTCTCGAAGATGTGCGAGACACGCGGCACCGAAATATCCACCGTGCCGGAATCAGCCCCGGCGGGCAGTTCCAGCTCCAGCGTGACCTCGTCCGACCCCATGTCAGGCGTCCACCAAGTCTGGCCGTCCAGGGTGGTATCGCCCGCCTGCGCATTGCGTTCAATGCGCTGCAGCACTTCCTGGCCGGAAATCTGGAACACCGTGGCAGTGTCGGCCTGGCTGTAGACACGCAGCACTGTACCTTGTGGCAGCGCCTTAGCCACTACGCCCAGACGCAATCCATAAGCGCCTTCGGCAGAAAAACTGATTGCGGCCACCTGGCCGCCATTGGCGATGGGCTTCCACTGCAACTGCTGCTGTGTCTGGGCTGCGGCGCGGGTGGCCACCACATCGCGCGCTGTACCCACCTGGCGTGGGCCGATACCGCCACCCAGCGAAGCCGTCTTGGATGCCTCCAAGGCTCCCAGGCTCACCCGGGTAGGCGTGGGCGCTGTGACAAGCGCGCTGCGGGATTTGATGTTCGAGACACCCTGGTCCACGCTGGCGGGCTGCACCCAGCCATCCACCATCAGCACAGAGGCCGCCTTTTGCGCGCTGGCCTCGGTACCGCTTCCGCCGCATCCGGCCAACAAGGCAAGCGCCGCACCCCAGGCAACGCCCATCCGCCACATCATTCCATTTTTCATTTCTTTCCCTCGCTCCGGTCAAAACCGCCATTGAACACGAAAACAACTGCCGCAACAAACCCGCAAGTGCACTACCTGGCCAACGCCTTCAGTGCCAGTTTGATGCCATCGCTCACACCCACCTCTGGTGGCAGGGCCTTGAGGGCCGCCGCAGCCTCTTTGTCGTTGTAGCCCAAAGCCAACAGTGCCTGCAGAATGTCGGCCTGTGCGTCGCTGACTGCTGGCCCGTGGGCAGCGCCCATGTCGGCCCCCAGCTTGCCCTTGAGCTCCAGCAACAGGCGCTCGGCCGTCTTCTTGCCAATGCCCGGCACCTTGACCAGGCGGCCCGCCTCCTGCAGCGTGATGGCCTGGGCCAGATCCGCCACGCCCATGCCGCTCAGGATGGACAGCGCGGTGCGCGGCCCCACGCCCGATATCTTGATCAGCTCGCGGAACGCCTGGCGCTCGGGCGCCGTGGCAAAGCCATACAGCAGCTGCGCGTCCTCGCGCACAATGAACTGGGTCAGCAGGCTCACCTTTTCGCCCACGGCGGGCAGGTTGTAGAACGTGCTCATGGGCACATTCACCTCATAGCCCACGCCATGGCAGTCCAACAGCACCTCGGGGGGATTCTTCTCCAGCAGGGTGCCGGTCAATTTGCCTATCATTGATGTCCTTTGCCGCGCACTGCGGCGATCCAACGGGAATTATCCGCGTGATCCTGCGCCACACCTTCATCCCCCACAACAACACCCGGCTCACACACCTGTGTGGCCCGGCCGACGCGCACCTGCGCACCATCGAAGTGGCCCTCTCGGTAAGCATTGCGCACCGGCACGAGCAGTTCAAGGTGGACGGCCCCAAAGCGAAGGCCACGCAGGCGATGGAGCTTTTGCAGGCGCTGTACGAGATGGCCGAACGCCCGATCACCGAGGACCACCTGCAGCTCATGCTGGCCGGAGACTCCGCCCTGGTGGAGGCGCCCGAGGGCGCCATCGTGCTCAACACCCGCCGGGCCGACCTGCGCGGCCGCACGCCCACACAAAACCTGTACCTCGAAAACATCGCCAGCCACGACATCACCTTTGGCATCGGCCCTGCCGGCACCGGCAAGACCTATCTCGCCGTGGCCTGCGCCGTGGATGCGCTGGAGCGCAGCGCCGTGCAGCGCATCGTGCTGACCCGCCCGGCGGTCGAGGCGGGCGAGCGCCTGGGTTTTCTGCCCGGCGATCTCGCGCAAAAGGTGGACCCCTACCTGCGCCCGCTGTACGACGCGCTGTACGAACTGATGGGCTACGACAAGGTGATGAAGGCCTTCGAGCGCAATGCGCTGGAAATTGCGCCGCTGGCCTTCATGCGCGGGCGCACGCTGAACAACGCCTTCGTGATCCTGGACGAAGCGCAGAACACCACGCCCGAACAGATGAAGATGTTCCTCACCCGCATCGGCTTTGGCGCCAAGGCCGTGGTCACGGGCGACGTGAGCCAGATCGACCTGCCCAAGGGGGCCATGAGCGGCCTGATTGATGCAGAGCGGGTGCTCAAGCGGGTCAAGGGCATCTCCGTCACCCGCTTCACCACGGCCGACGTGGTGCGCCACCCGCTGGTCGCGCGCATCGTCGATGCCTACGACGCACCGCGCCGCGCCCCGGCTTCTCGCAGCCGAGACTAGAACTATTATTTTGATAGCTTTCAGTACTTACCCATCCAGCGCTGGCGGCCAAAAACAGCAAAAATGTCTTTAAACCAACTCTCCCTGTCGCTGCAGTTCGGCAAGTTTGAAGGCGCGACCGCGCACCGCGCCGTGCTGCCACGCCACAAGGTCACCCGCTGGATTCGCCACGCGCTGGCCACCGATGCCGAGATCACCGTACGCATCGTGGGCGCCGAAGAAGGCCAGCAGCTCAACCGCGAGTACCGCAAGAAGGACTACGCCACCAACGTGCTCACCTTCGACTACACCCAGGAACCCGTGGTGACCGCCGACCTGGTGCTGTGCGCCCCGGTGATCGAGCGCGAAGCGAAGGAGCAAAACAAGAGCCTGGAAGAGCACTACGCCCACATGCTGGTGCACGGGGCGCTGCATGCGCAGGGTTGGGACCACGAGACCAGCGAGGAGGACGCGCAGGAGATGGAGACCTACGAGACGGACATCCTGCGCGAGCTGGGGTTTGAAGACCCTTACGCCACTGGGCCATAGCTCCTCTGTTGCGGGGGGCACTCAGCCCCAGTCTTTGGAACCCAGACCAACGCGCCCCCGGAAACAAAAGGTATCAGTTTCTTCTATTCCCTCTTCTGTTTCTTTACCAGATGGTATAAAAGTTTCCAACTTTCAGGGAGTTGGAAAGAATGCACTTGCCAAATGTGAAGGCACTGCGCAGGCTGCTGCGCACCTTTCAGTTCAGTACAACGTACGTTGTTGCTGCTTTGGCGATCAGCGCCTGCGGTGGAGGCAGTGGCGATGCGTCCCTGGACAAAGCAACCGCCCCCTCAGGCTTCTCGGTCAGCTACGACACCAAGGGCTACCTTTTCCACTGGGACGCCACGGCTGGCGCCACACACTACGAATTGTTTGAAGACCCTGATGGTCTCAGCCCCTTGCCCGAAGCCCAGGTGGGTGGAGCCATCGCCCCCACCAGTTACGCGCACAGCCTGGCCGCACAACTGTTGCACGAGCATGTGAACGCCAACTACCGATTGCGCGCCTGCAATGCCAGCGGATGCGGCGCCTTCACCAGCGCCGTGGTGCCCGACCTGGCCAAGGCCATCGGCTACTTCAAGGCCAGCAACAGTGACCAGGGCAAGGGCTTGTACGGCGCTAGCGTGACGCTGTCAGCCGATGGCAGCACCCTCGCGGTCGGAGCGCCTGATGAAGGCAGCAAATCTACCGGCATAAATGGCGACCAGGCCGACGACTCTCTCCGATCCGCCGGGGCCGTGTATGTCTTCACGCGGTCCTCCGGTAGATGGAGCCAGCAGGCCTATATCAAGGCCAGCAACAACCGGGAAGTCCTCCTGTTTGGCAGCATTCCACTTGCCACCGCTCGGTTTGGCACCAGCGTTTCGCTCTCGTCGGATGGCAACACGCTGGCCGTGGGTGCACCCGACGAGTCCAGCAATGCCAGAGGCGTTGATGGCAACCAAACAGATGCCCAGACCCCCGGCGCAGGTTCCGCCTACGTTTTCACGCGCAGCAGCGGCGCCTGGAGCCAGCATGCCTACGTGAAGGCCAGCAATACGCAGGCCAAGGCCGATATCGTGATTGGCCTCGGGGTCTTCGGCGTGCGCTACCCCGCCCAGTTCGGCAGCAGCGTGGCGCTGTCCGCCGATGGCCGCGTGCTGGCGGTGAGTGCGCCAGGTGACACCAGCAATGCCAAAGGGATCAATGGCAACCAGCAAGACACGTCCGCGCCATTTGCTGGCGCCGTGTATGTGTTCGCCCGCACCCCCGCCAGCTGGACCCAGCAGGCCTACATCAAGGCCAGCAACACCGCCGAACAGACCCAGTTCGGCAGCGCCCTTGCGCTGTCGGAAGACGGGCGTACGCTGGCTGTAGGGTCCAAACATGAGCACGGCGCTTCCAGCGGCATCAACGGCGCCCAGACTGGCTCCGGTGCCCTCTTTTCAGGCGCCGCCTACGTGTATGTTCACAACGGCGACGGTCAATGGAGCCAGCAAGCCTACGTGAAATCCAGCAATGCGGACGCGTTCGACTCCTTCGGCTACAGCGTTGCCCTGTCGGCCGACGGAAACACCCTGGCCGTGGGTGCACCTAAGGAATCCAGCGACACGGACGGGATCAACAAGGCACCCGGTCCGCGCTCTCTGATAGGTGCTGGCGCCGCCTACGTGTTCACACGCAGCAACTCCAATTGGAGTCAGCAGGCCTTCATTAAGCCCAGCAAAGCCGGGGTCAATGCCGCGTTCGGATCGAGCCTGGCGCTTTCGGCCGACGGCAACACGCTGGCCGTGGCTTCGACGTCTGAAGCCGGCAGCGGCACAGGCTTCAACGCCAACCAGGCTGAGCTGTCGGCCGGGGCCGCAGGCGCTGCATACATATTTCAGCGCAGCGGCAGCGCCTGGACGCAGAAGGCGTATGTGAAGGCCAGCAACACCGACCCCTTGGACCACTTCGGTGCCAGCATTGCACTGTCTGCAGATGGGACCACCATGGCCGCGGGTGCAACGGGCGAAGGCAGTCTGGCTACGGGCATCCAGGGCAACCAGGCCGACAACAGCGGGGCCCCCGTCATATCCGCCGGGGGCATGGCGGGCGTTGGCGCGGTGTACCTGTACTGACCACGGAGAGACCCACACGCACCATTCCGCCGGACAGCAACACACCATCACCCCCAGGAAACCCACCATGCTATTGATCCCCCGGCGCCTGAGCGCCTTGTTGCTCGCTGCGCCCCTGGCGCTGGTTTTGACGGCCTGCGGTGGCTCCGGCAGCGCCGAGCCCTCTGATCCTGCGCCCTCAGGCCCCGTGTCCCCCACGGGCTTCACCGTGGGCTATGACGTCAAGGCCTACAACTTCAGCTGGAACCCTAGCACCAACGCCACACGGTACGAACTGTTCGAGGACCCCGATGGCGCAACGGGCTCCCAGCCAGAGGTGCAGATCGGGGGCGCACTTACAACCACCGCTTACGCACACAGCCTGACATCCCTGTTGCTGCACGAGCGGGTGAATGCCAGCTACCGCGTGCGCGCCTGCGATGCCAGCGACTGCGGTGCCTTTACCGCCGCGCTGGTACCCAACCTCACGAAATCCATTGGCCAGATCGAGCCCAACCACACGGGCCTATCGGCACGATGGGGCAGCAGCGTGGCCCTCTCTGCAGACGGCAGCACCCTGGCGGTGGGAGCATCGGATGACCGCAGCAGTGCCACCGGTATCAATGGGGACGCGGCGAATACCGCTGCGCCCGGCTCCGGTGCTGTGGTGGTATTTGTGCGCAGCGGTGGCAGCTGGATCCAGCAGGCGTACATCAAGGCCAGCAATACCGCCACCTATACGCTGTTTGGTTTCAGCGTGGCTCTGTCGGCCGACGGCAATACGCTGGCCGTGGGCTCCATCTGGGAAAGGGGTGGTGCCACGGGTATCAATGGCGACCAGAGGGACACATCAAAGCCGGGCAGCCCTGGAGCAGCGTACGTCTTCACCCGCAGCACCAACCAATGGACTCAGCAGGCCTATGTAAAACCGAGCAACACCGGCGTGGCCCAATCGTTCGGATGGAGTGTTGCGCTTGCGGCCGATGGGAACACGCTGGCCGTAAGCGCGGTGGGTGAATCCAGCAACGCCACGGGTGTCCATGGCGATCAGACCAATTCCATGATGCCAACCGCCGGGGCCGTTTACGTGTTCAGCCGTTTTGAGAACACCTGGAGCCAGCAGGCGTATGTAAAGGCAAGCAACACCGAGCAGACGCCCGAATACGTGACGATCCCGGGGTTCACCAATGTCATCGCCAACGCACAGCAATTTGGCACCAGCCTGGCCCTGTCGGCCGACGGAAACATGCTGGCAGTGGGTGCACCGGGCGAGCGCAGTGCGGCAACGGGCGTCAACGGCAACCAGGCAGACCGCTCCGCAAACAGGGCGGGGGCCGTGTACCTGTTCACGCGAAGCAGCAGCGTCTGGAGCCAGCAGGCCTACATCAAGGCCAGCAATACCGACGCCAGCGACTTTTTCGGTTATCGCCTCGCCCTTTCGGGGAACGGTGCAACGCTGGCTGTGAGCGCGCTGGGCGAAGCCAGCAAGGCCGCAGGCATCCAGGGGGTACAGAGTGACAACTCTGCACAAGGTGCCGGGGCCGCCTACGTCTACACGCGCGGCAGCAGCGGCTGGAGCCAGCAGGCCTATATCAAGGCCAGCAATACCGACACCGGGGACGTGTTCGGCAATGCCCTGGCGCTATCGTTTGACGGCAACACACTGGCCGTGGGCGCCCCCCAAGAGGCAAGCAGCGCCACGGGCATCAACGGCGACCAGACCGACAACACCGTCTGGCAGGCCGGAGCCGCCTATGTCTACCGCCGCGATGGCAGCACCTGGGGCCAGCGCGCCTATGTGAAACCCGTGAGCACCAAGAGGTCGCTCGCCTTCGGCCGTACCCTGGCCCTGTCGGCCGATGGAAACACGCTGGCTGTAGGGGCCGACAACCAGTACGACGGCGCACTGTACCTGTACTGACCGCGCCCAGAGAAAGAAACACCAATGCCTTTGATCTTCCGCCCCCTGGGCACCTTGTTGCTCTCCGCGACGCTGGGGCTTGCTTTGACCGCATGCGGCGGCTCCGAGGCCTCCGGCCCCGAAGTCCCTGCCGGATTCACCGTGGGCTACGGCGTCAAGACCTACAGCTTCGGCTGGAACGCCAGCGCTAACGCCACGCGGTACGAACTGTTCGAGGACCCCGACGGTGCTGTAGGCCCTCAGCCCGAGGTGCAGATTGGTGGCACGATCGGCAGCACCTCCTATGCCCACAGCGTTGCATCCCAACTGCTGCATGAACGGGTAAATGCCAGCTACCGCGTGCGCGCGTGCGACGCGAGCGGCTGTGGCGCATGGACTGCCGCCTTGGTGCCCGACCTGGCCAAGGCCATTGGCTATTTCAAGGCCAGCAACAGTGGCGAAACGGATGGATACGGGGCCAGCGTTGCACTCTCGGCCGACGGCAGCACCCTCGCAGTGGGCGCGCCCGGAGAGGCCAGCAAGGCGACCGGCGTGGAGGGCGCCCAAGCCGACAACTCCGTCCCCGGTGCGGGCGCTGTCTATGTGTTCACCCGCTCGGCCAGCGGCTGGCGCCAGCAGGCCTACCTCAAGGCCAGCAACACGCGAACCATTCCCATCCCCGCGCCGTACCCCGCGTCGATGGGCCGAGCGCTGTTTGGCACCAGTGTCTCGCTGTCTGCCGACGGCAACACCCTTGCCGTGGGCGCCCCTGGCGAAGCCAGCAACGCCCGCGGCATCAACGGCGATCAGAACAACACGCAGGCGCCCGGTGCCGGGGCGGTGTACGTGTTCCAGCGCACCGGCGACACCACCTGGGCGCAGCAGGCGTATGTAAAGGCCGACAACACCGTCGCCGCCACCACATACCGGCTGGATGTACAGGGCTACTACTACCTGAACTCCGCCCACTTTGGCAGCGGCGTGTCCCTCTCGGCCGACGGCAGGCAACTGGCTGTGATTGCCCCCAGGGCTTCAGAAGAAGCTCTATCCGCCGGGTCCCCTACAGTGTTTGCGCGGGCCGCGTATGTGTTTTCGCTACAGGACGCCGCCTGGCGGCAGCAGGCCTACGTCAGCACGCCCCACGCTTCCGGCTTCGGTAGCGCCTGGAACGTGGACTCCAGCATTGCAATGGCTGCGGACGGCCGCACGGTAGCACTGCGCAGCTGGCCGGACGAAGATCTTCTGGTGCTTGCCAACGACGGGGGCACCTGGAAGCAGCAGGCGCGCATTCCCTTGCCGGGCGTGCGGATGCGCGGCTTCGTCGTGCCGAGCACGGCCCTGGCGACCGACGGCAACACGCTGGCGGTAAGCACCGCAGATTCCGCCCTGGTGTTTGTGCGCAACCAAGGCGCCTGGACCGAGCAGGCCGCGCTGCGGCCGAGCGCCCGCCGGGACGAGTACCTCACACTGGCGCTGTCGAGCGACGGCAACACCCTGGCCGTGAGCACCTGGGCCGATGCCAGCGGTGCCACCGGTATCCAGGGTGACCGGGCGGACACCTCCGTGCCCGACGCCGGCGCCGTGCACCTGTACCAGCGCAGCAGCGCCGCCTGGACACAACGCGCCTACCTCAAGGCCAGCAACACCAACCAGGGCGACCGCTTCGGGCGCAGCGTGGCGTTGTCGGGAGACGGCCGCACTCTGGCCGTGGGCGCCACCGGCGAAGACAGCAAAGCCACCAGCATCCAGGGCGACCAGTCCGACAACAGCAGTGCCGACATCACTCCAGGCATGGAGCCCTACTCCAGCTACGGAGCGGTCTACCTGTACTGACCACTAACTGGCGCCGTGCTGCGCAAAACACCTGCAACCGAAGGCCGCCCAATGGGCCGCTAGGCAGCCGCTAGGATCGGACACGGGAGTGACCATGTTCGAGACCACCTTACTGCTGACCGCCGCCTTCCTGGCGGGCGCCCTCAATGCCGTCGCCGGGGGCGGCAGCTTTCTGACCCTGCCCGCCCTCGTCTTCACCGGCGTGCCGCCTGTGGTGGCCAATGCCACGGGCACGGTGGCCCTGCTGCCCGGCTACATGGCCGGCGCATGGGGTTTCCGCGAAGACACGGCCCCGCCGCCGGGGCTGTCGATGCGCCTGTTGGTGGTGCTCTCGCTCATCGGGGGCGCGGCCGGGGCCGCGCTGCTGCTGGTCACGCCCGACGCCACCTTCCGCCGCGTGGTGCCGTGGCTGCTGCTCGCGGCCACGGCGCTGTTTGCCTTCGGGCCGCAGTTGCGCAAGGCACTGGCGGGCGGCCACCCATCGACCGCCAAGGCCACCGTGGGCGTGCTGGCGGTGGCCGCGTACGGCGGCTACTTCAACGGGGGGCTGGGTATCTTGCTGCTGGCGTTGTTTGGCCTGCTGGGACAGACGAACCTCAACGCCATGAATGGCCTGAAAAACTGGGTGTCGGCCCTGCTCACCGCCATTGCCGTGGCCATCTACGCCGCTGGTGGCGTGGTGCTGTGGCCGCAGGCGCTGATGATGATGGTAGCCGCCACCGCAGGGGGCTACGGCGGGGCACGCTTGGCCCGCAAGCTGCCCCCGGCGGTGTTACGCTGGGGAGTCGTAGCCACCGGCCTGGCGATGTCGCTGGTTTTTTTTGCGCGGCAGTAAAAGTCGGACGTCCGCGGGGCAACGTGGCTGCTGCTGCCTCTACCGAGGCGCGAGCGGGGGCTCGTCAACACGGGCTTGCGCCGCACCGCCCCTTCAACGATGTATCCATCCACCCAGGCAGTTATCCGCCCACTGAGGAGATCTCATGTCTAACGTCACACCTTTGCTCAGTTCCGTCACCGCCAACGCGGCCCTGCGCAGCCTCGGTGGCCTTGCCACGCCACGCTGGCGCGCGGCAGGCATCAGCACCAGCCTGATGTTGTCGCTGCTTCTTTCCGCCTGTGGCGGCGGCAATGGAGACAACGTCAGCGAACCACCGCCGCCGGCCCCTACACCTACCTCCGTGCCGGTTCCCGGGACGCCCAATGGAGCATTCGACACCATCGGCACAGCGGAATTCAGCCTGCGCTACGGGGTGGAGCGCTACGACTTCGTCTGGAGCCCCTCGGCCCCAGCCACGCACTACGAGCTCTGGGAGGACCCGGACGGCCCGGGTCCGCTGCCCGAGGCGCAGGCCGGCGCCGCGATCACCGGCACACGGCACACCTTTGAAATCAAGCAGCTGCACCAGCGGGTGAACGCTACCTACCGGCTGCGCGTGTGCGATGGCACCATCTGCACTTACCGGGCCACCACGCTCGCGCCGGACGCGCTGCGCGCGCACTTCCTCTTTGACCGCCATGGCAGCAGCGTGCTGGTACCGTTCAACCCCACCGCTGGCACCCCGGTGCTCGTCGCGGCGGACCTCAAGACGTTGGTGATCGGGGCGCCCGACCCGGTGAGCACCACCACCTTGCCCCGGCCGGCGCCCGCCGTTGACGACAGCGCCGTCCATGTCTTCGTGCGCAGCGCCGTGGGCGAGGCCTGGCAGCCGCAGGCCCGACTGCAGGCGAGCAATGTGCGTGCGCCAGCCTGCAACAACGCAGCCCAGGATTACTGCCGCTCGTCCTCCTTCGGCGCCCAGCTGGCGCTGTCCGCCGATGGGAACACGCTGGCGGTCAGCGCTACCGGAGAGACCAGCAACGCCCGGGGCGTCAACGGCGATCAGGCCAACACCGACAGCCTGGCCGCGGGCGCGGTGTATATCTTCGCCCGCACCGGCGGCAACTGGAGCCAGCAGGCCTATGTCAAGGCCAGCAACACGCCGGCACGCAACAACACCTGGTGCAACCTTGTTTATTGGGCCACGCTGCCCTGCGACGGGCAGTACTTCGGCGCCAGCGTGGCCCTATCCGCCGACGGAAATCTGCTGGCCGTGGGCGCCACCGGCGACGACAGCAAGTCGACTGGCGTCAACGGCGATGCGAACGACACCTCGGCGGTCTTGGCGGGCGCCGTTCACACCTATGCCCGCACCGGCTCCACCTGGGCGCCGCAGGCTTACCTCAAGGCCAGCAACACGGATGCTGGCGACGGGTTCGGTACGTCGGTGTCCCTTTCGGCCGATGGCTCGACCCTGGCCGTCGGCGCCATCTTCGAGAGCAGCAGCGCCACCGGCGTCGGTGGCAATCAATCGGACAATGCACAGTCCCCCTTTGGAGCCGTCTATGTCTTCAGCCAGGACCGCGGCAGCTGGAGCCAGCAGGCTTATGTGAAGGCCCCCGTGAACACGGTCGTCGGCGGCACCGAGCCAATGAGCTACTTTGGCGGACGTACAGCCCTGTCCGCCCATGGCGAAACCCTGGCGGTGGGCTCTGTGCGGGGCATGGCTTTCGTTTATGCACGTGCCCAGAACACATGGCAAGCCCAGGCCCACATGTTCCCGGCCGGGCCCAACGTCATTCGATTCGGGGAGGCGGTGGGTGTGTCGGCGGACGGAAACAGCGTGGTCACTGCGGCGCAGGATGTGGGTAGCGAAGTCTCCGCATTTACGCTCTACTTCTTCAGCCGCACCGGCGGCACCTGGAACCAGTAGGTACCACGGAGTCAGGCGGCACCACGCCCCAGCAACGGCGACCGCGGCAAGAAGCGAAACGCGGTCGAGGCCGCCGCCAGCATGCACGCGATGCTGACCATGACCGCCTGGTAGGGCTCGTGGCCATGGCGCTGCGCCCACGCGGCCAACAGCCCCGTGAGCGATTGCATCAGCGCCACGCCCAGGAACATGGACATGGTGTACAGCGACAGCGCGCGGCCCGTCATTTCAGCGGGGTAGGACGAACGCACGTCCGCGTACTGCAGCACGCCGTAGCCCGACAGCAGGCCCATGAGGAAGATCAGCGCCACGTTGGCAGTGGCGTGGTGCCAAAAGGCCAGCAGCAGGAACAGGCTGCCCATGAGCAGGGAAAAGTGGGTGATCCAGCGCCGCCGCCGTGTGGGCCCAGGGTCCATGCGGCCAAACGCGGCGGGCACGAACAGCGCGAGCATCGACAGCACCAGGGCCACGTTGCCGCTGTCGATGAGCGAAAACCCATACCGCCCCATCAGCAGGG
>Ga0067045_1031391_pt1 | contig 12403 bp, 12 predicted proteins | sample TerdegcTABiofilm_FD_59184 | JGI IMG/M metagenome (GOLD analysis project Ga0067045, IMG submission 59184) | Combined Assembly of (Gp0054472, Gp0054536) Wastewater bioreactor microbial communities from Singapore -Terephthalate degrading...
AGAGAGATGAATAAATCATGCGTCAGCGGTCTAGGCATCGGGACCCCTCCCAGCCCTATAAGGATTGAATGGGCTTCGAGCTGACCAATAAATATGGGAACGGCTAATTCCGACCCCACCGGTTTTACCAGAACGGCATTTCCCTGTTCTGTATGGGCTACCGTCCAAATTTCCGCCTCGACAAACATTCCCTCTTTCATCTCCACCTTTCATTATAAAGAATGGAGATAAAAAAATCAAACCATTATCGGGCCTTCCATTTGCAATTTGATACCCCCCTTTTTATAATAAGTTTAGGTGGAGAAATCCATGTGGAAGGTACTTTTTGTAGATGATGAGCCACGAGATCATGCAATTTTAAACTTAACACTACCTCCTTACTTTGAACTACACTCCTGTTATACCGGAAATGAAGCTCTTGTTACGTATGCACAAAAAAAACCACAAATCGTACTACTGGATATTGTGTTACCAGATATCGACGGCATTGAACTCTTAAAACTGTTACGGAAAGAGGAAAACGGAACCGTATTTATTATGGTTTCCGGGTATGATGATCCGGATATGATCGTTGAGGCGGTAAAAGCAGGAGCAGAAGAATACCTGGTTAAACCATACACGTCCGACACATTACGCCGAATTCTCCAGAAATACGTGCAACGGGATACAAACTCTCATCTCCACCCCTCCATAGACGCAGAAGCCCCTGCAAGATTTTTTCAATACGTGGGGGAATTCGGCTTAGTGGGAAGATCCAGTGCAATTCAGAACATTCGGCAACAGATAAAAAAGTATGGCCCTTCCGACAGTACCGTTTTAATAACCGGTGAGAGTGGTACAGGGAAAGAGTTAATTGCACGAGCATTGCATGAAACATCCAAACGCAAAGAAGGACCTTTCCTGGCTGTAAACTGCAGCACTATACCCGATTCCCTCTTCGAATCAGAACTTTTTGGAACTGAACGGGGAGCGTTTACCGATGCAACCGATCGACAGGGAATTTTCGACTCTGCCGATACGGGGACTCTTTTTCTGGACGAGATAGGAGAACTTACACCCCGGGTTCAGGTGAAACTCCTGCGGGTACTGGAAGATAAAGAAATCCGGCCTATCGGATCTTCCAGAAGTAAAAAAATAGATATCCGCATCATTGCTGCAACCAATCAAGATCTGATGCATGATACTGAATCAGGAAATTTCCGTCGCGACCTCTATTATCGATTGAATGTTTTTCGCATCTCTATTCCCCCCCTACGAGAACGAAAGGAAGACATTCCCCTTCTGGCTTACCATTTTCTCCATACCCAGAGTGAAAAGAGTCCTTTATCCTCCGATCTCTATTTCAAGGAAGGAGCTTTAAAAAAACTACAGGAACATGATTGGCCGGGTAATGTACGAGAATTGAAACATGTAATTGAAAGAGCAATCCATTTAACCGAGACCGCCGATATCGGGCCCGAGTTAATTACCTTTTTTTAACTCAATTTTTACTCAACCACGAATTTTCCGGATAGCAACCGCCAAGAGAATAGGGTACCGATTCCCCTGTTCATCCGTGTATACTTCCTCAATACTTCCCACAATAATTACAGCATCGTTCAGCTGAATAGTAGAGGAAAGTACAGATGCATACTCTGGCCCTTGAACGTATACAAACGCCCGGTATAGATGGATTTGTTCCGTTCCCTCCCATTCTCCATTTACTACTTCGAGTTCCGCAGTAAATTGTTCTGGATCCGACGCTAAAATCGTAATTGCCGATATCGAACCATCAAACAGGACATACTTTTTATAGGTGGACGGATGAAAATGGGGGGATTCTACCAGCCGAACGATTCCTTTAAGATCGAGAGACACATCTAATACCTTAAGAAGAGCATCCGGTTCCAAAGAAAATAGGGATAGAGGAAGAACAAGCAGAAGGAAACTACATACCCATTTCTTTATCACGCCTTCATTATCTTCCCGAAAAAGAAAAAGTCAAGCTTGTAAAAGGTAATGCATCCTGTTACTATTGCCGATACTAGTATATATTTGACAAAACTGAAAGCGATGGATACTATTAAAGATAAGTTTTCTGAAGGCTATAGAAAAAGTTCGCAATCGAAGGGGTGCTATGAACAATAATGAAATTGTACCCGGATTTGATGAAGAAAAAGACGAAAGTTTAAAAATTCGTCTTCAAAAAGTGGATTCCATCGATGGGTGCTTAATCCTCTATCTAACCGGCTACATCGATACCTATAATTCCAACTTCTTCCAAAAACGGGTCAACCGCGCTATAGAATCAGGATTTATTCGATTGATTTTTCACTGTAGCGGATTAAACTATGTCTCCAGTACCGGTATTGGATCCTTTACCGCATTCTTAAAAGCCGTAAAACCGAGGGGAGGCGATCTAGTTCTCCTGGAAATCCAACCAAAAGTTTACGAAGTATTTCAACTGTTAGGATTTTCCCAGTTTTTTAATATTAAGGACAATCTGGATGAAGCGATAGAATTTTTTACCAAAGGGGGAACAAAGGTTGAATCAGAGGTGTTTCCCAAAATCTTTAAATGCCCTATTTGTTCAAAAAAACTGAAAGCCGTGAAGGCAGGCAGGTTTCGCTGTTCAGAATGTAAGACAATTCTTGCTATCGATAATAATGGCCAGGTGTTTCTAGGATAATCCAGTATGGGATTATTTCAGCGGTTCAGAAGGGTAGTATCCTCACAACTAAATCACCTCCTATCCCGGGCAGAGAAACCGGAAAAAATGCTGAACCAGCTTCTCATAGAAATGAATAAACAGCTCCTGGACGCAAAAAAGAGCGTTGCCGCAGCAATCGCAGATGAGAAACAATTGGAACGGCAGCTTACAGCTTCTTTAGAACAAGCGAAAGAATGGGAACGAAAGGCGATCCTTGCCGTTCAGGAAAAACGGGATGATTTAGCCAGAGAAGCCCTCTTAAAAAAACAAGAACTTGAAGGAGTGATCCTTCAACAGAAAAATCTTTTAGATGCACAGCACGAAGCAGTAGAGCGACTTAAGTACTCCCTCCTCGACCTCCAAAAAAAGTTAGAGGAAGCTCAGCGAAAGAAAAATATCCTCATCGCACGGGCTAAACGGGCTGAAGCTGCAAAACGGATGCAGGAAACCCTGGGGACTGTCAGTGATACCTCCTCTTTTGAAGCCTTTGAACGGTTAGCATCAAAAGTGGATCAAATGGAAGTAGAAGTTGAGGCTCTCAATGAGATGGAAATGAGCCTTTCTGATTCAAATCTGGCAGCGCGGTTCAAAGAACTGGAGCAATCCGTGCAAAACGAGGATGCAGATCGGTTATTAGCAGAGTTAAAACGTAAGCTCCTTGAAGAAAAAAACTGATTCAATCAACGGTTCCCTGTTATTTGTTTCTCCCGATCCTTCCCTGCAAGCACAAATTGATATCGTGGGAAAAACCCAGTTCCCCTCTCTTTCCTTTACAACCCTTCCCCAGCTGCCTCAATCTTTCCATGAGTATGATGTCCTGGTTCTGCCATACTCAATGAATAGGGATTATACGCCCATCAGTTCCGGGCATTCTCTTATACTATATGGGCCTCTTGAATCCATGCCTATAGGCTTTCTACAAGGATGTGCCGATTATCTTGTAGACCCCTGGTACCCGGAAGAATTATTCTTTCGGGCCATCCGGTTGTTACCTCCCAAATGGATCCTTATCCACGGTGTTCGGATACAGGTTACTTCTACGGAGTTGCAAACAAGCACTCTTTCCGTTCCCATAACATATCATGAGTTCCGTTTACTGGATGCTTTAAAAAAATCTCATGGTTCTATTGTCCCTAGATCCTTTCTGGAGTCTCTTGTACCCCATCGGTCCCGCTCCCTCCATTCTCGGATTATCGATATCCATATCTCACGACTCCGAAAGAAAATTCTCACCTGCCTCCAGAGTGAAACAACCGTCTCTCCCAACTTCAACCCCATCCACTCTTTTCGTGGATATGGGTATCTCCTCTGGATTGATCAATAACTTAAAATGTGAAAAACCTGTGGATAATTTGTTGGTAGTCAGCTGATAATTTGAGAAGGATAAAGCCTTCCCCATACAGAGCCTATTCAAATCTTTATATTACAATAAGATAAAAAATATTTTTTAAGTCAATAGCATTCAGTGTTGGAGTTGGCCTATTAATTGCTTATTATAGGATGTGAATAACTTGTGGATAATATAACCTATTTGTTTTACATTGCATTAGTAGCGACACCATGGTACCATTACATCTGTGAATTCAACTTTGAAACTTGTAATACGCTTTTTCATTTCTATCTTTATCTTTTTTCTTCTGCTAAATCTCCTTTCTGTACCGATACTTATCGCTGAGGGTCCGCAGAAAGGAGCCTGGTACTTTTTGGGCCGTCTTGTTTCTCTATGGAAGCCCCTTCTTGTAGGTTCTGTAATCCTTGGTTTGCTTACCGTTCATCTATCTCTCTTACGCATGCGTTCACCACTTTTTCCACAGTTCGTCTTACTCTTTGTCGGAACGTTCTTCCTGTATGGATCCCTTTTTACCTTGCAGTTCATCCACGTATCGTATACAGATAAAAGCGCCCGTCCCTATCGCATCGCTACACCCGATACGATCTTCTACGCTTCAGGGAAATACGTATGGGTGGGGACTCCCCAGGAGTGGGTACTAAAACCTATTCTAGTATTTTCTCCAAACCAAAAGGAAAGGCTCAAAGTATTTCCCGAAGCCCTCTACGACCCGGAAACCAATGCCGTTCATATTTTGCAGACCGGGGAAAACCTTTCCCTTCACGAGCGTATATCCCGGAAAGAGCCCGGTGTACTTTCTATCCTATGGAAAAATATTGCTTACTTCAGCAAGCTTATTTCTCCAGCACGTATCTTTGACTCCAGAGCTCTTCTCTATAGTACCAGCTTCATCCTATTTCTCGTTTCTTTACATACGGTTATGCGTTCTTCGCGCTGGATCCTATTCAACTTTATCCTGGCTCTTCTCCTCCCCCTATGTACAACAGGAATTCTCCGTTTGGCAGATCAAATCCTTGGGACAGCCGTAGTAGAGATACTGGGAACTCAGCTGACCTTCTATCTTCCTGTAATTCTCCACGGCGGTATAGCTGTTCTTTGCTTTATACTCCAGATTTTTATGCGACCTTTTGATGAGTGGAGACGGTCTGCAGGATTCCAGTAAGGAGGAAGGATGGATCGCGATCTACGCAAACTACTCGCTACGATTGCTGTTTTTCTCCTCGTAGGTATAGGATTCAGCTTTTTCTACGCCTACTTCCAACTACCCGTATTACGGGTGGGGAACTATAAAGGTTCCTGGATCCTGGGTGCGGGGGTAGAATTTGCCATTACAAATTTTATCCCGTTTATTTCTGCCGGTATGCTAACGGCCGCATCCCTGATTCTGGGCACCGGTGAAACAGGTATTCCTCTTTCACAGGGGATGAAACAGTTAAGAAAATTTTTCTTTGTTTCCCTCGCCGCTTCCTGTTTCTATGCAATACTCCAGGAAGCGGTCCTGCCCTGGGGGATACAGAAAAAACAGGATTCCATTCGCCGTGCACAAGTAACTACAAAACTGATTGAGAAAGCCCATACGGCAAGCAACGCTAAACGGTACTCTGATGCTCGGTTCTACCTTGAATACTACACCTCCCTTGTACCCGAAGATGATAAGGAAAAACAAAATCTTGAAAAAATTATTGAAAAAGAACAAGAAACCAACACAGTAGTATCCAATCCCATCCAGGAACAACGCACCATACGCGATTTACACAGTTTGACCTTCCGTGATCTACAGCAAAAAGCACTTAACTATTTTGCAGAAAAAGACTTCATTGCTGCAGAATACTTTTCGCTCCTTGCCCTAAAGTTGAAACCTTCCCATCCTGAGATGCTCCGCATTCTGGCGGCTTCACAGGATCAGCTGTCTCGTATGAAGTTGAATTCCGATCAGCAAGCGAGAAGAACCCTCTATCTACAAAAAAAGGAAGGGTATGAAATGCTGAATCGTGGAGATCCTATCTCCGCCTATTTCCATTTCTATGAATTACAAAAGACCCATCCCAGAGATAGTGAGATAGCTAAATACTTGCAGCAATCCTATGAAGAAGTAAAGAAACAAGCCTTTTTCTTGGACGAAATATCACTCTTGTCCGAATTTCCCTCAGGATCCAACCTTTTTATACGGAACGCGGGAAAAAACCAGATCCGGGAGTTTTTATTTCTGGGGGAAATTATAGCCACAGAAGTTTCGTACTATGCACTGGATATTGAGGGGATTGGAATTGATTCAGCAGGAAATGTACTGTATCAGTTTAAAGCTCCGTTCGGGAAATTCACCGAAGGGGTACTTTTAATGCACTGCCTGGACCGTACCAACCCAAAACGCTCCCTAACTCCTGTGTATCTTCGTGGAGATCCTCCGCTGGAACCTGCGACGATTCTCCCTGTTCAGATTAAACCAGAAGAGTTGCTTCCCCTGGAGAGAACGATCCATTCTGCTCAAGAAGTACCCTTTGCTACGGCCGTAGTTACATTAGACACTCTTGCTGCTGCAGGCATCGAGCAAGCGCCGGTACTTCATACGTTACTGATGCGGCTCTGCGGACCTTTCTTTTGTTTAAATTTTTCTCTGTTAGCTCTTGTGTTCGGAAGACATCTTAGAAGCCGTTATATTGCTCACCCCCCTGCGGTTACCTATATTCTTCTGCCCTTTTTACCTTTCCTGATGAAAATACTCCTTTCCTTCTACGAATATGAAACTTCTATCCTTGCCGTACTTCTGATCGACAAGACAGAATTCGGTTTTTATACCGCTGCAGCTATCCTTATGGGAGTACAGGGGATCCTTCTTATAGGGATTCTCTTGTACGGTTTACACGGATTCGTACAAGAGTAAGTTGTTGGAAGTATGGTTTCTATACATTTGAATCGGTACTGGAAAGGGAAACTGATCGGGGGCTGTGTTGGTTCGCTGGGAGGGCTTTATGGGGCGACCCTGGGAATACTGGTAGGACACCTTCTCGATAGGATTCTTGAACAAAGGTACCTGGGTCGAGCAGTGCAAGAGCTTTTCTCCCATCCTTTTCAGTCTCCCCTGGCCGCTCAGGCTGAAGGAGTTTTCTGCGAGTTTACCCTGATCTGTCAACTCTTTTTTTTACAGAGGAAAAATCCCCTCACATCCCTGGATGTACTGATAGAGAGATACCCTGCTGCAGGAAAGGTTCCAAAAAAGGAGTACCAGGTGTTCAAAGAGATTGCGTCTTCGATCTGCCTCGATCTACTTGAACCAGATGTCTCCCTCCTTATAGGGTTCCTCAAAAACACACGGAAAGAACATACCTTTCCTGAGTTGTTTCATACTCTCCTTACAGCTACAGGCATCTCCTCTCCTCAGGAATTGACTCGAGGAGGGAGAGAATTGATGGAAGAAGCAGCCTATGGATGGGGAGCAGACGTGAATGAATTCCGTCGCTTATTGGGCGAGAACGACTCCTCTACTCTCCAGAATCCCTGGAAACTGTTAGGCCTTACCCCAGACGCAACCCTTGAAGAAATAAAACGGGTGTACCGTTCCCTCGCTGCCAGTTTTCATCCGGATGCCGTTGTAGGGCTTTCAGAGGAGCAACAAGTTCAGTCTGAAGAGGCTTTTAAGCGGATCCGGCAGGCGTACGAATCTTGTATCCTCAGATGTGCAACCGCTGAATCCGGGCTCCAAGGCCAGAAAGACGTTCCGTAAGATTTTCATATCCTCGTTCAATCTGATACACATTCTGAATCACGCTTTCTCCCTCTGCACAGAGAGCGGCTATCACCATCGCCATTCCTGCCCGCACATCCGGAGAGGTCATAACCGAACCCCGGAGACGAGAGGGGCCATTTACTACTGCCCGATGCGGGTCACAAAGAACAATCTTTGCCCCCATGTCTATAAGCTTATCCACGAAAAACATCCGGGATTCGAACATCTTCTCATGGATTAAAACAGTTCCTTCCACCTGGGTAGCTACAACGAGAGCGATACTGGTCAAGTCTGCGGGAAATCCGGGCCAGGGTGCATCATCTACCCTGGGAATAATACCTCCCAAATCCGGTATCACCCGCAGCGTTTGCTCAGCCGGGACATGTAACACTGTTCCTTCCTGGTCCCATCGAATTCCCAGCTTTTCAAAAACGATTTTCATCATTCTTAAATGCCGGGGTTCCGTATCAAATATTTCTAATTCACTCCGGGTAACAGCTGCTAGTCCGATAAAGGAACCAATTTCCATATAGTCGGGCCCAATTCTAAAATCCGCACCGTGCAGCCTCTCTACCCCCTGAATTCTCAGGATATTTGAGCCGACTCCCTGGATCCGTGCACCCATGGCATTCAACAGGTTACAGAGATCCTGAACATGGGGTTCTGAGGCAGCATTTTCAATAACGGTAGTCCCTTCGGCCAGTACTGCGGCCATAATGGAATTTTCCGTTGCAGTAACAGAGGCTTCATCTAAAAATACTTCCGCTCCCCGCAGCCGGTCCACAGAAAAGTGGAATGCTTTGTCGATCTGGATCCGGGCACCCAGCTCAGCCAGAGCAAGGAAATGAGTATCGAGCCTTCTTCGGCCAATTACATCTCCTCCCGGTGGAGAAAGTATTACCTTCCCAACCCGAGCCAGGAGAGGGCCAACCACTAAAACGGAGGCTCGTATTTTTTTGGTCAAATCAGGGGGAACTTCATACGTTGTGATATCGGTAGTTTGAATCTCAACGGTATTCCGTTCGATACGCTTGATCTGCACTCCAAGAGAAGAAAGGATGGAGAGCATCACCTGGACATCTTCAATTTCAGGAACATTCCGCAGCCGTACCGGTTCATCTGTCAAAAGGGCTGCACTGATACAGGGAAGGGCAGAATTTTTATTTCCACTGGCTCGAATCTTACCCGCTAAAGGAACATTTCCCTCAATTCGATACTTGTACATAAAGGGCAGTTTACTTTCCGAACGCTCCCCTGTCAAATGGATATAATTGTTATGTATCTTTACTGGAGTACTAGATGGAACAGTTTCCCCTGAAAGGGGTTTTTATACATGGAAACCCGGGTGGAAATAAGATAATTCTCTCCTTCTACCGAGAGACGCAAGGTTAATACGAAACTTTCCGGCCCATCTTCCCTCAGGTTAAACGGATTTTCCAGGATTTCAGGAAATACCAGATCGGTAAAGCGTCTTTCCAAAACCTCCAATCCAATTGAAGGAGGCTCTCCTCCAGAAACCGGATACAGGGGAGGAGGGGGAGAACGGAAGATCCTCGGCAATGCAGTGGCGGGACCTGCTGCTTTCGCATACGCTGCATCCTGGGGCTGAAGGGCATACTGGAAAAATGCATCCCAATTCTTCATCAAAATATACTGTTTGATGGTTCCTAAGAAAGTCTTTAAGTTTCTTAGAATGTTTACACTCCGGTACCGTTTATAGGTGCTACCTTCCCAGCGATACCAGGTAGCATACGTTTCGTACCCAAGGCTGTCTTCGAACATATTCTCAAAGAGGACAAGATCCAGCATTCCGTCGCCGTTGATATCTCGAGTGTAACTTTTTACGTTATGCTGCTCTTGAAAAACAAACAATTCATACCGGGAGGAAGAAGAAATTAAGACCCAGTTTCGTTCCAGTCCTATTGTATTAGGAAATGTGATTTCAATTCCGAAAGGAATTCGAGCTGTATGCTGAATCTCAAATAACTTAAAAGAGCCGAGGGCTCGTTTAGGCCCTAATTCCAGGGTTTTTACTAAAGAAGAAGAGGAGTGTCTCCTGAGAAAAGCATGGAAAAAAAACGTTTGAACCGCGCTTGCATCGAATACACGGCTATATTCCGAAAGAACCGTTACACTTGTCTCTGTTTGATCGCCTGTTTTTTTAACTGAAAGCAAAAAAATGTCCTCCAGTCCATCCCCGTCCAGGTCATGGAATAAAGCCAGAGGATACTCTCCCGCCTGTAGGGCTGCATATTGGGAGGGAAGATTTTTTGCCGCTTCCCGAACAGCCTGGGAAAAAATCCCTGTATACGGTTGAGCCATTAAGTATGAATTGCCGCCGGGTTCTGTTCCTAAGAATAGAGCACCCATTAGGACAAATCCTAATAACCGGTTCATAAAAATCCTTAGTCTTTTAAATATATCGAATAAATAAAATAAATGGTAGTGTCACGAAGCTTGGTGATACGAGGCAAATTAAAATATAGAATAACTTATCAAAATAGAATATAACAAACAGTCATGAGAATATTGAAATTTGGCGGTAGTTCCGTACAGGACGCAGGGAAAATCCGTAATGTGGTTAAAATAATAGAGGAACGAATTTCAGAGGAAAAACTTTGTGTAGTTCTTTCTGCTATGCGCGGAGTAACAGATGGGCTAATTCAGGCAGCGAAGGATGCAGAAAAGGGGGATACTCGGTATCGAACGTTTGTAGAATCCCTGGAGAAGAGAAACCTGAAAGCGGTGGAAGAATTATTCCCTCCTGAATTCCAGGAACAAAACTGGCATCCGTTACAAGAGCTTTGTGTGGAACTTCTGGATATCCTCCATGGGGTTGAGCTGGTCCGGGAATGTTCCAAACGAAGCATGGATCTAATTATGAGCTTTGGGGAAAGACTTAACTGTATGCTGGTAGCCAATTATATGCAAATTAAGGGGATCCCTGCAGAGTACGTAGATGCACGTTCATGCATTATCACAGATAATCGACATGGAAACGCCTTAGTTGATTTTAAAACCACCTATCGTACTATCAAAAATGAAATCGGTAGAAGAAAAGGGATACCCATCGTTACCGGATTTATCGCCTCTACTCCGGATGGGGTTACCACTACCCTGGGGCGGAATGGTTCCGACTACACTGCATCACTATTGGCCGCAGGCCTGGGAGCTGAAGCAGTAGAAATATGGAAAGATGTAGATGGAGTATTAAGCGCAGATCCCAGGAGAGTCCCTGATGCCTTTGTTATTGACGAAATGAGCTACGAAGAAGCGATGGAAATGAGTTACTTCGGTGCAGAGGTGATACATCCCTATACGATGATCCCTGCTATCGAAAAAAATATTCCCATCTGGATCAAGAACTCCTTGAATCCTGCCGTGCGAGGTACACTGATCGCGGAAAACATCAAGCGTAATGGAAATGCTATAACTGGTATAGCATCTATAGAAGATGTAGCATTGATCAACGTCGAGGGCGGAGGAATGCTGGGAATCCCCGGAATAGCCTCCCGGGTATTTTCTTCACTGGCGGAGGCAGAAATCAACATCATCATGATTTCCCAGGCCTCCTCCGAACATAGCATCTGTCTGGTAGTTCGAAAAGAGCAATCCCAGGAAGCGGTTAAGAAACTGCAATCCGCGTTATCCCAGGAAATTGAAGCAAAACAGATCGAAAATATTTATATGATAGCCGACCTGGAAATTATTGCAGTAATTGGAGAAAAAATGCGGGGGACCCCCGGAATATCGGGGAAGCTCTTCAGTGCTTTAGGGAATAAGGAAATTAATATTCTGGCCATTGCCCAGGGTTCTTCAGAACGAAACATTTCCTTCGTGATCGAAAGTAAGGATGCAACCCGTGCTCTGAATACGATTCACGAAACATTCTTTGGCCCACGCAAAAACCCGGCGGAAAAATCTTAAGTCTAAAGGGGGGCATACATGGAATTTATCAGCACCCGAAACCCATCTATAAAAGCAACCTTTCGCGAAGCAGTATTTAAAGGATTAGCACCCGACGGAGGATTGTACCATCCCCTGGAAGCGCCGAATCTTGGAGACTTGTTCCGCTCGTTCCAACCTTCTCACACCTTTCCTCAGATTGCCGAACAAATTCTACTCCAGTTATTTCCTTCAGAGATTCCCCCTCAGGCTGCCCACCAGATAGCCCAGCGGGCCTTTACCTTTACACCAATTTTACAGGATATTTCGAACCGTAACGGATCGTTAAAAATACTGGAGTTGTTCCATGGACCGTCCTGCGCCTTTAAAGATTTTGGGGCCTGCTTCCTCGCTGCTGTTATGGAAGAGTTCCTGAACGATGAGGCTTCCCATGCAATTATCCTTACCGCTACTTCCGGAGATACCGGCAGCGCCGTTGCACGGGCCTTCTACAGGCGGAAACACATTGATGTGGTTATTTTATACCCTTCCGGCCGGGTAAGTCCCCTGCAGGAAAAACAGCTAACCACGGTAGGAGAGAACGTTTCCGCTCTGGAAGTGAAAGGCTCCTTCGATGACTGCCAGCGGATGGTTAAGGAAGCTTTTGTAGACCCGGAATTAAACAAAAAATTACGGCTTACCAGCGCCAATTCGATCAATATCGGACGGTTGATTCCCCAGGCATTTTACTATA
>Ga0067045_1031392_pt1 | contig 12402 bp, 9 predicted proteins | sample TerdegcTABiofilm_FD_59184 | JGI IMG/M metagenome (GOLD analysis project Ga0067045, IMG submission 59184) | Combined Assembly of (Gp0054472, Gp0054536) Wastewater bioreactor microbial communities from Singapore -Terephthalate degrading...
GAGAGGCTATATTCACATAGCTGTTCTGCACCACCAAAGCAACAGTTTTTTTTACCCCAAGTTTCTTCGCATAAGCGGCGGTGATAAGATTCAGTTCCTGGTTATCCGTTACTGCCAACAAAAGGTCGTAGGAGGGGAGATCCTCCTCCTCCGCAAAACCCTCCTCGGAGATGTCCGCATTCAGCACCAAGACCTCGGGGAATTGTGCCGTAAGGTTTTTACACTTTTCATAATTCTTGTCTATTATAGCGATTGTCTTCTTTGCTTTTTTTATGAAAACACTGGCAATCTTTGCAAAGAGAGAGGTCCCACCCTTTTCATTCTCCAGGAGATCATTGACTATATAAGTCCCTATCCGCCCCCCTCCGACTATTGCAATTTTATTAAAATCTGTTTTTTCCTTTCCCGCCATCCTGTATAACTCCATGATTGCCTCGTCAGGAGCTATAAAGTAGGCGATATCGCCGTCTAGAAGGAGGGTATCCCCTCTTGGAATTGTATAGTTCGCTTTTCTGATTAAGGTAACAATAAGAAATTTAAAATTACAGGTATTACGGAGATCGGCCACTGTCCGGTTTGCAAAAATGGTTCCTGCCTTTATTTCCAGGTTTATTAGTTTCAGCTCCGAATCCTCGAAGGCCTTTATCTCCCCCAAAGCCCCATGTTCCAGAGTCCTGATTATGGTCCTGGCTACCTCCAGGTCTGGGTGGACCATATAGCTTATGCCTAAAAACGGATTTTCAAAAAAACCAAAGGAGTGGTAATCCGTATTCCTTATCCTGGCCACTGTAGCAAGATTGCGGTTCTCATTTCCAGCCAGTCCGCAGATTACCATATTGATTTCATCCGAGGAGGTGACGGAAACCAGGTGATCAGCCTTTTCTAGGCCTGCAGTTCTAAGGATCTCCAGATTGTTCCCCTGTCCGGGTATAACAAGACAATCCATCTGATTGGAAAGGTGCCTGGCAGTTTCAGGATCCTTTTCTATAATTACCACATCTCTCTTTTCATCGATGAGGATCTTTGCCAATTGGGTGCCTACAACACCGCCGCCTACTATAATGGTTTTCATTCCTGTTTTTCCGTCCCGTCTCAGTGTAAAACAAAATTTACTTAAGAACTACTATCTATGCAACCCGATTTTATCCTAAGAATCTTTCCTATAAAAGGTTCTTTCTAGATGAGATCCTTAGTTTCTGTTTTGGCTCTTAAAAGATTGATAAATTCCTCTACCTTAATGCTTCCCTTCTGCTCGCCGGTTCTAAGTCTTAAGGAGACAGCATTTTCCTGCATCTCCCTCTCCCCCAGGATCAGCATATAGGGAATCTTCCTGTTCTGGGCGGTTCTGATCTTTGCATTCATTCTGGAATCGCTTAAATCCGCCTCTGCCCTGAACCCTGCCTTAGATAAGACCTCTTTAACCTGCCTGGCATAATCATTGAAGGCAGGAGCTACCGGAATTACCATACTCTGAACAGGGGAAAGCCAAACAGGGAAAGCTCCTCCGTAATGCTCGATAAGCACACCGAAGAACCGCTCCAGAGAGCCCAAAAGGGCCCGGTGAACCATAAAGGGGCGTTTCTCCTTTCCATCATGATCCACAAAGGTCATGGCAAAACGTTCCGGCATATTGAAATCAAACTGGATGGTGGTCATCTGCCACTCCCTGCCCAGGGCATCCTTAACCTTAAGGTCTATTTTAGGCCCGTAAAAGGCACCGCCTCCTTCATCAATTTGGTATTCAAGCCCCGATTCCTCTATGGCTAGTTTTAGGGAGTGAATCGCCTTATCCCAGCTCTCTGCGTCCCCCACACTCCCGGAAGGCCTGGTAGCAAGATACGCCTTAATCTCCTTAAATCCAAAGGATTCCCACATAAAGAGGGAAAACCGGAGAACTTCCTTTATCTCCGATTCTATCTGGTCAGGGGTACAAATTATATGGGCATCGTCCTGGGTAAATCCCCGAACCCTCATCAATCCGTGGAGCACCCCAGAGCGCTCATACCTGTAAACAGTACCAAGCTCCGCCCACCGCAGGGGAAGTTCCCGATAGGAACGCAGAGCGGTTTTGTAAATCATAATATGGAAGGGGCAGTTCATCGGTTTTATAAAATAATCCTGGTCGTCCACCTGCATGGGAGAGTACATGGAATCCTTGTAATACCCAAGATGCCCAGAAGTCTGCCAAAGCCAGGATCTTCCCAGATGGGGAGTGAAAAGGATCTCGTAACCATTGTTACGGTGTTCCCTGCGCCAGAAATCCTCAATCTCCTGGCGTATCCTGCCTCCCATGGGGTGCCAGTACACAAGCCCAGCACCAGCTTCCTCGTGGGTGGAAAAGAGGTCCAGCTCTTTACCCACCTTGCGGTGGTCCCTTCTTTCCAGTTCCTCCAGTCTGGTAAGGTAGACCCGCAGATCCTTGCTGTTCTCCCAAGCGGTTCCATAAATCCTTTGAAGCATCGGCCTTTTTTCATCCCCCCGCCAATAAGCCCCAGCTATGGAGAGGAGTTTAAACCCCTCGGGGGAAAGCTCTTTGGTGTTTTCCACATGGGGACCCCGGCAGAGATCCACAAAATTATGATGCTTGTAGAGACTTACCTCTTCATCCTCCGGTATAGCTTCTAGAAGTTCTATTTTAAAATCCTGATCTTTAAAGATCTCCGAGGCCTCTTTTCTGGAAACCGCCTCCCGGATAAAGGGATGGTTTCCCTTTATTATGCTCTTCATCCTTCCCGATATCTCCTCCAGATCCTCTGGGGTCAGAGATCGGGGAAGCTGAAAGTCATAGTAGAAACCGTTTTCAATTGATGGACCTATGGCCACCTTTCCTTCCGGGAAAATTTCCAAAACCGCCTCTGCCATAACATGAGCCATGGAGTGACGGATCTTTTCCAGCTTTTCATTCTTTTCCATAAAAACATCTCCTTCGGGCAATAAAAAAGCCATTCTGCTTCCTGCCCCTACTAATTTGTAAGGACGAAAAGCAAAATGGCTTTCCGCGGTTCCACCTTACTTCCGGGAATTCCATTCCCGGCAGCTTTTACCCGGTTAACGTCCGGGATACGGCTCAGCATACTGATTCACAGGATCCCAAGATTCCTATTAAAACCCCGGAGGGTAAATTGAAACGTTCTTAGGACCCTGGAAGGTTCCGCCTGCAACTCGGGAGTGGTTTTCGTTCACCCAGGATAAGGTGTCTCTCAGCCTCGGACAACCCTCTCTGGATACCCTTAAAATGAACTACTCTTCTCCGTCACAGTCTTTAAGACTATTTTTCTTATAATTGACAGATTAGTCAAGGGATTAAATCTCAAAACTATCCCCGGAGGATCTCCTTAAGGGTTCTTAAGGGCACTCAGAACCCCCAGGAATTAAAATTCACCGCCTCTCCAAGAGGTTTCCTTTTTCTGGGCTCATGCTCCTGCTCCCTGTGCTTATCATTAAGGTAAGACTCATCTCCTGGGTAACCAAGGATAACCAGGGTTATAAGGATATATTCCTCGGGAATACCGAAGGTCTTTTTCAAAGGTACCGGTTCAAACCCTGCAATGGGATGGGCAATCAACCCCTCCCTGGTAGCCTGGAGAAGGAGATTCATTACAGACAAACCAGTATCAAAGAGGGCATAATCCCGGGAATCGTCCAATTGGCAGTCCAGGTCCCTTTTTGTGGCCACAAGTATAATTGTTGGCGATTTTTTACCCCAATAGTTGCCCCCGGAGAGATGCTCCTTTACCTTGGAAAGCTCCGGTTCCTTTGAAACCACCACAAACCTCCAGGGCTGCTTGTTTGCACAGGAAGGGGCAAGAACCGCGGCATTGATGATCCTGTCCAACACGTCGGAGGGGATCTCCCGCGTGTCTAAAGCCCTTTTTGCTCTCCTCTTTTCAATTTCCGAAAGTATATTTGCCATAAAAGCCTCCTCTAATATTCTTGTCTCCACCTCTTTGATTGTCCAGTCCGGAGTGGAAGCTCCAGCGGTAATTCCTATTCTTTTATAATCTGCCAAATCCGCTGGAAGTTCCTCGGCAGATTCTATATGCCAGGCTGGTTTTCCTGCCGCTACAGCCCTTTTATAGAGCCTTGTGGTATTTGCGCTGTTCTTTCCGCCCACCACAACAACTGCCTCGGTTACTTCAAGGAGCTTTGAGAGGGATTCCTGCCGCTTCTCTGTGGCAGGGCAGATGCTCTGCTGGATTATACATTCCGGATTCTTTGTCTTGAGAATTGTGATGATCTCTTTATATTCCTCCTGGCTGTAGGTTGTCTGAGCCAGCACAAGGCACTTTTCCGGCAGGGAAAGTTTTTCCGCCTCCCACCTGGAAGAGATAACCGTACAATCCCTGGCGTATCCCTTTATCCCCACTATCTCGCTGTGTTCCTTGTCTCCCACCAGGACAATAAAATAACCTTTCCGGGAATACTCCTTAACGATCCTCTGGGATTTAAGTACCCTGGGACAGGTTGCATCCACCAAAGTATAGCCCAGGGAGGCATACTTCTCCCTTTCGGCAGGGGGGATTCCATGAGCCCGGATAATTAAAAACCCCCTTCCCGGAGCGTCTTCCTTAAGCTCTCTTATTCCCCTCTCCTCCAGATATTTCAAGGCTACCGGATTGTGAATCAGAGGTCCTAGGGTATAGATCGGGGAATCCCCCTGCTCCTCAGCTAATTTAAGGGCTCGACTCAGGGCTTTTTTAACACCCATACAGAAGCCCATCACCTCTGCCCGGATAATCTCCGGCTTATCCTCTCTCTTTGCCATCAATCTTCTCCAATCCTATCCTTACCGCTATTCCACGGCGAAAAAGAGATCCCTATCCTCTGCCAATCGGTAGACATGGTTCTTTATCAGTTTAGCCCACTCCCAGTCTGATCGTGAATTATCCAGCAGGGTATAGGGAATCGGCCTACCAAAGAGTATCCTGAGATCCCTGTTCCTCTGCTTGTACATCTCCTCTACAAGATAGAACATCTCCAGGTTCGCCTTTATCTTGAACCGCTTTCGGAGATTGGCCAAGTTATAGAAAAAATTAGAGTTTTCTCCTGTTATATGTACAGGCACGATGTCCCTATGGAATTTCCTTGCTCTGGTTACAAAGCTCTTCTGCCAATCCAGATCCAGGATCTCCCCGGCCTGTTTTCTTGAACAGAGGCCGGCGGGGAAGTATAGGATTACCGAAGTGGAGGAGAAGGCTTTGTTTATGGTTTCCAGATTGGAAAGATTAGAACCATGCTTATTAATAGGAACAAAGAGATTCTGCAAATTTGGGACATTCATAAGAAGATCATTCACCGGAAAAAGGAGATCCTTATGAACCTTTCCTACTACATGAATCAAGGCCAGACCATCTAATCCCCCCAAGGGATGGTTGGAAGCCACAATGAATCTTCCCTCCCTAGGAAGATTTTCCAATCCCTCAACAATAATATTTGCCTGAAACTCCTCCAGGGCAGACTGGATAAAATCAAGCCCAATCTTATCCTTGTTCTCTCTGATAAAGCGGTTAAGATCCTCTACATGCACAATCCTTTTAATATAATTAAGGACACCCTTGGGGAGCCATTTAAGCAGCTTGGGATTCTTTTTCTCTATAACCTTTTCCAAATTTATAAAATCCTGATTCTCTGGCATCCGCGGTTCTCCATATTTTCCAAAGCTTATGAAGATGATACTATCATAAAAACCTATGTCACAAAAAGATCTTACCACCGGAAGTATACCTAAAAATCTTCTCTCCATGTCCCTACCTACCATGTTCGGGTACCTAAGCTACACCCTTTACGACCTGGCAGATATGGCCTGGATAGGAAGAATCTCTGCGGAAGCAGTTGCCTCTGTTACAATAGTTACAACTATTTTCTGGCTTGTGGAGGTTCTCAATGAGATAATTGGAACCAGCTCTGTCTCACTGATCTCCCAAAGTTTCGGAGCCAAGGATCTGGAGAGAACCCGTAGGGTTATAGAGCAGACTCTTACCTTTAAAGCCCTCGTGGCTGTACTGGCTGCAGTTTTCCTTCTGCTCGCTCTTAAACCTCTGGTCACGTTCTTTACCAAGGAACAGGAGGTTCAGAGGTATGCCCAGGAATACGGTTCCCTGCGGCTTTACTTCCTTCCCCTGATGTTCTCCTCCTACACTGTAAACACCGCCTTAAGATGCACCGGGGATGCAAAAAAACCAATGGTGATAATGTTCTGCTCCTCTATTTTAAATATCCTTCTGGATCCGGTTTTCATATTCGACCATATTCCCGGAACCAGGATTCCCGGTCTTGGTCTTGGGGTTTTCGGAGCAGCCCTGGCTACAGTTCTTTCCGGAACCCTGGCCTTTGCTGCGGGGATCTATATCCTTTTCTCCGGCAAGGCAAGGGTAAAGATTACCTTCCGGGGTTTATACCGCCTGGACTGGAGCATAGACCGTAAACTTCTTACTATAGGGTTTCCCACGGGTCTTGAGATGTTTTTCCGAAACTTTGCTCAATTCTTTACCCTGAAATTCATCTCCTTTTACGGCACCATTGCAGTGGCGGCTATCGGCATAGGGATGCGTCTCCTCGGATTCGCCTTCATGCCCCTTCTTGGACTTCTCATGGGGGGAAGCACCATTGTAGGGCAAAACCTAGGGGCAAATAAGGTTGATCGGGCGGAAAAAACTGCCTACACTGCCGCGCTTGTTGGCGCTTTAACCATGAGTTTTCTGCTTCTCTTTTTTCTCCTCTTTCCGGGATGGATTATGGGTCTTTTTACCAGCCAGCGGGAGGTAATAGAGGCAGGGATACCCATGATAAGGATTGTATGTATCGGGCTTTTTGCCACAAGTATAATGTTCGGCCTTGCTTCCGTTTTTACCGGCTCCGGCTACAACATCCCCTTTCTTGTATCTAGCATAATATCCCGATGGCTTATTCAGATTCCCTTTTTGTACATTACCATCGTAATGCTTAAGACACCTCTACTGTATGTCTGGATCTCCTTTCCTGTGGCGGACCTGGTGGAGTTTTTTGTAATCCTCTTTTATTTTAAAAAGGAAAAGTGGAAAACGGTTCGTGTTTGAAGAACCCTTGACTAAAACCAGTCTCTTCAGCACCCTTAAGCAATGACAGAGAAAATTCCAGAGATCCTGAAAAATCGTTATCAATACATTAAACAGCATAGCGCCTATGACCAGTCCGAGGGAACTGCTTTGGAAGTGGTAGCTAAAGACAGGATAGGTTTGATAGCGGATATTACCGGCGAGGTCTCCCGTTTTAAGGGGGATATAAGTTACCTTCAATCCTGGATAACCTTTGATGGTCTGGTTCACCTCCTTGTTCAAATGGCTAATATCAAAGAGGAAGACAGGATTGCGGAATCTTTGAAAAAAATAGATGGTGTCTTAAAGGTTACAATGCGGGAGACCTATAGCCGTACCTTTGGGAAAAGGGTTATCGTTGTCGGGGGCGGAGCACAGGTTGCCCAGGTCGCCGCAGGAGCCATTGCAGAGGCGGACAGGCACAATATCCGGGGGGAGACAATCTCTGTGGATACCATTGCGGTGGTGGGGGAAGAAGAGATAGCCAGTGCCGTCAGGGCAGTAGGAAGGCTTCACCGGGCAGCAATACTAGTTCTTGCCGGGGCTCTTATGGGAGGGGATATTACCCGGGCCGTTTTAGAGCTTCGCCATTCCTACGGTATCCCTGTTATAAGCCTTACCATGGCCGGCTCTGTCACCAAGGCAGCAGACCTGGTAGTCAGCGATCCTGTAGAGGCCGGGGTAATGGCTGTAATGGCCATAAGCCATATAGGGAAATTCGACCTTCTTAAACTCTCCGGGAAAACCTTTTAATCGCTCCATTAAAAAAGGCTTCCTTCAACAGATTGTTGGGGAAGCCTTTTTATTTCAGCTTTTAACTGATTATTTCTTCTTTTTCTGTTTCTGCCTCTTACCTTTCAGTTTTCTCTGAGCCTGGGGTATCTCCTGAGGCTTGATCTCCTTTGCTTCTTCCTTTTTTTTCTGTTCCTGCTCCGGCTCCTTTACAGCTAGGGCCTCGGGTTTGCCGTAGGTTTTTTCGTCCCTTTTTCTCTTCATTGACCTGGTCTTGGCAATCCAACCGATAAGCACCGGGGAGGCAATGAATATGGAGGAATAGGTACCCACGACAATTCCGATTATCAGATTAAGGGCAAAGGACTGGATCATTCCAGTTCCAAAAACATACAAGGCCACCACTGCCAGGAGGGTGGTAAGGGAGGTCATCAAGGTTCTTGAAAGAGACTGGGTTATACTGGTATTTACAATGGTTTTAAAATTGGAATCCCTCATGATCCCGTTGTTTTCCCTTATTCTATCAAAAATAACTATGGTATCATTAAGAGAATAACCGATAATGGTCAGTACCGCCGCTATGGTTCCTGTAGAAACCTCCATTCTAAAGGTTCCAATAACCCCAAGCATTATGGCCACATCGTGGATAAGGGCGATGATGGCAGAAACAGCATAGGCTAGTTTGAATCTGAACCAGATGTAGAGAAGGATCAGTAACAGGGCAAGACCGGTAAGATAGAAGGTTTGGCCTGCCACATCCTTGGAGAACCTGGGGCCGACATAATCGGACTGTTTTAAAAGGAGATTCTCCGCCCCAAAATCCCTACCCAGAAGGGTTTTTACCTGGTTTTCCAGATACTCTTTGTTCCCGGTTCCATCGTCTTTTATCCGGACCAGGAACTCCTGGTTCACAGGCTTTCCTGCAACCTGGATCTGAATGTTACCAAGGTTTTTTAAGGATTCCCTGATCCCTTCTATGGATACTTCGGTTACGGATGGATCGGGCTGCACATGAAGAATAAAGGGAGTCTGGTTCAGCTGGGCAGGCAGGTTCATACCTATGGTTATGCTGGAGCTTGGAGTCTCCCCATTGGCAAGCAGTGTTGCTCCCAGGTTCTCGATCTCGGAGAAGGCATCCACCAGAGAAAGCAAGGTGGGATAATCCCTGTAAGGAAAGTTGTGTTCTATTACGCCCGAATCGCTTCGTTCATCAAGGTTAACAGAATTACCCCTTACATCCAGGGTAATACTCCTGCTTCCACTGTAAACCAGGGCAATACCTTGCTGGGCGATTTGTACCCTCTGGCTCAACCCTGCCTGGAAATCGATTCCTAGATTGAAGCCTCCATTTATGATTGTTCCGGCAATTCCGCCGATTATGATCAAAAGGGAGAGGGCGATCATTATGAAACGGTATTTTGTGAATTGTATGATCCTGGTCATCGAATCCTCCACCCGATACTGAGCTTTTTAGTTTTCAAGGTCTCCAAGGAAAAGTCGAACATGAGCCTTGAGACGAAGAGAGCTGTAAACATGGATGAGACTATACCTACCGCAAGAGTATACGCGAAACCCTGTATAGGCCCGGAGCCTAGCTGAGACAGGAAAATTGCTGCTATGAAGGTTGTAATATTGGCATCCATGATGGTCCAGAAGGCCTTTTTAAATCCCGCCTTTATTGAGGCTTCCGGGGATTTACCCAATCGGTACTCCTCTTTAATCCTTTCAAAGATAATTACATTAGCATCTACCGCCATACCGACTGTAAGGATGAGTCCTGCAATACTTGTAAGAGTCAAGGTCAGGTTAAAGGCCGATAAGATGGAGACTATAAGAACAAGATTTAGCAGCAGAGCTATATCTGCGATCAGTCCGGCACCTAGATAGTACACCAGCATAAAGACCACAACTAGTATAAAACCGATGGCTACTGCATTAAGCCCAACCCGGATAGAGTCCTCTCCAAGAGAGGCACCCACAGCCTGCTGGCTTTCCACAATAAGATCCACAGGCATTGCTGCGGTTCGCAGAACCAGAGCCAGGTCAGCGGCTTCCTGCCTATCGAAACCGGTCATCTGAACAGAATCTCTGATGGCCTCGGATATCCTTGCCCCGGCCTTTATCTTGTCATCCAGAACTATAGCCAAGGTTTTCCCTACATTGGCAGAAGTGAGCTGGAAGAATATCTCGCCTCCTTCCCTGTCAAGATTAAAATTTATCACCGGCCTCCCGGTAACAGGGTGAGTTCCTACAGTGGCACTTTGAATATGATTTCCGTCCAGTCCAGGTTGCTCCTGAATAACCAGGTATCTTTGAAGCTGATCCAGATTATAGGAGTCTTTGACATAAAAGCCCCGGACTACATAACCCGCATCCAGAAACTGCGGATCCCTGGGTTTTCCATACTCATCCAGAACCTGCCCGGGGTACTCCGCCAGAAGGGAGGCCAGTTCCTCGGTTGCCTCGTCGTCTACAATATGGAAATTCAAGGAGCCTTTTCCCATAAGGAAGGTATTTACCCTTTCCGGATCCGCTGCTCCGGGGATATCGATGGCAATCAAGTCATTATTCTGCCCCTGCTTACGGATCTGAGGCTCCGTTACACCGAACTGGTCTATTCTGTTGTTAAGAATCTCCATAGCCTGGTCGATAGCTTCCCTCTTGTCTGCTTCCGAAGGCTCCCTCTCCAGCCGTCTGGCAAGACTATCCATGTCCGCCCGCAGGAGAATGCTCATGCCTCCGGAGAGGTCTAGACCAAGCTGAAGAATACCGCGGCTTGAATCCTTAAGTTTAAGAAGTTTTTCCCTGTAATGGGATTCAAGGGCATTATAAGCCTCTGCTTCGCTTCTGAAACTCCTTAAAACCGGTTCTACAGCCCAGGCTTTGGGGAGTTCCTTTTTTTCTAGCTTATAATTTGCTTTAGCTTTATTCACGAGGAAGCTTAGTTCCTCCGGTACTGGGGCCTGGGGATTGGTGGCTGCCAGTTCTTTTAAAATAGAAAGCCCCTCATTTGCCTGTCTCTGAGAATAGGCGCGAATATCGCTTCGGCTTCCCAGAGCCAACTCTTTCTGTTCCCGAGGGATAAGGAAATACCACTGGAAGGTGGGGTAAAGGAATGCTCCGCATATCAATAATACTAGAAGCACAATGAATAGTCTTACTCGTTTTCTCATAACCTAAACTCCGGTAGAGAGGATCTGGTGTAGCGTGAAAGCTTTTTGGTTGGACAATAAAGTGTTTTTCGTTTCTTTACTTATCTTCTTGTGCTTCCAGCTTGGGTGATTCATCGCTTTCTTTAGCGTCCTTTCTTTCGAGTACCGAGGCAACAGCAGATTTAGTAAATTCGATTTTGGTATTATCATCCACTTTAATGATAACTGTCTGTTCTTTAACAGATTGTACTACGCCGCGGATTCCGCCGATGGTGGCTACTTTATCTCCCTTTTTAAGGGTTGCCAGCATATTCTTTGTTTCTTTCTGCCGCTTATTCTGGGGCCGAATGATAAGAAAGTAGAAAATTACTATAACAAGCCCAAAGGTAATAATTGTGGTGGTGAGCTGCCCGCCCCCTGCGGCCTGTAACAGAGGAGAGTTAAAAAAGATTCCATTCATAATAATATCCTTATTAGTTAGGTAAGATTTCTTGAAAAAATATCATGTATATAGATAACAGTCAAGCTAAAGGGTGGAAGTAACAATGGTTCTAATCCTAACCCCCTTAAAGGTGGCATCTCCTTATGACCAAAATTAAAGCATTTTGACCTTGGTGTCTGGATCCATCAAGGGATATACCCCGAAGAGCCTTTTAAGATCCTCCACAGAGGAGTATTTTCTTTCGCTGGAACTGTTGTACAGTTTCAGAATTTCCTCCATCTCCGCAACATTCTGATCAAAGACAGCGGAGCTGAAGGCAGCCTTGAACAATCCCTGCTTAGCCAGCTCCGTTGCGGATAAACGGCTGTATCTTTTCTTTGCCTGGCTGTCCACTAAGGCCGTGTTGCCCTGATATCCTATGGTAAAAATAAAATCCTCCCGCTGCATTCTCCTGCCTCCCAAGAACCCTTGCTAGCTTAACCTAGAAAAATGGCTTCTGCAGTTTTTCCGCAGAAGCCATTAATTGTATCATCTTTAATTCAGCAGAGCAATTCCTTACATCATATCGCCCATGCCGCCCATACCGCCCATGCCAGGAGCAGGGGCCGCAGCCTTTTTCTCCGGCAGATCGGTTATAGCGCATTCGGTGGTAAGAAGAAGAGCAGCAATGGAGGCTGCATTCTGAAGGGCCGAACGGGTAACCTTGGCAGGATCGATGATCCCAGCCTTAAGCATATCGGTCCACTGCATGTTGGCAGCATCGTAACCAATCCCTTTCTTCTCGTTTTTAGCCTTCTCGGCGATAATGGAGCCGTCGAGACCGGCATTCTCTGCGATCTGGCGGATAGGCTCTTCCAGGGCTCTCTTTACAATTCTGAAACCAACCTTCTCGTCATCATTAAAGTTTGCAACATCCACCTTCTCCAGGGCGTGTACAGCCTGGATGAGGGTTACTCCACCGCCGGGAATTATACCTTCCTCTATGGCTGCCCGGGTGGCAGAA
>Ga0067045_1031387_pt1 | contig 12398 bp, 7 predicted proteins | sample TerdegcTABiofilm_FD_59184 | JGI IMG/M metagenome (GOLD analysis project Ga0067045, IMG submission 59184) | Combined Assembly of (Gp0054472, Gp0054536) Wastewater bioreactor microbial communities from Singapore -Terephthalate degrading...
GGAATGGTTTGACTTTCTCCTGTCCGCCTGTACTAAGACAAAAACCGTAACCTATAATGAGTTGAAGGAGGTAATGGTATAATTAAACAAGAAACTCGCCCTCTCCAGAATTAAGCGGGTGAAAAACCGAAAAAACGGGTTTCAGACTTTCCGAATAGCCTCTTAATACCACAGGAAGAGGTCTTTTCTGCAATAGGAGCAATAGGTGGTTCCTATATTCAGGCTTTTTCCGCAGAACTTGCAATTTTTTGGCCCGGCGGGATTCTTACCCTGGACATCCAGCACCAGTTTATCCTCTTCTATCTGTAATTTAGTCTTCTCCTGGGGGATCTCTTTTTTACGCTTATAATAAGGTAGTGAACTCAAAAATTTAAAAAGTATAAAAAATATTACAAGAGGAATTATTATCAAAACAACCACTATGGACAGACAATTGGCTTCTTCTCCCCCGCCGGAACCACCGGTCATGTCCAGAAACATGCCCGATGGGATAAGCCACATAAAAAACCCGGCGATAATAGAGATAATCCAGGCAATTGTAACCCCGGTTTTTCCCTCCTGCCCGTCCTGAGCCAGAAGACGGGATTTCGCCTCCCGGATTCTGGAAAGTTCCTGCTTGAATACCAGTTTTTTCTTAAACAGATCCAGGGATTCTTTTATATTCTTGCCTGTTTTGTTGCAAAAGCGAGTGTCGTAGGTATGAACCCCTTTACATATAGGACAATCGAATAACAGTTCTTTTCCGCAGGATTTGCAGAAGACCTTTTGTTCCGCATCTCCCACATTGTTGGCGGTATGACACTGGGGACATTTTATAATATTTCCCTTTTGCAATATCTGAAGAGATGATTTATCTATTTCATCTATATACAATTCACTTCCGCAATAGGAACAGGCGCTTTCTTCCTTACTGAAGGGAGCACCGCAGGAAGGGCATACCAGTTTCTTTACTCCCCCCTGAGACGGAGGAGGAAAACCCATAGGAGTCACCATAAAAAAACCTCTTTCATAAGGGATTAACTATACTCATCCTTAAATCTTGGAGCATCACCTTGTATGGAGGAAGCCCTATTCCCACCGGGATCCGGAGGCCCTCCTACATGAAGAAACTTTTAAGGAGGAGTATAAAAGGGATTGATTATAAGGGCCCCTCTCCATATTAAGTTACCAATCTCATTCCTCTCCTTTGCAAGTTTTCCCTTCCGTTCTGATGTTTTCTCTCTTTTAAAAGTCGCTTTTCTTACGAATATATTTTAACTGTGTTCAGAAAAAACCACCCATAGGGAAGAAATTGTGGACACACCTTCCTCTGATTTTTTTGGTATGTATTCAGTCTTTTGAAATTAAGTTGGGTTTAAGGTCGGCGATTTTTTGTCCAGGAACGTCTCTACCAAATAAATATCCCAAAAAAGTCAATAATGACTCACCAAAGAGGAGGACTGAATGTTTACGGTATCTATTCAGTCCTTCAACAAAGAACAACGTCATGCTGAACTCGTTTCAGCATCTATACCACATCTTGTGCCTCAGATCCCGAAACAAGCCTGCCCTGAACTTGTTTCACGGGTTCGGGATGACAAGAGGACTGAATGCATACTGTTTACGTCATTTCTTCTCTGCGATGAAGATCTTGATGGAATTACCCTGCAGAGTGGGTTCGATAATATCCCCGGTTTTGATGGCTCCCGATGTGAGTCCCTGAAGGATTGGATTGGTGATATATTCTTCCACTCTTTTAAGGATTTCCGATGCTCCCAGGGTGGGATCCGGGGCTTTCCGACTGAGGAATATGAGAGCCTGCTCCTCGGTCTTGAGGGTTATGTTCCTCTGTTTCAGGAAGGTTTCCAGTTTTTCCAGTTCCCTGGCGATAATTCTTTCCACTGCGTTATTTTCGAGAAAGTCGAAAAAGATCAGGCAATCAATTTTCGACATGAATTCAAAGGAAAAATATTTATTCATATCAACAATCAGACTCTTGCGAAGTTTTTCCACTGCCGTGCGATCCAGTCGGTTCCCCTGTTCCAGACGTTGCTGAATAAGTTTTTCCGAGGCGATGCCTGTGGTAAGGATAAAGAAGGCGTTGGAGGCGTCCACATTGCGTCCCCTGGCGTCGGTGATTCTCCCCTCGGTGAAGAGTTGGCGGAAAACCCTGAGAATATCGGAATGGGCCACTTCAAGATCCTCCACCAGCACCAGGGAATGAGGGTTTCGAAGAAGTCCCGCAGTCAGTTCCCCCTCTTCCTCCTGTCCTCCCACCAGACGGGAGATATTATATTTTTCCGCAAAGTCTCCCATATTAAGGCGGATGATCTTTTCTTCCCCCTCGAAGAGAAACCGGGCAGTCAAAAGGGCGGTATAAGTCTTGCCCACGCCGGGGGGGCCGATGAAAAGAAATACTCCTCTGGGGCGATGGGGTGAATGGATCCGGATAAGAGACTGCCTCATTCTTTCCGAGAAGCGCTTCACGGCGTCTCGCTGTCCTATGATGTGGGAGTTGAAGAACTCCTCCATACGGGCATATTTGCGTTGTTCGTATTCCTTGTCGGTAATGGGGATATTGGTCATCTCCTCCACCAGATCCGCCAGCAGGAGAGAGGTGATTCGGCCTGAAACCTCGCCGGTTTTCAGTTTGTCGGAGTCCGTGGAAATGGTTGCCAGATCCTCCCGGTGGAGTTTGATCCAGGCGCAGGCTTCATCCAGCAGATCCAGGGCTTTTTCCGGGAACCGGAGATATTTCATATATTTATCGGTCAGATCCACCGCAGACACTAGGGCGGTCTCCTCGATAATGACCTTATGAAAATCTTCATAGGCTTTTTTCAGCCGCTTTAATATATTAAGGGTTTCTTGCTTGTCCGGTTCGGATATTTCCAGCATCTGAAACCGTTCCCGAAAAGCGGGATTTTTTTCGAGATGTTTTTTATATTCTCCCGGCAGGGCGGTTACGATAAATCGGACCTTTCCCTCCCGGAACGAGGGTTTCAGCAGAACACCCAATTCCGCCTTTATGGTATGGATGTCGTCTATAAAGATAATCACCCTGGGATCTTCCGCTTCCTGCAGAATTCCCTGAACCCGTTTATCCAGTTCTTCGGCTCCCGGTTTTCCGGCCATGACGGATCCCGTTTTCAGTTCAAAAATCCGGACTCCCCTGAGGGGTTCCACCTTGCCTTTCGCCATGAGCTGCGCCAGTTTTCTTGTAACCGCCGTTTTCCCCACGCCCGATTCTCCCACTATAAGCAGATTGTTTTTATCCTTCCTGGTCAGGATGGAGATCATCCGCATGATTTCCGGTTGCCTTCCCACAATTTCGCCAATCTTGCCCATTTCTCCCTTGAGGGTCAGATCCTGGCAAAACCGCTCCAGATATGAGATGACCACTTTATCCTTTGCAGGGGGAGTTTCTTCTCTGGGTTCCTCTCCTTCGGGGGTTACGGTCTGTTCCGGGGACGGAGGAGGGGCATCCTGATGACGGACCAGTTCCCATACCGCTTCCATCTTTTTCAGGTCGATGCCCTCTTGTTGCAGATGCCGCAGGGGCAGGCTCTCTCCGTCCTTGAGCAGCGCCTCGATAATGCTTTTCTCCGGAATATTTCTTATACTACCGGACAAAATACCTCCAAAAGTGATTATGTCCGTCAACCGCTGGCTAACGGGAGGGAAAACGTCTTTTTCCATCAGATCTTTTATTTTTATACCATAATTGGATTCATGTTGTTTTACAAACTCTTTTATAAAATCGTCGGGATTCATGGAAAAAATATCAAGAATCTTTTGAATCACCGATGATTCTATACGGGCATAAGCCAGAAACAGATGTTCCACCCCTATAAAAAAGTTTCTCATGCTATCCGCCTGTTCGATAGCCAGATTGAATAACTGAGAATGACCCAGAATAAAATTTCGGACGATTTCTTCTTTCTTTTCCTGATTTTCCATGAGGGGATGAACAACTTCTTTTATATATGGTTCCACTTTGAACAGAATCTTTCCCATCTTGAAAAATTGGCCAATATTGATTTCTGTTCTTCCCCGAAGTCTCTTCTCTTCTTTCCCCACTATTATAAAAGTTCCGTTGGTGCTTTTATTGTCCTGGACAAATATTTTATCCTTTGTTACCACTACCATCCCATGTTCTCTGGACATGGATACATCGTAGGGGAACGACAACTGATTATTTTCCTTGCCTCTGCCGATATGGAATTCTCTTTTATCCAGAGTGATTTTTTTTCCGTCGTCCAGTCCACTATAAATTTGAATCTGAAACATTTTCATTTTCCTTTTACATGGAATTGATGGGAACTCAGGGAGAAGGATTACAACTTTTTTAAACCGATGAAATCCACCGACTACTGCGTGTGAATCCGGTATCTCACCTACCATGACGGCGTTTGAAATGACTTTGACAGCACAGCCCAGGAAAATTGCCAAACCGATGGGGGTTTTATAGTGATTCCGATAAACAATTCCCTCTACAACCCCGTCATCCTGAACTTGTTTCAGAATCTATCTCGGACGTTTTTACAGAGAACCACTATAACACCTGCATTAACCTTGCCAATATTTCCTTTATTTATTTTCTCCCAAAAAAGTTTCACCCCTTCTTCTTAAAGGGAGAGAATCTTAAATATTTTCGACGGTGAATCTGTTCGACAAAATAGAGAGGGGAACCAAATCTTTGACTATCGTGATTCCAATAAACAATTTCTTTTATAACCCCCTCATCCTGAACTCGTTTCAGGATCTGTTACGGAAAAACTTTATTGGATTTACTCTATTCCCTGCAAAAGGACGACAAATGTCCATCCAGAGACCAGATATACACTTTATGACCGGGATGTTTTTTGCAAATCAGATGAAAATCATGGATTATGGACAGATCCCCCAGACCGCTTCCCCTCATGGCACTGTCGGGAAAGTCCCTCAGCCATTTATAAAGTTCCTCCGATGTAAAAAAACTTATGGGCTGAAAAGGAGATTTTCCTTCTATCGCCTTTCGAACCTGCTCTACAAACCTTTCCGCACATTTACGTCTCTGCCGACCGTCTCCGTTTTGTGCAATATGGTTTCCAGTTTCCAGAATAGTCGCCATCGGAAGGAAGAGGGTTTCGTTATTTTTGATTTTATCTGCCAGTTTATCCAGAATCTCTTTATGATGACCGGCTTTTTTAGGGACGTCAAGAATCTCCATAAATACGGAAGTGTCGATCAGGCATATAGTTTTCTTTGGAAAGGGCGTCATTCATTTATTTCCTTTTTGAAGTCCTCCAGCCAGGATAAAGAGGAGTTGAGCCTTTCTTCGGGGGTGGTTTTGTCTTTCAGGAAACGATCCAGAATCCGTTTTGTCATCAGTTGTCCCAGAGTTCCCTGAGCCATAAGTTCGGGATACCGTTCCATATCTCCCAACCGGACGATTCGGCTGTCCCCTTCGTCGGGATCGCGATAACAACAGAGTACATCCCCCAAAGAATCATCAGGCAGAGCATCGGGAAGAGCCGGATTGTGAGAAGTCAGAAGAACACGAAGATTCCGCTCTTTTGCAATATCCCGGATCTGTTTTATCAGTTCTTCAGCCCGACTGGGATGTACACCGTTATCTATTTCTTCGATGATCACCAGGGAATTTTCCTGAACGCTTAACAGGGTGGAGCCAACGGCAAGAACCCTCAAAGTCCCGTCGGAAAGCAAAGGAGCATCCATGTATTTCTCCCGTCCTCCGAAGGATTCCCTCAGTTTAACCATGACATCCCTTCGTTCGGTCTCGATGAAGGAAATATCGGTAATGACTTGTTCGGGAAGAGAACGGACAAACTGAAGTAATCGTTGTTTTTGTTCATCATTTTTGCATATATTGTATAGCACACCCGATATATTGGAGCCGTCCTCCTTTATTTCCCGATCTCCGGCGTAGGAATAGCCTCTCATCAGTGAAGGGCGGGGTTCCAGAAAGGTTATTTTTTTCAGATTTTCTCTGAACTCCCTGACCACTGCGGGGATTATTCTCTGGGATTCCTCATGCTCTTTATTAAATCTTCCGGGACTTTCCAGTTGATAAAATATCGCCAATCGGTTTGAACAGGGGATATGTGGTTTATTTTTCCCTCTTTTGAAGTTGTTGTACATAACGCTGACTTCATCGGTATGGGGATTGGGATCGCCCTCCACCCTATACAAAGGAATAGAGTCGGGACTATCGGATACGGATTCCTTTACCACTACCATATTATTACCACTCATACCTATTTCAATTGACAACCGGTTCCACTGGTTATTATCTAATTGACAACCGATTTCAAATTCAGGATATTGAAGATTGAATATAGTAAACAGATCCGATTCCTGTCCCCGGAGGAAGGGGGGATTACCGGTGTGAAGGCTCTTTTGCAGGTCGTCCAGACGGGTTCCTTTAGCCAGCCAGGAGAGGAGGCGCAGGGCTTCCAGTATATTACTCTTACCCGATGCGTTGGCGCCGATCAAAAAAGTAAGAGAAGATAAGGGCATTTCCGCTTCTTTATAACTTTTAAAGTTTTTGACAAAAAACGAATCAATCATATTTTTTACCTTAACACCGTATTTAAAGAAGAGATTCTGTATGGATTTTAAAGAGATTCTGTAGCGAAGGGCTTCAGCCCTTCTTTTGAGGTGGAAATAAAAGACTGAAGTCATTAACCGCAATCGTATAAAAAACCTTCAGCCCTTCTTTGCAGTTCCTGCTTGCGGTTAAAAACAAAAGACTGAAGTTCATCAACAATAATAAAGAGAAGGACTAAAGTCCTTCGCTACCGTTTTTATTGAATTTCAATTCCTTTAAAGGCTTTGACTATACCAGACAGGGGGTTTCCCCTCTAATTTCATCATGGGTTTCCTGCCGGATCTCACTATGGGTTTCCTGCCGGATCTCACTATGGGTTTCCTGCCGGATTTCATTATGGGGTGCATGGTGGAATCCGGGGGTGTCGGGAGACGGGGTAAACACCTTTCTCTCCTTATATTCGCTCTGTTTGCCCAGGTTCCACTGGCGGACGGGACGGTGATAACCCATGACTCTCGACCAGACCTCGCATTCATCGCCGCATCGGGGACATTCCTTTACCTCTCCCTCGATATAGCCGTGAGAAGGGCATACGCTGAAAGTGGGAGTTATGGTGAAATAGGGCAGATGGAAACTATAGGCGATCTTTTTCACCAGATCCCGGCATACCCGCCAATCACCGATTCTCTCCCCTAAAAAGACATGGAATACCGTTCCGCCGGTGTATCGGGTCTGGAGTTCGTCCTGATGTTCCAGGGCGAAGATGGGATCCTCGGTATAATCCACCGGCAGCTGGGTGGAATTGGTATAATAAGGGGCATCGGGGCTTCCCGCCTGAATTATGCCGGGGAAACGGAGTTTGTCCTCCTTGGCGAAGCGGTAGGTGGTTCCCTCGGCGGGGGTGGCTTCCAGGTTATAGAAGTGTCCTGTCTGTTCCTGGTAGTCCGCCATACGCTGACGCATGAAGTCCAGGATTTCCAGAGCAAAAGCCTTACCTTCAGAGGTGGTTATATCCTTGCCCAAAAAGTTGAGGCAGGCTTCGTTGCAACCGTTGAGACCGATGGTGGAGAAGTGGTTCCGCAGGCTGTAGAGATACCGTTTGGTATAGGGAAGAAGCCCCTTCTCGATATTATCCTGAATCACCTTACGTTTTATTTCCAGGGATTCCTTTGCCAGATCCATGAGGGTAGCCAGACGATGGAAGAACTCTTCCTTGCTCTTGGACAGATAACCCAACCGGGGCAGATTGATGGTTACCACACCCACACTGCCGGTCATTTCCGCAGAACCGAAGAGACCGCCGCCTCTGGTTCTCAATTCTCTCAGATCCAGCTGGAGACGACAACACATACTACGTACATCGCTGGGTTTTATATGAGAATTTATAAAGTTCTGAAAATAAGGCGTGCCGTATTTGGCGGTCATCTCGAAAAGAAGACGGGCATTTTCGCTGTCCCAGTTGAAATCCCTGGTTACGTTGTAGGTTGGAATGGGGAAAGTGAAGATCCTCCCCTTATAATCTCCCTGAGTCATTACCGTGATGAAAGCCCGGTTGATGAGATTCATCTCCTCCTGACAGTCGCCGTAGGTAAAATCCTGAGCCTTGCCTCCCATGATGGGATGTTTTTCCTTGAGATCATCAGGGACGATCCAGTCAAAGGTCAGGTTGGTGAAGGGGGTCTGGGTTCCCCACCGGGAAGGAGCGTTGAGGTTGAACACAAACTGCTGGATCGCCTGCTCCACATCCTTGTAATCCAGATTGTCCGCCTTCACGTAGGGAGCCAGAAAAGTGTCGAAGGAGGAGAACGCCTGAGCACCCGCCCACTCGTTCTGCAAGGTTCCTAAAAAGTTGACCATCTGTCCCACTGCCGATTCCAGATGTTTGGGCGGAGCCGCTTCCACCTTGCCGGGGACGCCGTTGAACCCCTCTTCCAGTAACTGCCGAAGACTCCATCCCGCACAGTATCCGGAAAACATATCCAGATCGTGAATATGAAAATCCCCGTCCACATGGGCGGAACGAACCTCTTTGGGATAGACGTAGTTAAGCCAGTAGTTCGCCACGATCTTGCCGGAAGTGTTCAGGATCATGCCTCCCAGAGAGTAGTCCTGATTGGCGTTGGCGTTGACCCTCCAGTCCTGTCGCAGGAGGTATTCGTCAATGGTGTTGCTGACCTGAATGACCACGCTCTTGGTTTCACGGGAGGTGGCTCTCTTTTCCCTGTATAGAATATAAGCCCGGGCGGTCTTGTAATAGCCGGAGTTCATCAGGGCAAACTCCACCAGATCCTGAATCTCCTCCACAGTTACTTTATTTTCATAATTCTTTGATTTAGATATAAAATAGACCACCGATTCGGTTATCTTTTTAGCCTGGACGCCGTTGAATTCGCCGGTAGCCTTGGCCGCCTTGTGAATTGCCTGCCGTATTCTTTCCTTGTCAAAGGGGACCGTATCTCCGTTGCGCTTAACTACTGAACTAATCGACATAAAAAACCTCCCGGGTTTAGAAGTTGGATGTCCGAAATCTGAGGTCAGACCCTATAAAAAGCCATATCTGATAAGGAATCTTCTTTAATAACCCCAAACCGACGCCATAGAGTTCCATAAAATTCCGATTTCCTTTTTTATTAATGGTGGACGGGTTTTATCCTTCTTCGAAAATCGGATAGGGTTTAAGTGGATGATTTGAATTTTTTTGTTCTCCGGCGAGAGGAAATAAAAGCCAATAACAGCGACAACATAGGGATTACCGGATTTTTAATTAACAAGCAAACCAATCAAAACCCAATAGATAAAGATAAATGGGGGTAAAAAATTCAGCAATACAATAAAAAATATTCACTATTTTTTGAATTTTATTATTGTTGACGATACAATCGGCTTTTAATCTTTTTAGAGATTTTTGTAAAAAATTTTATTCAATTTTCTTCAAATCCCAGGGGAGCTACTTAGAACCTATTCGGAAAGTCTGTAGGAGGGTTCTCCAGAACCCGATTGAATTACATCGTCGATTACAAGATAAGGAACAGAATCAGGCTCCGGAGTCCCCTTTGACAGTGGGTTTCAGACGCCAAGGCAGACTGCCCTCTGTGAAAATAAATACCCCCTTTTAAAATTAACCTCCCGGGGGAAGGAGGGATCTGAGGGGGATATGCCAAAGTATAACGAAGAGTATGTAAAAGGAGCTGAAACTTTAAATGAAAATTGATTATGAAAAAATCGAAGCTCTGACTTCCCTGTGCAAGATATGTCATAATCTGAATACAACCAGGGATCTTCAGAAAGCCCTGGACACCATCGTTTGTTCGGCAGTGGAACTGATCAAGGTCAAGGGATGCTCCCTCAAGGTTCTTAACGAACGACAGGATAGACTTGAGATATATTCATCTCAGGGACTTTCCGAGGCATTCGTTGAAAATGCCGCCGAGAAAATGTTCCGCAGCCCCCTGAACCAGGAAGCCATTCTGGGAAAAGTAGTGATCGTTCAAGATGTGGATACCGAAACCCGCTTCAAGATTCCGCTGGAAATCTTCGACGAAAAGATCAAATTCATGGTCTGCGCTCCCATGCTGGTTCAGGAAAAGGTGGTGGGGGTCATAAGCCTCTATCATGATGAAAGTCGGGAAATGGACAACAGCGAACTGGCTCTCTTAAAAGCCCTGGCCAATCAGAGCGCCTCGGTCATCGAATCCCTCCGCTCCTTCCACCGGACCGAAACCCTGATCCGTGTCGGAAAAGCCATCAATTCGTCTCTGGATATGGACTATATCCTAAACGAACTGGTGAAACAGGCTGCCCTGGGTATCAAGGTCAAAGCCGCATCTCTTCGCCTGGTGGACGAATCTACCAACCTGGTGGTGTTCAAATCGGCTTATGGACTGAGCAAGAAATATATTGACAGCATTCCGCGTACTATAGAACAGAGCCCTGTGGATCAGGAAGTCCTTTCCAGAAATGAAGTTGTGGAAGTTTATGACATGACCGCCGAAGCAAAAATCCGCATGGCAAAACAGGCAAAAGAAGAGGGAATTTCATCCATGGTATGTGCCCCTCTCTCCATTCAGAACAAACCCATCGGCATCCTGAAGATCTATTCCGCCAAACCCACCCACTTTACCGAAGAAGAAAAGAACTTCCTCAATGCCCTGGCGGAAATGGGCGCGGTTGCCATCCGAAATGCATCTCTATATGAGAAACTTCACTCCATGTTTGAAGTTACCAAATCCCTCTCCTTCACCCTGGATCTGGACAAGGTGCTGGAACTGATCACCATGCACGCCGCCAATTACCTTAAAGCCAAAGGAGCCCAGATATTCCTCTGGGATACGGAACGGCATAAATTTAACATGCTCTCCTCCTTCCACCTCAATGAAGAATTTTCTCAACTGGTCCCTATGGAGAGTATATGGGCTACCCAGGAAACCCTGGAAGGCAACACCATAACCATGGAAGACATCAATCAGGATGAACGCTCCGCCTTCTCCGACGCCATGAGGAAAGAGGAAGTCCAGTCCTTTCTCAGCGTTCCTCTCACAGTCATGGATCGGGTCATCGGCATCCTCCAGGTCTATCACCGGGCCCCCCGACGGTACATCGCCGACGAGATCGAATTTATCACATCTCTGGCAAACCACGGAGCCATCGCCATCGAAAATGCCAAACTCCACGAACATTTCAAAAAACGATACGAAGACCTGGTGGACGACATCTTCGTATGGCACGACTGGACCAGCCATGTCATAAGAGAGTAACATCCCGAACTTGTTTCAGGGTCTCCAGTGCAGGTCCGGACAGGATCTTTTGCAAATATAAAGTTGTTTTCATTTTGTGAACGACTCTGACTGCCAACAGGAAGGACTAAAGTCCTGCGCTACGGTTTTTTTCTTACTTTAACTTCCAACCTCCACTTCTAACTTCCAGTATCTACTTCTAACTTCCAGCCTCTAATTTCTAACTTCTTTACGGAAGAGGTATATGTATGGATGTAAAAGCCAGCATTATCGGTGTGGATTTCTCCGTGGAACCGGATATTATTCTGAAGATATGCCCGGTGGACGGTATTCCTGTTCCGGGTATTCTGGGCAACCGGAAACAGATCGTGCTTGTTATGGGCGAAACCAGCGAGATCGCCCTTTCCATGGGCAAAGCCACCAGACTGAAACTCAAGGGGAAACACGGTTCCGACGAGTCTTTTATCAATGCCTCTCTGGACGGCAAGCAGGTGAACCTGAAAGGCATCTATCGGAGTAAGTTTGTGGACTATTTTATTACGCTCATGGAAAGCGGATACTGGGTCAAGGGGAAGATTGGCGATGCTCTGATGGATTTCCGGGTTCATGATGTGCAGAGTTACTTCTCGGTAGAAGGCAAGATATGGCAGAATATTTCCGCCAGTTACAAGATGGAGTTTGTATCCGACACCAACACCCTGATCCGGGGGACAGAAAACAATGAACCGATTAATTACAGCATATTTTACAAGGACGAAGGAATACAGATAAAAGGGAACCAGGGGAGCAAATATGTGGATTATACCATTGCCAGTGCGGGAGATCGCATAGTAGTCAAGGGGATGACCCAGAACCGGTTCACCGAGTATAGTCTTATCCTTGCCGCAGAAGACGAACTTCATCTGGTGGGAACCCCCGCCCTGGTTCCGGTGGATTATAATCTGACTCTTTACGACAACGGCGTCCGGGTTAAAGGGAATACGGGACTCTATAAATCCGACTATGCCTTTATCACATAAAAGGACGGGAGTCAGGTACGGATCGGCTTTCTACCCGGCTTTGCTTTTTCAGTGTCTTCCCTCCACCCAGAGGGCTTCGATCATCCAGCGGCTGGCGTCGGCGGCTCTGACCAG
>Ga0067045_1031393_pt1 | contig 12398 bp, 15 predicted proteins | sample TerdegcTABiofilm_FD_59184 | JGI IMG/M metagenome (GOLD analysis project Ga0067045, IMG submission 59184) | Combined Assembly of (Gp0054472, Gp0054536) Wastewater bioreactor microbial communities from Singapore -Terephthalate degrading...
ACTTTAACAAGCCTAGCCGGGAGTATGCGGCGGCGGGGCTTAGGATATGATGAAATTCTAGCGGCGCTAACTGTTACCAATGAGAATCGATGTGATCCACCGGTAAGTGATGAGGAATTAAAAACTATTGTAGGGAGCGTGGCCCGATATAAGCCGAGGGATGAATTTAAAGAGCCAATAGATACAGACATATCTTTTCTCCTAAGCAGACCGGACACTGAATCGGAAGTTACATTGGACTGGGCGGTGACTAATATGTTTCCTAAAGGTTATGTATCGCTAATGGTGGCAGATCCGAAGGCAGGTAAAACGTGGCTCAGTTTAAGAATAGCTGCTGAAATGAGCAACGGTGGCAGAATCCTTGAGGGATTCGCTTGGGGCAAACCGTGTAGAGTGATTTATTTCATGGGTGACACCGGTCCACAACTGGTAAATTATCGACTTCGGTTAACTGGTTGGCCGTATGATCCCGATCTGTTAAGTTTTGTTTATAAAGCAGAGGCAATGAAGCGGGGGTCTAGTCTAGACTTGGGTACTAACGAGGGTTTTAATTTATTCGCTCATGTAATAGAAAAGGAAAAACCTAAAATTGTATTCCTGGATACGTTAACGAGCTTTCATACTGTCGATGAAAATGACAACGCTGCTATGAAAACCGTCATTGAAAAACTAAGTGTCCTAGCTCATAAAACAAAGGCTGCCATTGTAGTTTTGCACCATGCCAGGAAGAAAAAAAGAAGTGAGTACAGCGTCAGCATGACACAACATGATTCTGTCGGAGCGGGTGTTCTTAATCGGCTAGTAGGTTGCATGATCGGTATTGAAAAGAATACCAGCGATAATGGGCAGGATATATTCACGGTGCGAAGTCTCCAGAGTTGGTTCAAAGGTTTTTCCACTTTCACGTATACCCTGGAGGATGAAACCGACGAAACCGGGCGTGAATGGGTGCGTATGAAAATTGATTTAACACCGGCATTTGATAAAAACGCTAGAGATCACATCAAGCATGTAATTATGGAAAACTATTCTGACGGAAGAGACTTTACCCGGCAGGATATTGTGAACTTGACTGGCTTATCTCCTAAACCAGTCAGTCAGATATTAAACGACATGGTAAATAAGGGTGAACTTATTTCCATAGGAAGTACGAGGAACAAAACTTTTAAAATATCTTTTGTGGAAGATGATTTTCTAAGTTAATTCGATTACTTTTCTCTTAGTAGGGAGAATCAGTAAACGAATTACCTTTAAGACTTACAGAGAGTAAGAAATAATTCGTTTACTGCTATGGAACGAATAACTAAATAAATAACTAATTCGTTTACTGATTCGTGTACCATTTGTTTACCGCTAGTAAACGAATTAAAACCAGTAATACCAAAGGTTTATATACTATTTGTTTACTAAAACCCCCCACTATAGAGCATTAGTCAAATTAATTAAAATAAGGGGTGTGAATGATGGCTAAGAAAAAGTTTAAAAAGAAAAAATTAGCGAGGTTGGAGGCAAAAGCTCTAATTCGTCGCTGGATGGCGTTAGAGCCGATTCCTACGAAAGATGGAATGGTTATTCCAGCCATATCTTTCGATCTGGATAACATATCTGAGGCTAAAGATGTATTAATGGCGGCGGGGTATTCTTCTGAGCAGGCTAATGTGATTATTAATAATACTATTAATAATGTAAAACGCCTTGTGGAAGAGGGGTTTGATAAAAAGTGAAGTTTAGAAAATATATCTGCCCTTATTGTGGGAAAGTATTGGCAGTAGGGCAATTAAATGGTACTATTAAGTGTAAGAAGTGCGGTAAACCAGTTAGTTTAATAAATGAGGGTACAGCCCACCAGAACACGAGAGCAAGTGCGTGTTAGGTGGGCTTTAATTTTGGAAGGAGTGAATTTATATGGAAACGAAAAGGGGAATCGTTATTAGACTAGCAACTAAAAAAGGTTTTGGTTTTATCCGTCAGGACGATGGCACAGATATATTCTTTCATGCCATGGGTTGCGTTAGTCCAGATTTTAAGCATTTGCGTGAGGGTGTAGAAGTTGAATATATGGCAGTATTTGAACCTGAAAAAAAGAGGCCCCGGGCTATAGGCGTGGTGGTGGTCTAAAATGCCAAACTTTATACAAAGACTTTTTAAACCTAAAAAACAGACTGAGAAAGTAGAACATGTGGAAGTAATGAGCGGCAGCCCGGCAATATTTACACCTTTCAGCGGAGATGCCTATGAAAGTGATATTTACCGGGCGGCAGTAGATAGCATTGCCAGAAATGCGGCCAAGCTCAAAGGAACCCATGTAATAACAATACAGCAGCAGAGAAAAGACGGCGACAACTATTTAAACCGCATATTACAGGTAAGGCCAAACCCATACATGACCGCTTATGACATGCTTTATAAACTCGTAACCCATTATTACCTCTATAACAACGCCTTTGCTTATTTGCAGAAGGATGATAAGGGCTATTTAGTGGCTATATGGCCCTTAAGACCTCAAAGCATGGAATTCGTAACAGACCCGACCGGGAATTTATATTGTTCCTTCTTATTTTCGGGTGGGCAGACGGTAATATTTCCGTTCAATGATGTTTTCATAGCGCGAAGGTTTTTTAATTCCAATGATCTGCTGGGAGATACCAACACAGCCATTATTCCTACACTGGATCTGGCTCATACCCAGAGCGAAGGGCTGGAAAACGCTATTAAGGCCAACGCTACCATAAGGGGCATATTGAAGTATAACCAGGTACTTTCACCGGACAAGCTCAAAGCTGAAAAAGAGGCATTTATAAACGATTATTTGACTGTAAGCAATACCGGAGGTATAGCGGCCATTGATTCTAAAGCGGAATATACCCCTTTGGAACTAAAACCCTACGCGATAGACGATAAACAGTTAACAGCCGTAAAACAGAAAATTTATGATTATCTTGGGATATCAGAAAAGATAGTCAACAGCACATATACAGAAGATGAATGGGCGGCCTTCTATGAATCAGTGATCGAACCGTTAGCTGTGCAATTTTCATTAGAGTTTACAGACAAAATATTTACACCTAGGGAGCAGGCTTTTGGCAATTCAATATTATTTGAGGCTAACAGGTTGCAGTTTGCCAGCAACACAACAAAGACCAATATCCTGAAGGAACTTATACCTCTGGGATTATTCACGATAAACCAGGCATTGGAAATATTGAACCTTCCAGCGGTCGAAGATGGCGACCGGAGGTTACAGACGTTAAATGTTGTCGATGCAAGCAAGGCTAATCAATACCAACTCGAAGGAGGAAAGATCAATGAAGGAGCTTAGAATAGCAGAATTAAGGGCTGCAGATCCGGCAGGAGAAAGCAACCTTATATTGGAGGGTATGCCGATAGTATTCGACACACCAACCAAAATAAAAGATGTATTTGGGGAATACACGGAAATTATCAAGCGAGGGGCATTAGATGGCGCGGACTTATCCGACACCCGGTTACTGTATAACCACGATATGAGTAAGATACCCCTTGCAAGAAGTCCGAAAACAATGCAGCTTACTTTAGATCCGGCAGGGTTAAAGATGGCCGCAGAGTTACCCAATACCGAAGAGGGCCGCAGCGTTCATACGGCAGTAAAACGGGGCGACTTATCCGGTATGAGTTTTGCGTTTAAAGTACCCAAAAATGGGGATACCTTTGACGCAGCAACCAACACCCGGGCCATAAATAAAATTGAAAAAATCTATGAAGTTAGTATAGTTCCATTTCCGGCCTATCCCCAAACTTCAGTTGAAGCCAGAGCGGCCATAGAAGGAACATGGGCGAAGTTAAAAGATCCGGCCAGAGCGGCGGCCAAAATAAAAGTAAATCAAATTTTGAAAAGGGGTATATAACCATGAAATTTAAAACCGTAGCGGAAGCGTTCAACTATTACAGAAACCACAGTATCACAGATATTGAGAAGAGAGCGGCGGAGATCGGCCAGATCATCGACAAGGACCCGAATGCAGACATTGAATCCCTCAATATTGAGCTGGACGGCTTGAAAGAAGCTAAGGCAAATATTGAGCAGAGAAGCCAAAACCCAGGAACCGGCTTTAATCCAATTACCGGCATAAACTTCAATAATAATGATCAGAGAGTGCCGGAGGGTGATATATTCGCCAGCACAGAGTACAGAAACGCCTTCTTTAAAACCATGTTGGGCCAAAAGCTTACAGATGTTGAAGCAAAGACTTTTGTAAGGGCTATGGAGATTGTGGACGCTGAAAGGCGTGCAGATGCCTTCAATACTACCACTTCCAGCGCGGCAGTATTGCCCACTCAGACCCTTAATGAAGTTATCAGCAAGGCCCGGACCATGGGCGGGTTAATCTCGAATTGTAGGAATTTCAACATCCCGACTAACTTAAGCGTCCCGATTGGAACACCCAGCAATAAAGCAAATTGGCATGTTGAGGGTGCCGTCGTTGAAACCGAGAGCGTTACCACCGTTAATGTATCCTTTGCCGGGTATGAGATTATAAAAATATTCTCTATTTCCGCAGCGGCGAAGAAAATGACCATATCTGCATTTGAGCAGTATATGATCACCGAGTTAACTAACTGCGTAATGGAGTGCATAGCGGATGCCCTGGTGAACGGAACCGGAGCAAGCAACGGGCAGGGGACCGGAGTTCTAACCGGGATTACCTGGAACGCTTCTAATAGCTTCACATTCCCGTTAGCCGGCGCGCCGGCATATGCTGACTTCACTAAAATGATTGGTATGCTAAAGAGAGGTTATGGTGCCGGGGCAAAGTTCGCTATGAATAACGCTACCCTTTACAACCGAGTATATGGGCTTGTGGACTCAAACGGCAGGCCGATATTCATTACAGACCCCAAAACTGAGGGCATAGGCTATATTCTGGGTAAGCCGGTCGTAGTTGATGATAACATTGCAGATGATGTTATTATCCTGGGTAACTTCAACTATATGGGTTATAACATACCGCAGGGAATCATGATTGAAGTGTCAAGGGAATCGAGCTTTAAGAGCGGCCTGATTGATTACAGAGCTATGGCGATAGCTGACACAAAACCACTTGTTGCAGAAGCCTTCATAAAACTTTCAAAGGCAACATCCTAGTAACCAATAGAGCGGGGGTATCAGTTTAACGCTGATACCCTTTGCAATCAAAGGAGCGATCAGATTGTTAATTACTATACAAGAAGCAAGGGACGCTTTAAGGTTGGACGGAGAGGAAAACGATTCTGTTATAACCCCGTTGCTGGAGGCTATACCGGCATATCTGGAAGTAAGCACGGGCCGAGCATGGGATACAGCACCAGTACACCCACTAGCACAGACGACCACAAAGTTTATATTACAGTTGTGGTATAACCCACAGGGGGCAGATACCGAAAGACTTAAACGGACTATTGACAGCTTATTAGTTGCCTTAACGGCAATAGGAAGAAGCCTGGAGTAATGGCCCAGGACTATGCAGTAAGCTTTTATAAAAGCGTGGAGTGGGAGAAGTGCCGCAGTGCTTTTATGAAGAGTAAGAACTATATCTGTGAAAGGTGCGGACGGTTGGCAAAGATATGCCACCATAAAACCTACATCACGCCACAGAACATTAATGACCCTGACATTACTTTAAGCTGGGATAACCTTGAATCTTTATGCCAGGATTGTCATACACGGGAACACCTGAGCGGCGAAGTTTGCGCGGAGGGTTTAGCGTTCGATAGTTACGGGGATTTGATTCATACCCCCCGGGTGACGAAAATTGACGCCAGCCCCAGGACCGAGCGGCCCCCTTTTTAAAACCCTCCATGACCTTCCGTATAAGGGGAGAGGTAAACATTTTTAATGAAAGCGGTGCTTTTTGCGTGAAATCACTAAAAGATTTAGATACTTCTAAAGAAATGCTGAAACTTAAACGGATATTGAAGCAAATTCCAAAAGACCGGCAAGCTATCGCCCAAAGCCTTTATAACGAACTTGTATTCATGCAAAAGACCCTTGAAGTGTTAAAGCAGCAGATCGAAGAGGAAGGGCCTATTGCCATGTTTAGGCAGGGTGTACAGGAGTTTTTACGAGAACACCCGGCCCTTAAGAGCTACAATACCACCGTTCAGCGTTACAGCCTTTTATATAAACAGTTAACGGATTTATTGCCACCGGCAGCCGGGACACAACACAACGATCCTTTATTGGATTTTATTAAGGGGCGTTAATGATGAATTATGTACTTGAATACTGGAAAGGCATTGATAGCGGTAAATACTTGGTATCTAAGAGGGTTTACAGGCAATATAAAAAGCTTGTAAACGAGATTAAGAACCCCGGCAAGTTCATTTTTGATGAAACCAGGGCAAACAAACCCATTGAGTTTATAGAAAAGTTTTGTAAGCACAGCAAAGGGGAATGGGCAGGAAAGCCGGTTATATTGGAGTTATTTCAAAAAGCTTATATTTCTGCTCTGTTTGGTTTTATTGACAAGGACACCGGGTTAAGACGTTACCGGGAAACTATGTTTTATGTGGCCCGGAAGAATGGAAAAACCACAATGTTAAGCGGGATTGCCGCTTATATGATGGTTGCAGACGGGGAAGGCGGTGCGGAAGTTTACAGCACGGCCACCAAACGCGATCAGGCCCGAATTCTTTTTGATGAGACCCACAACATGGTTAAACAGAGTCCGGATCTATCCCGGCATATCAAGAAGCGAAAGAGCGACTTATATTTCCCCCTCACTATGTCACGATTCCAACCCCTGGGGAAGAGTAGTGACACCCTGGACGGATTAAACGGCCACTGTATTATTATGGACGAGCTGCACGGTATTAAGGACAGGAACCTTTATGAGGTTATGAAGCAGAGCCAGAGCGCAAGACGGCAGCCCCTTCTAATTATGATTACTACGGCTGGAACCGTCCGGGAGTGCATTTTTGACGATATGTATGCTTACGCCTGTAATCTTGTAGACGGCAAATTTGAAGATGACAGCTTTTTACCTATCCTTTATGAACTGGATGACCGGGAAGAATGGACGGACTTCACAAAATGGGAGAAAGCTAACCCAGGATTAGGCACAATTAAAAAGATTGATGATCTTATCCGTAAGGTAGAGAAGGCCAAGAACAGCCCCAAGGACTTAAGCGGCTTACTGACAAAGGACTTTAATATAAGGGATACCGTAAGCAGTGCATGGCTGACGTTTGATGATATAAACAACGAAGAAGAGTTTGATATATCCATATTTAAGAATTGTTATGCCATAGGCGGGGCTGATTTATCCATTACAACAGATTTGACGGCGGCCACACTTCTAATGATGGATAAGGACACCGAAAAAAGATATATCCATCAAATGTATTGGCTCCCCCGTGATAACTTTGAAAAGCGTGTGCATCATGACAAAATTCCATATGATAAATGGCTGCAGCGCGGCTTGTTAAGGCTATGTAACGGTAACAGTATCAATTATTCAGATGTTACAGCCTGGTTTTTAGAAATGGTGAATGATTATGATATTACCCCATTGTGGATTTATTATGACAGCTATTCCGCTAAGTATTGGGTAGAGGAAATGGAAGGCCACGGTTTTATTATGGTCAGATGTATCCAAGGGGCTAAAACCTTAAGTCTGCCCATGCAGATGATGGGCGCGGACCTGCAGGCCAAGAAGATTAATTATAATAATAACCCTATCCTTAAATGGTGCTTGACTAATACCGGGATACAGACGGATCGGAACGGAAATATCGTCCCTATCAAGAACCAGGCCGCAAAAATGAGAATAGACGGAATGGCTTCAATGCTGGACGCATATACCGGCCTGTTCGAGCATTACGAAGAGTTTTTAAGGGCGTTATAAATTCGCAAGCGCTTGCGAATTTGAAGGAGGTAATAAGATGCCAAAAATAAAGGATAAGAAAGTAACCATTTTAAAGTTCAGGGAATTTGAGGACGAGCATGGTTTTACGACAGGTGTTTATGAACCCCTGCCGGGAGCTGAAAACATATGGGCTTACTTCCGGCATGCTTCCGGAAATGAGTTTATTCAAACAGAAAACACTAATTCAAAGATTGATGTAATATTTGAAATTAATTGGCGAAATGGTGTTGATACCTCTATGCAAATACAATATAAGGGACAAAAATACAATATAACTTGTATTGATAATTATGAGGGTTACAAAAAAGATTTAAAAATATATGCCTACAAGTTGAATCAAGGAGGTGAATAGTATGGAAGTTGAACTTAAAAAACTGGAAAAGGGCCTTGATGATGCTCTGGAGAACTTTAGGGCGCAGATCGAATTTGACTTGGAAACATTTGAGCAAAGCCACAAAAATGAATATTTAACTGATGATGACCTGGAAGAAATGGGCCGTCAAGTGTATTATTGCTTAGCTAACTTTAAGAACAAAATTATTAAATATTTAAAGGAGTGCTAAACCTTGGGCGAACAAATGCCTGCATACATTCAGGAGTTAATTGCAGCTTCTGAACGGAATGAAGCCGTTCTTAATAGTTCGTATGAAGAATTTACAACCGGCAAAATAACTGTTGAGGAATGTCGAGTAATATTAACGGACACCCTCAATTCTTACCGGATAATGAAAACACAACTTAAAAATAACATTTCTGGTTTAAGAGGTGAAACTAAAAAGACTGCAAAGGATACTTTAAAATCGTTTAAAGAGATAATAAAAACACAGATAAAGTTAATATCGTTAATTGATAATGGGGAGGTATTTGAAGAATGATTCTTAGCGCAGAACTTCGCTTGAAAGACGGTTTTTCAGGAGTATTCTCAAAAGCCCATAAAGATACTAATCAATTTAACTCAAAACTAAAGCTTATAGGTGGTATGGTTGTTAAGCCGGTAGTCCGGCTAAAAGATGAGACAGCCGCAACGCTTGGTAAAATCAAGAGTGGTCTCACCTCAATACAGGGTATGGCGGCGATTGGTCTAGGTGCGATTGGGATGAGTCAATTTGGTACTGCTACTATTGGGGCGGCGGCTTCAACTGAAATGCAATTAGAGACCATGCAAGCGGTATTAAGGGACCAGCAAAAAGCTAGGGATTACATGGCATGGACCATGAAAGAATCAGCCGACACCATGTTTAAGGATACTGAAATGATGACCGCTGCATTATCTTTAACCCCATATGCGAAAGAGAGTATTTCAGATTTTAAAGAAATGATGCGGACTGCAGAGGTACTTGCAAGCATTAACCCTTTGGAGGGCATGGAAGGCGGAGCCTTTGCTTTACGTGAAGCCATGTCCGGTGATTTTGTTTCCCTGCAGGAGCGGTTTAATTTGCCCAGGAGTGTAATTAATGATCTAAAAGAAGGCAAAACCACAGCCAAAGAGTACCTGCAGGTGGTTCAAAAAGCTGCTGAAAGCCTGGGATTTACTTACGAACTTGTGGAGAAGCAAGGCAGAACATCAATAGGTTACTGGAATAAGATCACCGGCAATATTAGCAGCTCATTCCGGAGCCTTGGATCTGGCATGCTGGAATCCATTAAACCCAGGCTGGAGAAAATCTCTGATTGGTTTGATAACAATGAAGATAAGGTTGCAATGTGGAAATCAAACATAATCCAATTTGGAAAGCAAGGCGTAGAAAGTTTACTTTCTGCTTTTGAAAACACTTTTACTCATATTAAATACAGATACCTTGAAAACGAGGAATTTAAAAATATGAGTTTTAGTGCAAAAATTGATTTTGTTATGGCCGACATTAGCGCGGGATTTAACTCTTGGTATGATTCCGGTGGGCGGGAGAAAGTTCAGGCTTTCGGTCAAACGATTGGGGAAGGACTTAAAGCCGGTTTACTTCAAGTTGCCCCGACTATAGGAAGCGCCCTTGGTCAAACCATTTTGTCTACTTTTACAGCAGCTTTGCAAAGTAGTCCTATCGGAGCAATAATAATGGGCGCTATTCCCGGTGCCGCGATTGGCTCAGTTTTACCTGGTGTTGGTACAGTTCTCGGGGCGGGAGCGGGTGCAGGAGCCGGGCTCTTTACTTGGGGCGTATCAAAAATAGTAGGTGGGGGGAATGGACATGCCTCCGGCTTACCGTACGTCCCATATGATAACTATTTAACTAGGCTTCATAAAGGTGAAAGAGTTCTGACGGCAGCGGATAACCGGCAGTATAGCAATAGTAGCAGGCTTACCTTGCCAAATGTGACAATCAATATTAACGGCGCTGATAAATCACCGAGGGCGATCGCGAAAGAAGTAATGAATGAATTATTCAACGAATTAAGATCTGCGGATATGAATATGCCCGCGGCAGTTACACGGTAAAGGGGTTGCCATAATAGCGACCCCCTAGTACGGAAACAGATTAAAGAAGAAACCTGCGCGCCGGGCGCGCAGGTTTCAGATGAGTATAATGATGAATCTTTATTCGTGCGCCAGGCGCACGAAACCTTTAATTTAGTCCTTTTTGTCAGGGTTATCGCGTAAAGTTACATAAAATGTCCGGGGGATTGTGGTTTTTATTTCATCGGGGATGTACTCAAACAGATCCCCTGGTTGGCAATTTAAAAATTTGCATATTTTTTCTATAACGTCCAAGGATACTTTTTGATTTTTATCAATTTTCGCCATTGTAGTCCAAGAAAGAACACCAGCATTAACAAGGTCTTGTTTTTTCATTTCTTTGTCAATAAGCATTTTTAAAAAAGGCTTGTAGCTAATCATAAATAATCTCCTTATTGCTTTAGATTTTCTTTATTATAACACGATAATCTAAGAAAAGACTAAGAATTACTTTGTATTCTAGTTGACTAATTATCTTAAGGTACGCTATAATAATCTTAGTGATAGCAAAGATTATCTCAAGCAAAAATAAGTAATACCAAAGAGGAGGTTAATTTTTATGAAAACTTTTTTCAAAGATTTTTCCATGGAGGCTGGCGCGTTAGTAAACAGCGACAACGATCTTGAAGATGTAATCCTTAACCGGCAAAATAAACACCAACAGACAGCAAAATACATTGAAGTGCGCAACAGGATAGAGGCACTCATAGAAAGATTGCCTGGGTTGTCACCCGAGGTAAAAAAAATAATAAATGAGCTGGAGGATGAAATTTTACTTTTAGAATGTATCAGTTACAGCGCGGCCTATCGGGACGGCATGACTGATCTCATGGCGGCTATTACCTTAAATAAGCTCAATGTTACTAAGGTTGAGTGCCTTGAATTTGGAAAGCCTTCCCGCAAAATCTTGCGGGAAGCTTAGTAAGATAAAGAGCATAAAGGAGCGGGTACAATCCCGCTCCGGAATATAATATTAATTTTGGAGGTGGACATGGATGGCAAAGAAATCTAAAACTTCTACTGGTGAAAAAACCAGAAAGACCAGAACTGCTAATGGGGAAGGTGGCATAACTCAGCTTAAAAACGGCTTATGGCAGGCGCGAATGAGTGTTAAAGATCCAATAACCGGAGCGGTGAAAAGGTATGCGTATTATGGTAAGACAAAAATTGAAGCCCATGACAAGCTTGTCAAAGTCCAAAACGATGTTAAGACCGGGAAGTTTATTACTCCTCAGAAAGATAGTTTCGAGACATGGCTTACAGTATGGCTGACACAATACAAAAAGGCCCGTGTGCGAGCCTCAACCTTTGCATTATATGAATATATAGCCAGAATCCATATTGTCCCGCATGTTGGAGAAATACCGCTCCAAAAGTTGGAGACAAAAGACATACAGAGTATAATCAATACCATGCGTAAAGAAGCTAAATCTGTTACTCTCATTAAACACGTTCATCTTATTATAAGTGGTGCGTTGAAACAGGCTGTTAAGGAACAGAAAGTTTTCAGGAATGTGGCCGATGCCGTAGAACTACCGAAGGGTAAGAAAAAAAAGGTTATGCCTATATCAAAGGATGATGCAAAAAAATTCCTTGAGGTAGCCCAAAAAAGCAGACATTATCCAGCGTTTATATTAGAAATCGGAACCGGTTTGAGGCGCGGCGAACTCTTGGCGTTGCGCTGGAAGGATATTAACCTTGATGAAGGCACGTTAAAAGTTAACCAGTCACTTAGCCGGGTAGCCCTACCCGATAAAGATAAAAAGACACAGCTAATGTTCCAGGCTCCCAAGACAGAAAAAAGCAAGCGGGTTATCAAGCTAAAGAGCAACATTATCAAGATACTGAAGAAACACCAATTAGCAACCGGGAACCGAGATAACCCTGACGCACTGGTATTCAGCAATAAGAAAGGCGGTCCACTTGACCCTAGAGCCTTTACAAAGGTAAGCGTCAAATATGGCACACCTGTACATCAAGCAAGATTTGGGGTATTCTCATCCAGAGGAATGTTGGGGCATGCGGCAGTCAGTCGGCAATGCATCCGACCAGGGCAACAAACT
>Ga0067045_1031395_pt1 | contig 12396 bp, 8 predicted proteins | sample TerdegcTABiofilm_FD_59184 | JGI IMG/M metagenome (GOLD analysis project Ga0067045, IMG submission 59184) | Combined Assembly of (Gp0054472, Gp0054536) Wastewater bioreactor microbial communities from Singapore -Terephthalate degrading...
GGCGGGCGGACGAACCCGCCGTGGGAGATCGGCGAAAACGCTGGATGGAAGTCCGCAAGTTTCTCGATTACCTCGAAGCCAATGCCGACACGTTGTGGGAAGTCCCTTCGCTGGGAGAGTTGCTGGGGACGACCGCCCCCGGCCGGCCGGACAACTCCGCCGCGACCGAACCGCAGCACGAAGATTCGCCGTGGCAAGCGGCTTACGAGGGAGTCGTCTTCCGCGACAGCGCCGATGACGGGGTGGAAGGTATTTTGGAGGATACGAGCGAGCCGCTGGAAAACTTTGAGCTGAGTCGCGTGTCCGACGAACTTCGCAATCGCATCGGGTTTCTCCTTACCGTCCTGATCTTGCGGCAATTGGCGGCGGCGGCTTTCCGCGGCCTGCAATACGAAGACTCCGAGGTCAGCGAAGTCCTCATTGCGTGGCACCGCCACGTCTTCCGCATCGAGGAGTCGCTGCTCCGCCTGGCGGAGGAGTTGCGACGTTATCCCTTGGGAGAACCGGGAACTTCCCCCCAACGCCTCGCGGAATACGACAATCGACGCAAGCTCCGCGACGCGCTCGCGGAGCGAGTGGCATTGGCCGCGCTCCAGGCCGGCGATACGCGTCGATTTCTGGCCGCTACCTTGCCGGAATCTTTGTGCCCAAGCGACGCCTGTCGCCGGGAAATCGACTGGGTATGGGAAGAGGACTTCGTCGCGCTGCTGCGGACCCTCCTTCACAATCAACTGGAATCCCTGGAGGCGGCTTGGACCGACTTCGTGATCGGAGTCCGGCAAAGCGAACCGCTATACACCCCGGTTTGGCGCGGCGGCCGCCCCCGGCAGTATGCCGGCCGAAAATCGCTCTACCGGTGCCTGGCGACGGCCACCGCGATGGTCCTACGTCGCGGCTTGGTGGCTCCCGCTCTGAACGCTTTGAGCTTGCTCCGCGAGGCCGAGAAGCAAAGCGCCGGCCAAGGCGGCCAGGTGTCCGAGATGGAGCTGGTCATCCGCACGCTCTGCGAGAGCGTCGCCCAAGCTCTTCTCACCGCCGGGCGCGACGGGACCGTCGACGAAAACGCCGGCGGCACGCGAAGAGCCGGTCTCTTCCAATCGCTCTGGTGGGCCGCCTCACGCTTGCAACGAGCCTGGCCCGAACTCACGGCCGAAATCTACATCTCGATCGTGGAAACCGTGGGTTCTTCGCGAGAATGGGAACATATCACTCGGTTCATTCGGACGTACGGCGGAGAAATCTTTACTCAAGAGTTCCTGGATTACGACCATTTGCGAGGAATCGCCTTGACGGGTGCCGATCGTTTCCTGCAAGAATTGGATCGAACCGGAGATCGGCCCGAGTGGCGATTGCTGCGCGATATCCGCAAGGGTTCCATCTCGCTCGCACAGGCGGCCAAAAACCTGCAATTCATCGCCGAAATCATCCTGGAGAACTACGCCGAATACGTGGACTACAATAGTCTCACCACGCAGTCGGACTACGGCGAGAACCTTCATTGCCTCCTGGACTTCCTTGCCTTGAAGGAACGATTCACTCGCATGGAGTGGAACCTGACGCCGTACATGGTCTTTTACGATCAACTCCTGCAAAAGGGTTTATGGTCGCTCGCCGACCGTTGGGAAAAAGACCTGGTGGAAGAGACGGCGTCGGCCATCTCCGAACTGCAAGAGGCCTATTCGCAACTCTCGCGGCACCACGGCATCCACCTTCCCGTCTTGGAAGAAACGCTCCGAGACGGCTTTCGCGGCATTCTCTTGCGGCGTCGCATGGCGGCCTTGGCTCGGAAGGCCGTTCATCTCCAAGAAGCCGCCCGGCGCGACGAAGTGCTCAACGAGCTGTGGCAGGCCGTCGAGGAATACGGCGTCCGTCATGTCGTGATGGGAGCATCGGCGCCGTCGTGGCTGTTGGAGCTTGAGGAACACCTGAATCGCGCATCCCATTTCGGCGACGAGATCGAAGGCGGGTGGCTGCAATTACTGGAAGAAAACGGCGCCGGCGCACGTCACGTCCTCTCCGCCGAGGAGATTCTGGCAGGACTGGACGCCTGGGAGATCGGCAAGCGCCGTCCGAATCGCCGGTGAAAGGTGTTTGCGGATTCCTTCCAAGTCCGGGCCTCGATTGGGAGACTGATTGCGTGGCAGCGCACGATCGGATCACGAGTCTTCGCAATCCGACGATCAAGGCCGCGCGAGCATTGCGCGACGGAAGAAAGCGGATAAAATCCGGCCGGATGATCGTCCACGGTCTGCGGGAGATCTCCCGCGCGGTCGCCGCCGGCATCCCATTCGAGCACGTATTCTTTTGCCCGCCGCTGCTGAGCGACGTGGGCCGACACCTGCTTGAAGAATTGGAGGCCAGGGGTGACCCGCTGATCGAAGTGTCGCAACCGGTCATCGAAGGCTTGGCGTTCGGGGATCGGATGGAGGCCGTCGTGGCGGTGGCCGAAACGCCGCGTCGTGAACTAAAAGATTTCCGACTCGCCCGCCCGGACGAACCTCCGCTGATCGCCGTCGTCGAAGGCACCGAAAAGCCGGGCAACCTGGGAGCGGTCATCCGTTCCGCGGACGGGGCAGGGGTGGGAGGGGTGATCGTCGCCGACCTACGGACCGATCTTTTCAACCCCAACGTCATTCGAGCCAGCCTCGGAACCGTCTTCGCAATGCCGACCGCCGTGGCTTCTTCCGAGGAGGTTCTCCAGTGGCTCGGCGATCGCGGCATCGTCGCCTACGCCGCACGGGTGGATGCCGAAAAAGAGTACTGGCAGGCCGACTTCACGGTACCCTGCGCCATCGTCTTGGGCAACGAAGCGCACGGTTTGACGCGTCGTTGGTCCGGAGCGGGGGTTCAATCCGTGCGGCTACCCATGCTGGGCTTGGCCGACAGTCTGAACGTCTCCGCCACCGCCGCCATCTTGCTCTACGAGGCCCGCCGCCAAAGGAGTCGGGCCTAGGTCAATCCGCCGCCTCGCTCGCGGAAATTCCCCGGAAGCGGATCAGCCGCGATCCGTACAAAAGAGGGCGGCCAAAGTCAGAGCGAATCCCATCAAAACCGGTGCGTTTACGTTTTCCTGGAATAGGATCCAACCCGCCAGCGCCGCCAATGCCACTTGGGAGGCCGTCAGAATGTTGGCTCTCGCCACCGGCGTCGATTGCAGCCCTTTGGTCAGCGCCAAAAACCCCAGCAAATTCAGGAATCCGGAAACCCCCATCCAAAAGAGATGTTCACCGGGAGTGGCGGCCAACCGCGCGATGCCGAACCGTGCCCAGCTCAAAATACCGAGCAAAACCATGCCGCACCCCGTCACGACCAGCACCACGACCCACACCGAGGTGTCGCGTCTTGCGACGTGTCGGATGGCGATGGTCAGCAGACCGTAGGTGACTCCCGCCAAGCATGCCACCAGGATGGCAACGATTACCATCCCGGCGGGAGTGTGGATTCCCTCCAGACCGCCTCCGGCGCCGGCTCGCAAACACACGATCCCGGCGATCAGCAATCCGATGCCCAACATGACCCGCCAAGTAAGCGATTCCTTGAGAAAGAACGTTCCCAGCAGCGCCGCGCTGATCAAGCTGACCGCCAAGGCGACCGGCAACGCAATGGCCAGCCCCACGATTCCCATCGCCCAAAGCAGGCCGATATTACCGATCAATTGGGCCGCGGCTCCCGCCGCTACCAAGATCCAGACACTTCGGCGTGAAGGGAGACTCGCCCGACCCCGCAGATACTGGAAAAGCAGCAACGGCCCCACGACCAGAACGGTCACCGTCTCCTTGACGCAGATCGTCCACATCGGATCGGTCGCGCGACTCGGATCCGCAAGCATCCGCAGGGCAACGTTCGCCCCCGCGTAAAAAAACGCCGCGGAAAGGCAGAGCACCGTGCCGAAGATTGCGGCGGACGGCACATCGTCCGCCGAAGTTTCCCGCCGGTTGAGCCGTTCCGGCGAATGACCCGGCTCCGTCACCGGCTCCGTCAACAGGGGCGTCTCAGAGAAAGGTTCCATACCGGCGTCGGATAGTCGGCAAGCGGACCGCGAGAATCGTGCGGAGCAAAACAGGGTTGCGACGCGCGCCCCGCACGTCGGTTCCGATTCACGATACCCGATGCGTCGCGGCTTGGGTAGGATGGGTCGCGACGCCGACTCCGCGCACAACTTCCTTTAGCGAAACGGCCGCCGGCGATCGCCTACGGCTCACTCGGTCGCTCATCCGCCGCGCCGGTGAATTCCGCTATCGACAGATCGGTAATGCGAACCTCCCGCAGCGCCTCATGTCCCAGAAGGCGGTTCACCCGCGTAGCGACCTTCTTTCCGAGGTAGTCCACATTCCGTCGTTCCGCGGCCGCGCTCGCTCGCACCGTCACCAAGAGCTCATCCTGAATAGTGTGCCCGAATCGGCTCATAAAGGAGTCGAACTGCTGTTTGTCCGGAAAGACGGTAACCGCCTCCATCTTGAATTGAACCGCCGTGCTGACCCGAGTCACCGGATCGTAATCCATCAGCTTGATGGTGCCGAAATCGGCGATCCCGTTTCCCTTCCAAGCCGCCGGTGAGCCTGTCCCGGAGGATCTTCCTATGGAAATCCTCCCATTCAGCCGCTCCAACCAGCGATTCCAGTGCCGTTCTCCGCTGAAAGAGGCCAGCGCACCGATCAAGAAGCACGGCAAAAGCGCGACTACAACCAACAGCCCCTGGAACAGGTTCGCTGCGACTCCGCTATTTTGCACCCCACGTCGCCGGGAGCGATCCGAGCGATCCGCGTTGTGCGAAGTCCGGTCATTGGAAACTGGAAAAAGCTTCGGCATCGAGCGAACGAAATGCTGTGAGGATAAGTCTGCAAAAGGATCGGTGCACTCCGCATCCCTAAAGCAAGTCTACTACACATCTCGCCCGCTGAGACCGAATTTCCGCTCTCAGCACTCGTAGCCCGCAGGACGCTGGTACAGCTTTTTCCGTGTACTCCAGAGCCCGGCCGACGGCGTGGGAATGAAGTAAACCTCCTCACCACTAGGAGTCGTGTTCCACCCCTCTTTCATACGATCGGGAGGATATCTACGGAGGGTTTCCGCTAGGTCGGCATAGCCGAAGTTGACGCCCTCGATTTCTTCCCGGGTGAGGTGCCCGGGGGCATACGTAATCCGGAAACGTCCTTCCGACGACCCGTGAATCAGATGGGCGGCGGCGTGCGCCAGGTCCTGCAAGTCGGAGTTCTTGCGGTAAAGTTCCATCACGCGAGCGGTGCCGACGTAGCCATACTTGCGGATCAGGCGATCGACCTCTTCCTGCTCGCCGAATCGCTTCAGACCGGGCGCGATGATCACCAATTCGCCCCCGTCCGCCATGACCATCCTGGTACGATAGACGGCCTTGTTCGCCACCCAGGTGCTGACAAACTCGTCCTCCTGCATCACGCACACCACCTTGGGAATCGGTTCCTCGAAAACCTTGATGTTCTGCTCGCGGGACTGCCGCGCCGCCAACGTGTACGTCTCTAAGTCGTCGCCGACGTAAATCCCCGTATGAACCAGCCGGTCTTCGGCGTTCCGAGCCATGACGATTTGGATGTAGAAATCGGGCAGGCAGCCCAAGTAATCTTGTTCCGCCTTGTTATAACAAGCACGAATCGGCGTCGTGAGCGTGCCCAAGTTGTTCTCGATGCCGCAGCAAGCCGCCGCGATGTGCGACGCGCAGATCGTCGATTTGCCTGCCAAGCCGATGAAATAGTTCTTGTTATGGTTGGCAAAACCCAGCACCTCGTGCGGTACCACGTGCCCCACGTTGATAATCAGATCCCACGGCTCCTGCATGAGCATCGTGTTCAATTCGATGGGTATGGCCCAATCCGCCGCACCGTGGGTGGCCTCCCGTACAAAATCGGCCGGAATCTCCCCCACCCGGACCACGGTATCGATCCAATGATGGGCGTGGATCCGCTCGTTCGGAATGGAACCGAACATGAGACGATTCTGCTCGGGCGTGTGCGGTTCGTGCTGGCCGAGCGTGGGGATCACGTGAACATCGCAATCCTTGTGCAGAATCTCGTAAAGAATCTCCGTCATTCGGCCGGCACCGGAGTGCATCCGCGTGATGTCCGGCGGCAACAACAACACCCTTTTGGGATGGGGACAGATTCGCGATTTAGCCTCGCTGACCGCCTGTTCCATCAACTCGCGAATTCGATTCGGCGCGATCTCTTCACTGCGTTCAAAAAACCACGGCATGTTTTCGGCCTTCTCGTCTCGTCATCCACGGCTCACCGGCGCGCATCCCAAACCGCCGCCGCTCCCTGCTTCTTACCGCCGGGAATTTCGGCGGTTTTTTTATCATTTCATTATTGCCGCGCTTCGTCGGTACGGGGAGACGCCGCCTCCCGGAAAAAAGACGCAGGCTTGCGAAAAAGAGCCGGCCGAATCCTCCCCGTCGCAGCGAACACGATCAACAGCCCTGCGGCGGTGATGCAACCGTAAATCCAGTTCCCGGCGTAGCCCACGACCACTTCGCGTGTTCCGGGAGCAACCCGCACCACCAATCGCCCATATTCATCGGCGGAAGGCTGAGCCGGGCGTCCGTCGATCCATACCCTGGAGCGCGGCCGACGCAAATAATTGACGGTCACCTCACCGCCCTGAGTTAAGGCTGCGGTATCAACCACGACCCTGGTCTCCTCGACCCGCACGGGAAGAGCGACGGCCTTCCCCGTCCGACCTCCCGGCAAACGTACCTCAATACCGCCGCCCGATTGCGACGCGGCCCCTTCGGCAGTCCCAAAAGCGCGCGGCGCGGCATCCGCAAGCGGGAAGACCGCGACGGAATCATCATGAAAAATCGGCGCGATGCTGCGACACAAATCTTGAATGCGATCATCGCGATACAGGGTTTCGCTCTCCGCCTGTCCGGCGTCACGCGCGCCGCTAAGACAAGGCTCTACCGCACAGCGATGAAGGACGAGATGGGTCACGCCGTACGCACGCAAGGCTGCCCGTGGGTCGCGACGGACTTCCGCTTCCACTGCTCGATTCTCCGGGGTTTGGCGCACGAACTCGCCGTAGCCGTCGATCGATTCCAGGCGATAGACGAGCGGGAAGTTCAGCCCCAGCCCCCACACGAAACGAGGAGCCGGCGAACGGAAAGGGGTGACGGGCATAATCCGGGCGGGCACCTCGACCGGCCGCAGAATCTCCGCCATCGAAGGCGGTAGATCAACATAGGTTGTATCCCCGAATGCGTAGAACGTGCTGTCCGCTTGGATGATATGCCAAGTTATCAACAATGTGGATGCTGCAAAAAGCCCGATGGCGCAGTGATTCGTAGCCGAAGGGTAGGAAAGGGTCCCCGACGTCTGCAGATCATGTGTCTGCCGCTCGGCGCCGTCGTTACCGCGGGCGAACGAAACCGCTCCGAGCCCATGCCAATAAGGTCCGGCCGCCTGCCGGAAGAATAGGTGGTGCAAGACCCGTGCCCCGACGAATATCGTCGCCAAATGGACAAAAGGCAAATACTTGAAGGGGTGATACACTGCACCGAGGACCGGCATGCGAGACTGAAGCCACCAGAGTCCGCCTTCGTTCCCCATGGCCAACCACAGGGCAATCAGCGTCACCGGAGTCCACGGGTCTGCGAACCATCTTCGACGGACTCTTGGCAAGCCCATCGCCGCCGCGCTCAACAACAGCCAAGCGACGGCGAACAGTGTGCCTGCATAGTAGAAATGCCCGGCATGTCTGTTAGCCGGATCGGCCCAGTCGCTCGGACTTCGGCACGCGGCTAGAGGGTAGGGGAGGAAGATCGCACCCACTGCGTCCTGAATGCCGTGATCAGGTCCGGACGGTCGCTGAATCGAGCGGACGGCGAAGAATTGGGGAATCAAAAGAGGAGCGGCAATCGCCAGCCCCAAAACGGCACCCCGAACCAGTCGGAAAACCGCAGCGCCGCCTAATCGGCGACGATAACCGGCCCAAAGTACCCACAAAGCGAATAATTGGGCCGCATACAGCCACATCTGGGCGTTTCCGGCGTGAAAGAAAAGCCCCCAAACGACGCCCCATCGCCAAATCCATGTCCGGTCGACCGACTTTGTCCGCCGGAAATCTTGCCCCGCCTCGACCAGCGTATGCAACATCCCGGCAATCATCGGGAGATAGGCGAAGACGGGCGTCATGTAGTACCACGAGCGACCGGCAATCAAAGCGAAGCCGCAAAGCGCCCACGACATCCCCGCCGCGGCAGCCACGGAAGGATGAAGCCCGTTTCGCCTCAAGACACGGAAGCACGCCCCGTAGCCGCACACCAGATGTCCCCAGCAAAACACATCGACGGTCCATGAGGGATCACCGATGAAGAGATCGGCAAGGGCGTAGGAAATCCAGGTCGGTGGATAAGTCGCCGCAAACACGCCCAGTTCGGCAACGGGCATACCGAGGAAGACGCGCGGCGTCCACTCGGGGAATCGGCCTGCCGCCAAGGCCCGCCCGACCGAGTCGATGGCGGGGAAGAATATGGAAAAATTGTCGTCGCGCAAGAAATACCGCGGTTCCCGCCACTCAAGGTAGATTGCCGCCGCCGCCATCAGGCCCAACCCCGCCGAGAAAAAGATTCGGCCGGGACTTTTCGCACAATCGATCCGCGTTCCAGGACCAAGGCTCGGGCGAAAGCTCTCGCCGAGACCGATCAGGAGCCGTCGTCCACAGTGAGTGTTTCGGCGGTGCAACCAGGCGAAAAAAGCGGCCGCTCCGAACCAAATCGCGGTGACCCAAGTAAATGGATGGGTGAGCCATTCTTGCAGCCACCAACCCAGAAACTGCAAGTCGCCGGGGTAATTCAGCAGACCGTCGAACCACGGCAACACCGAACGGGGCAGCTCAAAAAGCGTGCCCACTCGAACGATTTCGGCAGCAGGGAGGGACGACGAGCGGGCTTGGTCTTCCCCCGGCCCGGACAATTCCCGCTGTTTTCCAATCGGAATGGGACGCGTCGTACCTCCGATTCGTACCCACCCCTCCTGGAAAAAGGGGAGCGACGCCTCCGTGATCTCGATCCGGAAATCCCGCGCCCAACGCTCAGATATGCTCCACCGAAACTCGCGCCGCACAGGCGGGGATTTCCACCACGCCGCCTCGGCCTCGCTGCGGCTTCCGGTCCGTGTCTCTCGTTCGGCCAGTATCTCCGCGGAAAACCCGCTGCGGTACACTTGAATCAAGCGGACCGTCGGGAGGGGTACCTCGCGGTCGAAAGCCAATGCGATTTCGACGGCTTGCGCGGCACCACCCTTCGCCCCTTGGAAGGCCGTGACACCGCCGATCCAAAGGAACAAGACGATCGCAACACCCAGCGCAGGCACCGGCAAGAGCGGTCGCAGACTTGACGTGGCCGTATCTCGTTGGCGAGTCATACTGACCCCATTCACACACGGAGTACCCGGTTTTCTCCACGAATCTATTCGCCTAGACGTGCTGGGGTACGGCCTTCCGACGAGATCGACCAGCCTCTCACGCTAACTTCCACAATCCTCGGGGAACCGCCGGATGCCGAGAGATATGGGCCTGTGGAGATACACCTGCCGTCCCGATTGATTTACAATAGCGAATGTGGAGCATCGATCCAACAATTAGCCAACCGGCTGCCCAACCCTACGGGGCCGGTAACTCCAAGAGATCTATCATGGGACTTTGGTCCCACGCGAGGCCGACCATGGAAAGCATCATTCTCGCTGACGTGGCGTCTCTCCTGATTTATGCCCAGGAGTCGGCGGGCAGTTCCGGTTCCGCTTGGGCGCCCGGGTACCTGGTGGCGATCCTGACGGTGCTCCTGGCTCTTATGGTGGCCCTGGCCCCCAGCCGGCGCCGTAGTGCCCCGCGGAATCTGGAGTTCGAAGGCACGACCTGGGGGAAGGTCCTCGCCGAAGAAGGACAGAAGAAGGAAACGGCGCACACCCCACCCGGCGTCTTCAACCCCGCTCAGGCGGCCAAACAGGCACGCAAGTAAGGCACATTCATCCCTGCGATGAGCGTGCGAATCCCCTTTCGCTGGGGCATCGAACGTCCGGCTGGATGGAAGACGCGCTCAGTCCGGCAATGGAGCCGAGACGCGATTGGCCGACCGGCTCAAGAAGACAGGCGCCGCAACTGGATTCCGCGATGGGGCCGAGTGGTAGAATTCCGCGATCCTCGCCACGACCACATATTGCTCATCCACCGTCAATCCCGGGAACAGCGGCAAGGCAAGCACTTCCCTGGCCGCGGCGAACGTCTCGGGGAGATCGGTAGGCGCATATCCCAGGTGGCGGAAGCACTCCTGCTCGTGAAGGCCGAGCGGATAATAGATTTCGGAGCCGATTTTCCGCTCCGATAGGTGCCGACGTAAGGCGTCGCGGCGGCCGTCGCGAACCCGAATGACGAATTGATTCCAGACGTGCCTTCCCTGCGGCGAGGCGACCGGCAACCCGATCACGCCATCCAGCCCGAGCTCCCGAAAGAGCCCGTGGTAGATATCTGCCTGCCGGGATCGCTCGGCCGTCCAACTCTCCAGCAGCTCAAACTTGATGTTCAGTACCGCTGCCTGAAAGGCATCCATACGGCCGTTGATGCCGATATGGGAATGATAATATCGCGGGTGCATGCCATGAACACGCAGGAGCCGCAGCCTCTCCGCGGTCTCCGTCGCAGAGGCGGTGAGCATACCCGCGTCTCCCATGGCGCCGAGGTTCTTCGTGGGATAGAAGCTGAAACAGCCGATACAACCCATGCTGCCCACGCGGCGACCTTGATACTCCGCGCCGATCGCTTGAGCGGCGTCCTCCACCACGGCGATTTTGAAACGTTCCGCCAACGCCAGGATCGGCCCCATGTCCGCCGCTTGTCCGAAGAGGTGCACCGGCAGGACGACCTTGGTGGTTCGATGGATCAACCTCGCGACATCCAGCGGAGCAATATTGTACGTCTTGGGGTCGATATCCGCGAAGACCGGCGTCGCACCCAGTCGTGTGACGGCGCTGGCAGTGGCGAAAAAGGTGAAACTGGGAACGATTACCTCATCCCCGGGACCAACTCCCAAGGCCATCAACGCCAGCAGCAGGGCCTCGCTTCCGGAAGAGCATGCGATGGCGTGCGGAACTTGGCAATACTCGGCCAGCGTCTTTTCCAGTCGCTCGACTTCCGGTCCCAAGACGAATGCCCCGGAATCACAGACATCCGCCAATGCGGCCACGATGCGATCTCGCATCGGCGTATGACTGCGCTTGAGATCGAGGAAAGGCACCGGACGCTCGAGATTCACGGAGCCGGTTCGAGGAAGGGAAGAATGCTGCGGGCAAGATGAGTGATTCATAGCGGAAGCGTCCATGCTGAAATCGCCGAGGGCCGTCCAAAACCGTGCATCCCATCGCGGCGGACCGGATCACCGGCACCACGAGGAAACGCTTGAAAACTAAGGTCCGGCGAGAAAACCGTCAAGACCAACTCACGTCCCGCTGACGGCTAAGGCAAACGGAAGGGCAGGAGCAGAACGGCGACCGCCGAAAAAAAAGGGGGTTCCGACGAGCCACCTCCGCAGTGGCTTGGTCACGTGGCAAGGGCAAGGAAACCACGCGCCCAACGCTCCGCCGGAAACCCCACGGGCCAGCCTTCCTCAGACTGAGAGGTGTAACAGCAAATGCTGTTCCGCAGAGAATTCTCCCTCGATCCGAAACCGCAAAATATTATCGGAATGAATGTTATGGCATTCTTTCTGAATCATGCCAAGTCCGGCAGCCGCCGGAACGGAAAAATCGCTGTATCAAGCCGAGCCAAGATGAGCAAATCGGCTGCAACGGGATCAGCCTAGGGACACGTTCGAACCGGCCGAAGTGTATTACCATGCTACACCCTTGAGGGTTGTAGCCAAATGCACCAGAGGGTGCAAAGAGGCCGAATCTAATTCCCGTTGAGAAGCGAGACCACCTCAGCCGCCGCCCGTTGGCGCTCTCGATCCAGATAATCGCGCCCTTGGCGGATCCCGATATGTTCCCACGGTAAGGATGAGGTTGCATCTCTCTCCTGATGCAAAATCCCCTCGATATCCATTGCCGTTTCCTGAAGGACTCGCCACCACGTTTCGGAATCGAGTTGATCACTCCAGCCGTCGAAGCGACATCCCTGCCGCCAGGCCTGCTCCAAGGCATCGGCCAGGCGATGATCCCCGCGAGCCATGACGCCCTCCAGCAAGCTGGACTCCACGGGGTGGCACTTCACCTGAACGCTTCGCATGCGCCTTCGCGTCTTCAAGAAGCGATGCGCGGCCTGGAAGTACTCCCGGGTCTGCATGGCGTGCCATTGATAGGGTGTGTGCGGCTTGGGTACGAAGTTCGAAACGGAGGCCGTTACCTCGGCGGGTCTCCCGCGGACCTCCCGACCGATACG
>Ga0067045_1031396_pt1 | contig 12395 bp, 9 predicted proteins | sample TerdegcTABiofilm_FD_59184 | JGI IMG/M metagenome (GOLD analysis project Ga0067045, IMG submission 59184) | Combined Assembly of (Gp0054472, Gp0054536) Wastewater bioreactor microbial communities from Singapore -Terephthalate degrading...
CCTGTGGAGCCAACGAATAATATCGATGTTCGGCAAACGATTCGGACATGACAAAAAGACCGACGTCCTTCTGGAAGCCCTCTCAAGGGCCGCATGATGCCTCAAGAAAAGTGCGAAAGTTCACTATTTTCACACTACTCGCTTTTTTACGTTTTCATCGAATCGATTTCAATGATAGCGATGGGCAGGAAGATGAAGATGGGCAGCCAAGCCCAGAGTTCCGGCATGACGCGGGTGCCGAAAACGACCTCGGTGGCGAGCATCTTGCAGACGAAGGTCGTCACGAAACAACCGGCGGTCAGGATGAAGCTGACCAGAATCGCGGACTTCATCATCTGCGGGTCGCGGCAGATCAGCACCGGCAGGCTCACCATAAGCATCGTCAGGTTGATCAAGGGGTCCGTAATGCGGAAGTGCCTCTGACTCACGAGCTGGGCGATGTCCTTGACCTTGGTCTTCTGGGCGGCCAGGGCCGCCAGTTGGCGGGAGCTCAGGAGCGAATCGTAACCGGCGTTGCGCCGTAGAACGATGTCCTTGGGGAGCAGAGCTTCGGCCTGATAGAAGGACCACGACTGGGGGGCCTGGTTGGGATCCGTGCTGATGTACAGACCGTTGATCAGATCCCAGCGGTTGGCGGCGGGATTGAAAACCGCCGAGTCGGCTGAGAGCCGTCCGGTCACTTCCCAGACCCCAGGTTGGGACGGCAGGGCGCGACGGGTCAGGATCGTGGGCCGATCCAGAGTCGCGGTTGTGGCGTCGTACTTCGGAGAGCACAGCAGCGAACCGTTTCCGTCGGCAAAGAACCACACCGCATAGGCTTGCTTGCCCTCCACGTCGTCCTCGTCCTGGACGAGTTTGTCGCTGATCGCCGGGATGAGTAGCTCCTGGTCGGCCACCGCCAGGGCAGTGAAGAAGATCACCAACGCCAGGATCGGCCCGACGATCCGCTTGGCGCTGACGCCCGAGGCGATCATCGCGACCAGTTCGTTGTTCCGCACCATCCGGCCCAGTGAAAACGCGGCGGCCACCACGGTGATGACGCCCGCGCTGTCGCGAAAATACAGCGTGGTACGGAAGGCATAAAACAACGCAATGTGCTTTATCAGTTCCACGGCCCCGAGCTTGTCCGCGTTCTCCGCAAACTCGTCGAGATTGACGAATAGCTCGATGATCACCCGCAATCCGATCAATACGCAAAACGCGATGACGTAGCCGACCAGAAAGTTCTTCGCGATGTATCGATCGAGGATCTTCATAGACCTCAACCCCGCTGTAGCTTTCGGTAGATACCGGCCGCCAAGAGGGCCAAGAACACCAGCCCGCCCCACATGATCCCTATGCCGGTCAAGCTGCCCACCGCACCGTTCTGCGTGAGGTGCTTGCCGCTGACGATGGAGATAATCAACACGGCGGCCGGAACGCAACTGGCGCCGAAAGCGCTGAGGAGGTGCCCCCCTTTCTGGAGAATGCCCAAGCCGATGCCGATCAGAATCATGGGAACACAGCCGACCCCGAACACCAGACGCGAGTTCAACTCGGCCTGGATATCCTTCTTCGTACGGTAGATCTTCTTGAGCAGATCCGCCTGGCCACGGGCCAGGATCGCGCTGGGCGGCCTCTTCAACCCCGACGCCAGGTCCCCGGTCACCAAGTCCAGCACAGGCATCGGGTCCACCCGCCGCACAACCGCCTCGGGCAACCTCAGATCACCGACCCCGTAAGGAACCAGCGATTGTCCCGTCTCCTGAACGCTCGGATTGTGCAAGTACAAAGTCACCTTCGGGTCGAATGTTCCGGATTGCACCTGAATTTCAGCCTTCGTACATACAAGCCGACGACGACGCCCGCTACCGTCCCACTCCTCGACCACCACCGGCGGCATCAACCCAATCGCCGCAGGGTCCCGCAACTCGCAGCGTCGGGCCGAGAACCGGATGGAATGCGCAGTCCCTTTGAATTCGTACGATCCGCCTGAGGCGATCGCCTCGTTGACGTCCTGCGCCAGAAGTTCCGTCACATACTGCGTATACACCTCCCGGACCAGCCGGGCCACAGGGTCAAACAGCATCAAGTTGGCTTGAATCCGCTTCATCTGGTCGAGTCTCTTGAACTTGATGTCGTCCGGCATGAGCGACTCAAACTCCATCGTCACCGGAAGCAAACCCACGGTTCCCTCCCACGGTTCATTGCCCGACCCCATCTGGCGGCAGTTCCGCACGGTCAGTCGAACCTCGTTGAAACGCTTTTGAGAATCGAATTTCACCCGAGCCTCGTCCGCCGTGGTCGTCTTGCGAACGTCCTGTGTCTTGGACGTCTGCACGATGACGATCCCGTACAGCGTGTCCTGTTCGAGATCCGCATGATCGGCATAGATCAGAAAGGAACCGGACCCGCTGCGAATCGAGTAATAGCCTCTTCGCTGGAGATTGCGAAACAGGATCTGCTTGGCGTCGGATTTCAGCGACGCCTCCGCCATGCGTACGAAGTACGGCATGACGTGGAAACTCAGTACCAGATTGGCGATGGCCACGAGAACCGCCAGCACCAGGCCGGGATAGATCAGCGTCATCGCGCCGATCCCGCTGGCCCGACAGGCGTCGATCTCATTGTCGCCGGCGAACCGCCCGTACGCCAAGGCGGAGGCGAACAGCGCCGCCATGGGCAATACGAACGTCAGCGTCACCGGCATGAAAATGAACAGGATGGTGACCGCTTGCCGCGGACCGACTCCGAATTTCTGTACCGGCTGCAAGATCATGCCCAAGCTCAGGATCAGCGTCAACGCGACCGTCGCCAAGACGAAGATCCGCAGGATCTCGCGGAACATATACCGGTGCAGGGTGAAGACCATCGGTCACCGATCCTGCTGATTCAGTAAGATCTCCACGGGATCCAGATCCCGGATCCGGTCGAAGAAAATCTCGTGCGGATACTTTTCGAGCAGTCTTTTTTCCCTCTCGCTCAACGCCTGTCGCCGTTGCTGGCCGAAAAGCATCCATTTGGCGGAACCTGCGAGTTCCTCCGAATAGTCCTGCGTCCGGGCAGGCGTGAATTCGAGAACCTTGACCAACCGCCACTTGGCGCCGGCCTCGTAAAACCCGGGAATCGGACCGATCAGCTGGTTGGGCTCCGCCTTGGCGAAATGGGCCCAGAACACCCCTTCGCTTCCCGGCGAAAGATGGTAAGGACTCACATCCTTCTGCAGAGAATACTCTTGTCGAAGGGTCTGAAAGTCGGTGCCCTGATCAAGCAAGGTCCTGATCTTCTGCGCGGTTTCCTTGTCCGGACACCAGATCTGGTCGGCCTTCAACGACGGATTCGTCGCGAACTGCCAGGGATTTTCATCGAAACGCGCCTTGACCTGCTCAGGCGTGGGCTCGGGGATATGCTGGATCCATTCCTCCTGCGTTCGATACAGAAGCCGGTCGTCCTCGAGTCTGCGCAGCTCACTTTTCAGCGCAGGGTCCTGGTCGTATCCGCGAGATCTGGCCTCGGCGGCCAGCACCGGGCCGCGGAGCCCCATGTCCAGAAGTCGCTCAACGCCCTCGGGTTTGCCCAGATCCTGGGGCCTCCGCGGAGGCGGAAAATCGCAGAGCAATTGGAACCAGTCCTTCAAGGTGAACTGTCCCCCGTCGAAGGTAGCCAGAACCAGGTTGCGCTCTTCGTCGGACAAATCCGTGTTGAGCTGGCTGTTCAGAATCCAGTACTGGGTCGGCCCCCGCGGCTGACGCGGCTGGGTCAAAAGCCGTTGATGGATCTGGGCGGTCTTGGCCACGTTCTCGGACACCTTGGTGATCTTGCGTTTCGCGGCCACCTGCGCGTAGTACTGATCCCGAAGCTGGTTGGCCTGCGCCTGCATCGCCATCATCCTCGCCTGGTCGCGGGTCAAATTGGGACGGCTCTTCATGGCGCGGTCCACGTCCGCCTCCTCGACCTTGAGCTTCGGAGCCAACTCGGTCTCCAGCAGCCTCCCGACGAGCCTTGCCTGCTCGAGCTGCGAAACGGCCCGACGGATGTGCTCATCTTGATCCAGGCCGAGCTTGCGTCCTTCCAGACTCGTGGCCTTCTCGGCCAACATCTTGCGAAGCACGGACTCCACGGACGGCGACGGAGGTTCCTGATAGAACGGCTCCTCGTGCGAACGCAATTCCTGCAGGAGACGCTGGGCCAACTCATCCCGGGAAATCGAAACGTCGCCGATAACCGCGACAACCATGCGGTCCGGGGCCTTCTCCTCCGCCAGAAGCAGACCCGCCAAACACGGAATACAGATTCCCAGGACCCCATACAATCGGAACATACCGAAGCAAACGCTGCCCATCAGTGAATCACCTTGTTCAACGGATACGTAATGATGCCCGAGGCCCCGGCGCGCTTGAGCGCAGGCACCAGAGACCTCTCCACGGAATCGTCAATGATCACTTCGATCGCGACGTACTCGGAATCGGCCAGACTGGACACCGTCGGACTTTTCTCGGCCGGCAGGACCCGCAACACCGAGTCCAGGTCCGAACGGTGGACGTTCATCTTGAGGCCCACCTTGCCGCGGGCCGCGATCGCCGCCTGAAGCAAAATAGAGATATTCTCTATCTTCTCTCGCTTGAACCCATCCTGCCAGGCGATCTTGTTGGCGATCAGCCGGGTCGTCGACAGGATCACGGTGTCCACGATCCGCAGGTTGTTGGCCCGGAGGGAAGTCCCGGTCTCGGTCAACTCGACGATCGCGTCGACCAAACGAGCTTTGACTTCCGTCGCGCCCCAGCTAAACTCGACTCGAACCCGGACGCCTTTGTCCTGGAAATACCGCTTCGTGACGCCCAGCAACTCCGTGGCGACGATCCCACCCTCGAGGTCCTCTGGCTTCTGAACCTTCGATTCGTTCGGCACCGCGAGCACCCACCGCGTGGGGTTGCTCGTCGCCTTGCTGTACGGCAGCTCACAGACCTCGACGACGTCGCAACCGTTCTCCTTGATCCAGTCGAAACCGGTGATGCCCGCATCCAGGACGCCGTCGCCGACGTATCGTCCGATCTCCTGGGCCCGCAGGTACACAGGCTGGATCTCTTCGTCGTCGATCGAAGGAAAATAACTCCGTTTCGAATCGGAAATATGCAAACCCGCCTTTTCAAACAAATCCGTGGTCGCCTTTTGCAGGCTGCCGGCGGGAAGGCCGAGTTTCAGAATTCGTTCACCAGCCACAGTCACTCCCTGTTCAGTCGATTGTCATTTCTGCCTGCGACGCCGGCCCCCCCGGCGTCACCTACCGCTCGCCTTGCCGTCTTTCCGGCGGGCGGCCGGCTTCTTCTTCGTCAGTTTCGGCGATTCGCTCTCCTTTCGCAAGAGAGCGTAAAACTCATATGCGTCCTTCGCGGCTATTTGTCGAGTCAAAAAACCCTCAATAGCGTCTTCGTCGGCATCCGGGGCGATCGCCCCGTGACTCCGGAGGCATTCGATCATTCCCTGTGTCAGAGGCACGGCATGTGCCTGCAGCGAGGTGAGCATACAGTAATTGATCGCAAAGCGGCTTACGCCGTCGAGCTTCTCAAGACCTTCCTTGGCGGGTCGTTTGCCCAGCTTTTTGAGAACCGCCAGACTGATCTTGTGATGCTCGTTGAAAATCCCCCGCAGGGCGGCCGTCAGGGATGAGGCCGCGGCCCGACAGGACGCGGGATTTCCGCCCATCACCTCGGCAATTTCCTCGATCCGCGAGACCCGCAGATCGTTCCAGTCCACAAAGGACGAGCGGATCTCCCGCAGGGCCCGGGCCGTGGCGGCCTCGCTCAGTCTTTCACTGATGATGCCGCAGATCAAGGCTTCCGCCGGATCGTCGTAGGTCGTCTTCTCGACTTTCGGATGCACACGCTTCAACTCTCGGTACAATTTCTGAAGCCGCTGAGCATATTCCTTACTGTTCTTCATGGCCCTTCCAGATACCGCAGCAGGTCGGCAGCGTCACCTTTTCCGGATGCGCCGGATCGCAGAACCTCTTTCGCAACAGCCTCGGGCGCGACAGGTCACGGTTCTTCCTCCTGGGGAGGCTCCGGGATCTGCTCGTTCCTGCGACGTTCGCCGGACACTTCGTCGATCAGCCTCATCACATCCAGGGTTTTGCGAAACTGCTCATCCACATGAAAACGCAGCACGGGACAGAATTTGCTCTCCAACGCCTCCGCCAAGAACGATTGAATCCTCGGTCGGGCGTGCGTGATCGCGGCAAAAGTTTTGCCTTTGCCCGCCTCGTTCAAGGCGAAAATGCTCAGATACACATCCGCACTGCGCATATCCATCATGACTTCCACCCGCGTGACGCTTACGAAACCGGTAATGCGAGGATCGTTCAAGTGATTGGCAATCGCGTCACTCACGACCTCTCGAATCACTCGGGCCACCTTTTCCTGCCTTCGGGTCGGCATAGGGTATCTTCCTTCAGGACCGGCGTCCCCCGGGAGTTTCAAGACCCCAGTGTTCTGGCGATCTTGACAATCTCATAGAACTCCAGGACGTCGTCCATCTTGACGTCATCAAATCCGGCCAGTTTCACGCCGCACTCCAACCCGGCTTTGACCTCGCGTGCATCGTCCTTGAAGTGCTTGAGAGACTCAATCGCGATACCGTCTCTCACTACGATGTTGTTGCGGATCAGCCGCACCTTGGCGGCCTTCGTGGCCACACCGTTGGTGACATAGCAACCGGCGACCGTGCCGATTCGCGAGACTTTGAAGGTGGCGCGGACCGTGGCCCGGCCGAGCGTTTTTTCCTGCTCTTCCGGCTCCAGCAGACCGGCCATCGACTTCCTCAGGTCGTCGGTGATGCGGTAAATGATGTTGTACAGTCGAATGTCCACGCCCTCGGTCTCGGCCGTCCTCTGGGCCCGTTCGTCGGCCACGACGTTGAACCCGATGATGATCGCGTTGGACGCCTCGGCCAACAGGACATCGCCTTCGGTGATGCCGCCGGGCATCGCCTGAAGAATGTTCAAACGTACCTCTTCCGTGCTCAGTTCGGACAGGTACTTCTTCAACACATCCACCGACCCCTGAACGTCGGCACGGATGATCAGATTCAACTCCTTGACGTTGCCGGCCTCGATCTGGCTGAACAGATTGTCCATGGTGACCTGAGTCCGTTCGGCCAACGACTTTTCCCGGGCCCGCAGTGTGTTTTCCTCGGCGGCGGCTTTGGCTTTATTGATGTCGTCCAAGACATAGAATCGGTCGCCCGCCAGCGGGACCCCGTTGAGGCCCGCCACCGCCACCGGCATGGAACTGGTGGCGGATTTGACTTTTTTGCCCGCGCTGTCGGTCATCTGTCGGACGCGACCGTAGGTCTTGCCCGCCAGCAGGATATTACCCTTTTCCAGACGGCCTTCCTTGATCAGAACGGTCGCCACGGGACCTTCCTGCGCCGACATCCGTGCCTCGACCACCCAGCCGGTGGCGGGAATCGTGTCGTCGGCCTTGAGCTCCAGCAGTTCAGCCACATAATCCAGGGCCTCCAGCAGGTCATCCACGCCCTGGCCGGTGGTGGCGCTGGTCTTGACCACCTCGGTCTGGCCGCCCCACTCGGTCGGGGTCAACCCGTGCTCGGAAAGCTGCGCGTAGATCCGGTTGATATCGATGCCCGGCAGATCGATCTTGTTCAGCGCCACGACAATCGCGACGCCTGCGGCTTTACTATGGGCGATCGCTTCGATCGTCTGGGGCATCACCCCGTCGTCGGCCGCTACCACCAGGACCACGATGTCGGTCATGTTGGCGCCGCGGGCCCGCATGGCGGTGAACGCCTCGTGGCCGGGGGTATCGAGGAACGTGACGGTCTTGTTGTCCCAATTCACCTGGTAGGCGCCCATGTGCTGGGTGATGCCTCCGGCTTCACCGGCGGCCACATGGGTTTTTCGGATCCGGTCCAAAAGGCTCGTTTTGCCGTGGTCGACGTGTCCCAGCATGGCCGCGACGATCGGGCGTTTCTTGAGGTTGGCGCGCTGCCGCTGCTCGAATTCCTTCTGAATCTCCTCCTCCAGGGTGGCCTTGCGTTCGACGACCAACTCGGTGTCGAACTCCAGAGCGATCAGTTCGGCCACATCACTGCTGACCGACTGGTTGGCGGTGGCCATGATCCCTTGTTTCATCAGCTTGGCGATGATGTCGGCGACTTTGACCGCCAAGGCGGCAGCCAGATCTTTTACCAGAATCGGCTCGCGAAGAACGATGCTCTTGGGACGCGCCGGCGCGATGCCGCTTTCTCCTTTGGTGCCTTTGGCGGCGATTCGGCGGGTCGGACGAAGACGCAGGCCTTCCCCGCCGGCGGCAGTCAGACGCGCCTGTCTTTCTTCAATGTCTCTCTGACGCCAGTTTTTCTGCAGCCTGCTTCGCTTGATTTCCTCCTCCGACTCCTCTTTGCGACGTCCATGGGTGCGATCTTTCGTGGCGCGTGACTTTCCGCCCTTGCGATCCACAACGTCGGAGGTGATCGTCGGTCGCAGCCCTGGGATCCCATCCTTGTTTCTGGCCATCAGAGGCTGGGTCACCGGCGCGTCATGGCGAGACCGAAACCGGGATCGCGGACGATCCAACGGCTCGGGCGCTTCGACACGAATGACCTGCGGACCGCTGAGTTTCGCAGGTTTGGGCTTTTCCAGCATGGGACCGGCGGGCACCACAACGATGGGTTCTCTGGCCTTCACCACGGGCCTGAGCGGTTCCGCCGGTTTCTCCTCCACCGGGACAGGGGTCGGTTCTGGAACCTGTGCCGCGACGGCCGACGTCGGCTCCACCTCCTCAACGGGCACAACCACAGGTTCGGGCGGCGCCTGCACTGTTTCCACCGGTAGGACTTCGACCGCTGGCGTTATGGGGACCTCCGCCGGAGCGGGTACAGCCTCCTCCTCCACCTTCGGCTCGGCCGGAAACTCGTCTCGGTTTGCGGCTTCGCTCTCGAACTCTTCGCCGCCCGATTCGACGAGGCCCTCCTCGGCCCTTGGCTTTCTCCTGACGCGAACCTCGTCCAAGTCCACCTTTTCCGCCGTCTCCACGGTGGTGACGTTCTCTCCCTCGCTGAACCATTCTCGAATCGTGGCTGCCAATCCCGCGGAAATCGTGGCCATGTGGTTGCGGACATCCAGGCCCTCATCCTGGCACTTCTTTACAATTGCGGAACTCTTGACCCCCAGTTCGCGCGCCAGTATGTACACTCTTGTCGTAGCCAAAAAGCCTCCACGTATTACTCTAAGTCCTCGGGCAGCGTCGTTGTCTCCAACGCCCTTGCCTGTTGGGCCATCTGTTTCTGAGAACGCTTCTGATCCGCTTCCGCGGTCAATGCTTTGGCCTCGCGATCCGCCGCTTCCACCAGCTTCACTGCCAGGGATCGGTCAAGCTTCAATTCCGCCACCAGCGGATCCGCTCCGACGTCGTCCAGATCCAACACCGAGATGATGCCCAGCGCGATCAGCTTGTCCACGAGGACGTCGTCGGCCCCTTCGACGCTCTTGACGGTGTTCGCGAGCCGCTCAATCCCCTGGTTGTACTCGTCCGGGGTCAGGATGTCGATGTCCCACCCGGTGAGCCTGGCGGCCAGACGAACGTTCTGACCGTGCTTGCCGATAGCCAGGCTCAATTGATCCTCGTCCACCACCACCGTGGCGCGCCCCAGTTCGAAGCACAGCGCAATCTCACTGACTTTGGCCGGCATCAGGGCATTGGCCACGAGGGTCTGCGAGGATTCGTTCCATCGCACGATGTCGATCTTCTCGCCGCCCAGTTCATCGACGATGTTCTTGATCCGACTGCCCCGCACGCCGACGCAGGCGCCGACCGGGTCCACCTTATCGTCGAACGACGTAACCGCGACTTTGCTGCGATACCCTGCCTCGCGGGCCAAGGCGCGGACTTCGATGATCCCTTCGGCGATCTCGGGTACCTCCGACTCGAACAGCCGTCGGATAAAGTCAGGATGCGTTCGCGAGAGGATGATCTTGACCTGGCTGGCGGTCTCCTTCACATCCAGAATCAGGCAACGAATTCGCTCGCCCGGGCGGTGGGTCTGCCCCATGATCTGCTCGCCCTTGGGCATGAACCCCTCCGTCCAGTGGTCCAGGTTTACGATCAACGTGCCACCTTCGTACCGAACCACCGCCCCACTGACCAGTTGGCCCTTCCTCTGGGCGAATTCACTGAAGATGCTGTCCCGCTCATCGGCCCGAATCTTCTGGATCATGACCTGTTTGGCCGTCTGCGCGGGGATCCGACCGAGCCGTTTGATGTCGATCGGCTGACCGTCCTTGAATGCCGCGACCCGACCGCTGCTGCGGTCGATCTGAACGAGGATCTCGCTCTCCGCGTCGCCGAAGTGTTTGCGAACCGCCGAGACCATGGCCTCTTCCAGATCGGCGAAGATCGACTCCTTGTCGATGTTCTTGTCCCTCGCGATGTTGTCCACGATTCTCAGTAGTTCCTGGTTCATGATCCGATTTCCGTAAGACCCCAAAAAAAAAGTGGCAACTGTGCAGTTCCCACTTCGATTCCTTGCCGACCGAGGTTGTCATCTGCCCTTCGCCTACATCAGGTGCCTCCGAGAGCGGTTTGACCCTGCAACCACCCGAACAAGCCAAACCTCATCTTCAACCTCACTGGCGCCGAGACATCGAAATAGAAACATCAATTCCACAGCCGGCGTTTGTGCAAGAATGCAGCGGATTGCCTGCCTCATATGATCACGCCGCCACCCTGTTCACACATCCGCAGAACACCATTTTTCTTATACCTTTACCTCTGGCACATTGCTGTGGGAACCTAAAGTTCATTTATCGAACGTGTTATGATAATCGCCAAATCCTTTGCTGGCAACAACTTTTTCGCACATTTTGCCCTTTTCGGCACGATCTTCGCCATTAACCGTCCGCCGACAGCACCCAAAGCCCCGACAGGCCGACGGACAAAACCCCACGGAACCGATCAACGACTCGACTCACCCCCTACAAAAAGGCTTCAGTCCGACTGGACACCCAATAGTAGAGCCTCATGACGTAATTATCACTCAGAAGAGCCGATCCTCGCGGCGTACGATTTCCCAGGATCGGCGTTCAAGGCTTGCCAACCGCCACACCAATCGCTATATTCCTCGCGTCAATTGGGCAACGTCCAGATCAAGGAGAAACAGATGGGACCTAGATTGGTCGTGGTGGGAGCAGGTGGGCGGATGGGCCGTCGGATCATTGCGCTGGCCGCAGAGTCGAAGCGTTTTGAGGTCGTCGGCGCAGTGGATAAGGCCGATCACCCCGACTTGGGCAAAGACGCTGGGGTTTTGGCTGGCATCGAGTGTCTGAACGTACCTCTATCCAGCTCTTGGCCTGTTGGGGCACAGGTGGCCATCGATTTTTCCATGCCCGAGGCCGCGGGAGAAACGGTCAAGACCTGCGCCGCCAAAGGAATCTCCTTAGTCATTGGTACAACAGGACTTACAACCAAACAGCAAGAGATGTTGAAATCCGCATCCTGTACGATCCCCATCGTCTACAGTACCAATATGAGCGTAGGCATGAACGTCCTGTTCAATTTGGTGGGAAAGGCTGCCGCAATGCTCGGCGACGAGTTCGACATTGAAATCGTCGAAAAGCACCACCGCTTCAAGAAAGATGCCCCCAGCGGCAGCGCCCTGACCCTCGCCCAGAACATCTGCAAAGCCATCGACCGCCCTTATCCCGATAGCCTTGTACACGGTCGAAACGGGAAGGAAGCCCTCCGAAAAAAGGGCGAAATCGGAATGCACGCCGTTCGTGCCGGCGACATAACCGGCGTCCACGACATCATTTATGGTTCGTTGGGCGAAACGATCACCTTCAACCACACCGCTCACAGTCGCGATACCTTCGTTCGAGGTGCCCTGCGGGCCGCTCAATGGCTCCAGGGCAAGCCCGCCGCCCTCTACTCCATGGCCGATGTGCTAGGGATCCGATAATCACAGACCCTAAGTAACAGAATCCCACTCTGGACTGAATACTTCTTCGATTCATTCTCATAAGAGGGGATTTGACCACAGAGGTCAGGGAGCAGAATGGGGCCCCTCGTACGGGAATTCGGTCAGCCAGAGGCTCAGTTACCGACCACGAACCGAAAACAGACTCATCCGGATTTTGCGTACTTTTGTGGTTTCGGCACGCCCCAAGCGGCGTGCAGAGGAGATTTTCCACTTTGAACCAATAGCATGGAGGGGAGATCCGTGATCCGAGACACCGGCTACGGTTCGCTAGGCAGGCGTGCATAGCACGCCGTCCACGCTGCTGGCGAAAAAACGCAAAATCTCCCAGACCCGCCCGCTTCGGGCGGAATCGAAGTATGCAAAAACCCGATGAGCCACAAATACCCCCACGAATCGACAACCCCGTCGTCACCCCCCCCCCC
>Ga0067045_1031394_pt1 | contig 12392 bp, 19 predicted proteins | sample TerdegcTABiofilm_FD_59184 | JGI IMG/M metagenome (GOLD analysis project Ga0067045, IMG submission 59184) | Combined Assembly of (Gp0054472, Gp0054536) Wastewater bioreactor microbial communities from Singapore -Terephthalate degrading...
AGGTGGGTATGGTATCAGAGGCGCAGGCAAAAAGCCATTGATGCCAGTTAGTGCAGCCTTGAACTCTTAGCGTGCTTTGTTTTCCGTTTTCTGAGGCGACCCCTTCCTTGTCTCCCCCCCTGCCGGTGAGCGTTGGGCCGCTCCTGCCGCGTCAAGGGGCCGTGTCCTCGCCCTTCGGGCTGCGGGCCGCACCAACCCCTTGACCCGTCATCCGCTCAAAAGCCGGGTTCAGGGAGTGGCGTAGTAGGAATAATAGTAGTAATATTACGACTACTACCACTACACCAGAGGGTAACGCGATGGCACTCAGCCCGGACATCAAGGAACGCATCTTCGCTGCCGCCGACCAGCTCCATGCAGCCAACGAAACCGGCGAGTTTCCAAGCGTGGAGGCCGTGCGCCAGCTCAGCCGCGCCGGCATGAACAATGTGGTCGAGGCGATGAAGGAATGGCGGCAGCAGCAGCGCAAGCAGGTGCAGACGGTCAGGGAGCCGATGCCCGCCGCCTTGCAGGCGGTTTTGCAGGACATGGGGCAGAACCTGTGGGCCACGGCGCAGCAGCTCGCCAATGAATCGCTGGAGGCCGCCAAGGCAGCATTTGAGGCCGAGAAAGCCGACCTCATCGAGCTATCCGAACAGCAGTCGGAAGCGTTCGACACCCAAGCGGCCGAGTTGGAGCGGGTGAAGGCGCAGGCGGTCGATGCCGCCCAGGCACATCAGGACGCTACGGAACGGGCCGCCGCTGAACTTGCCACCGTGCGGGCCGAGCTGGCTCAGGCACTAACCCGCGCCGAGCGAGCCGAAGCGAAGGCCGACGAGATCGAGCGCCGGGCGACCGACCTGCGGGCCGAACTCGACCGCGCGCACCAGGACGCCGACCATGCCCGCGCCGGGCTGGCAGAGCAGAAGCAAGCCGCCCAAGATGCCGCCGCCGAGCGCGACAGCATCCGGGCCGAGCTGGTGAAGACTCAGGCCACCATCGAGGCCGAGCGCAAGGCGAACCAGGAGCAGCAACAGAACACGGCCGCCGAACTGGCGGCGATGCGTGCCGAACTGAACCAGGAGCGGAAAGCGACGGCCGAGGCCCGCGAGAAGGCCGCAGGGCTGGCCGGGCAGCTCGAAGCGACCCAAGCCCAGGCAAGCGCCCTACTCGCCCGACTGGATAAGCCCGAGGCGAAACCGGCCACGACCAGGAAGAAGGAGCCGAAAGCCTGATGCCGGTAGCGGCGCACATGCGCCGCCTTTCTCGCCACTGGCCCGCAGGGCTGAGGGGGCGGTGTGCTGCTTTGCCCCTCCCCTGCCGTGGTGACAGATCTACGACCTGGCCAGCTCCCGGGCGTCACCAATTCGACCGATGGTGACAGGCCCGCGCGATCGAGGCAGATCCACCGTCACCAAAAGAAAAGCCCCGCCGAGGCGGGGCCGTGGTGCAGACCGAGAAGGAAAGTTACCGCCGGCGCAGCGCAAGCCGGACATGACGCCAGAAGATGCGCCATTCGCCACGCTGGCCGCCATTGAGCAGCAGCGACCGGAACATGGCGAAGGCTTCGGCCGGGCGCTTGCGGTACGCCTGGGCCATTGCTTCGTCGTGCGGCTTGTCCTTCATCGCTCGAACTCCATCACCGGAAGCGGGTAGGCCCGCGCGATGTTCTCCATGTTGTAGCCGTATTCCAGGCGTCCGAGCGTTGAAGGCTTTGCCCCTGTCCGCTTCGCCGCTTGGGCTACTTCTCGCACGTCTCTGGCGTGATCCGGGGCAAGACCGGGAACCTTAGCTTTGATGTTTCGTGCATCGTCTGCCCGTTCCCACTCTTGCAGCCAGTGGGCAATGCGCCGACTGTCAGGAACAAAACCAGTTGCGTGCGTCATGAGGCGCATTAGAGCTTCGTGTTCTAGCTGGCTGAACATGGTTCATCACCCCTTAGACATGCTGCCGCCTTCTGGTCGCCACGCAGTCCGTAGCCGTTCTGCGACCGCTTCACGGTAAGCCGGATTGCGCGCCCAAAGGCTTCGTCCCATTGCAAGGTGCTCAAGGCGACCGGCAGTGGTCTGGTGCCCGGTACGCGGGTCAAGGCGGGTCGATGTCGGGTTAAGCATCCTTCCCGCTGCGCTCGCCATACGAGCCGGAGCAATAGCGCCTTGTGCCATTCCACGCAGGGTCACGGCTGCACTGCTGATGCCGCCGGCAAGCTGCCCTGCCACGTTGTTGACCTCCTGGACGAGCCAGAACATTACGGACGTGAAGGTCAGCAGCACCAAGGACGTGAACAGCGTGTTTTGATCGCTGTCCAGATCAACGCTATTCACGATGGCATCGAAGCCTTTGAAGATCAGGCCCATGACAGCGGCCACCAGGGCAATGCGCAGGATGTACGTCATCACCTGCCCGAACCAGGAATCGAAGAACTTCGCCGTGACAGGCCAGAGCAACAGCGCAATAAAAAATGGCCCAATGCCGAGCATGAGCGTCAAACCAGCCTTTGCGACAACGATCATGCCGCCGGCCGGGATGGCGAGCAGCCCGGTAGCAACCGCGATGATGATCGCGTTCAAGCCTTCGCCGAGCATCATGCCCATTTCAGTGAAGCCCCGGTTCCCCGCACGTTCCCACAAGTCGCCAGCAATGCCCCACCCTTTGCCAAGAGCAGCATCTATCACCTGATAGACCGATGTCGGGCTGGCCGATGCACCTGTTCCGGCGAAGGCTGACGTGAAGCCTGTTTCCATCGACTGGAGGCTTCCGACGACCCAATCCGAATAGGTGCTTGCATTCAGCGCCAGGGCACCAATGAACAGGTACTTGACGCACGTCTTAATGAACACCGAGAACGGCATTTCGACGTAACCCCACCCGATGGCATAGCCCATCAGCGTAAGGTGGATAGTGGCCCCGCCGATGAAGAACAGGGTGAAAGTCGAGATGACTTCGCCCACAGTGCCGCTGATGAACGGGTTCAGCGCGGCATCGAGGTACTGACCAATGAACTGAAAAATCATCGGGTCCATGTCATTCCTCCTTCTTGCCAGCATCGACCGGCGGCAGCTTCAAGAAGCCACGCCGAGAAAGGTCTTTCTCGTTCTGCGCCTGCTGGGCGTTGATGCAGTTCGGAGAGGCCGCCAGTTCGCCAGGGTTGGCCTTGCACTTGGCGATCATTGCCTTGCGCTCGGTGTCGTGGGCCTTGTACCAATCGACGGTTTGAACTGGCGTGTTCTCGCCGCAGCCAGCCAGGACGGCCGCGACTACCAGGACGATGGAGAGCTTTTTCATTTCCGCACCTCCCGAACTTCCGCGTCGATGACGCGGCCGGAGCCGTGACGGGGGTCATGCTGCTGTGCGGCTTCGAGGGCGTGGGCCAGCTCGGCCGCGCTGATGATCCGCAGAGCGGCAACCGTTCGCAGGGCGCTTTCTCGCGCTCCAGCCCAATGCGGTGCAATCCGCTCCCCGGTCTTGTTCAAGATGAACACGGACAGTGCAAGGCATGCCACCGACACGAACAATGCGGCATAGGGCGACAGCGGGCCTTCTTTGCCCGGTAGCGTCACAGCCGTCCAGTCGGCAAGCGCAACGACGAACGGCAAGAACGCCAGGATGCCGGCAGCAAGATCGGTGTGAGGCATTAACGGTGCTCGCCGGCTGACTTCCCGCGTGAAGCCCATGCGGTGAATGCACACCCAGAAGCGCCAAAGCGGTAGCAGGAGGAAGAACAAGCAGATCACCAGGACAGGCACGTGAAAGAAGGAAATCATGGTCGTGCCTCCCTCAGTTCGTGACTTGGGGCTGAATCCAGCCGCGCCGTGCGTTGGCCTTGGCGTTCAACTCGCGCTGCCGTTGCTGCTGCAAGCGGTCTTCGGCCGCCGCGACCATCTGATACATCTGGAGCTTGGTTTGCTCGTTCTGGATCATGGCTTGCTCGGCAGCGATGCGCCCTTGCAGCTCGGCGATAGCCTTCGGGTCGGGCGTGTCGTTGATCTTCGCCATGAGTTGGTCGATTTGATTCAGCCGCGACTTGGCCTTGTCGTAGGCGTCCAGGGCGAAAGCCTTGTCCTGGGAACCCTTGACGGCTTGGGCTTCGCAGGCCGTGCGCTGTTCTGCGACCTTGTAATGGGCGCAGGCGTCATAGACCTTGTTGCTTTCGTATATCGAGGCCGCCCGGCCGCTCAGGCCGGAATAGCCGCCCGTCTTCACGGAGTCATAGACGCCCTGCCAGTCGCTCGGCAGGTAGTCGCGCAGTGCCGGGTTATTCATGATCTGCCCCAGGCCGCGCGAGCCGGTCAGGGACTGGTACTGCTGCTTCATCTGGTCGATTTGGCTGACCATCTGGTCATACTGCATCTTCCATTTCGCCATCGTCTCGATTTGCTGCTGGATGCTGTTGGCGATGGAAGCGCCATCCGTGACCGGAATCTGCGCGTGCGCGAGGTTGCCCAGCAATGCCGAGCAGGCGACGGCGAGCGCCGTCAGGGACTTGAGAGATTTCATGCTTGCCACTCCTTTCGGTTGAAGGGAGGGCATCGGGCTTGTCAGCCGTTCCGCCTGTGGTGGCGGTCTTGCTCCCCATCCGGGAGCGCACCCTAGCGGGCTATCACAACGCGCCTTTCCGCGTGGTCATGCTGTCCTGTTCCAGCCTGTCATACCGGGCGCAGCGCGGAGCCGGTCAAGTAGATGGGCGACGCCCAAAACTAATGTCTTGATACTACCAAACGAGCCTATTTTGGCACGTTCTCTATGCTTTGAGTATAGCCTATTTATGCGCAAATGAGTAAATGAATTTATCTTCACTTGCTCAAAAGAGCAGAAAAACAGCCAGTCCAGCCACTACACCGGAGGTCACGCCAGAGACAAGCGCAGCCGTCCAGATCGAGCGATTGGTTTCCACCGTCGAGCGGGCCACCTGCCCCATTGCTTCGCCGATTTCCTGCCGTATCGCCTTGCGGGTCGATTCCAATACTTCGGCATGTTCCCGCAGCATGGCCGCTTTCAGCTCGGCCGCCTCGGCATGAAGCTGCCGGGTCTTCGTGTCCCACAGGGTTTGTGCCTGCTTCACCACTTCACCATTGATCGCCTTGCCGGTCCCCTGCCCTCGCCTGCTGACACTGGCGGCACCGACACGGGCGGCGGCGCTGAAGCTGGCACCGAAGGCGGCACCGATGGCGACCCGGCAAAATTTCGTCATGACGAAATTTCGGGCGGCAACCAGGGCGGCACCGACAAGCAAGGCACCGAGCCGAAGACCAAGCCGAAGGCGACCCCCGGCACCGATGGCGACGACACAGGCGCGGGCGGCACCGAACCCGGCGACCTGGGCGAGCTGACCAGTTGGCCGCGTGGCAAGGCCGTATCCGACCCGGACGCCATGAAAAAGCCGCTGTTGCTGGTCGAGTACGAAGGGCGCGCGGCGGCTGTCTTGCTGACCGGGCGAACTTGTTCACCGTTGTAGGCCACGTTTCGATGCCAAGCAAAAGCCGCCTTACGGCGGCTTTTTCGTTCCCATCACGAAATTCTTCCGTGAGTGTCGGGCGCAAGACCGCGTTTCCCGACAAAAGAGGGCCAAAACTTCGTCATGACGAAAAGAGTGTGGGGAGTGTGGGCTAATGCAGGATAGGCTAACGCCGGTATTTTGTGCCACACTACGTGAAGCCGGAATCATGTGTGGCGACGGCTTCTCGCGAAGATTTCGTCATGACGAAAATTTCCGGCTGCATGCCCACACATGGGACTCCCCCCTTTCCCCGGAGAAGGCCATGCCAAGAAAAGCCGAAATCGGGGCAACCCGAGACAGTCACATCTACCGCGTTCGCGTCCCCGTCGAGCTGCAAGAGCAGTGGGAAGCGTGGTGTGCCAGGACGGACAAGAAACCATCCGAGGTGATGCGGGCACTGATGCGCTACATCGTCCAGGACGACATGCCGGCCGAGGTGCGCGACTGGATCGCCGCCCAGGCAGCCGGCCAGCCCGACGACGGGCCGAAGGAGCGAATCGAGGTTCGCTTGACACCGACCGAGTACCAAGGCGTCACGACCAGGGCCGAGGCCGAGGGCTGTTCGCCTACCCGCTGGATCGTCAATTGCGTGCGGGCCAGTCTGACCCATGAGCCGCAATTCACGATGGAGGCGACCAGGGCGCTATGGGAATCGTCCTATCAGCTCCGAAGCATCGGCCGGAACCTGAACCAGATCACCAAGCGACTGAACGAAGGCGGGCGCGTCAGTCTCAAGGCGGAGCAGATCGAGAAGCTGGCGACGTACATCTACAGGCACACGGACAAGGTGGCTGCCGTCCAGGATGCAAGTCTTAGCCGCTGGAAGCTGGACATCGAGCCGGGCGGCAAGGCCGCCTTTCCCCTGCCCGGCGCAGCGTCGGGGGGCAGCGTGTAGGCCGGGGAGGATCGAGCACGGACGCTTTACCGCCCAGGGCAATACGCATATACTCCAATGAGTAAATACGTTTTCACTCAAAGGATGCTATATGCACGTCATCGCCGTTCTGAACCAAAAGGGCGGGTCGGGTAAGACGACCATCGCCACACACCTAGCCCGCGCCTTGCAGTTGGACGGCAAGGATGTCTTGCTTGTCGATTCCGATCCCCAGGGCAGCGCCCGCGATTGGGCCGCCGTGCGCGAGGACAACCCGCTGGCCGTTGTCGGCATCGACCGGCCGACCATTGACCGCGACTTGAAGGCCATCGGCCGGAAAGACTTCGTGGTGATCGACGGAGCGCCCCAGGCGGCCGACTTGGCCGTGTCGGCCATCAAGGCCGCCTCGTTCATCTTGATCCCGGTGCAACCCTCCCCCTACGACATTTGGGCGACGGCCGATCTTGTCGAGCTGGTGAAGCAGCGGATCGAGGTCACGGACGGCAAGCTGCAAGCCGCCTTTGTCGTGTCCAGGGCCATCAAGGGCACCCGCATCGGGGCAGAAGTCACCGACGCATTGAACGGCTACGGCCTGCCCGTCTTGGAGTCACGCATCACGCAGCGGGTGATTTATCCAGGTACGGCCGCCGCCGGAACCACGGTTATGGATGACGAACCCGAGGGCGACGCCGCCCGCGAGGTGCGCGCCCTGATGGCCGAGATTACGCAAAAACTCATTTGAGCTTATGAGGATTTGAAATGATGAGCACAAAAGGCACCCTCAGCGCAGGCCGTCCGAGCGCGAAGACCAACAAGGCGGCAACCCTTGCCAGTCTCGCCGACAAGGCGACCACCAAGCGCGTGAACTTCGACTTGAGCGCCGAGCAGCACACCAAGCTCAAGGTCTATGCCGCCAAGCAGGGGAAGACCGTCAAGGAGCTGCTGACGGATTTCGTTGAACAGCTTCCGAGTGATTGAGTAAATGAGTTTAAGAGCGAATCATCAAAGCGAGGCGGGGGGCAACAATGCTGCAAGTGGTCGATAACGTGCGCAAAGAGGTTTCCCCGCGCATCGCGCAGAAACGTAAGGCCGAGTTCGGCCAGTTCATGACGCCTTCGAGCGTGGCCCGCTTCATGGCGTCCCTGTTCCCGGCCAGCACCCTGCAGACCTGTCGGCTACTGGATGCCGGCGCCGGGGTAGGCGCCTTGTCGTGCGCGTTCTTGGATCGCTGGATGGCCGGCGGCTTCGGCTTCGAGACGGTCGAAGCGACCGCCTACGAGATTGACGACACCTTGCGGGGGCACTTGGCGCAGCACCTGGCCGGCTACAACCAGGTCAAGACGAACATCATCGCGGGCGACTACATCGAGCTGGCGACTGCCGAAGGTCTGCAGGGTCAGGGCTACACCCATACCATCCTCAATCCGCCCTACAAGAAGATCAACAGCAATTCCGCTCACCGGCTGGCCCTGCGCCGTGTCGGCATCGAGACGGTGAACCTGTATAGCGCCTTCGTCGCGCTGGCTGTCGCCCAGGCCGCGCCGGGCGGGCAGATCGTTGCCATCATCCCGCGCAGCTTCTGCAATGGGCCGTATTACCGACCGTTCCGCGACTTCATTCTTGAGCGTGCGGCCGTCCGTCACATGCACTTGTTCGAGTCGCGCAGCAAGGCATTCAAGGATGACGAGGTGCTGCAAGAGAACATCATCATCCGCTTGGAGCGGGACGGTCAGCAGGGGCCGGTGACGGTGACGACATCGACCGATGACACCTTCGCCGACCTTGTGACCCACGAACACCCGTTCGACCGGATTGTGCTCCCGGATGACCCGGAGCGGTTCATTCACGTTCCCACGTCCCCGGAGAAGAACGCCATTGAGCTATCCGAGGCGATCCGCTCCACGCTGGGCGACCTGGGCATCAAGGTATCCACTGGCCCGGTGGTCGATTTCAGGCTGAAAGAGCACCTGCGAGACATGCCAGGGGAGGGCACCGTTCCCTTGCTGTATCCGGGCCATTTCAGCAGCACCGGCACCACATGGCCCATCGAGGGCATGAAGAAGCCGAACGCCATCGAGCGCAACGCCGACACCGAAAAATGGCTGTACCCGAGCGGCTTCTATTGCGTGGTTCGTCGCTTCTCGTCCAAGGAAGAAAAGCGCCGGATCGTGGCGAGCGTGGTCGAGCCGAGCGCCTTCGGTGACGTGCCCGTGTTGGGCTTCGAGAACCACCTGAACCTGTTCCACGAGAACAAGCGCGGATTGCCCGAGGCGCTGGCCCGTGGTCTGGCCGTGTTCCTGAACACAACCGCGGTTGATGAGAATTTCAGGCGCTTCAACGGCCATACCCAGGTCAATGCGACCGACCTCAAGCTGATGAAGTACCCGAGCCGTGAAACCCTGATCGAGCTTGGCGAGTGGGCCATGCAGCAAGGAACGCTCACGCAAGAACAGATCGACGCCAAGCTAGGAACCCTGACCGAATGAACGACAAGAACGACTACATCGAGGCCGCGCACCAAATCATCATTGCCCTGGGCCTGCCCAGGGCGCAGCAAAACGAGCGTTCCGCGCTGTCGCTGCTGGCCCTGCTGAACCTCACGCCGGGCAGGGCGTGGGCCGACGCGGAAAACCCGCTTGTGGGCATCACGCCCATCATGGATTGGGCGCGCGAGCACTACGGCAAGGAGTACGCACCGAACACCCGCGAGACGTTCCGCAGGCAGACCATGCACCAGTTCTGCGATGCCGGCATTGCCCTCTACAACCCGGACAAGCCCGACCGGCCGGTGAACAGCCCGAAGGCCGTCTATCAGATCGAGCCGGCCGCGCTGGCCCTGCTGCGTACCTTCGGCACGCCGGCATGGCATGACAGCCTGACCGCCTATCTGGCCGAGCGGGAAACGCTAGTTGCCCGCTATGCCAAGGAGCGCGAGCAGAACCGTATCCCGGTCGAGATTGCACCGGGCAAGGAAATCACCCTCAGCCCCGGTGAACATAGCGAGCTGATCCGGGCCATCATCGAAGACTTCGCCCCGCGCTTCGCGCCGGGTAGCGTGCTGGTCTATGCCGGCGACACGGGCGACAAGTGGGGTTACTTCGACGCGCCCTTGCTGGCCGGCCTGGGCGTCGATGTGGATTCACACGGCAAGATGCCCGACGTGGTGCTGCACTTCACCGCGAAAAACTGGCTGCTGCTGGTCGAGTCCGTCACCAGTCACGGCCCGGTCGATGGCAAGCGTCACGCCGAGCTGGCGAAGCTGTTCGCCGGGTCGACTGCCGGACTGGTCTATGTGACCGCCTTCCCGAACCGGGCCATCATGGGCCGCTACCTGGGCGAAATCGCCTGGGAAACCGAAGTGTGGGTGGCTGATGCACCGTCCCACCTGATCCACTTCAACGGCGTGCGTTTCCTTGGCCCGTACCCCACTGAATGACCGCAGGAGGATCTATGTCCAACGAGACAGCGAAAGAGGTATTGCGCGGCTACGGCAGAGCCAACGCGGCCGGGCTGGCGTCACTGATGGATGTCGAGGACTGGCAGCGCATCGCCCGCCAGGAGCTGGAGCGTCGGGCAACCAGCATCGTGCAGGCGCTGGATGATGCCACCCTTGAAGCCATCGCGGCCGGTGAAATCGACATGCGGGCCATGTGCCGGCAAGTGCTCGAAGAACAGGGCAGGGCGCAGGCTTAAATGCTCATGTGAGTTATGGAGCAAACGAGGATTTGAGTAAATGAGCGAAAATTCACCTACTCAACAAATCACGGATGACGAACGCCGCCGTCGGCAGGCGGCTTGCGACTATGCCCGCGCGTCCGTTGGCCTTGAAGGTTTCAAGCTGTCCCAGGCCGGCGAGGAACACGCGGCCCGGTTCATCGCGGGCGAAATCGACCTTGCCGAGTTCGTCGCTCCCCGGCCGCGCTGAAATTGTCTTGGCGACAGACTCGCGCACCAGGTCAAGCGGGTTTGTCACCAGACGCCGCCCCTTCCTTCATGCCCGGCGCGTACTTGTAGAGCGTGCTACGCCCGATCTTGAGCGCCTTGCAAATCTCCGACACCGACCGTTTGCCGGCGCCCATCGCCTGAATCGCAGCGACCTTCTCAGGGGGCAGGGCAGGGCGTCCGCCCTTGCGCCCGCGTGCCCTCGCAGCAGCAAGCCCCGCGTGCGTGCGCTCCACGATCAAGCGCCGCTCGAACTCGGCCAGCGCCGCGAACACATGGAACACCAGACGGCCGGCGGCCGAGCTGGTTTCAATCCGTTCCGTGACACTCTCGAAGCCGACCCCGGCGGCTTCCAGCTCGCCCACGATCTTGACCAGCTCGGGCAGCGAGCGCCCGAGGCGGTCGAGCCGCCACACGACCAGGACATCCCCCTTGCGGGCATACGACAGGGCTTCATCCAGGCCCGGCCGGGCCGCCTTCGCGCCGCTGGCCGTGTCGGTGAACACCTTTTCGCAGCCGGCCGCCGTCAAGGCGTCCCGCTGCAAGTCCATACGCTGATCGTCGGTCGATACCCGCGCGTAACCGATCTTCATGTTTTCGTCCGTTTATTCGATGAAACCGGCAGTTTATAGACTTTGATTTATAGACGCCATTGCGGACACAGAACAGGCCCGAAAGCAGGGCAGGGCGGGCCGGTGTTGCGTAATCCACAAAACGACCGTTTTCGGACTGTTGCGCAGTGATAGCATTAGGCCTAGAATGCTTTCATTGATAGCGCAAAGCGCAGGAGGCCAACATGGCGACAGTTACCGTTAGAAATCTGCCGGACGAGGTGCATCGCGCGCTTCGAGTACGCGCAGCAACGCACGGCCGCAGCACCGAGGCCGAAATCCGCGACATCCTCGAATCGACCGTTCGCCCGCCGGAGCGGCTTCGCTTGGGCACGGCCTTGGCCGAGCTGGGCCGCCGCGTCGGGCTGACCGATGACGACATCGCAGCCTTCGAGCAGGTGCGCGACAAGACCCCGGCCGAGCCTGTGAGGTTTGAATGATCGTCTTGGATACCAACGTCGTTTCCGAGGCGATGAAAGCGGAACCGAATCCCGCCGTGCGGGCGTGGCTGGATGAGCAGGCGGCCGAAACCCTCTACCTGTCCAGCGTCACGCTTGCCGAACTGCTGTTCGGTATCGGTGCCTTGCCGTCCGGCCGGCGCAAAGATGCGCTGTCGCAAACGCTGGATGGCCTGCTGGAGCTGTTCGGGGATCGCGTGCTTGCCTTCGACACCGACGCAGCGCGGCACTACGCCGAGCTGGCCGTTACCGCCCGTGCCGCCGGCAAGGGCTTCCCCACACCAGACGGCTACATCGCCGCCATTGCGAACGCTCGCGGCTTCACCGTCGCCACGCGCGACGTTGCGCCGTTCCAAGCGGCCGGCCTCAACGTCATCAACCCGTGGGAGGCCATGCAGTGACGGCACAGAACAGTTTCCCCACGGCGCTGTCAGCGCCGTGACAACGTGGTGACGCCGGCGAGCTGGCCAGGTCGCCGAGCTGTCACCAATACCAACCCCGGCGCGCCAACGCCGGTTTTTCTAGGAGTGGCGAACGATGAACCAGAGCATTGAACAGACGGGTATCCCGCAAGACCAGAGCGAGGGCTTTGTGAACGCTTTCTTTGAACAGTTGGAGCCGAGGCCGAAGAAGGCCCGGCCGTGGACGTTTGACCGCCTGAACGCGGCTTGCGACACCCCCGGCGCAGAGCCGGTGCAGGCGGTTTTGTATCCCGACGATGCCGCCGGCTTCACGCTGTACGCGCGTCAGGGCCGCACGTTGCGCGCCGTCACCTACCACGGCCAGCCGGTGCGCTTCCGCACGTTCGAGAAGGCGCTCACCACGCTGGCCGACGTGTCCGGTCTGTCACCGGAAATCGTTGTGGATGCCTCGAACTGGCGTGAGGCGAGCGGGCCGCTTTGAGGCCGGAAAAGAAAAGCCCGACACGCGCCAACGTGTCGGGCCGGGTGCGGCCCCGGAGTGGCGAACTCAGTAAGGGCCGCTGACCATTACCAAAACAGGCAAATGACCATGACCAATCTTAGCAAAAA
>Ga0067045_1031397_pt1 | contig 12392 bp, 8 predicted proteins | sample TerdegcTABiofilm_FD_59184 | JGI IMG/M metagenome (GOLD analysis project Ga0067045, IMG submission 59184) | Combined Assembly of (Gp0054472, Gp0054536) Wastewater bioreactor microbial communities from Singapore -Terephthalate degrading...
CGATAAATCGTAAGATATTGAACGACAGCATGGCGAGTTTCAGCAGGATGGCATTCACGGCAAATTTCCCTGATGGCAAGCGTTCAATGTTCATATCTGATTTCAACTCGCTGTGGAACTGTTCCGAGGTGCCATGATCACGATAGAGCCTCAGCACCGTTTCAGGGCTTTCATAGAGATTCGTCCAGAAGGTTTCAATGTCTATTTCCGGATAAGTGATGACACCTTCAGCCTGTGCGACAGCAAGCCAATATTCAACGTGCTTCTTGCGAAGATTCCTTTTCACGATATAGAAATGTCCGCTTGCTTCAAGGACTTTGAGAATGTCTTTGGAATCATTCCCTCCATCAAAACGAAATAATACGGGCTCTTTCATGGCCAGCTGTGCTATTAACGTCAGGATATGCTCAAGGAATTCCGGCGTACCCTTTTGGCAGTGTTGTTTCCCTGCTCTCAGCTGTGTGTTCATCATGTATCCTTTAAAAAGCTATCTTCCCGGACTATATCCATTTCTTCAAAATGGGTTCTGCCCTGGGTAAAAAGCCCTATGATTGATTTCAGGACATGGGGATGGCGAAGAGTACCTTGTTCAGAATTCTTACAAAACCCAATTTTTTCGAGTATTTTCCCTACCAACTCCATTCCGCCTATGCTGTTTAATTTTTCTGTGGTAGTATTGATGACGTAATCGAAGCTTCACCTCCTGGGTGCATTTTGTTTTTTGACAATTCATTATACACCATGAGGATGGCTTGGGTTACTTTATTTTTATACGGATTCAGGTGCCACTAAAAAAATTAGACAACGATAAGAAAAATGTATAGTCTTTTGTTATAATAGGTAAGCAAGATGTTAAAACAGGAGCATTGCATTATGCGAATGCCAGAAATGTTCGACAATGTGAGCAGAACCGTCAAAGATGATTTAGCAGTCACCATAAAGAAGGGTGACAAGCTGTCCGTGGCAGCGGCATGTTTCTCTATCTATGCTTACCAAGCACTCAAGAAGCAGCTTGATGACATTGATGAATTGCGATTTATTTTTACCTCACCGACATTTCTGCGAGAAAAAGCACCTAAAGAAAAGCGAGAGTTTTACATCCCCCGCCTTGATCGCGAAAGGTCCCTCTATGGAACAGAGTTTGAAGTAAAACTTCGTAACGAACTGACACAAAAGGTTGTCGCACGTGAATGCGCCGACTGGATTCGCAAGAAAGTACAATTCCGCTCGAACCTAACAGACGGCAATATTAGCAGTTTTATTAACATTGTTGGATCGGAACCTATTACCTATATGCCGTTAAATGGATTCACGACTGCCGACCTCGGCTGCGAGCGCGGTAACAACATCATTAATCCAGCAACCAAGATGTTCGCTCCTGTATCGAAGGAATACATTCGAATGTTCGAGCAGATTTGGAATGACAAAAGCTTGATGCAGGACGTAACTGAGCAGGTCATTGATGGCATAACGGCTGCTTACATTGAAAATGCGCCTGAGTTTATTTACTTTGTGGCGATTTATAACATATTCAACGAATTTCTGGAAGATATTTCAGAGGACGTGCTACCCAATGAGGCGACTGGATTTAAGGAAAGCAAAATTTGGGGTATGCTGTATACCTTCCAGAAAGATGCCGTTTTGGCAATTATTAATAAACTTGAAACATTCAATGGCTGCATTCTTGCGGACAGTGTCGGCTTGGGTAAAACATTCACTTCCCTTGCTGTCATAAAATATTATGAGAACCGCAACCGCTCCGTGCTTGTGCTTTGCCCTAAGAAACTGGCTGACAACTGGAATACATTCAAAGACAACTATGTCAACAACCCCATAGCCTCTGATCGTCTGCGTTACGATGTACTTTTTCACACTGACCTTTCGAGGGACAGAGGCAAGTCAAACGGGCTTGACCTCGACAGGCTGAATTGGGGCAACTACGACCTTGTTGTTATCGACGAATCACACAACTTCAGAAACGGCGGAGAAGTCTATGGGGAAGATCGACGCGAAAACCGCTATCTTCGTCTTATGAACCGCGTTATCCGAGCTGGTGTGAAAACGAAGGTTCTCATGCTTTCAGCTACCCCGGTAAATAACCGTTTTATTGACTTGCGAAATCAGCTCGAACTCGCCTATGAGGGTAACCCCAGTCTTATCAATGACCGTCTGGGAACAAAACGATCTATCGACGAAATTTTTCGCAATGCCCAAAAGGTGTTTAACCAGTGGAACAAGTTGGAAGAAAACGAGCGCACTACGGACGCGCTTCTCAAATCCCTCGACTTTGACTTCTTTAAAGTTCTTGACAGCGTAACCATTGCACGTTCCCGAAAACACATAGAAAAGTATTACAACATGGACGAGATAGGCTCGTTCCCCGAACGCTTAAAGCCCATTTCACTGCGGCCACGCATGACCGATTTGGGGAGTGCGATAAATTACGCCGACATTTACGAACAGCTTATGAGGTTGAACCTTTCGGTTTACATACCGACAGACTTCATATTTCCAAGCAAACTTGACAAGTATGTGGATACCTCCCGAAACATCAATCGGGTCGGCCGCGAAATGGGTATCCGCAGACTGATGAGTATAAACCTTCTCAAGCGGCTTGAAAGCTCAGTCGAGCCCTTCCGGCTCACGGTCGGACGTGTAAAGAAACTTATTGACAATACTATCGCTGAAATTGACGCTTTTGTTGCTGGCGGCAGTTCAGTAATAAACGGGCTTGAGCTGGCAGACGACGAAGCAGACTTTGATGACGACGACCGTAACACAGATTACTTCGCCGCAGAACACAGCATCAAAATTAACCTTGCCGATTTGGACTATAAGACTTGGCGGGAAAGGCTTGTGGAGGACGCCGAAACGCTGGAACTGCTCAAAATATTGCTTGACGACATTACTCCGGAACATGATACCAAACTTCAGACTCTTTTCAGCCTGATTGAGGAGAAACTGACACGACCAATAAATCCGGGCAACCGTAAAATCATCATTTTTACGGCGTTCTCCGATACAGCTGAATACCTCTACGCACACGTGAGCGCATTTGTGAAGTCCCGCTTCGGTCTTGACTCCGCTATGGTCACGGGCACTGTGGAGGGCAAAACGACGATTAGAGGTCAGCGTGGCTCGATGAACGAAGTACTGACCCTCTTCTCACCGATTTCCAAAGGCAAAGACTTGCTGATGCCGAACAACCGGAATGACATTTCCGTGCTGATAGCCACAGATTGTATTTCGGAAGGTCAGAACCTTCAGGACTGCGATTATTGCGTCAACTACGACATCCATTGGAACCCTGTCCGTATCATTCAACGGTTTGGAAGAATTGACCGTATTGGAAGCAGGAACGCCGTTATTCAGCTTGTGAATTTCTGGCCGGATGTAGATTTGGACGAGTATCTTGCCTTGAAAGGGCGAGTAGAAACAAGGATGCGCATTTCGATAATGACTGCCACAGGCGATGACGACCTGATAAATGAAGAAGAAAAGGGTGACCTCGAATACCGTAAGGAACAACTTAAACGACTTCAGGAAGAGGTCGTGGATATTGAAGATATGCAGTCGGGTATTTCGATTATGGATTTGGGTCTGAACGAATTCCGGCTCGACCTTCTTGAATATGTAAAAAATAACGGAGATATGGACACCGTTCCGTTCGGGCTTCACGCCGTAGTTCCGGCTTCCGAGGACTGCCCCCCGGGCGTCGTGTTTGTTCTCAAGAACCGCAACAACAGCGTAAATATCGATAAGCAAAACCGCCTCCACCCGTTTTATATGGTATATATAGGAGCGGACCGTTCGGTTGTATGCGATCACCTTTCACCTAAGGAACTGCTCGACAAGACCCGCTCGTTGTGCAAAGGCAGGAGCACGCCTGTTATGGACGTTTGCCGTGAGTTCAACGCCGAAACGAAGGACGGACGGGATATGCGAAGAGTTTCTTCACTCCTGACTGATGCGATCAACTCTATCGTGGAAGTAAAAGCAGAAAGCGACATTGATAGCCTGTTCAGTCCGGGCGGTACGACCGCTCTTGATACCCGCATTGATGGTTTGGAAGACTTTGAGTTAATCTGCTTTATTGTGGTGAGGTGAACATATGCTGGGATTACCCAGTTCCACCGAGGTAAACCGCCGTGTGGCAAAAGAGAAGCTCTACGCCAATGCAACGCTGACTGCCTTGGTAAAGGATATGATAAAAGACCAGATAGAGTCGGTTGTCTGGCGGAACAAACTGGCCGACAGCACCATGAGCGTAGCCGCCGGGGAGACAGTCAAGGAAATTCAGATTTTCGAGATCGCCCTAAGGCAAAAGGCTTTGGATAGGCGCATCCTGTCCGCCATTACCAAGGCGATACCATACAAAATTCTGTTTCTACTGACTTTTAAAGGTGAGGCGCAGGCCTGGATGGAAGTCTCCGGCAAATTCTACAGCACGGACTGGTTTTCGCTTGAGGGATTCACGATGAAGTTCGAGGGGCTGAATCTGGATGCCGTATATGAGAATTTAGCGCGGCAGATTGCGGGCGGCCGGTTCGACACCGAGGATGACATCGCCAGGGCGGTGGAAAGAGATAAACAGCGACAGAGACTCGAACGTGATATCGCCGCTTTGGAAAAGAAAGTCCTGCGGGAGAAACAGTTTAATAGGCAGGTTGAACTATATAGCGAATTGAAAAGACAAAAAAAAGAACTGGAGGAATTGCGATAATGGAAAAAATGAAATTTGAAACCAAGGATCTGACCGCCGAAAACCTGAAAAAGCTTGCAGAGCTGTTCCCCGGCGTGGTGGCCGAGGGCAAGGTAAATGTTGACCTTTTGCGCTCCTATGTGGGCGAGGAAATATTCAAGGACGAGACCTATGAGTTTACCTGGGTGGGAAAGCGCGCCGCCATTGCCGAAGCAGGCAAACCTATCCGCAAGACGCTGCGCCCCTGCCCGGAAGAGAGCCACGACTGGGACACCACAGAGAACCTTTACATAGAGGGCGACAACCTCGACGTGCTGAAACTCTTGCAGGAGAGCTATCTCAGCAAGGTGAAGATGATCTATATCGACCCGCCGTATAACACAGGCAACGATTTTATTTACCGCGATGATTTTGCAAAAAGCCGCGAAGACTACGAGGAAGAAGCGGGTGTTTACGACGAGGACGGCGACCGCCTGTTTCGCAATACTAAAAGCAACGGACGCTTTCATTCAGACTGGTGTAGCATGATGTATCCGCGACTTGTGTTGGCGAGGAATCTGCTCGCACCTGATGGGGTAATTTTTATAAGCATTAGCGAAGAAGAAGTTCACACCCTTAAACAGATTTGCAATGAAGTATTTGGAGAAAGCAACTTCCGAAACGCTATTTTTACACGTCGTTACGATAAGAACCTTAACCGTCAGTTTATGGAACAAGGGTTGGCTACAATGAACACCGGGCTTGAGTATATTTTGATGTACTCAAGGGTTCAAGCTACAACATATAATCCTGTTTTCAGACCTTCGAGCGAGGAACGCTCTTCACAGGGTTACTGGAAGGGCTTCTGGAACGACGCAGATAGACCAACGATGCGCTATGGCGTGTTGGGCGTAACACCATCAAGCGGTCAGTGGAAATGGAAAAAAGAAATAGCCGAGGAAGCAGTGGCAAACTATGCACTTTACACCGAGAAGTTTGCCAATACCATGACTCTTGAAGAATACTGGGAAAGCACAGGTAAAAAGAAAAGGTTCATACGCCGAAATCCAAATGGAAAAGGCAATAACCAAGGTGTGGAACACTGGGTCGCTCCCGCCGACGGAATACTTAGAAATACAAACTGGTCTGACTTGTTAGCTTCAAAGCCAACAGGTGTAGATATACCTTTTGACAGTCCCAAAAATGTCGAGGTTTTACAGGAACTGATACGTCTTTCGAATGTAGATGAGGAAGGCATAGTCCTAGACTTCTTCTCCGGTTCCGCCACCACTGCTCACGCCGTGATGCAACTGAACGCCGAGGACGGCGGCAAGCGGAAATTTATCATGGTTCAACTGCCGGAGGTCTGCGCCGAGGGCACAGAAGCCGCCAAAGCCGGCTATAAAAACATCTGCGAAATCGGCAAGGAGCGCATACGCCGTGCCGGGGATAAAATCAAAGCGGAAAATGAGGACAAGCCCGGCATTGAAAATCTGGACATCGGCTTCCGTGTGCTGAAACTCGACGATACGAACATGAAGGACGTCTACTATGCGGCCGGCGACTACACGCAGGATATAATTTCCATGATGGAGAGCAACATTAAGCCCGACCGCACCGATATGGACCTGCTTTTTGGCTGTTTGCTCGACTGGGGTCTGCCGCTGTCCATGCCGCACACCCAAGAGAAGATTGGTGGCTTCACCGTCCACACTTACAACGGTGGTGATCTGATCGCCTGCTTTGAAGAGCGTATCAGCGACAAGGCAATCCGTGAAATTGCAAGCCGCCAGCCCCTCCGCGCCGTGTTCCGCGACAGCAGCTTTACGAGTTCGCCGGAGAAAATCAACGTGTTTGAGATTTTCAAGCTTCTTGCGCCGAATACCACGGTTAAAGTTATATAAGGAGGCGCGACGATGAAGCTGAAATTCCGGCACCAAAAGTTCCAGTCTGATGCGGCCAATGCCGTATGTGATGTGTTTGCAGGTCAGCCGTTCCACGCGCCGACTTATATGATCGACCCCGGCTTGAGTCAGAATAACAGCTTTAGCGAACCATCTTATTGGCAGGGATTTAATAACGCGCCTGTGGCTATCAGTGACGACAAGGTTCTGGAGCATATAAAGGCCATTCAGCGTGCTGGGCAAATAAAGCCCTCTGAGAAACTGGAAGGGCGGTATAACCTAACTATTGAAATGGAAACCGGCGTAGGCAAAACCTATACCTACATAAAGACGATGTATGAACTCAACAAGCGGTATGGGTGGAGCAAATTCATTATTGTCGTGCCAAGCGTCGCTATCCGCGAGGGCGTGTATACGTCTTTCCAAATAACGGAGGAGCATTTTGCTGAGGAGTATGGAAAGAAAATCCGTTATTTCATCTATAATTCCGCTCAGCTTACCGAGATTGACCGTTTTGCCTCCGACAGTGCGATAAATGCGATGATCATCAACAGTCAGGCGTTTAATGCCAGAGGTAAGGACGCAAGGCGTATCTATATGAAGCTGGATGAGTTCCGTTCACGCCGTCCCATTGATATCTTGGCGAAGACAAATCCGATACTTATTATCGATGAGCCGCAATCGGTGGAGGGCGCGGTTACTAAAGAGCGGCTGAAGGAGTTCAATCCGTTGTTTACGCTCCGATACTCGGCGACTCACCGCCCGGACAGCGTATATAACATGATTTACCGCCTTGACGCACTTGAAGCTTACAACAAGAAGCTTGTTAAGAAGATTGCCGTTAAAGGTATATCGGTTTCGGGGAGCACCGCAACGGAAGGGTATATTTATGTGCAGAGCATCAACCTATCCAAGGGCAATCCTACGGCGACCATTGAGTTTGACATAAAGGGCAGCACGGGAATCCGAAAAGTTTCGCGCGTAGTCAGCGAGGGTTACAGTTTATACGACAACTCGGGTGAACTTGCCGAGTACAAGGATGGCTATACGGTTTTCCGGATTGACGGTCGTGATTCGTCTGTGGAGTTCACAAACGGTAAGAAGCTTTTTGCGGGCGACATTATAGGCTCCTTCAGCGAGGAGCAGCTGCGCCGCATTCAAATAAGGGAAACCATTCTCTCCCACATCGAGCGAGAGCGCCAGCTTTTCGCCAAAGGCATCAAGGTATTGTCCTTATTCTTTATCGACGAGGTGGCAAAGTACAAGCAGTATGACGCACACGGCAATGCCATGGGCGGCACGTACGCGCAGATTTTTGAGGAAGAGTACAAGTCCATCATCGGCAATATGCAGCTTCAGCTATCAGATTCGGAGGAGTATTTGAGATACCTGGACGGCATACCCGCCAAGAAGACACACGACGGATACTTTTCCATAGATAAGAAAAGCGGGCGAATGATTGACAGCAAGTTTGACGACAAGAAGGAGCGCACATCCGACGATGCCGATGCTTACGATCTTATTATGAAGGATAAGGAGCGTCTGCTTGATCGCCGCGAGCCTGTGCGGTTCATATTCAGCCACTCCGCCCTGCGCGAGGGCTGGGATAATCCGAATGTGTTTCAAATATGCACCCTGAAGCAAAGCAGTAGCGATGTGCGTAAACGTCAGGAAGTCGGACGCGGCCTGCGCCTTGCCGTTAATCAGAATGGCGAACGTATGGACGATAATGTCCTCTCTCACGACGAGATACACAATGTCAATGTGTTAACCGTTATCGCCAATGAAAGCTATGACAGTTTCGCCAAAGGCTTGCAAAGCGAGATTGCCGAGGCGGTCGCTGACAGACCACGTAAAGTTGAGGAAAGGTTGTTTAACGAGAAATTCGGCGAGGATACCGCATTTGCCATCTACGAGAGCCTTATTCAAAATGGCTATGTAAAACGCGGTGAACTTACTGAGAAATATTATGAGGAAAAGAAGAATGGCACTCTGAAATTACCAGAGGAAGCGGAAGGCCGAACCTCCGATATTATCGCTGTGCTGGATTCCGTCTACGACCCGAACGCCAATAAGCCCGAAAACGCCCGTAAAAACACGGTCGATGTTACGCTCGACAAAAACAAGATGAACAGCCGTGCGTTCCAGGAACTCTGGTCCCGTATTAACAGCAGAAGCTACTACACTGTCAGCTTTGACGAGGACGAGTTAATTAGAAAGGCGATTAGAGAACTCAATTCCAGACTGCGTGTATCCAAGATTTATTTCAAGGTTGAAAAAGGCGAACAGATAAAGACTATCGAGTCCAAAGACCAATTGCAAGCGGGAGAAGCCTTTGTCCGATCCGATATGGTCCGAGTGGAAGCCTCTTCATGCACGGAAATGAAAGCGAGCAACTCGGTTCGCTATGACCTCGTGGGCAACATCGTTGCCGAAACCGGGCTGACTCGAAGAGCCGTTGCTAATATACTAGCAGGTATTGAAAAGGATGTCTTTGAACAATTCGGTGCTAACCCCGAGGAATTTATCATACGTGCGGTAAATATTATCAACGAGCAGAAAGCTACGGCGATTATAGAGCATATCACATACGACAAACTGACTTCTGTATTCAGTACAAATATCTTCACTGAACCTGACCTTAAAAAAGGAGCCTTGGGCGAAAACGCTCTAGAAACAAAACGGCATTTGTACGACTATGTTATCTACGACTCAACAAATGAGCGAGACTTTGCTACAGAGCTGGAGGCTCACAGTAAGGAAGTCGAAGTTTATGTAAAACTGCCAAAGGGCTTTTATATCAACACTCCCGTCGGCAAATACAACCCCGACTGGGCGATTGCATTTTATGAGGGCATGGTAAAACACATCTATTTTGTGGCAGAAACGAAGGGTGATATGTCATCCCTGGAGTTACGCGAAATAGAGAAAGCAAAAGCTCATTGCGCACGAGAACATTTCCGTGCCATCAGCGGCGAGAATGTGAAGTATGATGTAGTAAGCAGTTATGATAAGCTGTGGGAACTGGTGCAGGGTTAAATTTAACTGATTTTCAAAACCTTCTAAACATGCAGTATGCTATCATTCATTAAGAAAAGGATTGATTCATCAGTAAAGACTGATAGATAAAGGCTCAGTATGCTGAGCCCAACGGCTAGTATAATGAGCCCCAAAAACTGAGCCACATTTTCAGAAAAATAAAGTGGATCAGAAACCCTTATTGTAATAATTCTGTCAAGGTCGGTTTCAATCTTCCGGTTTTAGTCGGTTTCAATTTTCCCCCTTACCCCCTTGCCACACCCATGGTGTATACTATATCATACACTTAGCCAATGACCTTTGTTGTCACCACAGAGTCTGCGCACACGCAGACTGCAAGCGCCCGGCTGACAGGGGGATAGTACCCCGGTCAACACCAACGGAACTTTGAGCGACCTTTCCGAAATCATCAAAGACTTCAACGAAACCTTGCAGGCAAAAGACGAGCTTGACCGGGAAAAACTGACCGGCCTGGCTGAGAAGCTCAGCGCCTTTTCCGACGAACACACGGCCTTAACCAAAAACTATGAACAACTGAAAGCCAAACTTGAAGAGCGGGAAACCAGCCTCACCAAAAGCCTAGAGCAGGAAAAAGCCGCCGTCTCGCGGCTTCTGCTCGACGCAGGCCTGACCAACGAGCTTTCCAAAAACAATGTCAAACCATCCCTCCTCGCGGCAGCCAAAGCCCTCATCCGGGAAAAAGGGATCCTCCAGATTGTCGGCGAAAACGACGTCCGCAAAGCGGTCGCCCGCATCCAGCGGAACGGCGCGGAAACCACCTGCGAACTCTCCGAATGGGTCAAGGACTTTCTCGCAAGCGATGAAGGCAAGGAATTTGTGGCCGCGAAAGCCAACTCAGGAGGCGGCGCCGGAGAACCCGTCGCAAGCGGACGGACCGGCGACGGCAGCAGCATGTCAAGCAAGAAATTCTGGGGAATGCCGGCGCGGGAACGCGCTGCATTCATGGCACAGGGTGGAACCATCCTCCCTGACTGAAACCAAGGAGACTTGAAACCATGGCAAACATCTTTGCAAGCCTTGCGCCCGTCCTCTTTTCCGCGGCGCAGGAAGTGTCGGCCGAAGACACCGGGGCGCTCCAGGCCATCACGCTCAACTTTGACGACAAGGAAGTGGCGCGCGGCGACTATGTAAAAGTGCCCATTGCCTCAGGCGGCACCCCCGAAGACTTTGTCCCGGGGAACATCACCCCTCAGGGCGATTCCGACATCGCCGCAACCGTCGACATCCAGATAACCGCATCGAAAAAGCGAAGCTGGCACCTGACCGGCGAACAGCGCCTCAGCCTCGAAAACTCCGGCACCGACAAGGAATGGATGCGCCTCAAACTCATGCAGGAAATGCGGAGCCTTCGCAACGCCGCGGAAGCCGACTGCGTAAAAGCCATTGTCGAAGGCGCAAGCCGGGCAACAGGCACCGCCGGAACAACCCCCTTCCAAAACTCCCTCGACGAACTCATCGCCCTGCGGCGCATCCTCAAGGACAACGGCGCGCCCATGGCCGACCCCCAGTTCATCTGCGACTCCGCCGCCGAAACAAACTTGCTGAAACTCTCCGCCATCCAGCAGGCCTACGCCGCCGGCAGCGACGAGGAACGAAGGAGCGGCATCCTGAAACGCCAGTTCGGCTTCCGGATCCTCGCAAGCGCCCAGATCACCCAGCATCAGAAGGGAAACGGCGCCAACTACCTCACCAACGCAACCCAGGCCATGGCAGTCGGAGACACCATGACCATGCTCTCCGGCGCCTCCGGCACCGGCACCATCCTCCCCGGCGACATCATCAGCTTTGACGGCGACGACAACCGCTATGTCGTCCAGAAGAGCGTCAGCGCCAACCAGCAGCCCCTCGTCATCGGACGGCCTGGCGTCAGGAAAGCCCTGCCGACATCCTGTCCCATTACCATCGGGGCAAGCTATACCCCCTGCATGGCCTTTGAACGCGGCGCCGTAGTGGGTATCATGCGGCCGCCGGTCATGCCCGACAACCCGACCATGACCAAGACCCTCATATCTGACCTGCGCGGTCTGACCTACCTCCTCGTCGAAATCGCCCAGTACGGCCAGATAACCTGGGAGCTCCACCTCGCCTGGGGTATGAAGGTTGTCAACAGCGAACACGTGGCCCTCCTGCTGGGCTGAGCGGGAAAGCCATGGCAATCAACGCCCGGACCGCCGGCATCCTGAACCGGCTCTCGCCGGACAGCCAGAGCGCCCGCCTGGGCTGTGAACTGATGGACATCTGGAAAGCCCTGGAAACGCTGGAAGCTCGGATTTCCGCAGGACAGGAATTCTTCAGCCGGACCGTCCGGATAGAACCCGGCGTGAACGCGCTGACCATCCTTGCTTCCGCAGACGTCAACCCGGATCGGCGCGCCTATCCCCTGGGCTTCATGCTGGCGCTGGAAGGCGACGCCGCCTGGGCTGGCGGCAGCGCCCTGCGCCTCTGCGATACCGGAGGCGAGCCTATCTACCGCTTCCTGGAAATCCCCGCAGGACTCCTGGTGCCGAACACAATTATAAGCCTGGAAACCGAAGGCCTTTCCCTCGATGATGAATTCGCCCTGTGCCTGGGGAGCAGGTTCGGTGAAGGCCTTGCGCTCTTTTCCGTCGGAACCTTCAGCGCGGGAAGCCCGGCCCGCATGACCGTTTTTGGATACTGCAGATGAGAGTAGAAGACGGCTCAGGCCTCTGCAACGCCGACAGCTATACCGATCTCGCCTTTGCGGACGTCTACCTCGGCTCCCGGGG
>Ga0067045_1004560_pt1 | contig 12387 bp, 10 predicted proteins | sample TerdegcTABiofilm_FD_59184 | JGI IMG/M metagenome (GOLD analysis project Ga0067045, IMG submission 59184) | Combined Assembly of (Gp0054472, Gp0054536) Wastewater bioreactor microbial communities from Singapore -Terephthalate degrading...
CCCATTCGATGAAGAACTCAGGACGCGAGCCATCATGGATTTAAGTCTGAACGAAGAACAAAAAATGATCGCCGAAAGCGCCGCGGTGTTTCTGCAGGAAAAAAGCAGCACGGCACGGGTGCGCAAGGTCTGCGAAACCGAGGGCGGCCTGGACCGCGCCCTGTGGCAGGAAGTGCAGGACATGGGCTGGTGCAGCGTGGCCCTGCCCGAAGCGGCGGGCGGTATGGCTCTGGGATGGCGCGAGCTGGTGCTGCTGCAGGAGCAGATGGGCTACCACCTCGCCTGCGTACCGTTCTTTGACGCCGTCGTTGCGGTGACGCCGTTGTGGCAGGCGCTGAGCCAGACCGAGCAGGGCCTGGGCGTGGTGGAGCGCCTGGCGGCCTCGGGCCGGATCTGCGTGCTGGGCATGACGGTGCGCGGCGAGCTGCCAGCCACGGCTGTCACCAGGGTGGATGGCGATGCTCTGGTGCTCGATGGCCAGTGGCACCAGGTAGGCTCCGGCGCGCATGCCGATGTATTTCTGCTGCCAGCCACGCTGCCTTGCGGATCTCTGGGCCTGCTGGAGGTGAATGCCGGGGCTGAAGGCCTGAGCGTGCAGGCGCTGGCGACGATGGACGCCACGCGCAGCAGCGCCGATGTCTCGGCCGTGAATGTGAGGCTCACCGGCTCTGCCGTGCTGATGCATGGCGATGCACTCGAGCAACTGTGGGCGCAGACGCGCAATCTGGCCGCCATCGGCCTGGCGGCAGAGCAGGTCGGCGTGGCCGAGCGCGCGCTGGATCTGGCCGTGGACTACACCAAGGAGCGCCAGCAGTTCGGCAAGGCCGTGGGCAGCTTTCAGGGCGTCAAGCACCGCGCAGCGCAGATGCTGGTGAAGGTGGAGACCGCGCGCTCTGCCGTCTATGCAGCAGCTTTCATAGCAGATACCGCAGGTCATACAAGCGATCTGAGCTATTTTGCTGCTCAATGCCGCACGGATGCTACGGAAGCAGCTCTCTTTTCCACAGGTGAAAGCATTCAGCTGCATGGCGGCGTGGGCTTTACCTGGGAGTTCGATCCGCATCTGTTCTTCCGGCGCGCGCAGGCTTCAAGCCAGCGCCTGGGCACGGTGGAGCAGTGGCGCGAGCAGGTGGCGGCGCGTTTGTTGGACGAGAGTGTGACGGAGGCAGCATGAAGATGCAGGAATCGGAAATCAACGAGGCCTTTCGCGCCGAAGTGCGTGAATGGATGGCGCAGCATCTGACAGGGCGCTTCGCGCCGCTCAAGCACGCCAGCGGCCTGGGCGCCGAAGGCTATGACGCGCAGCTGGCCAAGGAATGGGAGCAGGAACTGGCCAAGGGCGGCTGGACCGGTCTGGGCTGGGAGACTCGGTACGGCGGCCGCAATGCGCCGCTGGCCCAGCAAGTCATTTTTCACGAGGAATATGTGCGCTGCGGCGGCCCGGGCCGTATCGGCCATATCGGAGAGACCCTGCTGGCCCCCACGCTGATGGCTTTCGGCACGCCCGAGCAGAAACAGCGTTTCCTGCCTGGCATTCTGGCCGGCACCGACTATTGGGCTCAGGGCTACTCCGAGCCCGGCGCGGGCTCCGACCTGGCCGGCATCCGCACCAGGGCCTGCCGTGATGCGGACACGGGTGAATGGGTGATCCACGGCCAGAAGGTCTGGACCTCCTGGGCGCATGAATCCGAATGGGTGTTTGTGCTGGCCCGCACCGACGAGGCCGCAGGCAGCGCAGCCAGCGCGCGCCACGCCGGCATGGTGCTGCTGCTGGTGCCCCTCAGGCAGCCGGGCGTGGAAGTGCGCCCGATTCGCCAGATCACCGGCACCTCGGAGTTCAACGAAGTCTTCTTCGACGGCGCACGCACCGAGGGCGGTCTGCATCTGGGCCCCGTGGGCGACGGCTGGAAGGTCGCCATGTACTTGCTGGGCTGCGAGCGCGGTGCGTCAACGCTGGGCCAGCAGGCGCATTTCCGCCATGAGCTGGATCTGATCGTCGCTCTGGCCAGACGCAATGGAGCGGCCCTGGACCCGCTGTTGCGCCAGCGCCTGGCCAAGGCCGATATGGGGCTGCAGACCCTGCGCGCCCATGCGCTGCGCTCCAGCGACGAGAACACGTCGTTTCGCGTGGCCTCGGTCTCCAAGTACGCCTGGTCCAACTGGCACCGCGATCTGGGCGAGCTGGCCATGGATGTGCTCGGCGAGCAGGGCGGGTTGGTGCTCAGGGACCCGGCACTGGCCGCGCTGCAGCAACTGTGGCTGGTCAGCCGTGCAGACACCATCTATGCCGGCACCAACGAGATTCAGATGAACCTCATGGCCGAGCGCGCACTGGGCATGCCGCGCTGACCGGGTGCATCGGGCGCGTCCGCCCTTGCGCCGGATGAGCTGGCAGCTGCTCTGCCCGGCCCGGACAGAGATGCTGCGAACCCCGGGTTTGCCCGGTGGTTGGCCGCATCTTCTGCTTTGAAATGTCCATGCGGCGACATTAGGGAATGACCTATCGTCCAAAGTGACGATGCTGCAGCGCAGCGGCGACCGGAAGATCTAGGCAACAACCTTCTGAATGCAAAATGATTAGCGCTCCCTCCTACGTTGCTGCCCACGGTCTGCTTAAAGACAAAACTGTGCTCGTTACCGCTGCTGCTGGCGCCGGTATTGGCTTTTCCGCTGCAAAACGTGCAGCCGAAGAGGGCTGCAAGGCCTTGTTCATCTCCGATGTGCATGAGCGCCGGCTGGCCGAAGCCGTGGAGCAGATCAAAAAGGATACGGGTTTGACCCAGGTCTTCGCCAAGCTCTGCGACGTGAGCCGGGAAGATCAGGTTCAGGCACTGATTGCCGAAGCCGACAGCGCCATGGGCGGCATCGATGTGCTGATCAATAACGCGGGTCTGGGCACCAGCTGCAAGGTCGTCGACATGAGCGACGACGAGTGGAGCAAGGTCATCGACATCACCCTGACCGGCACCTTCCGCATGACGCGCGCAGCGCTCAAGCTCATGCAGCCGCGCGGCAAGGGCGTGATCGTCAACAATGCCTCGGTGCTGGGCTGGCGCGCCCAGACCGAGCAGGCGCATTACGCGGCCGCCAAGGCCGGCGTGATGGCGTTCACGCGCTGCTCGGCGCTGGAAGCGGCTGAATTCGGCATCCGCATCAACGCCGTGGCGCCATCCATCGCCATTCACGCCTTCCTCAAGAAGTCCGCCTCCGAGGAATTGCTGGCCAAGCTCTCCGAGAAGGAAGCCTTCGGCCGTGGTGCCGAGCCCTGGGAAGTGGCCAATGTGATGATCTTCCTGGCCAGCGACTACTCCTCGTACATGACGGGCGAGGTCGTGTCCGTGAGCTCGCAGAGGGCCTGAGCATGAACGCAGTCGCAGACAAGATGCTGTTTGACTCGGCGGCCTCGGTGCTGGCCTCGGTGGGCCGTCAGCTGGGCGATACCGAGTGGATGCAGATCAGCCAGCAGCGCATCAACCAGTTTGCCGATGCCACGGGCGATCACCAGTGGATTCATGTGGACCCCGAGCGGGCCGGCAGCGGCCCGTTCGGCGCCTGCGTGGCCCATGGCTATCTGACGCTGTCGCTGGCCAATCTGTTTCTCCCCCAGCTGGTCAGCTATCAGGGGCTGAAGATGGGCGTCAACTATGGCTGCGAGAAGGTGCGCTTTCCGGCACCGGTGCTGGTCGACAGCTGGGTGCGTGGCAGCGGCGAGGTGGTGGCGGCGACGCCGATCGGGGAAGACGGCGTACAGGTCACCATCCGCATCAGCGTACAGGTCAGGAATCAGGACAAACCCGGCTGCGTGGTCGAAACCATCAGCAGGCTGTTCTTTATCCAGGAAAATTGAGTGTGTGCAAGCGCCTGCTCCCGCAGACGGTTGCATTTTTTGTGAAGAGGCACGAGCCGCCGACAGAGTGGCCGGCCTCGATAGGGCAGCAAGCACTGCCCAGGGCGCGACGACAAGAAAGTTAGGAGACAAAGACATGAAAGACGCAGTCATCGTTTCGACGGCACGTACCCCCATTGGCAAGGCTTATCGTGGAGCCTTCAACGACACCGAGGCTCCGGTGCTGGGCGGACACGTGATTCGTGCAGCGCTCAACAAGGCGAACGTGGCCGGTGCCGATGTGGATGATGTCATTTTGGGCATTGCCGCGCAGCAGGGCACGCAGGGCTACAACCTCGGGCGCCTGTGCGGCTATACGGCCGGCCTGCCGGAATCCGTGGGCGGCATGGTGATCGATCGCATGTGCGCATCGGGCCTGATGAGCATTGCCACGGCAGCCAAGGGCATCATGACCGGCGAGATGAATATCGCCGTGGCCGGTGGCCTGGAGTCCATCTCCCTGGTGCAGAACAAGTACAAGAACGCCTACCGTGCCCAGTCCAAGGCAGTGCTGGCCGCAGAGCCCACGGCTTACATCCAGATGATTGAGACGGCCGAGCTGGTCAGCCAGCGCTACGGCATCAGCCGCGAAGCCCAGGACGAGTACTCGCTGCGCAGCCAGCAGCGCGTGGCTGCGGCGCAGGACAAGGGCCTGTTCGACGACGAAATCGTGCCGCTGACCACCGTCAAGCAGTTGTTCGACAAGGAAGGCAATGTCACCGGCAGCGAGGAAGTGACGCTGACCCGCGACGAGGGCAACCGTGCCGACACCACGCTGGAGAGTCTGGCCAAGCTCAAGCCTGTCTGGAAGAACGGCCAGTGGGTGCCAGAAGGCCGTTTCATCACGGCCGGCAATGCCTCCCAGCTGTCCGACGGTGCCAGTGCCTGCGTGCTCATGAGCGCCGACGAGGCCCGCAACCGCGGTCTCGCGCCTCTTGGCACCTACCGCGGCGTGGCCGTGGCGGGCTGCCGCGCCGATGAAATGGGCATCGGCCCTGTTTATGCCATCCCCAAGCTGCTCAAGCAGCATGGCCTGACCATGGGCGATATCGGTCTGTGGGAAATCAACGAAGCGTTCGCCTGCCAGGTGATCTACAGCCGCGACCAGCTGGGCATTCCCGATGAGCGCCTGAACGTCAATGGCGGCGCGATCTCCATCGGCCACCCCTTCGGCATGTCGGGAGCCCGTCTGGTCGGTCATGCCCTGCTCGAAGGCCGCCGCCGTGGCGTGCGGTTTGTGGTGGTGAGCATGTGTATTGGCGGCGGCATGGGCGCTGCCGGCCTGTTTGAGCTGAACTGACCTGTCTGCAAGCAATCTTCAACCCAGGAGTTGAACATGATGGACAGCGCCTTCGCCAAGATGGGTTTCTCCACCTACACGCCAAGCTCCATTGCCTGCGTGATCAAGGATGTGCCCGTATTCGACACCCCGGCTCCGGTGCGCGCACCGGCCGATACGCCATTCGTGAGCGCCGAGCAGTTCAGTGCGCTGATCAGCCAGCTCTATGAAGCGGCCATGGACCCGGAAGGCTGGAAGCCTTTTCTGGAGACCCTGCGTCTGCAGCTGGGCGGCAATTACGCCTCGCTGATCGTGCGTCCCGGATCGGCTGACGATGTGGGCCTGATCGTCTCGGCCGCAGGCGATCGCCGCGATCTGATGCCGAACTGCCCCAAGATCAGCATGAGTCCGTTTCGCAGCATGCCTACCGACCGTATCGTGACGGTGGGTGACGTGATGCCTGAGTCCGAGTGGCGCGCCTCGAGCTACTACAACGACTGGTGCAAGCAGCTGCAGGTCTTTCATGTAATGGCTGCCGACATCGTCACCAAGGACAGCTGCGTCTACGGACTGCGCGTCACGCGGCCCGAAGGGGCCCCAGCTTTCAACAAGCAGGAGCGTGCCTTCGGCTCCATGATGCTGCCGCATATCAAGCGCGCGCTGAATCTGCATCTCTCGGTGAACCAGGATCGCCAGGTCATCTCGCTCTACAGCAAGGCCACGGCCCAACTGATGGTAGGCGTGGTCATCCTCGACCAGAACGGCAATGTGCTGGAGTGCAATCCTGCCGCGGCCAGCATCCTGGACATGCAGGACGGCCTGAAGATCTCCGGCGGCATGCTGGAGGCCAACTACGCCAACGACAACCGCAAGCTGCAGCGCCTGATCAAGGATGCGCTGATGCACACCCAGGTCTCGCGTCTGTCGATGACCGAAGGCATGTCGGTCAGCCGCCAGTCGGGCCAGCTCAACTGGGGCGTGGTGGTGCAGAGCATCTCGCCCGACGAGTGGACCGAAGGCAAGCAGCGCCCCAGCGTCGCCGTCTTTGTACGCGACACAGGCGGCAAGGCCGACCCACCCGTGAAGCTGGCCCAGCAGCTGTTCCAGCTGACGCCGGCAGAGACCTCGCTGGCCATCCAGCTGGCCAACGGCCTGTCGCTGGAAGAGGCCGCTGAAGCGCTCAATATCCGCCGCAACACGGCGCGAGCCCATCTGCGCTCCATCTTCTCCAAGACGGGCGTGCGCCGCCAGACCGAGCTGGTGCGAATCTTCCTCAACAGCGTGGCCTGGCTGGGCAACAAGTAGGAACGATCGACATCAACAGAAAGCGGGCTCAGGCCCGTTTTCTGTTGTTGCAGCAGTTGCCGCATGGCCTGCGGATGCAAATCGATCGCGGTGGATTGAAAGGACTGCCAGCAAGCGGCGCGCAGGCTTGGGTGACGGCCTTTCTTGTCTTGTCTTTTATCGTCCGGCAAGCAACTATCAGCCGCGCGATGAAGTCAACCCCACCCCCTGCAAGACGCCTGGATGCCTATAGCCTGAGACTGTTTTCAGCAGTCGCAAGAACAGGCTCCATTGCGAGGGCGGCGGAACAGGAACACATCGCCTCATCGGCCCTGAGCCGCCGGATTGCCGATCTTGAACATTCTTTCGGAACCGCCCTGCTGGTCCGCTCCCCTCGGGGCGTGACATTGACCGATGCGGGCCGCATCGTTTTCGAGCGCGGCCTGCAGATCGACGATGAGCTGCAGGGCCTGATCCGGGAGGTACAGGAGCATGGCGAAGAGGTGAGGGGAACGGTTCGCCTCTACGCCAATATGTCGGCAGTCATCGGTTTTCTGCCGGAGAAACTGTCCACGTTCAGGGCCCGCTTTGCGCATGTGCGGATATCGCTGCATGAGGCGGACACCCGCGAGGTCATCAGGGCCTGTCTCGATGATCGCGCCGATGTGGGCTTGGGTGTGGCCGTCAATGTTCCGACCGGGGTCGACTCCTGGTATTTCGCCTCGGATCCCCTGCATGTCGTCCTTCCAAGAGGGCATTGTCTGGAAGATTCCGAGGCCATCGATTTCTCGAAGGTGCTGGAGTTTCCTCTCATCGGGGTGCACCAGGGGGGCGCGTTGGACAGGCTGCTCCACGAGCGCGCGCAAGCCTTGCAGATGCGGTTCACGCCCGAGGTGTCCCTGAGCAGCTTCGATGCCGTGTGCCGGATGGTGGAGGCAGGCCTGGGCATTGCCGTGATTCCCCAAAGTGCCACGTCGGCCTATGCGGGGACGGCCGGTTTCATACGACGACCCTTGTCAGAACCCTGGGCCATGCGCGAACTGCGCCTGTATGCCTTGCGGCGTCAGCCACAGCTTCGGTCGACCCAGGCTTTGATGGACGTGCTTTCGGGGTAATTTCGGTCGCCGAATTTTGCGCGATCCCCCGTGCTGTCTTGGCGCTACCCGCTGATCTGCCATCGTTCGATGATGGCGCATGCAAACCCAACTCCATCCAGCAGCCCGCTTTTCGCCACGCATCCTCTACCTCAGCCAATGCCCGGCAACGGTGAAAAAAGCACTTGGCGGTCAGCCGGTTCGGCTGGCCGATGCGCTGCCTCTGCGCGACGATGTGTCCACGGACGAGATCACACCGATCGCGATTCTCACGCACTTCGACGACGAACTGGGGCGCTATCCCTATACGGGGTTCAAGACCCAGGGTGAGCAGCCCGTGGCAGTCGATGCCATGCGGGACAGCCGGATACAGGTCGTCGTGGCGGGACGGCGCTATGGCAAGGGCTCTTCTCGCGAACATAGCCCGGCCGCCGAAAAGCTCGCGGGGGTACGCCTGGTGATCGCCGAGAGCTTTGAGCGCATCTACAGGCAGAACGCCGACAACATCGGACTCATCACTTCCACGGATTTCAGCCTGATTGCCAGGATCGAAGCCGGCGAAGATATCTGCTGGCAAGAGCTGGTCGAGGGGCGGGATGTGCTTGCCGCCGCGATTCTCCGGGAGGGCGGTCTGCTGCCGTTCGGCCGCGCGCATCTGGGGCGGATCTCCGCTGCGCCTGAGATCGCCAGCAGGCCGCGCACCCTGTTCGAGAAGATCGTGGCCAGGCACGCGCTGACGACGGGCGTGACAGCGGCCGATCCTGCGCCCGGCGATGGTGCCTTTGTGCGGGCCGACTGGCGTTTCATTCACGAGTACTACACAGGCATGGCGGCGCACATGCTTCATGCCGCGTTTGGCCGGCCGCTTCATCTGAGCGACCCTGGCTCCATCCTCGTCTTCGAGGATCACACTTCCTACGTGGAGGAAAGCCCGACCCATGTCAGGGCGGGTCTGATTCCCAAAGTCCATCGCATGGTGCGGGCGCAGCGCGACTTTGCCGGCGAGTACGGCCTGCTCACCCACCGGACGCTGACCGAGCTGGAGGCCAGGAGCGACGACGGGCGCAACGTCGCCGGTATTTCACACGCCATGATGGCCGAGTGCTATGCCCTGCCCGGGCAACTGGTCGTGGGCACGGACTCCCACACTCCCCATAGCGGTGCTCTGGGCTGTGTCGCGTTCGGGATAGGCACCACCGATATGGCGAATGCCTTCGTCACAGGGGCCGTGCGCCTGACGGTCCCTGAGAGCCTGCGCATCGTCCTTGATGGCGAACTCTCGGCGAATGTGACGGCCAAGGACGTGGTGCTGCATCTGCTGGCGCAGCCCTACATCCGCGCGGGTGGAGGCGTCGGAAAAGTCTTTGAATTCACGGGGGCTGCCATCGCGCGGATGAGCACCGACGAGCGTGCCACCCTCACCAATATGAGCGCCGAGCTGGGCGGTTTCACGGGGATTGTGGCGCCGGACGCAGAGACCGTGCGATTCCTGCTCGAGCGGCGCGCAATACGCTTCGTGATCGAGGACTGGATGCACAGCGATCCCGATGCGAGCTATGCACGGACCATCCGGATCGACTGTTCCGCAGTGCCGGTCATGGTTGCTTCGCCGGGGGATCCCGGCAATGGCCGACCTCTGGCTGCGATCGGGCAGAAAGTGCGAATCGACATTGCTTACGGAGGCTCCTGCACGGCAGGAAAGCGCGAGGACTTCGAGCGCTACCACGAGGTTCTGCAATGGGCTGCCGACCGAGGCCTGCGCGTGGCTGCCGGTGTCGATCTATTCCTGCAGTTCGGCACGACAGCGGTCCGGGATCATTGCCTGGCGGCCGGCTATCTCGAGGCATTCGAGCGGGTGGGAGCGCGGATTCTTCAGCCTTCCTGCGGAGCATGCGGCAACTGCGGCCCCGGAGGCTCCATCCGGCCTGATCAGGTCACGGTCAGCGCCATCAATCGCAACTTTCCGGGCCGGGGAGGCCCGGGCAGCGTCTGGCTTGCAAGCCCCTCAACCGTCGCAGCCAGTGCGATTGCCGGAGAGCTGCTTTCTTTTGAAGAGCTCAGGCAACGCCACTCGACCTGAGCCCAATCGACAGCCATAAAAAAGGAGACAACGATGACAACCATTCCAGGAAAACGCGGGCTCGCTTTGCTGCTCATCATGGCCTGCGCCTCTTTCGGCGCAAGTGCACAGCTGGCCGCGCCGGAAAAGCCCATCCGCATGGTGGTGCCGCTGACGGCTGGCTCCACGGTGGATGCCGTGGCACGCGCGCTGGGGCCCGGTCTGGGACGGACAAGCGGCCATCCCGTCGTCGTCGAGAATGTGGCGGGAGCGGGGGGCATTCCGGGTACGGCACAGGTCGTCAAGGCTGCCAAGGACGGCCTGACCCTGGGCATGATCTCTTCCAACCACGTCATCAACCCCGGGATCTACAAGACCATCCCCTATGACAGTATCAGGGACATCACGCCGATTGCCGTGCTTGCCTCCGTGCCGCTGGTGCTGGTCGTCAACCCCAAGCTGCCGGTCAGGAGCCTGCAGGCGTTGCGAGAGTACGCCAAGGCCCATCCAGGAGCCCTGAACTATGGATCGGCGGGCAATGGCAGCACGCTGCACCTGGCCAGCGAGCTGCTGATCTCCGAAACCGGCATCAGCATGAAGCATGTGCCTTACCGTGGCACCGGCCCTCTGATCACGGATCTGATCGGCGGTCAGGTGCAGCTTGCGTTCGTCTCCGTCTCCCAGGTCGTGCCGCAGGTGAACGCCGGGACGCTACGCGCACTCGCCGTGTCCACGGCGGTCCGCTCGTCCGCTCTTGCCGATGTCCCCACGATGGTGGAAGCCGGTGTTCCCGGATACAGCTTCGATGCCTGGATTGCCTTGATCGGGCCCGCAGGGCTTGGCAAGTCCCTGGTCAACCAGTATGCGGCCTCCGTGAAAACGGCAATGGGATCTGCGCAAGCGCAGGCCGCCATCGCCGGACAGGGGCTTCTGATGCTCGACAAGGGGCCGGATGAAGCGCCTGCATTTTTCCAGTCTGAATTGATCAAGCACCAGAAGCTGGTAAAGCAATCCGGCGCCACCTTGGACTGAGGCAGCATGCGAATCAACACGGCGGACCTGTGCGACAGCCTGGGAGACGCAGCCCAGGTTTGCACAAGCAACTGGCGCTCGTATGGCGGAAAGCCCACGGTTTCTGGCCGCGTCCAAACGCTGCGAGCCCATGAGGATGCGGCCCTGATCCGGCAGACCCTGGCAACGCCAGGCCTTGGACGGGTACTGGTGGTGGACGCGGGCGCATCGCTTCGCGTCGCCGTACTGGGCGACAACATGGCGCGTACCGGGCTGGCGAACGGCTGGGCCGGAGTGATCATCGAGGGAGCGGTGCGCGATGTCCAGATTCTTGGCAGTTTGGACATGGGCATATTTGCCCTTGGTCAGACCCCGCTGCGCGCCGGTCGCACCGGATGGGGCGAGCTTGGTGTGATCCTGAACATCGCCGGCATACGCATTCGTCCGGGAGCCACCATCACCGTGGACATGGATGGTGCCGTCGTTACCGAGGGCTGAGCAAGGGCATGGTCGGCGCATGCCGATCTTCCATGACACTGCTGCGCGAGGCCAGCCAGCGATTTGAGCGGCAGCAAACGCAGTTGGCTGACACGGGTGCAACTGGATATGATGTCCCGGCAGGCTGTTCGTGCGCTCCGGAACTGGCAAGCTGTGCTTGTCATGTCATCGCTATTCATTCTGGGCAGGAAGACGGTCACGCATCCAGTTTGCAGCGCCTGGACGAACTGTTGACGTCGCTCGCCAATGCCTGAAGATTCTTTCTCAACGCAGATCTTGAAAGTCTCACATGCCCAAGCAAATCTTCGTCAACCTGCCCGTCGCCGACCTGCCAAAGGCCAAGTCCTTCTATGAAGCAATCGGCGCTGTCAACAACCCGCAGTTCAGCGACGACACCGCTGCCTGCATGGTCGTCTCCGACAGCATCTATGTAATGCTGCTCACCCATCCAAAGTGGGCCACGTTCACCCAAAAGCCAATGGTCGACGCCCACGCTGCCAGCGAAGTCATGCTCTGCCTGAGCGCCGACGACCGCGCGGCTGTTGACGACATGGTTGCCGCCGCCTCCGCTCATGGCGGAAAGGCGGATGTGAACCCCCTGCAAGACCACGGCTTCATGTATGGGCGCAGCTTCGAGGACGTGGACGGCCACATCTGGGAAATCATGTTCATGGACATGAGCCAGATGCCTCAGGGCTAATGCAAGCTCGACCATAGGCAACGCCTGCCTATGGACGTCTTCTGGAGTTCCTGCGAGGCAATGAGATAGCTGTTGCTCAGGCCGTTAGCACGAGCTTGTGGAACTCGCAGACCGCCGACTGCTCAGGCTGGGATCGCATGGCGGGGCGTCCGCGTCCCGGCCTATTCGTGGACTCACGCTATCTGCCAGAAGCAGTCCTTGGAGGTACTCTCCCAGGGGACTGCTTCAGGCTGTGAGCTGTCTGTCGCCGAACGGCAGACTCAATGGAACAGCGTGACAAACCTAAGACCCCCATCAGCGGTCGTTCGTGTTGGCCAGCAATCGACCCGAAGCGGTCTCTCCTGGACATGGAGAAAACCTTCGACTTGGTAGTTGTTGATGGCTGACTCCAGACACTCTTGCCCTTTGCCCTATCAGACGCCAGATTCATCTAAAGGTGGTCTGGTCATGAGCTGAAGTCAGTGTCTACAGCTGGCCGAGGGTAGTTAGTCAGAAGTCACCAAGCTTCAATGCTCGGTCGAATGAAATTCTGTCCCGCGTTGCTAAAAACATGGTCGGAGTTCCGGCACCCAAGAC
>Ga0067045_1031400_pt1 | contig 12378 bp, 14 predicted proteins | sample TerdegcTABiofilm_FD_59184 | JGI IMG/M metagenome (GOLD analysis project Ga0067045, IMG submission 59184) | Combined Assembly of (Gp0054472, Gp0054536) Wastewater bioreactor microbial communities from Singapore -Terephthalate degrading...
GGCCGCACCCGAGCCAGCGCTGGACGACGGCCAGCGCCGCCATGCCGCCGGGCTGATGCGGATCAACCACACCGGCGAGGTCTGCGCGCAGGCGCTGTACATCGGCCAGGCGGCAGTAGCCCGCGATGCGGCCACCCGCGACCACCTGCTGGAGGCCGCGCAGGAGGAAACCGACCACCTCGCCTGGTGCGCCGAGCGCCTGCGCGAGCTGGACAGCCGGCCCAGCCTGCTCAACCCGCTGTGGTACGCCGGCAGCTGGATGATCGGCGCGGCCGCCGGGCTGCGCGGAGACGGCTGGAACCTGGGGTTCGTGGTGGAGACCGAGCGCCAGGTCGAAGCCCATCTGGCGGAACACCTGGCCACGCTGCCGGAGGGCGACGAGCGCAGCCGCGCGATCCTGGCCGTGATGAAAGACGACGAGGCGCGCCACGCCGACGCCGCGCTGGCGGCCGGCGCGCGCACGCTGCCAGCGCCGATCCCGACGCTGATGGCGGGGCTGTCGAAAGCGATGAAGGCGGTGGCGTACCGGATCTGATCGACGCGCGCAGCGCCTGCCGCTCGCGCAAAACGCAGACAGCCGGCTTGCGCCGGCTGTCGCATGCCTCCCCCGGACCTCAATCGACCAGGTTGCGGCCGTGGTAGAGCTCTTCGATCTCGCGCTTGAGCCGCGCCTCGATCTTCATCCGCTCCTTGAAGGACAGGTTGCGCGCCTTCTCCTCGAACAGGTACTGGTCGAGGTCGAACTCCTTCAGGTGCATCTTGGTGTGGAACAGGTTCTCCTGGTAGACGTTCACGTCGATCATTTCGTAGCGCGACTTGACGTTCTTGGCCAGGTAGTCCTGGATCGAGTTGATCTTGTGGTCGATGTAATACTTCTTGCCCTTGATGTCGCGGGTGAAGCCGCGAACGCGGTAATCCATCACCACGATGTCGGACTCGAAGCTCTCGATCAGGTAGTTCAGCGCCTTCAGCGGCGAAATCACGCCGCAGGTGGAGACGTCGATGTCGGCGCGGAAGGTGGCGATGCCGTTGTCCGGGTGGGTCTCCGGATAGGTGTGCACGGTGATGTGCGACTTGTCCAGATGCGCGACCACCGCGTCGGAGATCACGCCCTTGGCATCGGCCTTGTCGATCACCGGCTGCTCGGAGATCAGGATCGTCACCGAGGCGCCCTGCGGGTCGTAGTCCTGACGCGCGATGTTGAGGATGTTCGCGCCGATGATCTCCGCCACGTCGGTGAGGATCTGGGTGAGGCGATCGGCGTTGTATTCCTCGTCGATGTATTCGATGTAGCGGCGGCGCTCGTCCTCCGACGCCGCGTAGCACACGTCGTAGATGTTGAAGGACAGCGACTTGGTGAGGTTGTTGAAGCCCTGGAGCTTCAGGCGCGGCAGCGGCTTGACCACGGCGTTGGATCCGGCAGGAACGAGACAAGGGCGCGATTATGCGGCAAAAGGGCGGCCGCCGCGTGACGGCCCGGCCGGCGGGAGCAGGATTTGCCCCCCCGCGCCGGTTGGGCCTAAGCTTGCGCATTCACCGACGCCCGCCCACATGAGCAGCACCTTCCCGAAACCCGCCAAGACGTCGCCCGCCAGCCCGCTGCTGGCGGATGCGGGCACCATCGAGCGGTTCATCGCCAACTGCCACCGCCGCAAATACCCGGCGCGCGCGGAAGTGTTCCACCCGGGCGATCCGGCGGGCACCCTGTACTACATCATCTCCGGCTCGGTCAGCATCATCGCCCGCGAGGACGACGAGCGCGAGCTGGTGCTGGGGTACATCGGCGCCGGCGAGTTCGTCGGCGAGATGGGCCTGTTCGTGCACACCGAACAGCGCGGCGTCGCGCTGCGTACCCGCACCCCCTGCGAGCTGGCCGAAATCAGCCACGAGCGGCTGCAGGCGCTGCTGGCGGCGCAGGCCAACGATGCCACCCGGCTGCTCTATTCGATCGGCGCGCAGATCAGCCAGCGCCTGCTGGACACCAGCCGCAAGGCCGGCCGGCTGGCCTTCCTGGACGTGTCCGACCGGATCTACCGCACCCTGTTCGACCTGGCCCGCGAGCCGGAGGCGATGACCCACCCGCTCGGCACCCAGCTGCGGGTGTCGCGCCAGGAGCTGGCGCGGCTGGTGGGCTGCTCGCGCGAGATGGCCGGGCGGGTACTGAAGAAGCTGCAGGCGGACGGCAAGCTGCACGCCCGCGGCAAGACCGTGGTGGTGTACGGCACCCGCTAGGACGCAAGGAGCGACGCGCGTATGAGCCATGCTTTCTCCCCCGGCCCGCGCGCGCTCGACATCGATCTGCGCAACGCAGTGCCTGCGGATGCCGACGACGTGGCCCGGCTGCTGGCGGAACTGGGCTACCCCTGCGACATCGCCGACGCCTCGGAGCGGATCAGCGCGATCCTGGCCAACGATCGCCAGGCCCTGGTGCTGGCGCGCCGCAACGGCGCGGTGTGCGGGCTGGTGGCGCTGGATTTCATGTACTACTTGCCGCTGGGTACCACCACCTGCCGCGTCACCGCCCTGGTGGTGAGCAACGGGGCCCAGGGCCAGGGCCTGGGACGGGCGCTGCTGAAGGAGGCCGAGCGGCGCGCGCGCGCCGGCGGCGCGGCCCGGATCGAGTTGACGTCCGGCGTCCAGCGCCGCGAGGCGCATGCCTTCTACCGCGCCTGCGGCTACAGCGACAGCTCGGTGCGCTTCGTCAAGCCGCTGGGCTCGGCCTGAGCGGCAGGCTCAGGCCGCCGGATCGCCGCTGCGGCCGGGGCAGCCCCAGTTGAGGATCGGCGTGCCCGAGGGCAGCACGCGCCGGAACATCGCCACCCGCGCCGCCTTGGGATTCACCACCACCGGTTTCGCCGCCGCCTGCAGCAGCGGCAGATCGGCACTGCTGTCGGAATAGGCCTGCGCCACCGGTTGGGTATAGCCGGCCGCGCGGATCATGGCCATCTTCATCGCGTGGTGGCAGTGGCGTTGCGCGCCCATGCCCCCCAGCCGCGGGCCCAGCAGGGTGCCGATCACCGGCACCTCCCCATGTCCGGCCAGCGCCAGGATCGCCCGCGCCAGCTCCGGCGGCGCGCCGGTGGCAACCAGCACCCGATCTCCGCGCGCCCGATGCTGTTGCAGCACGTCCAGCGCGATCGGCAATAGCCGCGCCCGGATCGCGTCGGCGTGCAGGGCCACATAGCGATCGATCAGCGCATCCAGCGCGGCGCGGTCGCGCACGCCCAGCGTGCCCGCCCAGACGAACGCGGAAATGCCGGCCCGGCGCGTGGGCAGGAAGGCCACCAGCGGGCCGGCGACCGGCGCCAGCAGCAGCGCGAGCAGGCGCCGCCACCACGCCCGCGCGATCAGCCAGCGGAACAGGTGCGTGCCGGAGTCGCCGTCGTACAGGGTGTGGTCGAAATCGAACACCACCAGCGGCGCATCCTGCCGCGGCGACGGATGCGCCGCCGTCATGCGAACAAATCCTGCAGCGCCTTGCCCGGGTCGGGCTGGCGCATGAACGCCTCGCCGACCAGGAAGGCGTGTACGCCGGCCGCGCGCATCCGCGCCACGTCGGCCGGCGTCAGGATGCCGCTCTCGGTGACCAGCACGCGGTCGGCCGGCACCGCCGCCTGCAGGTCCAGCGTGGTCTGCAGCGACACCTCGAAGGTCTTCAGATTGCGGTTGTTGATGCCGAGCAGGCGCGCCGACACCGGCAGCGCGCGCTCCAGCTCGTCCAGGTCATGCACTTCCACCAGCACGTCCATTCCCAACTCGGCAGCGATGAAGGCGAACTCCGACAGCCGCGCGTCGTCCAGCGCGGCGGCGATCAGCAGCACGCAGTCCGCGCCCAGCGCGCGCGCCTCGTAGAGCTGGTAGGCATCGACCACGAAGTCCTTGCGCAGCGCCGGCAGCCCGCAGGCCGCGCGCGCCTGGCGCAGGTAATCGTCGCTGCCCTGGAAGAAATCGACGTCGGTCAGCACCGACAGGCAGGCCGCGCCGCCGGCGGCGTAGCTGCGGGCGATCGCGGCCGGATCGAAGTCGGCGCGGAGCACGCCCTTGCTGGGGCTGGCTTTCTTCACCTCGGCGATCACCGCCGGCAGCCCCGCGCGGATCTTCGCGTCGATGGCATTGGCGAAACCGCGCACCGGCGGCGCGTCGGCACTGCGCGCGCGCAGCTCGGCCAGCGGCGCCTGGGCGCGGCGCACGGCCACTTCTTCGTGCTTGCGGGCAAGGATGGTGTCGAGGATGGTGGTCACGGTGCTTGCTTCTGTCGAAAAGGCGGCGGTTGCTCAGGCCAGGCCGGCCAGCGCGCGAGTGGTGGCGACGTACTCCTGCATGCGCGCCCGTGCGCGGCCATCGGCGATCACTGCGCGGGCGCGGGCCAGGCCGTCGGCGATGTCATCGGCCACCCCGGCGGCATACAGAGCAGCCCCGGCATTCAGCGCCACGATATCGGTGGCCGGGCCGGGGCGGTTGTCCAGCACTGCCTGCAGCATGGCGATGGATTCATCGGGATTGGCCACCCGCAGGTTGCGGCTGGCCGACATCGAAATGCCGAAATCCTCCGGATGGATGTCGTACTCGCGCACCTGCCCGTCGCGCAGCTCGCCGACCAGGGTCGCGGCACCCAGCGAAATCTCGTCCATGTTGTCGCGCCCCCACACCACCAGCGCGCGCCGCGCGCCGAGCTCGCGCAGCACGCGCGCCTGGATGCCAACCAGGTCGGGATGGAACACGCCCATCAGGATGTTGGTGGCACCCGCCGGATTCGTCAGCGGGCCGAGGATATTGAAGATGGTGCGCACGCCCATCTCGCGCCGCACCGGTGCCACCGCCTTCATCGCCGGGTGGTGGATGGGCGCGAACATGAAGCCGATCCCGGTCTGCGCGATCGCCTGCGCAACCTGCGCCGGCGACAGCTCGATGGCCGCGCCCAGCGCCTCCAGCGCATCGGCGCTGCCGGACTTGGAGGACACGCTGCGGTTGCCGTGCTTGGCCACCCGCGCGCCCGCCGCAGCCGCGACGAACATCGCGCAGGTGGAGATGTTGAAGGTGTGGGCACCGTCGCCGCCGGTGCCGACGATATCGACCAGGTGGGTCTTGTCCGCCACCTCCACCGGCAGCGCGAACTCGCGCATCACGGTGGCCGCGCCGGCGATCTCGGCCACGGTCTCCTTTTTCACCCGCAACCCGGCGAGGATCGCCGCCGTCATCGCCGGACTGACCTCGCCGCGCATGATCTGGCGCATCAGGTCGACCATCTCGTCGAAGAAGATCTCGCGATGCTCGATGGTGCGTTGCAGGGCTTGCTGGGGCGTGATGGGCATGGCGGGGCGGATGGCTTCAGGACAGGACGATGTAAGCGCTGTGGCTGGCGATGCCGGCATGCGGGCCGGGCGGCAGATGCACGTGCAGGCCGCCGATCGGCCCCAGCGGCAGGCAGGCGTCCACCTCGAACAGGGCGTCCCGATGCGGTTGCACCCAGTCCGCCGCCGCCTGGCGCAGCGCCTTGCGCTTGGCCTCGGCCAGGTCGTGAGCGACCACCAGCAGGTAGCGGTGATCCTCCCCGAACACCCCGGCCTGATAACCGCCGAGGTTGGCGAAATACAGTCGCGGAGCATCGGCAGGCGGCGGATCGGGCAACAGGCGCACCTGGCGGTCTTCCACCCCATCCACCGCCATCCAGGCATCGATATGCAGGCCCTCGCGCGCTCCGAACCATTGCGCGCGCAGCTGCGCGTGGGTCGCGCCGATCTCGGGCGCGACCGCGAACACCACGTCATGGACTTCGGTATTGGCGCGCGCATGGCGCCCGCCCAGCAACACCACGAACAGGCGCAGGGCGTCCCCACCGGGCGCTGCATGCACGGCCGGCATCTTCAGCGCTCCAGGAAATTGCGCAGCAGCGCGTGGCCGTGCTGGGTGAGGATGGACTCGGGGTGGAACTGCACGCCCTCCACCGGGTGTTCGCGGTGGCGCAGGCCCATGATCTCCTCCACCGAGCCGTCGGCGTTCTCGGTCCAGGCGGTGACCTCGAGGCAGTCCGGCAGGGTCGCCTTGTCCACCACCAGCGAGTGGTAGCGGGTGGCCTCGAAACCGTCCGGCAGGCCGGCGAACACGCCCTTGCCCTGGTGGCGGATGGCCGACGTCTTGCCGTGCATGATCCGGCCGGCGCGCACCACGTCGCCGCCGTAGGCCTGGCCCATCGCCTGGTGGCCCAGGCAGACGCCGAAGATCGGTGTGGTCGGCCCCAGCCGCTCGATCAGCGCCAGCGACACCCCCGCCTCGTTCGGCGTGCACGGCCCCGGCGAGATCACGATGCGCTGCGGCGCCAGCCGTTCGATCTGCTCCACCGTCAGCGCGTCGTTGCGCTCCACCCGCACGTCCGCCCCCAGTTCCTGCAGGTACTGGACCAGGTTGAAGGTGAAGCTGTCGTAGTTGTCGATCATCAGCAGCATGGTGGCCTACGCCCAGGCGGGGGCGAACGACGGGGGAGCCGCGCAGGATAGCGCACCGCAGGCGGCCTCAGCCGGTTGGCAGCAACACCTGCACCCGCAGCCCGGGGGCGTTGTCCAGCAGCTGCACCTGCCCGCCGTGGTGGCGCACGATGGCGCGCACCAGGCTCAGCCCGAGGCCGGTACCGGGCGAACCGCGGTGTGCCTCCAGCCGCTGGAAACGGTCGAACACGCGCTCACGCTCGGCTTCGGGGATGCCGGGGCCACGGTCGCCCACCTGCAGGCGCGCCGCGGCAGGCGTCGCCTCCAACCGCACCTCCACCTCGCTGCCAGCCGGAGCGTACTTCAGCGCATTGTCCAGCAGGTTCACGGCCAGCTGGAACAGTTGGTCGCGGTCGCCGCGCACCCGCACCGGCATCAACTGCACCTGCAGTCGGATCCCCCGTTCGGCGCCGATCGGGGCGTACAACTCCACCGCATCTTCCACCACTTCGGCCAACGCCACCGGTGGCGCATCCGCATCCAACGTCTGCGCTTCGATCCGCGACAGCCGCAACAAGGCCCCGAATGATTGCAGCAGCTGGTCGGTTTCCGCCACCGCGCGATCCAGATGCGCCTGCAACTCGGGCGCGCGCGCCTGTTGGCGCAAGTCTTCCAGCCGGTTGCGCAGGCGCGTCAGCGGGGTACGCAGATCATGCGCGATGTGGTCGGTGGCATGGCGCACGCCGCCCAGCAGCTCTTCGATGCGGTCGAGCATGGCGTTGAAGCGGAACGCCACCTGGTCGAAGGCATCTCCGCTGCGATCGAGCGGTGCGCGTAGCCCCAGCTCGCCGGCGCTGACCCGCGCAGCGGTCGCTTCCAGCCCGCGCAGCCGGCGCGCCACCCAGCGCGAGGTCAACCATCCCACTAGCGCGGCAAGCGCTGCCGCCGCCAGCAAGGCGCGCAGTGCAGCTTGCTGCATGAGGCCCAGCAGGCGGTCCTGGGCCTGCAGGCGCTGCCCGGTGAGCAGGATTTCCCCGCCGGACAGGCGCTGTTCGAAAGCGATCACCCGCAGCGCCCCGCCGGTATCCGGGGCGCGCTCGACAAACTCCACCCAGCGTCCGCGCGGCCCCGGGAGCAGCGCGTCGGGACGCCGCCCGACCAAGGCGATCCCATTGGCCTCCAGGGCATACACCGCATCCGGATCGCCATCGTCGCCGCGGATGCGCGCCTGCAATTCCGCCAGCAATCCGGCGCGGCCGCCTTCGCGATAGGTATCGACCAAGGTCACCGCATCCGCCCGCACCAGGTCGCGCGCCTCGTGCAGCAGCAGGCTGGAAACCGCGTAATACAGGCCGCCGCCGATCAGCACCACGGCCGCCAGGAAGCTGCCCATCACCAGCAGGGCCAGGCGCGCGCTGGTGGACGGCAGCAGGCGCTTCACTCGGACAACCGATAGCCGGCGCCACGCACGGTATGCAGCAGCGGGCGCGGGAAATCATGGTCGATCTTCTGGCGCAGACGGCTGATATGGACGTCGATGACGTTGGTCTGCGGGTCGAAATGGTAGTCCCACACCGCTTCCAGCAGCATGGTGCGGGTCACCACCTGGCCGGCGTGGCGCATCAGGTATTCGAGCAGGCGGAATTCGCGCGGCTGCAGCTCGATCCGGCGGCCCTCGCGGCGCGCCTCGCGGGCGAGCAAATCCAATTCGAGCTCGCCCACCCGCAACCGGGTGGGCTCGCGCTCGCCGCCGTGGTGGCGGCGCACGATCCCGTCCAGGCGCGCGCTCAGCTCGGCATAGGCGAACGGCTTCACCAGGTAATCGTCGGCGCCCGCGCGCAGCCCTTCCACCCGGTGATCAGTATCACCGAGCGCGGTCAACAGCAGGATCGGCACGTGGTTGCCCGCGCCGCGCAGGGTGCGCAGCAGGGTCAGCCCGTCCAGCCCCGGCAGCATGCGATCCAGCACCAGCGCATCGAACGGTTCGGTCGTCGCCAGGAACAGGCCCTGCTTGCCATCGGCGGCGTGATCCACCACGTGGCCGTCCTCGCGCAGCCCCTTGCAGATGAACGCGGCGGTATGGGCATCGTCCTCGACCAGAAGGATTCGCATGGCAGATCGCAGCTCCCGTGTTCCTGTGCAGATGTTCCTTGCAGATGTTCCTTGCCCCTGGGGGTCCGCGTTTCCGAAGACGGCGCGTCCGTCCCCTTCGCCGGCTCCAGCAGGGGCGTGCCGACGCAGCCGTCGCAACGCCTCGATGCCCCGAAACTTGACGCCCTAAAAAAGAATACCCCGCAGGCAGCAGCCTACGGGGTATCCCGCGCATGGGGCGAGCCCGCCGGGATGGACGAGGGAGGCATCCTCCGGCGCGCGGCCGCCGGCGCGCGAAACTGCTTACTTCTTGGCCGAGGCGTCGCTGCTGGCGGCCGGGGCGGCAGCCTGCGCCTTGCCATGCTTGTGATGCTTGCGGTGATGCTTCTTGTGCATGGCCGGCTTGGCGGCGGTGGCGCTGCTGGCGGCCGGCGTGGAGGCCGGTGCGCTCTGGCCGGACTGGGCCGGCGCTGCCGCCACGGCGACGCCGGTCAGGGCGGTGAAGGCGACGGCGATCAGGCTCTTGCGGACGATGTTCATGGTCGATTCCTCGGTATTGGAAGGGGTGGTGGAACGCAGGTGGCAGCGGGGAATGGATGCCCCGGCCGCGGCATGCCGACGTGGGCGGAGGGCAGCGGCGGACGCGGCTTACTTCTTGGCCGGAGCGACCGGCGCAGCCGGCTTGGCCTCGGTCTTGGCGGTCTTGGCTGCCGGCTTGCCGGAGGCCGACTTGGCGGCAGCGCTCGTGGCGGCGGCCGGCTTGGCCGGCTTGGCCGGAGTGGCGGCCAGCGCGCCGCCGGCGAGGCCAGCCAGGGCGATGGCGATCAGGGACTTGCGCAGGGTGTTCATCGCGGATTCCTCGGAGAGAGACAGTGCAGCGGAGCTTGCGGTTGGCCGGGGGCGCTCCCCCGGTGCAACTGCAGACTGCTCCCGTCCGCTTCACCCGACGCTTGCAGCGCGATGAACGATTTGTAATCCGGCCCTCCGCCGGTGCGGCTACAGGCCCTTCGCCGCCTGCGCCACCGCGCGGAACAAGGCGCGCCCCTTGTTCATGGTCTCGTCCCACTCGGCCGCGGGATCGGAGTCGTAGACGATGCCGGCGCCGGCCTGCACGTACAGGCGACCGCCTTGGATCACCGCCGTGCGAATCGCAATCGCAGTATCGGCGTCGCCATGCCAGCCGATATAGCCGATCGCACCGGCATAGACATTGCGCTTGACCGGCTCGAGCTCACGAATGATCTCCAGCGCGCGGATCTTCGGCGCGCCGGACACGGTGCCGGCGGGGAAGGTGGCGCGCAGCACGTCGGCGTAGCTCAGCCCGTCCTGCAAGCGGCCGGTGACCTCGCTGACGATGTGCATGACGTGGCTGTAGCGCTCGATGACGAAGCGCTCGCGCACTTCCACGCTGCCCGGCTGCGACACCCGGCCCACATCGTTGCGGCCCAGATCGATCAGCATCAGATGCTCGGCGCGCTCCTTGGGGTCGGCCAGCAACTCGGCCTCGAGGGCCGCATCCTGCTCCGGCGTGCGGCCGCGTGGGCGGGTGCCGGCGATCGGCCGCACCGTCACCGTACCGCCCTGCAGGCGCACCAGGATCTCCGGCGAGGAGCCCACCACCTGGGTGCCGCCCACGTCGAGGAAATACATGTACGGCGACGGGTTCAGCGCGCGCAGTGCCCGGTACACATCCACCGGACGGGCGCGGAACGGCACGCTCATGCGCTGGCTCAGCACCACCTGGAAGGCGTCGCCGGCGCGGATGTAATCCTTCACCTGCTCCACCGCCGCGATGAAACCCTCGCGGGTGAAGCCGCTCACGAAATCGGCCTCGTCCAAGGCTTCCGGCTGCAACGTCTCCGGATACGGCGCGCCGCCGTGGCGCAGGCGATGGGTGAGCGCATCCAGCCGGCGGTTGGCGCGCGCCCATGCCTGCGGCGCGCGCGGGTCGGCATGGACGATCAGATACAGGCGGCCCTTGAGGTTGTCGAACACCGCCAGCTCGTCGCTGAGCATCAGCAGGATGTCCGGCGTGCCGAGTTCATCGGGCTTGGGGTTGGCGCGCAGGCGCGGCTCGATGTCCTCGATGCACTCGAAGCCGAACCAGCCGACCAGCCCGCCGGTGAAGCCCGGCAGGCCGGCGATCTCGGGCACTACGTGCATGGCGCGCAGGCGCTCGACCTCGGCCAGCGGATCTTCGACCTTTCGCGTTTCCACTGCCTCGCCGTGTTCGCGCACGATCAGGACATGCCCGCGGAATTCATATACCCGTCGCGCCGGCAGGCCGATGATGGAGTAGCGCCCGAAGCGCTCGCCGCCCTCGACCGATTCGAACAGGTAGGTGTGCGGGCCGTCGGCCAGCTTCAGGTACACCGACAGCGGGGTGTCGAGGTCGGACAGCACCTCACGCACCACCGGGACCAGGGTGTGGCCGTCAGCCGCGGCCCGGGCGAAGCGTTCTTGTGGAGACAATGCAGAAGGAGACACGTGGAGGATCCTTGGAGGATGGCGCAAGAGAGGATGCGGCGGTCTCGCCACGCCACCATCGCCAGCCACGCCCGCAGGGGATGCTCCTCCGATTCATGCGCGCACTTTAGCCGCAGCCCCGGCGTGCAGGCAAACGTCGAACCGTCATACCAGCGTCACCCGGCGCAGGCAGCATGGGAGTCCATCGCAGGGACGGCGGACGGGCAGGATGCCCAAATTTTCTGCGTCAGGTTGCCGAAGAGCACGCCATGACCACGATACTGCTCGGCATCATCGCTTTCCTCGTCCTGGCCATCGTCTTCATGGCGACCGGCAAGAAAGCGCCACCCCGCTCGATCGAAGCGCTTCCAACCCCGTCGACTGCCGTCAGGTCGCTCGTCAATGAGAAAAAGCTGATTGAGGCGATCAGGCTGTACCGGCGAGATACCGGGGTGAGCCTGTATGAAGCCAAGCAGGTCATCGACCATCTGCGTCATTCTTCAGCCGCCTGACAATTCGCCCAAGCCGAGGCCGCCTCGCAGCGCAGCCTGGCCCGGATGATCGCCGGCGTCGCGCCCCCCCGCGACGCCGGTTTTTCATGCCCGCTCTCACGCCCCAGCGGCGGCGTCCGCACAGTCGCCACGGAACTTCCCGCGCTTACCAGGGCTCTCGTTGGCATCGCCACGCCCCCCGACGGCACCCCCGCCGCGACGCCCTCGTGCAAACCACTTCCGATCTCCGCTACAAACGCTGGACCCTGACGTACCTGTTGCTGTTCGGACTGACCTGGTGGGCGATCTTCGCCTTCACCCGGCACGCCATCGACCACGCGGACATGGTCGAGAACTACGTCTGGGGCGTGGAATGGCAGTGGGGCAACAACAAGCATCCGCCGCTGTTCGGCTGGATCACCGCGGCCTGGTTCGCCCTCCTGCCGACCCGCGACTGGGCCTATTACCTGCTGGAGGAAGCCAACCTGGTGCTGGCGCTCTGGTGGCTGGCGTTGGCGATGCGCCGCTGCATGCCCTGGGATCGGGTGTTGGTGGGCGTCGTGCTGACCAGCCTGGTGACCCTGTTCGGCGCCGACAGCGGGTATAAGTACAACGCCAATACCGCACAGCTGCCGTTCATTGCCGGCTTCGCCTGGAGCCTGCTGCACGCATTGCAGGGCCGGCGCCTGCGCTGGTTCGCACTGGCGGGAGCATTCGCCGGGGCGGCCCTGCTGTGCAAGTACTCGGCATTGGCCCTGCTGGCGGCGGTGGCGTTGCCCGCGCTGCTGGCAGTGCGCCCCCCGCCGCGCACGCTGGCCTCCGGCGGCGCGCTGGCGCTGGCGGTGGCGGGCGCGCTGTTCCTGCCGCACGTGCTGTGGGCGATCCGGCACGGCTGGCCCAGCCTGCAC
>Ga0067045_1031401_pt1 | contig 12372 bp, 9 predicted proteins | sample TerdegcTABiofilm_FD_59184 | JGI IMG/M metagenome (GOLD analysis project Ga0067045, IMG submission 59184) | Combined Assembly of (Gp0054472, Gp0054536) Wastewater bioreactor microbial communities from Singapore -Terephthalate degrading...
TGCTGGCTCGCCGCCGCGACGATGAGTTCTTCGGGATGGACCCGCGCCAGCTGAAATCCGGCAGCCTGGCCTTTCTCTGCCAGTGCGCTATGGCCCAGCCGACGCTGGCGGCAGGGCTGAACAGCGGCCTGGGCTTTCTGTCACTGATGCTCGAGCGCCTGCCGGCGCAACTGGTGCACCAGCAGAGCCTGGCGGAGATTGTCCTGCTCGAAGACGACCCGCAACCGCGCCGCGCCTTCACCTACTTCACCTACTGGATGATCGTCCACGGCGTGGCCTGCTGGCTGGCGGGGCGGCGGATTCCGATCCTGGCCATTGAACTGCGGTGCGCCGAGCCGCCGTTCTGCGACGACTACAAGGTGATGTTTTCCGAGAACCTGCGATTCGACCGGCCACGGACTCGGATGATCTTCGCGGCCGACTGCCTGGACCTGCCGCTCAAGCGCAGCGTGCAAGAGCTGCAGCGCTTCCTGGCCCATGCTCCGGCCAACATCCTGGTCAAGTACCGCGACCCCCAAAGCCTGGCCAGCCGCATCAAGCACGACTTGCGGCACCTGCCGGCGCACACCTGGCCGGAAACCGAAAGCCTGGCGCAACAGCTGTGCATGTCGGCCTCGACCCTGCGCAGGCGCCTGGCGGAGGAGGGGCAGACCTACCAGGGCTTGAAAGACAGCGTGCGCAAGGAACTGGCGATCGTCTGGCTGGCCGAACCCGCCATCAGCTTCAGCGATATCGCCGCCCGCCTGGGGTTTGCCGATACCAGCTCGTTCTACAAGGCGTTTCGCAAGTGGTCGGGGTCCAACCCGGGGCACTACCGCAGCCTGATTCTCAGCGATGCCGATTGAGTCGGTTCTAGCGTGTCCTTATATGGCTATCGCGGTGGGGGGATTAGGTGGAGTACATATCCGGTTCTTTGGTAACGGCCTCCTATGGTTCCGCTTTTACAGCGGCTCACTTTTGAGAGCGCAAAAGTGAGCCGCTGTAAGAGCGGAACCCCTATCGGCCATTACCGCAAAAATGGATATGTACTCGGTCCAATCCAACTTCCTGGTCGGCCCACAGGCGCAACATCGCACCACAGTTGTGTAGATGCCTATGCCGGCCGCGATAGCGCCGTCAAGTCACACAGAACCGCCCCCTTGGCCAAAGCAGTCAAGCAACTTGAAGGCTTTGACCATTGTCCCGCGCCGCCTGTGGAGCGAGTATTTCGAGGATTTTGTAGGTTCCCCCAACCCAATAAAAACACCAAGGGATTCTGGCAATGCGCGATTACCTGTCTGCGACTTCACAGTTCAACTATCAGCACACGGTCGATGCGGCACTTCATGGTTCGCTGACGGCACTCAATGCTTGTGTCGAGTGCTGCGACCGGCATGCCTTGCCCGGGCGCATTGCCTTGTTCTGGGAGGGGCGCGACGGCGCAAGCGCCACCTACACCTTCAGCGACTTGCAGGACAAGGCCGCGCGCTTTGCCAACTTCCTCAAGGCCCAGGGCGTGAAGCGGGGCGACAAGGTCGCCGGGCTGTTGCCGCGCAACGTCGAACTGCTGATCGTAGTGCTCGCTACCTGGCGCATCGGCGCGGTCTATCAGCCATTGTTCACCGCCTTCGGCCCCAAGGCCCTGGAACATCGCCTGGGCACTTCCGGCGCGGCCGTGGTGGTGACCGATGCGACGAACCGGCCCAAACTCAGCGAAGTGCCCGACTGCCCGACCATCGTCACGGTCACTGGCACCAAGGGCCAGGGCCTGGTCCGCGGCGACTTCAGTTTCTGGGCGGAACTGGCCAATCATTCCAATCAGTGCGAACCGGTGTTGCTCAACGGTGAAGACCCGTTCCTGCTGATGTTCACCTCGGGCACCACCGGCCCGTCGAAAGCCTTGTACGTGCCGCTCAAGGCCCTTGTCGCCTTCCAGAGCTACACCCGCGACGCCGTGGACCTGCGCCCGGAAGATGCTTTCTGGAACGTCGCCGATCCCGGTTGGGCCTATGGCATCTACTTTGGTGTGGCCGGCCCGTTGGGCATGGGGCACCCGATCACGTTCTACGACGGCCCGTTTACCCTGGAAAGCACCTGCCGGGTGATCAACAAGTACGGGATCACCAACCTGACCGGCTCGCCGACCGCCTACCGCCTGCTGATTGCCGGCGGCGACGAATTCGCCCGTAGCATCAAAGGCAAGCTGCGCATTGTCAGCAGCGCCGGCGAACCGCTGAACCCGGAAGTGATCCGCTGGTTTGCCGACAACCTCGGCGTGGTGATCCACGACCATTATGGCCAGACCGAACTGGGCATGGTCCTGTGCAACCACCACGGCCTCGAACATCCGGTGCATGTCGGTGCCGCCGGTTTTGCTTCGCCGGGCCACCGCATCGTGGTGCTGGACGACAACTACAACGAATTGTCCGTTGGCCAGCCCGGGATCCTGGCGATCGATCGCAGCCAGTCGCCGATGTGCTGGTTCCCCGGCTACGACGGTGCGCCGACCAAGGCCTTTGTCGGCAACTACTACCTGAGCGGCGACACGGTGGAGCTGAACCCGGACGGCAGCATCAGCTTCGTCGGTCGCAGCGACGACGTGATCACCACCTCGGGTTACCGGGTCGGCCCGTTCGATGTCGAAAGCGCATTGATCGAGCACCCGGCGGTGATCGAGGCGGCGGTGGTCGGCAAACCCGACCCGGAGCGCACCGAACTGGTCAAGGCCTTCGTCGTGCTCGGTGGCCAGTACCTGGCTTCGCCGGCGCTGGCCGAGGAATTGCGCCAGCATGTGCGCAAGCGCCTGGCCGCGCATTCCTATCCCCGTGAAATCGAATTTGTCAGCGACTTGCCGAAAACCCCAAGCGGCAAATTGCAGCGCTTTATCTTGCGCAACCAGGAAATCGCCAAGGCTCAAGAGGCCGCGGTCAACAAGGCTTGAATCCAAGGAAACAACGATGCAGATCGAAAACAAGGTTTTTATCGTCACCGGCGGTGCGTCGGGACTGGGTGCGGCCACTGCTGAACTGTTGGTCGCCGCTGGCGCCAAGGTGATGCTGGTGGACATGAACGCCGCGGCAGTCGCAGCGCAGGCCGAGCGCCTCGGCGCCCACAGTGTGGTCGCCGACATCAGCAACGAAGAAGCTGCCCAGGCTGCGGTACAGGCCACGGTAGCGGCGTTCGGCGGGCTCAACGGCCTGGTCAACTGCGCCGGCATCGTGCGGGGCGAAAAGATCCTTGGCAAAAACGGTCCACACGCCCTGGGCAGTTTCAGCCAGGTGATCAACGTCAACCTGATCGGCAGCTTCAACATGCTGCGCCTGGCGGCCGAGGCGATTGCCCAGGCCAGCCCGGACGCGGACGGCGAGCGCGGTGTGATCATCAACACCGCCTCGGCGGCCGCCTTCGACGGCCAGATCGGCCAGGCCGCCTATGCTGCATCCAAGGGCGCGATCGCCAGCCTGACCTTGCCGGCGGCCCGTGAACTGGCGCGCTTCGGCATCCGTGTGATGACCATTGCCCCGGGCATCTTCGAAACTCCGATGATGGCCGGCATGACCCAGGAAGTGCGCGATTCGCTGGCCGCCGGCGTGCCATTCCCGCCACGCCTGGGCAAACCAGGCGAGTACGCAGCGCTGGTCAGGCATATCATTGAAAACAGCATGCTCAACGGTGAGGTGATCCGTCTCGACGGTGCCTTGCGCATGGCCGCTAAATAAGGAGTCATGAACATGACCACTCACAACGATCCGATTGTCATCGTCAGCGCCGTGCGCACCCCCATGGGCGGTTTCCAGGGTGATCTCAAGAGCCTGACGGCGCCCCAACTGGGCGCCGCCGCCATTCGTGCGGCGGTCGAGCGCGCGGGCCTGTCCAGCGACGCCGTGGAAGAAGTGCTGTTTGGCTGCGTACTGCCTGCCGGTCTCGGCCAGGCCCCGGCACGCCAGGCCGCATTGGGCGCGGGCCTGGACAAATCGACCCGCTGCACCACCCTGAACAAGATGTGCGGTTCGGGCATGGAGGCGGCGATTCTGGCCCACGACATGCTGCTGGCCGGCAGCGCCGAGGTGGTGGTGGCCGGTGGCATGGAAAGCATGTCCAACGCCCCGTACCTGCTGGACCGCGCCCGTAGCGGCTACCGCATGGGCCACGGCAGCGTGATCGACCACATGTTCCTCGACGGCCTGGAAGACGCCTACGACAAGGGGCGCCTGATGGGCACCTTTGCCGAGGATCGCGCCCAGGAACACGGCTTTAGCCGCGAGGCCCAGGACGCCTTTGCCATCGCCTCGACCACCCGCGCCCAGCAGGCGATCGAGGACGGCAGCTTCACGGCCGAAATCGTCCCGCTGCAGGTCATGGTCGGCAAAGAGCCAAAAACCATCACCAACGACGAACAACCGCCCAAAGCCAAACTGGACAAGATCGCCAGCCTCAAGCCGGCCTTCCGCGAAGGTGGCACGGTGACCGCTGCCAACTCCAGTTCGATTTCCGATGGTGCCGCGGCCTTGGTCCTGATGCGGCGCAGCGAGGCGCAAAAACGTGGGCTCAAGCCCCTGGCCGTGATTCATGGCCATGCCGCGTTTGCCGACACCCCGGGGTTGTTCCCGGTGGCTCCGGTGGGCGCGATCCAGAAGCTGATGAAAAAAACCGGCTGGTCGCTGGATGAGGTTGATCTGTTCGAAATCAACGAAGCCTTTGCGGTGGTCAGCCTGGTCACCATGACCAAGCTGGACATTCCCCACAGCAAGGTCAACGTGCATGGCGGAGCCTGCGCCCTGGGTCATCCAATCGGCGCTTCGGGCGCGCGGATCCTGGTCACGCTGCTCTCGGCCCTGCGCCAGAAAGGCCTGAAACGTGGAGTGGCGGCCATCTGCATCGGCGGCGGCGAAGCCACGGCCATGGCCGTTGAATGCCTGGATTAAGGATTCCCTATGCTGCCCAATGACGAACAACTACAGATCAGCGAAGCGGCCCGGCAGTTTGCCCAGGAACGCTTGAAACCGTTCGCCGCCGAGTGGGATCGTGAACACCGTTTCCCCAAGGAAGCCATTGCGCAAATGGCCGAGCTCGGGTTCTTCGGCATGCTGGTCCCCGAACAGTGGGGCGGCTGCGACACCGGTTACCTGGCGTACGCCATGGCCCTGGAGGAAATCGCCGCGGGCGATGGCTCCTGCTCGACCATCATGAGCGTGCACAACTCGGTAGGCTGTGTACCCATCCTCAAGTACGGCACCGATGAGCAGAAGGCGCGTTTCCTCACGCCACTGGCCAGCGGGGCGATGCTTGGCGCCTTTGCCTTGACCGAACCCCAGGCCGGCTCCGACGCCAGTGGCCTGAAAACCCGCGCCCGACTCAATGGCGACCACTATGTGCTCAACGGCTGCAAACAGTTCATTACCTCCGGGCAGAACGCCGGGGTGGTGATTGTGTTTGCGGTGACCGATCCGAGCGCCGGCAAGCGTGGGATCAGTGCCTTTATCGTGCCCACTGATTCGCCTGGCTATAAGGTTGCACGAGTCGAGGACAAGCTCGGCCAGCATGCTTCCGACACCTGTCAGATCCTGTTCGAGGACGTCAAGGTGCCCGTGGCCAATCGATTGGGGGAGGAGGGCGAGGGTTACCGCATTGCCCTGGCCAACCTGGAAGGCGGCCGGGTCGGGATCGCTTCGCAGTCTGTGGGCATGGCCCGTGCCGCGTTCGAGGCCGCCCGTGATTACGCCCGTGAGCGGGAAAGCTTCGGCAAACCGATCATCGAGCATCAGGCCGTGGCGTTCCGTCTGGCCGACATGGCCACGCAGATTGCCGTTGCCCGGCAGATGGTGCATTACGCCGCCGCCCTGCGTGACAGCGGCAAGGCAGCCCTGGTGGAAGCGTCGATGGCCAAGCTGTTTGCCTCGGAAATGGCCGAAAAGGTCTGTTCGTCCGCCTTGCAAACCCTCGGCGGTTACGGTTATCTGAGCGACTTCCCGCTGGAGCGTATCTACCGCGATGTGCGGGTGTGCCAGATCTACGAAGGCACCAGCGATATCCAGCGCATGGTCATTTCGCGCAATCTTTGAACAAGGAACCCTTGCATGAGTTACGAAACGATTTTGTTGGAAATCCAGGGCCGCGTGGGCCTGATCACCCTCAATCGCCCACAGGCATTGAACGCCCTCAACGCACAGATTGTCAGTGAGCTGAACCATGCGCTGGACGGCCTGGAAGCCGACCCGCAGATCGGCTGCATCGTCCTGACCGGCTCGAAGAAAGCCTTCGCCGCCGGTGCCGACATCAAGGAAATGGCTGAGCTGACCTACCCGCAGATTTACCTGGACGACCTGTTCAGCGACAGTGACCGCGTGGCTAACCGCCGCAAGCCGATCATCGCCGCCGTCAACGGTTTTGCCCTGGGTGGCGGTTGCGAGCTGGCCTTGATGTGCGACTTCATCCTGGCAGGCGACAACGCCAGATTCGGTCAGCCGGAAATCAACCTTGGCGTCCTGCCGGGCATGGGGGGCACCCAGCGCCTGACTCGCGCGGTGGGCAAGGCCAAGGCGATGGAAATGTGCCTCAGCGGTCGCCTGATCGATGCGGTGGAAGCCGAGCGTTGCGGCATCGTGGCGCGCATCGTGCCGTCGGATGAGCTGCTGGATGAAGCGCTGAAAGTCGCGACCCTGATCGCCAGCAAGTCGCTGCCGATTGCCATGATGACCAAGGAGAGCGTGAACCGCGCCTTCGAAGTCAGCCTGTCCGAAGGCGTGCGTTTTGAACGCCGGGTCTTCCACGCGGCCTTCGCCACCCAGGACCAGAAAGAAGGCATGGCGGCGTTTATCGCCAAGCGTGCGCCGGAGTTTGTCGGTCAGTAATCCTGGGTTCTGACGGTCACCATCGCGGGCAAGCCCGCTCCCACAAAGCATTGAAGAGCTTGTGGGAGCGGGCTTGCCCGCGATGGGTTCAGGGTTTTACAGCAGGTAGTTCTTCAATTCCCGCGCAATCACCATCCGCTGGATCTCACTGGAACCTTCGTAGATCTGGGTGATCCGCGCATCGCGGTAGTAGCGCTCCACTGGATAATCTTCCAGGTAACCATAACCACCGTGGATCTGGATGGCCGAGGAGCAGACCTTTTCGGCCATTTCCGAGGCAAACAGCTTGGCTTGCGAGGCTTCGGACAGGCAGGGTTTGCCGGCGCTGCGCAGGCGTGCGGCGTGGAGGATCAACAAGCGGGCGGCGTTCAGCCGGGTGTGCATGTCGGCCAGCAGGTTGGCGATGCTCTGGTGCTCGATGATCGGCTTGTCGAACTGCACCCGGTCGCGGGCGTAGGCCAGGGCTGCTTCAAAGGCTGCGCGGGCAATGCCCAGGGCCTGGGCAGCGATGCCGATGCGCCCACCTTCGAGGTTGGACAGCGCAATCGCCAGGCCCTTGCCACGTTCACCCAGCAGGTTGGCTTCGGGGATGACGCAGTTGTTGAGCGTCACCGCGCAGGTGTCGGACGCACGAATGCCCATCTTGTGCTCGCTGCGGTCGACGATGAAGCCCGGGTTGTCGGTGGGTACCAGGAACGCCGACAGGCCTTTCTTGCCCAACTGCGGGTCAGTAACCGCAAACACGATCGCCAGCTTCGCCCGCTTGCCGTTGCTGACAAATTGCTTGGCGCCGTTGATCACCCACTGGCCATCGCGCAGTTCGGCGCGGGTGCGCAGGTTGTGCGCCTCGGAACCGGCCTGGGGTTCGGTCAGGCAGAAGCAGCCGATGGTCTGGCCGCTGGCCAGGTCCGCCAGCCAGGTCTGCTTTTGGGCCTCTGTACCGTAGTTCAACACCGGCCCGCAGCCCACCGAGTTGTGGATGCTCATCAAGGCCCCGGTCGCGCCGTCGCCGGCGGAAATCTCTTCCACTGCCAGGGCATAGGCAACGTAGTCGACATAGGTGCCGCCCCATTCCTCGGGCACCACCATGCCCAGCAGGCCCAGTTCGCCCATCTTCGCCACCAGGGCGTCGTCGATCCAGCCAGCCTTTTCCCACGCCTGGGCATGGGGTGCGATCTCGCCGCGGGCAAAGTCCCGGGCCATGTCGCGGATCATCACTTGTTCTTCGCTCAGTTCGATGTCGTGCATGAGAATCAGCTCCCGCTCTGCTCAAAGCCTGTGAAGAAACTGGCCACGTGCTCGGCGTCCAAGGCCTGGACGGAGGCAGGGTTCCAGCGTGGATTCTTGTCTTTATCGATCAGCAGGGCGCGCACGCCTTCGATCAGGTCGCCGCGGGCGAACCATTGGCGGTCCAGGTGCAGCTCCAGGGCAAAGCAGCGTTCCAGGCTCAGTTCGCGGCCGCGACGGAGCATTTCCAGGGTTACGGCCATCGCCAGCGGGGAACGGGTCTGCAGCAGGTTGGCGGTGTCCAGCGCCCATTGATGACTGTCGGCTACGGTCACGCTGCGCAGTTGTTCGATGATGCTCGGGACGTCCGGCAGGGCGAAGAAGTGGTCGATGACCGGGCGCAGGGCATGCAGCGGCGGCTCGGGCAGGTGCTGCACCGCCAGTTGGGCCAACAACCCTTGCAGGTCCTTGAGTGGCGTATCGTTCCACTGGAGGTTATCCAGGCGCCGGTCCAGCTCGCTCAGTTGCTCGCTGGCCAGGTACCAGTCGGCCAGGCCGCAATACAGCGCATCGGCGGCGCGAATCTGCACCCCGCTGACCCCCAGGTAGATCCCCAGTTCGCCCGGGATGCGCGGCAGGAAATAGCTGCCACCCACGTCCGGGAAATAGCCAATGCCGACTTCCGGCATCGCCAGGCGGCTGCGCTCGGTGACCAGCCGCAGGTCAGCGCCTTGCACCAGACCCATGCCGCCGCCCAGGACAAAACCGTCCATCAGCGCCAGCACCGGTTTACGGTATTGGTGAATAGCCAGGTCGAGGGCGTATTCCTCAACGAAAAAATCTTCGTGCAGGGTGTCGCCGGCCTGGTAGCTGTCATACAGCGAACGGATGTCGCCGCCGGCGCAGAAGGCTTTTTCGCCGGCGCCGCGCAGCACCACGGCATGCACCTGCGAATCCCGGGCCCAGGCCTCGAGTTGGCGGTGCAGGGTGCGCACCATGTCCAGGGTCAGGGCATTGAGGCCGGCGGGGCGATTGAGGGTCAGGTGGCCAATATGGTTGCGGACCTCGGCCAGGACTTCGTTTTGCGTGGCATCCATGGCCTTTACCTGCGTAGATAAAACCTCAGCAGTCATCGGTAACTCCCTGCTTTTATTGTTCTTTATGGAAATGCCCGGGCGCGGGCGATCGTCGATCGTAACAGTGCAAATTTGCCATGTACAACCCGGATGAATGCAGGTTAGGTGTGCATTTTTGTAATATCGAAACGGCCGTCGGCGATATTTTTGAGTGAATAGGGCATTCGCGACAGAATCGGCTGTGAATCGGCCGATGTCAGCCGATCTGCGCTGTTTGCTCAGCCCTTAACGACACCTCGAAGGCAACGTCTGTTGGCATTCTGGCCACGGGTTTGAAGCCGTCAGCGTCGAGGGTTTCAGGTCGACAGAGGTGCGCGGCCAGGGGTATTTCCTGTACAAGTTCACCGTTGAAAATCTGTATGAACGTTTTGACTTGGAACAGGGGCGAGCAGTTGGGGGCTGCGACTATTCTCGACCGGCCAATCAGCGTGAACGTATGCAGTAATTTCTATCGGGCCGTTTGAAGTGAGGCAAGACGTACATGGCGGATATCCGCGATCTGTCGATTGTGCTTGATCGTATCGACCAGGCAATTATCGAGGTGCTGCGCCACGATGGGCGCATCACCTATCAAAAGCTGTCCGAGCTCGTGCACCTGACACCCAGGCCCTGCCTTGAACGGGTGCGCAAACTCGAGCAGTTGGGGGTGATTCGTGGCTACGGGGCGATTCTCGACGAGAAAAAACTGACCCCCGGCCTGTCATTGCTGGTGCTGGTGGCATTGTCGAACCAGAGTGGCCGCGCCGCGCAAAAGGCCTTCGAAGCCAAGGTCCGGGCCTGCCCGCAAGTGCTGGAATGCCAACTGATCAGCGGCGCCTTCGACTACAGCCTGCGCATGCGTTGTCGCGACATGGAGCACTATCGGGTCCTGACCGAAGTCTGGTTCGACGACCCGGAGTTGCACATCGACAAACTGGTCAGCCACCCCGAACTGGCGATGGTCAAGACCTCGACCCTGGGCTGATTCAGCCTTGGCCGCTCAGTACCTGGCCGATGCTGCGACGCTTGGCGTGACGCTCGCTGGCATGGATCAACTGTTCGAGGTCTTCGGGGGTGACGTCGAAGAAGGCCTCAAGCTCGGCCAGCGCGGCCTTCAGGTCTTCGGCGGTGATGGCCTGGCTGTCGGTGGGCGGGTGGTCCGCCGGGATCATTGGTACAGGCTCGGCGGGGCGCTTGGGGTAACGAATGCGGGTCAGGTTGTTGTACCCCAGGGCGCTCAGCAGCAGGGTCGATGCGCCCAGCATCACCGGGGCCAGCGCCTGCCAGTCAAGGGCGATGGTTGCCGGATCCGCCAGCACCATCAGCAGTGCCAGGGCCCCGGCCGGTGGGTGCAGGCAACGTAACCAGCACATCAGGATCAAGCCCATGCCGGCCGCGAGGCAAGCACTGGCCAGGGTTCGTCCCAGCACGTGAGCCACCAGCAACGCCATCACGGTGGCACACAGGTAGCCACCGATGATTGACCACGGCTGGGCCAGGGCACCGGATGACACGGCGAATAACAGCACTGCCGACGCTCCCAGGGGGCCGATCAAGTGCAGGGCAATCGGCATGCCGAAGACCTGGGCACAGACCCAGACACTCAGCAGCGTGCCCAGCGACATGCCGATGGCCGCGCGGCTCCATTCGGTCGGGCGAGTGTTGATGGCAGCAGGAATCCAGCGAGCGAACATGGGCAGAACGGTCCAGTGGTGAAGGGCAGGCAAAAAGAAGGGCTTGGCTGGTTCTCCAGCAAGCCCTTTAAGCGTTCCAACATTTGGGGGAGGAACCGGCACAGTGTGCCGGCCAACGTGCCGCCTGACAAATTCATATTAATGAGCTTTAAGTTCATTAATGTTGAAGTTAAATCCCCCGGCGTGCACTCAGGCCACACAGGCAACCGCCGATTACGGCCGGTGCGCCGAGCCTGCAACGGTTTGTCGCTAGAGGCGCAAGTCCAGGCGCATGGCGCAGCGCCGATGACGGGGCAGGCCGTGGGCCGCTTCCGCGTCCAGCCGTTGCTGCAGGTGGGGATCGATCTGCTGTGCTGCCAGGGTGGCAAAACCACAGCGCCGATAGAACGGCTCGTTCCAGGGTAATTCACGGAAGGTGGTCAGGGTCACTGCCAACAACCCCTGGTCCCGGGCGTGCTCGATCGCCGCCTGCAACAGCCGGCGACCCAAGCCCTGGCCCTGGGCCGAACGTCCGACCGACAGCTCCTGGACATGCAGTTGGCGGCCCTCCACAGCCGCGCTGAGAAAACCGACAATACCCCCATCCGCCGCCTCGACCACCCACACCGGGGATGTTGCGATGTGCTGGCGATGTTCAGGGCCACTGATCACCGCGGCGTCGACCAGCCAGGCCAGCTCCGGGTCTTGGGCAAACAGGCGGGCCGCCGAGCGCTCGATGTCGGGTAGGGCGTCGGCATCATCGACGTGGGCTCGACGCAGGGAATAGGTCATGGCGACGGCCTAGACGATGGCCGCTGCAGCGGGCCACTGCTGCTGCGGCATCGGCAGATGGCAGGACTCGCCGCGCCCCATCGGGAAGTACTTGAAGCCATTGCGTGCCAGGCGTTCGGCGTCGTACAGGTTGCGCCCGTCGAAAATCACCGGCGCCTTCAGGCGCTGTTGGATCAACTCGAAGTCGGGGGCCTTGAACTGCTGCCATTCGGTGCAGATGATCAACGCGTCAGCGTCCTTGAGGACTGATTCTGGCGTGCCCATCAGCATCAGCCGGGTCTCGTTCGGGTACAGCTTCTGGGTTTCCTGCATGGCTTCTGGGTCGAAAGCGCTGACCGATGCGCCCGCTGCCCACAACGCCTCCATCAAGACGCGACTCGGGGCGTCCCGCATGTCGTCGGTATTGGGCTTGAATGCCAGGCCCCAGAGGGCGAAGGTCTTGCCGGCCAGGTTGCCGTTGTAGAACGCGTTGATCCGCTCGAACAGCTTGTGTTTTTGCCGTTCGTTGATCGCTTCCACCGCTTGCAGCAGGTCGCTGGAGCAATTGGCTTGCTGGGCGCTGTGAATCAAGGCCCGCATGTCTTTGGGGAAGCACGAGCCGCCATAACCACAGCCGGGGTAGATAAAGTGATAGCCGATACGCTGGTCGGCGCCGATGCCCAGGCGCACCGACTCGATGTCGGCCCCCAGGTGTTCGGCCAGTTCGGCGATCTGGTTGATGAAGCTGATCTTGGT
>Ga0067045_1031402_pt1 | contig 12372 bp, 12 predicted proteins | sample TerdegcTABiofilm_FD_59184 | JGI IMG/M metagenome (GOLD analysis project Ga0067045, IMG submission 59184) | Combined Assembly of (Gp0054472, Gp0054536) Wastewater bioreactor microbial communities from Singapore -Terephthalate degrading...
TGGATGAAGGAGTATCCCACGCCCCTGAAAAACAGGCCGGAGTACCTTCCGGCGTATGCATGTGCTTGATCAGGCGAGGATTGCATATCCTGCCTTGGTACAAGCTTCGTAACACCAACGACGGTCACCGAACGGCCCCTCCGTTCTCGGGAACCAGGGCCAGAGCGTTCGGAACGGGCCTTCGGAATCGGAAGGGCCCGGCCCCGTCCATGGGGGGCGTGATGGCCCTGTACCCCCGGCCCGGGATGCGGAGCACCAGGACGCTGGAGCCGCCTCCGTCCAGGTTGAGGGCATCCACGCAGCCCAGGTCCCGCATCAGACGGGCCAGCTCTGCCAAGGCAAGACCCTCGCTCCGGCCGGGACGGCGTCCCTCCGCCACGACCAGGAGGATCCTGCCCAGGCCGTCCAGGCCGACGGCCGTGCGGGGTTCGATATCCCGGCCCGTCTGCTCCGTCTCCATGCCGCCGGCAACCAGGGGCGCAAACCCCGAGGCGGCCTCCCGGACCTCGCCCTCCGACTCCGGAACCGTTCCGTGCCCCGAGATGCGCAGAACCCCCCGGTCGTCCACGTAGACCCCCGCGTACCGGGGGCTGGGAGGGCTCGCGATCCTGCCCGAGGAGACGGCCAAACCCGCGATGTCGACCCCCATCCCCCGGATGTAGAGGGGCGGCCGCGTGCCCTCCGCGTATCCGAGGACCGCGAAGGGCGAGGCGTTGACCAGGACCGCGGCCCGGGAACGCCGCGCTAGTCCCAGGGGATCCACCAAGGCCGCCTCGGCGGGGCCCGGCCCGTCCGGATCCGGGCCCAGGGGAGCCCGCACGGCAAAGCCCCCGCCCCCGGGATCCCCGCGGATCACATGGATCCTCAGGGGGCGCGGGTAGTCCCGAAGGATGGCGCGGTACTCGATGCCGGCTCCGAGGGGGGTAAACCCGTCCTCCGATTCGGCCGCGCCCGGGACGGGCGTGGGCACGGTGGCGCAGGAAACGGCCGCGATCGACGCGGCCAGGGCCAAGGCTGCCCGGAAAGCGCACCCTTGGCCCTTTCGAAGGCCGGGCAGCACAACCTTCGTACCACTTCCCATGGCTTGCTAAATCTCCTCAAATCCATAGTATATAGGTGTGCCCCTAGCCGTCGAAGCGGCCGAATCACGGGAGGTGCCGACCATGCCTACCCAGAAACGAATCCTCCTGGTGGAAGACGAGGCCGTCATCGCCCTGGCGGAAGCCCGGGTGCTCAAGAACGCGGGGTATGATGTCCAAATCCTACACACCGGGGAAGACAGCGTCGAGGCCGTCCGCTCCGATCCCTCCATCGAACTGGTTCTCATGGACATCGACCTGGGCACCGGGTTGAGCGGCCCCGAGGCGGCATCCCGCATGCTCGAGGTTCGATCCCTGCCCATCGTCTTCCTGACCTCCCACTCCGAACGGGAGATGGTCGACAAGGTGCGGAACATCACCCGGTACGGATATGTGGTCAAGAACTCCGGGAACTTCGTCCTCCTCTCCTCCATCGAAATGGCCTTCGAGCTTTTCATGGCCCATGAGGAAGCCCGCCGCCACTTCCAGAAGAAAGAGGCCATGCTCCAGGCCATACCGGACCTGATGTTCACCGTGGACCGGGACGGCACCATCCGGGACTACCATGCGCCCCAGGGTGTGGGCTTGGCAGTCCCGGCGGACCGCGTCGTGGGAACCCACCTTCGGGATATCTTCTCACCGGAAGAAACGGCCCGTCACCTGGCATTGTACAGGACTTGCCTGGAAACCGGCGAAGTCCAGGTCAATGCCTACGAACTCCAGGTCGACGGGAAACGGCAGATCTACGAACTCCGCATCGCCCGACAAAACGAGAACCAGGTCCTGGCGGTCATCCGGAACATCACCGAGCGGGTGGAGGCCGAGAGCGAGCTCCGGCGAATCAAGGCGCACTACGAGTACCTCTTCGACCACGCCCCGGTACCGATTACCTTATTGGACGAGAACGACCGGGTGGTACGGCTGAACTCGAGCTTCTCGCAGACCTTCGGCTATTCCCAGGAAGAAGCCTTCGGCAGGCCGATAAACGACCTGGTGGTACCCCCGGAGCTGATCGAGGAGGGCTTGGAATTGACCCGCCGCGTCGCCGAGGGAGAATCCATCTATCGGATATCCACACGATGCCGGAAAGACGGAAATCCCGTCCGAGTATCGATCATCGCCGCCCCCATCGAGCTGGACGGGGACTTCTTCATCTACGCGATCTACCAACCCGTGGGCTAGGCGGCATACCGGCAAGGCCTCGAAATCCTTCGGGGACATCGAACCGCGGCCGGCCCCGGGAGTTCGGCGGTTGAATGCTCTCCGGCGCTTACAATCCGTCAAGGATTGGACTATAGTGTAGGTACCTATACCGAGGAGCGGATAACCGGATTGAAACCAAACTACACGGGAGAGAAGCGCCGGAAGGAACTGGAGCGCAAGAAGAAGAAGGAAGAGAAGGAGCTCAAGAAAAAGCTGCGACGGGAAGCTGTCGCCCGCGGCGAGATCCCCGAGGGAGAGGATCCGGACTCCGCAGAGGAGGATTCCGGGGACGGGACCTCCTCGGATTAGGCGCGCTCTCCTCGAACGGCCCTACCCCGCGATCGCCCAGGGTGCAGCAGGGACAGATCCCCCACCACCTCGAGTCCCGCGGGCCGGGCGGTCCCTTCGAAGATCCGACGACCCCGATCCTCCAACCGAGCCGAAAGCACCGCGTCCACGGATTCCGCGATCCTGCGGTCCATGGCTCCCGCCGCGGGAGCCCGGAGCAAGCCTCCCCGGCCCCGCTCCATCCGCAGCTCCAGGGTCTCGGCGCGCCGACTAATCCGGACTCCGATGTACCGATCCCCGACCTCCAGGCGGTCGATCCGGGATCCGTTCCAGCTGGCCCAGACCCGCACCCGCCCCGGCGCGACGGAAGGATCCTGCGCCGACGCGGGCTCGGTTCCGGTATACCCGGAGGGCAGGAGGGCGGCGCAGAGAAAGCCCGGGAAGCGCCCGCCCATCCAGGGTATGTCCGCGAGGGAGAACATGAAGGAAATCCCCGGCTCCGGGAAGGAGTTGGACTGGGACCAGATCCAGGCCGCGGGCATGGAGGAACCCCAGTCCTTTTCGATGTACCCCCTGCCTCCGTCCATGGAGACTTCAAGGCCGTCCACCTCGACCCTTCCGTCCACCCGGTGGTCCAGGGACACGAGGCCGTGATTGCACTCCATGAAGGGCACGAAGGAATAGGGACCCATGACCCCCGGCAGCCAGGGCCGGGAGGGGAACCGGGCGGCCGGACCGTACCTTAGCTCCCCACGGACGCGACCGTCCGGACCGTCCAGATCCAGGTCGATCCCGGACAGGGAAAAGCGGTTGTCCCCGACCCGGATATCCAGGGAGCGGCGGTCCCAGCGGAAGGACTCGAAGGGGAACGGGTACCACCGGGTCCCCCCGGAACCGCCGTCGATGGCCTGCACGAAGGCCGTGCGCCGTCCCGCGGCGTCCAGACTGACTCCGGGAATGAAGGACCAGGCCCGGCCGTCCGGGGACACCTGCTTGAAGTACCAGCCCTCGAAGTAGCGGCGCCGCCTGCGGACTCCCTGGAAGAGTTCAGGATGGAATAGGGGCATAGGGTTCCTTCCGGGGCCTCCCTGGAGGAGCCTCCCCGATCCGATACTATACCGAAAGATAAGCACTCGGAAGCCGGAAATCGAGCGGACAAGCCGCGGACGGACGGTCCGGGAATGCCTGCCTCCGGGTTTGACGATCCCGCAGAACGGGCATACACTCGAACATGGAGTCCCGGCAACCTCCGAAGGGGAAGGAACCTCCATGGATACGATCAAGAAAAAATGCGGTCCGCGGAAAAGCGCAGACTCCGAAACCGTCGGCGGCGGGTCCGATGCTCCCGAGATAAACGCCTCCCTTCGGGACGCCTTGTACCGCAGCCTTCTGGAAAACAGCATCGACGCCGTCTACCTGCTCAGCGAGGAGGGCCGGGTCCTGGACGTGAACCGCGTGGCCTGTGCCATGACCGGGTACAGCCGGGAGGAACTCCTCGGCCTCACGATCGACGACCTGGACCCCAACTACCCCTCCAAGGGCTTCGTGGAATTCTGGAACGCCAAGCCCGAGGGGGCCACGGTGCTCTTCGAGAGCCTCCACCGCCGGAAGGACGGGACCTTGGTCCCCGTCGAGGTCAACGGAATTTTCACCAAGGTCCAGGGGCGGAAATTCCTGTTCGGAGTGGCCCGGGACATCTCCGAGCGAAAACGGGCGGAGCGTACCCTGAGGGAGAGCGAGACCAAGTACCGGACCCTGGTGGATATCCTTCCCGTGGGCGTCACGATCACCGACGCCAACGGGAAGATCCTGGAAACCAACCGCATGTCCGAGCGAATCCTCGGCCTGTCCCGGCAGGACCACGCGCGCAGACGGATCGACGGGAGGGAGTGGCGGATCGTCCGGACCGACGGCAGCCCCATGCCCCCGGAGGAGTACGCCAGCACCCGGGCCCTCCGGGAGGGGCGTCTCGTGGAGGGCGTGGAGATGGGGATCCAGAAGGAGGACGGGGAGACCACCTGGCTGACCGTCAACTCCGCGCCCCTCCCCCTGGAAGGCTACGGCGTCGCGGTGGCCTACAGCGACATCAGCGCGTCCCGGCGCTCGGAGGAGCACATCCGGTCCCTGCTCCGGGAGAAGGAGATCCTCCTCAAGGAGACCCACCACCGGGTCAAGAACAATCTCCAGACCATCCTGAGCCTCCTCGCCCTCCAGATGGACGAGGTCTCCGCTCCGGAGTCCCTGGCCCGGCTCCGGGACCTTTCGGGCCGGGTGCGGTCCATGCTCGTATTGTACAACAAACTCTACGACTCCGGAGACTTCGGTCGACTGGACCTCCGGGAGTACCTGGGCCCCCTGGTACGGGAGATCCTGGGGATCTTCCCGCCCACTCCACCGGTCCGACTGGAGGCCGAGGTCGACGGCGTCTTCCTGGACGCCCGGACCCTTTCCTCCCTGGGGATCATCCTGAACGAATGGACCACGAACTCCATGAAGTACGCCTTCGCGGGGCTCCCGGAGGGGGTCATTCGGATCTAGGCCCGACAGGAAGGTCCGCAGGTGGTCTGCGCCTACGAGGACAACGGTCCCGGCATCCCCGAGGGAGCCGGCGGCCCCGGAAACGGCGGCTTCGGGATGCGGCTGATCGGATTGTTGGCGGAGCAGATGGGAGGGGACTGCCGGCGGGAAGGAGCCCGGTGGACCCTGCGTTTCCCGGCGGACGCCCGGTAGGCCCGGCCGACGCGGGCCGTAGACCCCGTCCCGGCGACGGCGGAACCTACCGGAGACGAGCCGCCAGCTCCCGGGACCAGGCGGCCACGGGCTCGGCCTCCCAGTTGTCGATCATCACCTTGCCGAAGAAGGCCATCCGGCCCCCGAAGGCGGACTTGGCGACGGGTTCGAGCCCCGCCTTGGCGGCCGCGGGATCGACGTAGAGCCCCACGGCCTTGGCCTGACGCTCCGCCAGGGTGCCCTGGGCCGGGGCGTCGGGGTCCGAGCCGGGCTCCTTGCCGGAAAGCACCCCCGCGGCGGTCACGAAGACCGCGGTCGGCTTGCCCGCCGCGGCAAGGCGGGCCAGGAGACGGCGGGCGGGGCCCTTCCACTGCCCCGCGGCGATGGACGATCCCACCACGAAGGCGTCGTAGGCTTCGAGCTCCCGGCGGCCTACCTTGCGGGCGTCCAGGACCTCGACGTCGCGGCCGTCCGCCTCTTTTAGAGTGTCCGCGACAAGACGGGCGGTCTTGGCCGTCGATCCCCAGCGGGTCGAATAGGCGATCAGGATTTTCATAGGGTCTCCTAAAAAAGCCCCCGGCACGGGCCGGGGGCCGATAGTACTCAGGCTTCCGGGATCGCCGGGCCTAGAACTTCCACTGCTTCTGCCGTTTCAGGTAGGTCCGGACCAGGTCGTAGTCCGAGTCCTTGGCGGGGGCGTAGCCCTCGTGGTTGTAGATCTTCCGCATGATCGCAAGGCCGTTGGGGTCCTTCATCATGTTGATGAAGGCCATACGGACGGCTTCCTTGAGTTTGGGATCCAGGGCGGGGATGACGGAGATCGTGTCGTTGGGGATCTCGGAGGTGTTGGCGATCAGGACGACTTTCTTCATGAGGTCCGGGTAGAAGGCCTCCTTCTCGAAGAGGGTCCGGGCGTCCTTGAAGGTGAAGGCCGCGTCCGCCTGGCCGTTGAACACCGCGCTGATGGCGTTGTCGTGGCCGCCGACGTTCATCCAGGTGACGTCCTTCTCGGGATCCAGACCGTTGTCCACAAGGAGGTTGGCGGGCCAAATGAATCCGGAAGTGGAGGTGAAGGAGGCTATGGCGATCTTCTTGCCCTTGAGGTCCTTGACGCTCTTGATCCCCGAGTCCGCTCCGGCGACAAGCTGCGCCTTGTAGCCGGACACCAGGGGCTTGTCCTTGAGGAGCTTGCCGTTGTCGTCTACGTCATAACGCAACGATTTTAGCAATACTTCCGCGACTCCTTCATCTGCAGCTTGAACATAAGCAAACGACGATAAAAGACCAACGTGGATCTGTCCGGCGGCCATGCCCTCGATCAGGGCGTTGTAGTCCGTGGCGACGGTGACGTTGACCTTGCGCTTGAGCTGGGCTTCCAGCATCTGCTGCAGGGGCATGCGCTGGGCGTCCAGGTAGGCGGCGTCCCGGGAGGGGATCAGCTGGACCTGGAGCACCTCCGGGTTGATGGGCTTTTCCTTGGTTCCCTCCGCGAAGAGCGCGAGGGGCAGGACAAGTGCGACGACGAGCGCCAAAGCGATACGGTTCTTCATGGGATCCTCCTAATAAACGTGCGGATACCGCGAACAAGGTTCGCGATATATGGTACTCTAGAGGTGCTGTTCTGTACATACGATTTTTCTTCGGATACAGTGGCGGATGCCGAGCGGGAACCCCGGACCGATCCGGTCAGGCCCCGGTTACGCCCGCCGTCCGAAAGGAGCGCCCATGATCCAGTTCACCAACGTCTCCAAGACCTACCCCAACGGGGTTCAGGCGCTCAAGGGAGTCAACCTCACGATAGAAAAGGGCGAGTTCGTGGCCATCCTGGGCCTCTCGGGGGCCGGGAAATCCACCCTCCTCCGCCTGATCAACCAGCTGATCGACACCACCGAGGGCGAGGTCGTGGTCAACGGCGTGGTCGTGAACAAGGCGGCCGGCAAGACCCTCCGGAACATCCGCCGCCAGATCGGCATGATCTTCCAGGGCTTCAACATCGTGAAGCGGATGTCCGTCCTGGCCAATGTCCTGTCCGGCCGGGTGGCCTACAACCCCACCTGGCGGACCGTGCTGGGGCTCTTCCCGGAGGAGGACAAGCAGATCGCCTACCGGGCCTTGAAGCGGGTGGACATCCTGGAGAAGGTCCACACCCGGGCCAGCGAACTCTCCGGGGGCCAGCAGCAGCGGGTGGCCATAGCCCGGGCCCTGGCCCAGGAGCCCCTGGTCATGCTGGCGGACGAGCCCGTGGCCTCCCTGGACCCGGTCACCACGATCCAGGTGATGGACTACCTCAAGAAGATCAACCGGGAGGACGGGATCACCACGGTGGCCAACCTCCACCACGTGGACCTGGCCCTGAAGTATGCCACCCGGGTGGTGGGCATCCGGGCGGGAACAATAGTCTACGACAAGCCGATGAAGGACATCGACACGGGCAACTTCCTCCACGAGATGGAGCAGGTCTACGGACGCCGGATCCACGCGGACGAGGTCCTGGGGGACGAGGAATGAGCGGCCCCGTCGAGCGGATCGTCGTCCCGAAGCCGAACCACCTTCGGCGCAACCTCATCATCCTGGGGGTCACGGCCCTGATCGTGGGGAGCGCCTGGTTCGCGGGCTTCGACCTGGGCCGGATCCTCCTGAACCTCCGGAAGGGCGGCCGCCTTTTAGGCCGCATGTTCCTCCGGCCCGACTGGGCCTACACCCCCCGGATCGTGGATCCCCTCCTGGAGACCGTCAAGATGTCCATTGTTGGCACATTCTGGGGGGCGATCCTGGCCTTCCCCACCGCGGTCTTCGCGGCCAACAACTTCATCAAGAACCCCTGGATCGCCCAGCCCCTGCGGGTGATCCTGAACATCACCCGGTCCATCCCCGCCATGGTCATGGCCTCGGTCTTCGTGGCGGTCTTCGGGATCGGGGCCTTCAGCGGGGTCATGGCCCTGGTGATCTTCACCTTCGGACTCATCTCCAAGCTGACCTTCGAGTCCATCGAGGCCATCGACCAGGGGCAGGTGGAAGCCCTCCAGGCCGTCGGCGCCAACAAGCCCAACATCCTGCGTTACGCCATCGTGCCCCAGATCCTGCCCCAGTTCCTCTCGTACACCCTCTACGGCTTCGAGATCAACGTCCGGGCCGCGGCGGTCCTGGGTTACGTCGGGGCCGGCGGTATAGGCCAGATCTTCGAGCAGAACCTGGCATGGCGGAACTTCGACCGGGTGGGGCTCATCATCATCATCTCGTTCTTCGTGGTCCTGGTCATCGACCTGGCCAGCTCCGCCATGAGGAGGAAGCTCGTATGACCGATCGCATCTTGGTCCCGAAGGAGCGGAACCCTCTGCGGACCCTGTACAACATCCTGAACTACGGCGGACTCGCGGCCCTGGTCCTGTGGAGCTCCTCGGGGATCCAGTACCTGGGGATCATGCAAACCGCCCGGGGCACCCTGGAGGCCATCCTCCGGGGCTTCATCCTGCCGGACGTGGCCTACCTGGCCAACTGGACCAAGGACGGCCTGCCCTACGCCATCGTGGAGACCGTCGCTATATCCATCGCGGGGACTTTCGCCTCCGCCCTCCTGTCCATCCCCGTGGCCCTCCTGGCCAGCCAGAACATCGTGGGCCCCCGGGTATCCAAGCTGGGCAAGGTGATCGTGACCGCGGTGCGGACCTTCCCGGAACTCATCCTGGCCCTGATCTTCATAAGCGTGGTCGGGCCCGGGGCCCCGGCGGGCATCCTGGCCATCGGGATCCACTCCATCGGCATGCTGGCCAAGCTCTTCTCGGAGGCCATCGAGAGCATGGACATGGGGGTCAAGGAGGCCTTGGACTCCTGCGGGGCCACGCCCATGGAGGTCCTCTTCCGGGCCATGCTTCCCGAGGTGGCGCCGGAGTTCATCTCCTACACCCTGTACCGCTTCGAGATCAACGTCCGGGCGGCCTCCACCCTGGGCCTCGTGGGCGCCGGCGGGATCGGGGCGCCCCTGATCTTCGCCATCCGAAACCGGGCCTGGTCCCGGGTGGGGATCATCATGATCGTCATGGTCATCGTCGTGACGGTGATCGACCTGGTGTCCGGCCGGCTCCGCAAGAAGCTCGTCTAGGCCCATGAACATACTGCTCGTCAACGACGACGGCGTGGAGGCCCGGGGGCTGGCCCTCCTGGCCCGGGTGATGCGGGAGCACGGCGAGCTCTACGTCGTGGCCCCCCACGGCCAGCAAAGCGCCATCGGCCACGGCATCACCATCCACGACCCCATCCGGGTCCACGAGCGGGAGGGCCTCTTCCCGGGCACGGACGCCCGGGTCTGGAGCCTGGAGGCCAAGCCCGCGGACTGCGTCAAGTTCGCCCTGTACGCCCTGAACCTCCCGATCGACCTCGTGATATCGGGGGTGAACGACGGGCCGAACATGGGCACGGACATCGTCTATTCCGGCACCCTGGCGGGGGCCTCGGAGGCGGTGATCTGCGGGAAGCCCGCGATCGCCGTATCCACGGACTTCGGATACTTCGACCTGGCGGAGCGGGAGCTGGCCGGGGTGATGTCCACGCTCCTCGACTCGAGGATCCTTTCCAAGGACAACGTCCTCAACGTGAACTTCCCCCGCCGGGGTTTCGAGAAAAGCCTGGGAATACGGGTCTGCGACATGGGGGACCGCCCCTTCCTCCACGAGTTTGTGGAGATCGACGGGGTCTACTGGGCCAAGGGCACCTGGGGGGAGGGAAACAACCCCCCGGGCACCGACGTCTGGGCCTACAAGAACGGCTTCGTGTCCGTGACCCCCATCCAGGTGAACCGGACCAACTACGAGTACATGAAGGTCCTCCGGGAGCGTCTTCCCGGGGCCGAATAGGCCGGAGGCGGGCTGTGGACGGGATCTGGCAAAGATTGGGCATTCGATTCACGGAACCCTACCGGGATCCCCTGTGGGGGACCATCCTCTTCCCGACGGAATTCCTGGATATCCTCTCAAGCCCGGAGTTCGTTAAACTCTCCCGGATCCTCCAGCTGGGGCCCACCCACCTGGTCTACCCCGGGGCCACCCACACCCGCCGGGCCCACTCCATCGGTGTCTTCTCCATGGCCGCCCGGATCCTCAAGGCGGTGGCGCCCTTCGCGGGGGACCAGGTGACCCCGGAGGGGGCCCGGGCCTTCCTGGCCGCGGCCCTTTGCCACGACGTGGGGCACTTCCCCTACGCCCACTCCCTGAAGGAGCTTCCCCTGGAGGAGCACGAGGCCCTCGCGGCCCGGGCCCTGACCGGTCCCATGGCCGCGGCGGTGGAGAAGGCCGGGGCGGATCCGGCCCAGGCGGCGGCCATCGTGGACGTGAAGTCCCCGGCCGTGGGGACCGGGACGGCCCTCTACCGGTCCCTCCTCTCGGGGGTTCTGGACCCGGACAAGCTGGACTACCTGAACCGGGACGCCTGGGCCTGCGGGGTGCCCTACGGGGTCCAGGACACGGAGTACATGCTGCGCCACATCGTCCTGGACGAGGAGGGGCGCCCCGGGGTGGACGACCGGGGGGTCATGGCCGTGGAGTCCGTCCTCTTCTCGAAGTACCAGATGTATCGGGCCGTCTACTGGCACAAGGGGGTCCGCGCCCCGACCGCGATGGTCAAGAAGGCGGTGATCGAGGCCCTCCGGACCGGCTCCGTGGATTCCGCCGACCTCTACGGCCTGGACGACTCGGGCTTCTACGCCCTCCTGTCCGCCCCCGGCCGGGATCCCGAGGGCCTCGTGCGCTCGGTCTTCGACGGCCGGATCTTCCCCTCCTGCTACGAGGCTCCCTACGACGAGACGGTCCCCGCCCAGCGCAAGGCAGCCCACCTGGTCACCCGGACCGCCGTGGAGAGGGAGCTGGCCGAGGCCGTCTCCGCCCGGACCGGCCGGCCCTGCCGCCTGGTGGTGGACCTCCCGGAGCCCCTGTCCTTCGAGACCTCCATGAACGTGGCCGGCACCGGGAAGAAGTTCAGCGAGTCCGCCACGGTCTTCCGCCCCGAGGTGGTCCGGGGCTTCTCCCACAGCCTCCGGGTCCTACGGGTCTTCTGCGACGCGGAACCGGGGGCCGCGGCCCCCGCGGTGGCGGAGATCCTGAGCGGGCGAGGCTAATTCCCCACCCGGGCCGTCAGGGTGATCGCCGGCGAGGACAGCGTCGCCGTCGAGAGCCCCGGGGCGCAGTTCCCGAAGACGAAGTGGTACCCCGCCCCGATCCCCAGCCTGAGGAAGGGGAAAACCCGGACCAGGGCGAAGACCTCGGGCCGGATCAAGAGGGCCGGCCCCCCTTCGATGGAACCGTCCGGGGCCAGCCATCCGTACATCGCCATGCCCGCAGTCAAGCGGGGAGCAATCTCCAGCCAGGGTGTCGGACGAAGGACCCAGTCCGCCGTCGCCCCGACCTGCATGGCCGCCAGGTCCCCGCCCGCGCCTTGGAACCGGGACCGGAGCACTCCTCCCCCTATCCCCACCGCGAAGCCCGAGGGCCATTCGAGGCGGGTACCGCCCCCGTCCACGTAGACCGCCCGTCCGTCCAGGAAGGTGAAAAGGCCGTGCCAGCTGCCGGTGACCCGGGGACCGCCCTCGACCGCCCGGACAAGGGGGCGGGGAACCCCGCTCGTCCCCTCCTTGAGCCCGAAGGACAGGCCCGGCAGCAGCCGGGCACCCTCGGAGTCCGCCTCGACCCCCAGGGTCGGACCCGCGGCGAAGGTCAGGCCCTCGAAAAGATGGAAGTTCGCCTCCGCGTGGGCGACGGCCAGGGCGTAGGCCCGGCCGCCCCCTCCGCCCTGCAGGTCCCGGGCCCCGACACCGGCGCTCAGGCCCAGGGAAACCGCGAACCATCCCGCGGACAGGATCCGGGGATACCAGTCCAGGACCGCCGCCCCGGCGATCCGTCCGGGTCCCTCGGCGGAGCTCTCGCTGTACAGGACCGCGGGGCCCAGGAAGAGGCCCGGCCGGATCTCGAACAGCACGGGTCCCCGGGAGATCAGGTCCGACTCCCCGCCGAAGGACATCGACCAGCCCGGCCCCGCGTACCCCGCGGCCGGGACCAGGGCCCGGGACTCCTGGGCCCCCGACAGG
>Ga0067045_1031403_pt1 | contig 12371 bp, 6 predicted proteins | sample TerdegcTABiofilm_FD_59184 | JGI IMG/M metagenome (GOLD analysis project Ga0067045, IMG submission 59184) | Combined Assembly of (Gp0054472, Gp0054536) Wastewater bioreactor microbial communities from Singapore -Terephthalate degrading...
AGTCCCCCCGTCATTCCGAACCCGTGAAACAAGTTCAGGGCAGGCTTGTTGCGGAATCTGAGGCACAAGATATTGTATAGATCCTGAAACGAGTTCAGGATGACGTGGTTCTCTGCCAGAGGACTGAATATATACGATAGAAGTTAACTTGTAAGTCTGAAAACAGAGGTCGGAAGTGGATAGGTTGATCTTATCGACTTCTGATTTCTGGTTTCCTACCTCCGAAAAGGGGGGAATATTTTGCCACGATTTTGCTCAAAATGCTTTAAACAAAATAACGACGACGCAGAAAAGTGTACCGCCTGCGGAGAGGAATTCCCTCATGCAATCGGCAGAAAAAAAGTTCATGCCCTAAACGGGGATACTGGAGAAATCCGCCCCTCCTCCAAAAGAGTGGTATCCGCCACAGGTTCTTCCTTCGGGGAGAGTCCGGTTCCTGTCGCGGCGGAAATCAGCCCCGGCAGAAAAAAAACCACCACCATTCCCCGAAGAGCCGCAGCCCGGGGGGAAACCGCGCCCCTGTCCCAGGAAACCCCATCCCGTCCGGTAGCGGATAAAAAAACCATATCGGAAAGAACCCCCGTACAAGGAGAAACCCCATCCCCTGCCGTTGGCGAAAAACCCGCCCCCATACCCGGAGGAACTGCCGGCAAAGAAGAAACCCCATCCCGTCCGGCAGTGGATAGAAGATCTTCCCTGCTGTCCCAGTCTTCTCCCGGCGAGGTGCTTAACGGACGGTATCAGATAGTGCAGGTTTTGAAATCCGGCGGTATGGGAGGGATTTACAAATCCAGGGATCTTCAGACGGGACAGACCGTGATCGTGAAAAAGATGCTGGTTTTCTATATGAATACCGAGGATCGGGAATACGGCGAAAACAAATTCAGGGAAGGGTTAAAACCCATGATGGAGATGCAACATCCGGGACTCCCTTCCATTACCGACATTTTTATCTCTCAGGATGCCCATACGGGAAAAACCGCATATTATATGGTTACGGACTTTATCGAGGGAAAAGATCTGGGAACCGTTATGAAGGAAAGGAACGGGAAACCCCTGCCCCATACCAAAGGATTGAAGTATTTTATTAAAATTTTGGGTATATTGAATTATCTCCACTCTCAGACTCCCTCCATCATTTACCGTGATTTAAAACCCTCCAACATAATAGTGAAAGAGGACGGAGAGATTTTTCTGGTGGATTTCGGATTCACCATGTTCTATCTGCCGGAACAGACCGGCAAACTCATCGGTACTCCCGCCTATTCGTCGCCGGAACAGTATCAGGGAATATGTGATGCCAGAAGCGATATCTATTCACTGGGAGTGGTCATGCACTACCTCCTCACGGGACAGGATCCCCAGGACGACTCCCGTACTCCCTTCACGTTCGCCCCTATCCGGGATATAAACCCGGAAGTTCCCTGGTATCTGCACAAGATAATAAAATCCATGCTGGATCTGGAGATGAACAACCGTCCCTCCTCGGCGGCACAGATTCTGGAAATGCTCAATAAGAGAGAAAAAGGAGTTTTAGGAGTGCTGGATTCGGTATCCCAACCTACTGAAAAAATTTCCAGCCTGCCCGATAAAGAGGGGATTATGGAAAAAAGTCGGAGGGAAATCCCCTCGCCGGAAAGGGTGTCGGTGGCATCCTATGAACTGCCCCCATCTCCTGCGGAAGAACCCCCTGCAACGGCACAAGTCGAAAAGACCGTAAAAAATGTGAAAGCCGAGAAGAAAAACGGTAACGGCATAAGTATATGGACTCTTATAACCCTGGTACTCCTCTTTGCCATGATTTTCGGCGTGGGATATATCGCATGGCAAAAAATAAACGTGGATAAACCCGACAAGGACGGCATGACCGCTCTTCATCGGGCCTGCCTCAAAGGGAAACCGGGCGAGATCGATTACCTGTTATTGTTGGGAGCCAACGTCAACGTCAGGAATAAAGACGGAGATACCCCCATACAACTGGCGATTAAGGGGGGACAGGAAGACATCATTCATCTTCTGATTGTGAAAAAAGCCGAAATCAACCCTGTTAACAGCAAGGGAGAGACCCCCCTGCATACTGCCGTGGTGAAGGGGAACAAAAATATAGTCAAGATCTTCCTGGATAATAAGGCGGATATCAACGCCAAAACCAATACGGGCAAGACTCCTCTTTATATTGCCGTGGAAAACGGAAATACGGAAGTGACGGAACTTCTCCTGGAACAGAAAGCCGATGTCAATATACAGGACGATCTGGGTATGTCTCCCCTTCATCTTGCCGTTGAAAAAGGGGATAAGGTTCTGGCGGAAAAACTCCTGCTGAAAAACGCCGACGGCAATTTGTCGAATAATCAGGGCAAAACCCCCCTGGATCTGGCCAACGAGAAAAATAATAAGGAATTGAGCGCCTTACTGGAAAATTACGGAGCGGTGGATCTCAACTCCAAAGGAGAATACGGCAGAACGGTGCTGCACACGGCGGTAATTTCCGGTAATAAAAAGAAGGTGGAATTTTGCCTGCAAAAAGGCGCCAATGTCAACGCTCCCGATGATGAAGGCAAAACCCCCCTCCACCATGCCTGCAAACTGGGACTCAAGGATATAGCGGGACTCCTTATCGACAAGGGAGCCGATGTCAATGCAAAAACAAAAAACAAGACAGCTCCCCTGCACTATTCCTCCATGGGGGGATTTGACGATCTGACCGAGCTTCTCATTCTGAAAGGGGCTAAAATCAATATTCAGAACGATAAGGGACAAACTCCTCTTCATCTGGCATGTCAGGCGGGCAAGAAAGAGGTGGTGGACGTTCTCCTGTCCAACGGGGCGGATCCCAACATAAAGGATCTTAACGGCGATACTCCCCTGTCCCTGTCGGTGGCAACGGGCAATAAGGGGATTTTCGAACTGCTGCTGTCCAACAACGCCGATATAAATATAGTGGATAAAGGCGGGTTATCCCTGATCCACAAGGCGGTTTTGAAAAACAATCGGGAAGTGGCAGAACTACTAATATCGGGAGGAGCCGATGTCAACCTGAAGGATCCCAATGGCAAAACCCCGGTGGATCTGGCAAAAGCCTCCGGTTTTAAAGAGATGGAAGCTTTTTTGAGACAGAAGGGGGGCAAGGAAAGCATAGTCCCCAAACCCCGATTGCCCAGGCTGTATTAACATCAGGGCTTATCCGACTTGCCTTCCAATCCCAACAGAACTTGCCCAAAAACGGAGGATGTCATTTATAGCAGTATGGAACAGACGTATTGGAATATCCGTTCCAGTCCCCGGTCTTCGGTGGGGAAGAAACTGCCCATGGTGATGATCATGAGAATTATCAGCAGACCAACTGCCATGGGGTTTTTATGGATATCCTCTCTTCTCCTGTTTTCTTCCTGTATGTAAAGGGATTCGATTCTCTGACAGAGGGTTTTGGCATCGGGGATTCTTTCTTCTTTTCTTTTGAGGCAGTCCGTGATCAGTCGGGAGAGTTCGGGGGGAATTTCGGGGTTGAACCGGTTCGGCGGCGGGAATCGGAACTGAAACCGGACGGGATCCTGTCCTGTCAGAAGGTGATAAAAGGTGGCTCCGAAAGAATAAATATCGGCGGAAAAGTCGGTCTGGATCCCGGTATAGGCTTCCGGCGGGGCGTATCCCGGTGTGCCGATGAGGAGGGTGTCCCGATCCTTGCCGGGGGAAAAGTATCGGGCTGTTCCCATGTCGATAATCTTGACGATTCCCATGCCGTCATGGACCATGATATTGGAGGGTTTCAGGTCTTTAAGAATGACGGGTTCTTTTCTGTCCTGGAGGTATGCAAGAGCTCCGGCTATCTTTTTCATGTAGAAGAGGGCTTTCCCCGGTGGAATCTTGCCGTTCTCTTCCATTACCGTCTGCAGATCTTCTCCGTGAACCCATTCCAGTATGAGATAATAGTTACCGTCCTGAAATACGAAGTCCAGGTATCGGTTGATGTTGGGGTGTTCCATCTCACATAAAAAGTTTATTTCCCTAAAGAAAAGTTCTCTGGCGTCTTCGGATTGAGGAGTTTTCAACTCTTTTACTGCCACTCCGGTGTTGTTCTCGTTGTCAAAAGCCTTATAGACGGTACTGTAAGATCCCTCTCCCATGACCGATTCCAGCACATACCTGCAGGCGATAACCCTGCCTTTCAAGGAAATAACCCCCTTTCCTCTGAAAACAAGCCCTTCCTGTAAATATTATAACATAACCCCAATAAAAAAACAATTGAGATATTCGGGACTTACGCTCACAACCTGGAAAACCTGCATGAAATCTGGATTTTGGCAATAAAAGGGGGACTACTGATATTAATTCAAATACCGGGCTACCCCGACTTTCAGCGAATATCCAGCAGCATCTGGGCTACCTGGCGGGATTCTTCCGATACCAGGTCTCCCGCCATCATGCGGTTGAGTTCCTCGATGCGGTTTTCTCCCTCGATGATCTCGTAGGCGGTCTGTGTGACGCCGTTGACGACGGTTTTCCTGATCCGGTGGTGGACATCGCCTCGGGCTGCCACCAGGGGAATGTGGGTGATACTCAGCACCTGTCGGTTACGGGATATTTCCTTCAGTTTTTCCGCCACTGCCCCTGCGGTGATGCCTCCCAGACCCACGTCGATCTCGTCCATAACCAGGGTGGAGAATCCCCGGAATACGGAGAAGATATTCTTGAGAGCCAGCATTATTCTGGAGATTTCGCCTCCCGACGCCACATCTCTTAAAGGGCGCGCGGGAAGACCGGGATTTGCCCTTAACATATAGTCAACCCGATCCAGTCCCACAGAGGTGGGGATTATACCCGAAAAGGGCGTTTTGTGGTTATCCTCTTCCGTCTTCATTTCCCCCGATTTCCTCTCTTCCAGGGGAGTGATTTCAACCCCGAAGAGGGCGTCCTGCATACCCAGATCCGCCAGTTCTTTCTGTACCTGCTGTTCCAGCAGAAGGGCGGTTTTTTTGCGGATCTGCCTTAATTTCAGAGATTCGGCAACCCAGGATTCTCTCAGCATTTTCAGATCGTGTTCCAGAAATAGTATCTTATCGCTGGAACCCTGGAGTTTTTCCAGTTTAAGCCGGATATTTTCGCCGTATTCCAGAATATCCCCGATGGTGGAGCCGTATTTTCGCTTGAGTCCCTCGATGAAATGCAGGCGGTCGTTTATTTCATTCAAACGCTCCTCGTTATATTCGGCGGATTCTCCCTTTTCCCGGCAGTAGGACGCTATATCCTGAAGTCCCTCCAGCAGGCTGTTCAGTTCTATCCAGCGACTCTCCAGAGAGGGATCTATCTGAACCCAGCGGCAGAGTTCGGCACTTACACTGTTGATCCGATCCACCGCCCCCCCTTCTCCTGAGAGGCTCTCATAGATGTTGGTTGATAATTCAACTATTTTTTCGGCATTATCAAGAATTTTCTTTTCCGTTTCCAGTTCCTCTTCCTCGCCGGGGGTCAGTTTTGCCGCCCGGATCTCCTCCAGTTGATAGCGGTACCATTCTATCTGCCGGTTTCGTTCTCTCTCCCTGGATCTAAGGCTGTCGATCTCCTTTTGAACTTCCTTGAATGCCCGGTGGAGTCGCGTTATTTCCCTCAGCAGCTCTTCCGACTCCCTGCCCCCCATGAGATCCAGAAATTCCCTCTGATGATTGCGATCCGTCAAAAGCAGATGATCCCTCTGTCCGTGAATATCCATCAATTCCTGCCCCACCTGGGCATAAAGACCGTGAGTAACGGTCTCCTGGTTGATCCGATAGACATTCCTCCCCGAGGGAGTTATCTTCCGGGTCAGGATGATCTCCGGCGAATCCTCCTCCAGAATCTCCTTTTCCTTTAAAAGAGACAGGATCTCCGGCTGAAAATTCTCCAGCGAAAAGACCCCCTGTACCATAACCGTATCCTGGGAATTTATTCGGGAGGTATTGATCCGTTCTCCCATAACGAAAAGAAGGGCTTCAATCAGGGTGGATTTGCCGGCACCGCTCTCTCCGGTAACCACATTGAATCCCTTTTTGAAACGGATCTCCAGATCCTTTAATATGGCGAAATTGAGGATTTTCAGTTCTATTAACATATACTTAGGGAAAAAGGTTGATTTTATATGGGGATTAGCCGAACCACTTGAGTTTTTCTCTTACGGTTCTGTAGAAATTTTTGTCCAGGTGGACGAAGTGGGCATAATGGCTATATTTTTTTATCACCACCAGATCGTCTTTTTCGCAGGGGAAAAAGTTATGGCCGTCTATACAGACCACGAAACTTCTGCCGGAGCGTTCCGATACGGAGACTTCCTCATCGGGGGCGATGACCAGGGGACGGGCCGAGAGGGTATGGGGGCAGATATAGTTTAAGATTATACATTCCACCCTGGGTTGGACGATGGGTCCTCCGGCGGACATGGAATAGGCGGTGGAACCCGTGGGTGTGGAGACGATGAGGCCGTCGGCGGAGTGCATCCCCACGTTTTCGCCGTGAATGTGGAGGCAGAGTTGAAGTATTCTCATATTTCCCCCATGATGGATTACCACGTCGTTGAGTCCCGCTCCTTTAAAGACTTCCGTATTACTTCTGAGAACCCTGGCTTCCAGCAGCATCCGTTTTCTTATGGAAAAGTTCCCCGACAGAATTCTTTCCATGGAAGTTTCCCACTCGTTCAGGGAGATTTCCGTCAGAAAACCCAGATACCCCAGGTTGATCCCCAAGATAGGAACATTGGTTCCCAGGGCGAAGCGGGTGGCGTTTAAAAGGGTGCCGTCGCCTCCCAGACTCAGGATCAGATCTGCTTCTTCCCTCACGCAGTCCCCGGCGCAGATCAGATCGGGCCGTTCCACTCCGTTTCTCAGTTCCTCCGGGATCATGACTTTTATCATCCGGTTTTCCAGCCATCGGATGATCCTGTAGATCTCCTCCTCGATGGGAATCTTCATGGTGGGGATAATGGCTACTTTTTTGATAATATTATTTCTATTCATAAGGAAAACAGCTACACTCTCTCCTTTTCCGGCAGGAGATGAATACTGCCGTCCCTGTTATATTTACTTCAGACTTCAAACACCACTGTTTTGTTACCTCCGGAGGTGCGGGCGGTATATTGGGCTTTTTCCGTTTCCTCGATGAGGGTTTTCACGTCTCCCAGGCTTTCCTGTTCGAAGGCGGCGATGCCGATGCTGCAGGTTACGTTGGATTTATCGGGGATGCCGTAGAAAAGGTGACGGCTGACCACTTTACGTACCTTTTCGCCGAATACCGCGGCTCCCTCCTGATCCGTTTGAGGTAAAATCACGGCGAATTCCCCGTCGCTATACCGGGTTACTATGTCGATAGCCCGGATATTTCTTTTCATTATGTCCCCCATCTGTTTTATAATCTTGTCCCCCCGGGCGGGACTGTAGAGTTTACGGATGTCGTCGAATCCGTCGGGGGAGACCAGAGCTACCGACAGGGGGTAATTATATCTTTTGGCTCTGGAGAATTCTTCCGATAACCTCTCCTCGAAGTACCTCCGGTTATAAAATCCCGTGGTTTCGTCAATAATCGAAAGGGCTTTGAGTTGTTGGGCTTCCTGCCGCAGACGATCCTTTTCCTCCTTGTGTTTGAGAGCCATCCGGACCCTTGCCCGTAATTCCTCCGGATGGAAGGGTTTCGGTATATAATCGTGGGCCCCCATGTCCAGACCTTCCACCCGGTCGAAGATTTCCCCCTTGGCAGTAAGAAAGATGACCATGGTATCATGGGTTTCGGGATAGACCTTCAAAGCCCGGCAGACCTCGTATCCCGTTACATCGGGCAGGACTATATCCAACAAAACCAGATCCGGTTTTTCCTCCTGGGCCAGTTTCAGAGCCTGCAAGCCCCGGGAGGCGGTTATAACCTCATAACTCCAGTCTTCCAGGAGTTTTTTCAGAAATTCCATATTCGCTATGTGATCATCCACTACCAGGATTTTTGCCATATTCGATTCCTCTTCCTCTTCAGGTAGATTGCTGATTTCAGTCCGACACGGGCGGATTACTCCCTTGATCAAGTTCTTTTTCACCGACAAAAATCCTTTAAAAGGAGAAGTCCCGATTTTGGAGAACTTCTTTCCTGTATTATTACTATTTTTTGCAGGTATCGGTTAATGGTAGCCAATAAAAAAAATATCCGGTGCGGTCAATTTTCTCCCCCAAAAATATCCGGGGGGGTCTATTCTCTGGATTTTTCTTTTGACGGGAGACAACTTCTGTCCGGGGACGGGAACCAACAGATCAAAATATGGGATCTTGATAAAAAAGAATGTATAAAAGCTTTATCCGGTCATGACTATCCCGTAACGGGAGTCTTTTTCGGCCCTGATGAAAATATAGTCTCATCAGGGGGGGACGGGACAATCCGATTTCATGACCGAAATGAAAAAGAAAATAAAATAATAGAAGCCCATAAAAAACCTGTTCTCGCCATGGCTATGAAAGAAAACCGCTTCGCCTCCACCGACGGTAACGAGATAAAAGTATGGACTGACCATAACGAAGATATTCTCACTTCAAAAGAAAGCCCTCTCATTTCCTCCCTCTGTCTCTTCTCTGACTCCAGATTTCTGCTGTCGGGTTCTCTGGGGGGAACAATAAAAATATGGGATACACAAACAAAAGAGATAGTCCTGTCCATGCAGGGGGACGGCGGTTCCATATTTTCCCTCTCTCTGTCCGGCGATGGAAAATTTATCGTATCGGGGGATTACTCGGGATTTAAAATATGGGATCCGGAAAAGGGAGAACCGATCATCACTTCCCATGAGGGAGCCGGATGTTGTCCCGTAACGGTTTTCTCCCATGACGGCAACAGCGTCGGAGCGGGCATGCAGGACGGCAGCCTGCGAATCTGGAATCTGCTCACGGGAGAATATAAGGAGATTATCGCCGATGACCCCGAACCTTGCATATCCCTGGCTTTTTCTCCCGATGACAGTAAAATAGCGGCGGGAACCTCGGAAGGTAAGATCCGTATATGGGATGTTTCATCGGGCAAAAAACTCCTGACTCTGGACGGGCATAGCCGGGAAACAGACGAGAAACCCAAAAACAACGGCAACGAAAAAGACTCGAAAGGGGGGTTATCCCTCAAATTTTCCTTAGAACCCTCCGTCGGAAGAAACGGTAACAACAAACCCGCCCTTCACAATACATCTCCTCCTGTTTCCATGAACTCATCGTCGGAGAGCAAACCCGGTTTTATTGATAAAATATCAAAGGGATTAAAATCCCTGGGTTCCCTGTTGAGTTTTAAACGGGACCCCCATGTTCTCTGTTCCAACCGGACTACTCTCAGGGAAGAGATTACCATCGTCAGAGAAACCCACCCCTTCCTTATGAATTCCCCTCCCGAATACCAATATGCCTTCGATATCCGGGATGTTGGAGAAAAAATTTCGTCACTGTCCTTCTCTCATCAGGGAAACCGCCTCCTGTCCGCAGGCAAAACCATCAAGATCCGGGATCTCTCAGGAGATGAGATCCGGGAGATTCGGTTTCCTTCATCCCCTTCCTATACCCACCGGGCTTTCTTTACCGAGGACGGCAAAAAGGTCATTTCGGCCGACTCCGACGCAAAAATAAAGGTCTGGGATTCGGCGTCGGTAGAATTGATAAAAACTCTGTCGGGCCATAACGATCAGATTCTTGCCCTGGATTTTTTATTCGACGGTTCCCTGATTCTGTCGGGAGGCTATGACCAACATATAAAAATATGGGATGAAAAATCGGAGAAAGTATTGAAAAACATCAACCATAATCAGGGGACGATTTTTTCCATCGCCCTTTCTCCCAGAGAACGCCACTTCGTCTCCGGGGGGGAAGACAAGACCCTGCGAATATGGGAACTCCCATGGGGTAAACCGGGGAAAATTCTGTCGGGCCATTCGGCGGCGGTTACCTGTTGTCAATATACCCCCGATGCCCGCTATATATTCTCCGGCAGTCAGGATCAGACAGTGAAAATGTGGGATACCTTCACAGGGGAACCCGTCAGGACTTTCATGGGACACAGGGAAGCGGTGGTATCACTGTCCATATCCTCCGACGGCAAGAGGGCGGCTTCGGCATCCACCGATGGAACAGTGAAAATATGGGATATAGATTCGGGAGAATGTAAGGATACCCTGGAATCCCACCCGTCGGGGGTCAACCGGGTAACTTTCTCTCCCAGAGGGAAATCCCTGGCATCCTGCGGCGACGACATCATCCGTTGCTGGAACAAAATAGAAAAGAAGGATGACTATTGAGTATATACGAAAACCGCATCCGGAGTTCCCCTTTTTTAGTATGCGTTCAGTCCCCCCGTCATTCCGAACTTGTTTCGGAATCTGAGGCACAAGATATTGTATAGATCCTGAAACGAGTTCAGGATGACGTTGTTCTCCTCCAGAGGACTGAATATATACCTTTTTTATTGGCAAAACACCTACAAATAAGGTGGAACTGAATATATACCCCTGATTTTATGCCGGTTTACTCGAATTTGAGCATAACTCCTGACTCTTACCGCCATTATTTCTTTTCAAGTTTTTCCAGAGCCTTTTTTATCTCCTTAATGCGGGGATCTTCCGGGGGAGTCAGTTTCAGAAATTGACGGTAGTCTTCCGCCGCTGGGGATTTATTTCCGGTTTTTTCCCTGATCATTCCCCGGTAAAGGTATGCCTCGGACTGTTCCGGTTGCAGGGATATTGAGGTATCCAGATCCGACAGAGAGTTATTATAGTCCCCTGCTTTAAATCGGGTGATTCCCCTGTGTAGAAATATCTCAGGGCAATTGGGATCCCGTTCCAGAGATTCCTGATATATTTTCAACGACTCCTTCATGTTACCCATATCCCCGTAGGTTTCCGCCAGCAGGTTACGGGCGTCCATCCGCTGGGGATCTGCCTTGAGGACGGCGTTAAAATCGTCCAGGGCTTTTTGGAACTGTTTATCCTGAGAAAGAGCCTTGCCCCTTTTCATCAGAATTTCCGGATCCCCCGGTGAGAACTTCATCGCCTGATTGTAGCAATTGACGGCTTCTTTCAGATTCCCCTTCTTGACGTAAACATCTCCCATGTTGTAGTAGGCGCAGGCATTTTCCGGATAGGTTTTAAGAGCGGACCTGAAATCTTCCAACGCCTTGTCATATTCTCCCATGTCGGAATACGTCAGACCCCGGTTCAGATAAGCCTCATCGTTGTCCGGATTAATTGCAAAAACCCTGTTATAGTCCTCCAGGGCTTTATCGAACATTTTTTTCCGCCGCAGGGTATTTCCCCGGATAACCAGGGACTGTTCATCACGGGGATCCAATTTTATCGCCTCATCCAGATCCTTCACGGCGTCTTCGTCCCTGTCATGATAGAAATAAAAAGTCCCTCTTGCCTTGTAGGCTTCCTGGAACCGGGGAGCAAGTTCGATGGCTTTTGAGTAATTATCAATAGTTTCTTTGGCTTCTCCTCTGCAGTCATAAGCTCTTCCCCGATACAGATAGGATTCCGCCTTACCCGGATCCAACCCGACGGCTTTATCAAAATCCTTTATGGCAAGATCCACCTTATCCTGGGACTGGTACAGCACTCCCCGGCTGTTATAAAAGTCCGGATTGGCGGGTTCCAGTTCGATGGCGCGATCATGATCCTTCAGGGCTTTTTCAGGTTCTCCCCTGTGTTCGTAAATTGTGGCTCTGTTGTTGTAAGCCTGGGCGTATTGAGGGTTTATCTCCAGGGCTTTATTGAAATCCGCCATAGCCGAATCGGGATCGCCCCTCTCCCGGTGTATCAGACCCCGGACATTGTAGGCGGCAAAAGACTGAGGCTCCAGTTCAATAGCATGATCCGCCTCTTCCAACGCCGATTCGAACTCCCTCTTCTCCAGCAGATACAGGGCTTTCGACATATATCCCCTGGCTTTTTGAGGCTCTTTTTTAATCATCTCCTCGATCTCTTCCCATCGCTTATCATCGACGGGAGAAGCCGAAACCGACGGCGAAACCACCGGCGAAGGTGAAACCGAAGGCGAAAACAAAACAGAAGCAGAAGGCGAAACCACCGGCGAAGGTGAAACCGACGTTGAAGACAAAACAGAAACCGAAGGTGAAGGTGATTGACTGTAGGAAGGAATCTCCCTCACTCCGTTGTCTCCCGCCCTGCCCGTCATCAGAATCACTACGGCAAACAGAATCCCGATCATGCCGATAAGAACGTAAAAGTCGAAACTCTTTTTAACCATCGGCTTTCTATGAGGAGGAACGGCGGGAATAACCGATAGCGGCGAAGATCTGACTTTCTCGTCCTCAGTCGTTATAGAAGGAGTGGCTTCCTCAGCCGTTATAGAAGGAGTGGCTTCCTCAGCCGTTATAGAAGG
>Ga0067045_1031404_pt1 | contig 12371 bp, 11 predicted proteins | sample TerdegcTABiofilm_FD_59184 | JGI IMG/M metagenome (GOLD analysis project Ga0067045, IMG submission 59184) | Combined Assembly of (Gp0054472, Gp0054536) Wastewater bioreactor microbial communities from Singapore -Terephthalate degrading...
AGCTTTGATAAACTTGTCATAGCATCAGGCTCTACTGTATCTAAAATTCCTGGAATTTCAATTGATGGAAAAAGAATAATATCAAGCGATGAGGCGCTTTTGTTAAGGGAAATTCCTAAAAAGATGCTAATTATAGGTGGGGGCGTTGTAGGAATAGAGTTTGCAGTTATTTACAGGGCATTGGGTTCGGCAGTAACAGTCGTTGAAATGATGGAACAGATATTACCAGGCGAGGATGCTGAAGCGGTAGAAATACTAAAGAAATCCTTAAGTAAGATGGGAATCGAAATTATAAATTCTTGCAAGGTTGAGAATCTTTGCTATGAAGGTGAAAATATAGAGCTTAATTTAAGCAAAAATGGAGAAGTTTTTAAGAAGACTTTCGATACAGTTCTTATAGCTGCTGGAAGAAAGCCAAATATTGTAGAAGATATAGTGAGCCCATTAGACATTGAATTTTCAAAAACGGGTATAGCTGTAGATTATTTTATGCAAACAACTAATCCTGATGTTTTCGCAGTAGGTGACGTAGATGGTAAATCTATGTTGGCGCATACCGCATATACTGAGGCTAAGATAGCTGTTGGAAGAATATTTAAAGAAGATGTTGAGCCAATAGACTACGACCTAATGCCACGATGTGTCTATTCCTATCCAGAATTTGCCTCAGTTGGTAAAATAGGCAGTAATAAAAGTTTTACATTTCCTTATGCTGCTAATGGAAGAGCAAGAGCTCAGGGAATAAAAGATGGATTAATAAAATTATTTACAGAAGATAGTCAAATTATAGGATGTATAATTGTTGGTGAGAATGCAACTGAATTGATTTCTCAAGCTACGATTATAATCAAAGAAAAAATTGATATTCATAGACTTTCACGTATAACATTTCCTCATCCAACATTTTCAGAGATAGTTGGAGAGGTTTGTGAAGTGGCAGAAGGACTACCACTTCACGTTTGATAATTAAATCACTTTTCTTCCTCTTCTGGCTTTGTTTCTGATTCTTCTATTTTTGGCTCTTCAAAAGTTTCCTCCTTTGCAGGAGTCATCCATCCAACAATAAATATTATTACACCAACAAGAATTACTAAAAGTCCAAGTACTCCAAGTAAGAAGCCTATAAATTCCTTCCACCAGATGATGAGTAACCAAACACCAAAAATTGCAACAATAACACCAAGAATTAAATAAAGAGCTTTTTTCATCTCTTAAAACTCCTTTCTCTTAATTTTTCTTTTTCAAAGAAAGATTTAAAGAAGTTCCAAAATCTTCTGTAATGTTTAATTCCTTTTTAAAACTTTCATATCCTGGAGATGTAATTTCGATAGTATGTTTCCCAATAGGAATCATTATCTCTATAGATTTATTAAAAGTCATAACTTTTATTCCGTCAACAAAAATAGTACTATTTTCAATTCCTGTTATAAAGTTAATGACTCTTCCTTTTGATAGAACATTTACAGTTTTCTTAAAAGTTCCAACATCCTTACTTAAAAAGAAAGGTTCGGAATATTCGCCTTTTTTTTCATCAACTACTCTTAAAAAATGTATACCCTCTTTAATTGTGGTTTCTGCTTTACCTTCTCCTATAAGCTTGCCATCGATATAAATCTTAGCATCTTTCGAATTCCCTACATTTATAATTACGGGAACGTTTGCCTTTATTTCCTCTTTCTTCGAAGAGAGCTCTGGATTACTATTTTTGGAGTTACGAGAATTACTACGTAGCAAACCAAAATAGTAAATACTCCCAGCAGCAACTACTATCCCTACGATAATCAAGAAAGTTAAAAGTTTTTTGTTTCTCATATTTTAACTTATAATCTAATAAAAAAACTTTCCAATGTAAAGAGGGTTAGGAACAAAAAATGAAAGAAGCTAAATTTAATTTTAAAGAGATTGATGAGAAATGGCAGAAAATCTGGGCAAAGGAGGATTTATATAAGGCAATCGAAAATAGCGAAAAAAAGAAATTCTACATTCTTGATATGTTTCCCTATCCTTCGGCAGAAGGGCTGCATGTTGGACATCCAAAGGGCTATATTGCAAGTGATATCATTGCTCGCAAGAAACTAATGGAAAATTATAGTGTTCTTCATCCGATGGGATGGGATGCTTTTGGTCTCCCAACAGAGAATTACGCGATAAAAATGAAAATCCATCCCAAAACAGCTACAGAAAGAAATATAGCTAATTTTAGAAGACAAATGAAGAGATTTGGTTTTTCATATGATTGGAGTAGAGAGATAAATACATCTGATCCTTCATATTACAAGTGGACACAATGGATATTTCTAAAAATGTTCGAAAACAATCTTGCTTACGAGGGTGATGTGCCAATAAATTGGTGTCCCTCTTGTAAAACAGGGCTTGCAAATGAAGAAGTTGTTAATGGAAATTGTGAGCGATGTGGCACAAAAATAGAGAGAAGGAATATGAGACAATGGATACTTAGAATTACCGCATATGCTGAGAGATTACTTAAAGATTTAGATATGCTTGACTGGCCAGAGAGAATAATTACAATGCAGAAAAACTGGATAGGTAGGTCAGAAGGAGTTGAAATTGACTTTAAGATAAAGAATTCAGATAAAACAGTCAAAGTTTTTACAACAAGACCAGATACAATTTATGGTGCAACTTATCTTGTTATTGCTCCTGAACACTCTTTACTTGATGAACTTGTGTTTTCTCCTTATAAAGAAACTTTAAATAAATATAGGGAAGAAATAAAGTCAAAGAGTGATCTTGAAAGAACTTCCTTAACAAAAGAAAAAGAGGGTATATTTACTGGACTATATGCATTAAACCCTGTAAATGGAAGAGAGATTCCAATATTTGCAGCTGATTATGTACTCTTATCATATGGAACTGGTTCAATTATGGCTGTTCCAGCACATGACCAGAGAGACTTTGAATTTGCTATGAGACATAATTTACCAATAATTCAAGTGATAAAGCCTGCTTCAGGAGAGTTAGTAACCGATAAATCTTACGAGGGTGAAGGAATTATGATAAATTCCTCTGAATTTGATGGCATTGATTCAAAAGAAGCAAGGGATAAGATAATAGATTATCTTGTAAAAATTGGCGTTGGGAAAAGAGCCGTGAAATATAAGCTTAGAGATTGGATTTTCTCAAGACAAAGATTTTGGGGAGAACCAATCCCGATAATTCACTGCGAGAAATGCGGAGCAGTACCTGTTCCTTATGATGAGTTGCCTTTAACTCTTCCAGATGTCTCTTGTTATGAAATAAGTGGGACAGGAGAATCTCCTCTTGCAACGATCAAAAATTGGGTTGAAACAACTTGTCCAAAATGTGGTGAAAAAGCTAAAAGAGAAACAAATACAATGCCACAATGGGCTGGCTCTTGCTGGTATTACTTAAGATATATTGATCCAGATAACGATAATGAATTAGTAGGAAAAAATAAGATAGATTATTGGCTACCAGTTGACTTATATATTGGTGGAGCAGAACATGCAGTCCTTCATCTCCTTTATGCAAGGTTCTGGCACAAATTTCTTTTTGATATTGGAGTAGTAAAAGGCCCTGAACCATTTATGAAGCTTAGAAATCAAGGTCTTGTCCTTGCAGAAGATGGGAGAAAAATGTCAAAGTCTCTTGGAAATGTTATAAATCCTGATGATGTAATAGATAAATATGGAGCAGATGTATTAAGAATGTATGAGATGTTTATGGGACCCTTCGAACAGGAATCTATATGGAGCACAGAAGGAATTGAGGGGATAAATAGATTTGTAAATAAAGTATGGAATCTGTTTAATGAAGCTGAAATTATTAATGAATCTCCTGATGAAGAAACGCTTCGAATAATTCACAAAACCATAAAAAAGGTTACAGAAGATATTGAAAATTTTGGTTTTAATACTGCTATCTCATCTTTAATGATATACGTAAATCATCTCATAAGGTTTCCCAAGAAGCCTAAAATTGCTTTAGAGATCTTGCTTCTACTTCTTGCCCCATTTGCTCCTCATATGTGTGAAGAATTGTGGAGCCTTTCAGGAAATAAAAACTCAATATTTAAGGAAAGTTGGCCTCAATACATAGATGAACTTACAAAAGATAAAACTCTCGAGATTCCAATTCAAGTGAATGGAAGGCTTAGAGATAAAATTTTTGTTTCAGAAGAAGCCACGGAAGAAGAGATAAAAAACTTCGCATTATCAAGCGATAGGGTAAAAAGTTATATTAAAGATAAGAATGTAAAGAAGATAATTTACATTAAAAGTAAACTTGTAAATATTGTAACAGACTGAAGTATTATTAAATTTCGGAAGGAGGCAAAATTAGAAATGATTTTTAGCCTGCAATTCTCTATTATTATGATTTATTTTATTATCATTATACTCATAGGGATATTTGCAAAGAAATTTGTAAAAAATTCATTTGATCTTCTAGTTGCAGGAAGAAATTTAGGGCTTACTCTCACAATATTTGCGATAGCTGGTGAATGGCTTGGCGGAACAAGCACAGTAGCTGTAGGTCAATGGGCTTACGAGTACGGCATAAGCCCGATGTGGTACAATATTTCGACCTCTATCGGTATATTAATTTTTGGTCTAACCTGGGCAACTTTATATCGGAGAAAGAAAATTGTAACAATTCCTGAAATGCTCGAGAGACTTTATGATAAAAACTTAAGAATTATCGCAGCAGTTTTCTTTATAGCGGCATACCTTTTTTTATCAAGTGTTCAAATATCTTCAATTGGCTCACTCTTTTCGGGTGCATTAAATATAAACATTAATACAGCTATTATTATTGCTGGTTTAGGTATAACTATTTATACATTAGCAGGAGGAATGTTCAGCGTAGCACTAACTAACTTTATCCATGTATTAGTAATATGGTTCTCGTTAGGAATTGCTTATTTTTGGTATATGAATAAAGTAGGATGGTACCCTGGTATTACAGCAAAACTTAATGCTTTGTCTGGCACAGAAGTTGTTAGTCTTTCTGGCGCAAATGCTTTAAATCCTCTCGGTATGGGCACTTCTGAAGTTTTAGCCTGGATTATTGGCGGGATAGCTGGTGCTTTTGCTGCTCAAGCAAGTGTTCAACCAATTTTTGCTGCAAAAGACACACAAACTGCAAAGAAGGCTTCATTTTTAGCACCAATTATTATAGCACCACTTGGAATAATTGTCACCACTATAGTTATGGCAAGTGTGGCTCTTAACGGAGGATACGCATCTTTAGATACAAGACTCGCATTGCCTTTAGCTTTAATGAAAATTCCAAATTCCCTGATGGGTGGATTTGCAATGGCAGGTGTTTTTGCTGCAATTGCTTCCACCGAAGCGCTTGTGCTCTTAGGAATGGCTACAATGTTTACTAAGGATATCTATCAAAAGATTAATAAAGAATCTTCTGATAAAAAGATAGCTCTTATTACACGTATTAATATATTATTTGCTGGAATCATAAGTATTATAATGGCTCTGACTACAAAAAAGCTACCAGTTGCAACTTATCTTAACTATGCAATGAGAAGTTCAGCCTTCATAATACTGGCTGCTGGAATTTATTGGGCAAAGCCATCTCCTAAGTCCGCGATAATTTCGATTATATCTGCATTTTTAGTTGTTGGAATATGGTATGGATTCTATGTTTATAAGGGTAACTATCCATTTGGGTTTGATGTAGTTTTTGCCTGTATTTTAATATCTATTATAACTTTATTTCTTTCTACCTTTCTTATCCCTGGTGGACGAAGAAGGCTTACCCCAAAAGAACTATTAGAAGGTTAAATTCTTTGAACTGCTGTTATAGATCTCTTGATTATTACTTGAACGCAACCCATAGTCTTGTATTTAGAAGCCTATAAAATGAAAGAACAGTACTACTCCGTCAGAACTAATAATCTTGATAAAGCGATTGAAGTAAGAGATTTAAAAAGGGTATTCAAAAAGGGTAGCAACACATTTTTTGCACTTTCTGGAGTTAATTTTTACGTTTATTGGGGAGAAATATTTGGTCTTCTCGGACCAAATGGCGCAGGAAAAACAACAATAATTAAGATTCTATCGACTTTACTTTATCCAACAGAAGGAAAGGCATTTGTGCAAGGATATGATGTAACAAAGCAGCCTCATAAGATAAGAGAAGTCATAAACCTTGTTTCTGGCGGAGAAAGCGCAGGTTATGGAACTCTTTCAGTAAAAGAATCACTATGGATGTTCTCGCAATTTTATGGAATTCCAACAAGAATCGCAAATGAAAGAATTGAAAAATATCTGAAAATCGTTGGAATGTGGGAAGAAAGAAATACACTCATTAATAGGCTATCAACTGGTATGATGCAAAAGATTAACCTTGTAAGAGGTCTTATTTCTGAACCAAATATCCTTTTTCTTGATGAACCAACTGTTGGATTAGATGTTGAAGCAGCACGTACTATTAGAAATATTGTAAAATATTGGATAAGAGAAAACGAGCAGAGGGCAATACTTCTCACAACTCATTATATGACAGAAGCTGATGAAATGTGTGATAGAATCGCAATTATTGACAAAGGAAGCCTTGTCGCCTGTGATACTCCAAAGAATTTAAAAGAATCTATTGTGGGCAGAAAGTTTTTTGAAATTACTGTTTCGCTATTAGAAGAATTAGAAATTTTAAGGCTTGAAGAATTGGTAAGAAAGATTGATGCAAATTTATCAATTAAGAACATAAAAGAATCTCTTGAAAATGTCATAACTTTTATGCTTAAAGAAGAAAGAGATGTTACAAGGATAATAAGCTATCTAACAGAAATAGGAAAAGAGATAAAGTACCTGAAAAAAGTTGAACCCACACTTGAAGATGTTTTTCTTAAGCTTGTAGGAAAAAGATTCGAAGATGAAGAAAAAGATTGAATTGTTCTTAAGGACAACAATTGCGCGGGGCTATGTAAGATTAGCAGGTCAATTCACAAGAGACCTAAATTGGATTATAACATCAATTCTGGGAGCATTTCTCACAATTGCAACTTATGTTTATCTCTACAAGAGTATTGGGGCATCTGAAGAATTTTCTGGTATAGTTCTTCTCGGTGGATTTATGACGCCTTATTGGTTAAATGTTTTATGGTCTATTGCTGCTCAACTTTATTGGGAGAGGGAGATGGGAAACTTGCAGTTTGTAATTATTTCGCCTGCTCCTCTTTCTGCATTCCTTCTTGGGCTTACAATTGGTGGATTTATTCAAACATCAATAAGGGCAGTTCTTATTCTTTTAATGGGAATCTTCATTTTTGATATTACACTCACTATAACCAATATTAGTACAATAGTTCTTGTTTTCTTAATTTCTATTTATGCAATTTATTCTGTTGGCTTAATATTTTCTTCTCTCTTTCTATTTTATGGTAGAGAATTTTGGAGGATTATAGGCGTTATTCAAGAACCAGTTTCAATTGCCTCTGGCTTTTACTTCCCTGTAAAGATTTTAGGAAGAATAGGTGCTTCAATTGTCTCATTAATTCCACTTACTTTAGGATTGGATGCTTTAAGACAGCTTCTGATTCCGTCTTTTAAATTAGGTTTTCTTTCTTGGAAGGTCGAGACACTTACTTTGCTTTTTATGGGAACTATATTTATGTTTATTGCAATAAGATTATTAAACTACATTGAAATCCTCGCAAAAAAAGAAGGAAGATTAACTCTAAAATGGCAATAATAAGAGGCCTCTTAGCTTCAATTTATATAGGTATACAGATTGAAAGCAGCTGGACAAGAAAAATATTCTATTTAATTTTTCTTATTTTTGTGCCTTTTACAGCAACTATTGCAGTAATTTTGATTTATGGCATTCTTGGAGAAGGGCTTGGCACAGATGCATTTATCTTTGCATTTTCAGGCTCTCTTTTTTACTTTCTTCTTTCGGACATCTTTTTTAATGCTGCCTTCACAGTTGTTGATGATAGAGAGAACTACAGAATGTTAAAATACATAGTTTTATCAAGGATGAACTATCTCACATATATCTTAGGGAGAGGTATAGGTAAGGGAATTCTTTCCTTAATTGGTGTTGGACTAACTCTTCTTTGGGCTATTCCTATTTTAAAGTTTCAATTAAATTTTAATCCTCCTCTTTTTCTGTTTGCTCTATTTTTTGGCTTTATTGGCGCATTTGGACTTGCACTTATTTTTGCTGGCTATTATATGTTGTCAATAAGAGGTGAAACAAGTCTAATAGATGTTCTTTTTGGAGGATTTTTCATAATAAGTGGTGCTCTATTCCCTCCAAACGTTCTCCCTAAAACTATTTACACAATTTCAGTATATTTCCCGCTCTCAAATTCCATAGAAATGTTCAGGCTTTCCCTATTTGGGCGGCATCTATCACCGTTTCTCGCTGATGTTCTCTTTAAACAATTTCTTCTGCTCTTTGTTTTTTCAAATTCGATAACTCTACTTGTAGGGGTATTATTTATAACTCTTTCCACTAAGAGGGCAGTTAAAAAGGGATATCTGGATATAACAACTGCCTTTTAATAATCTATCTTTCCTTAAAAATTAAATCTCGCCCTCCATTAATTTATCAATTCTCGGGTCATCGTTATAATAATGAGGAAGTAGTAACTCAACTTCACTATAAAATTACCAAAGGAGGTAAACAATCACTGAGGGCTTAAATATTATGAATTTACATACCTTAGAATAAATGCTAAAATAATATTATGAAGCTGAGAAAAGAAACTCTTGAGATTTTAAAGAAATTAAAAGTTAGATTACTTTATCTATTTGGTTCAACAGTGACAACAACTTTGGGTCCAAAAAGCGATATTGACTTAGGATGCGTGTTTAATGAAGATTCAATCCACGATCCTCATAAAACCTTCATTGAACTTTACAGAGTTCTTTCTCAGGAATTTGGTAACAGAGAAGTTGACATTATTTTCTTAAATAATGCATCACTGACACTAAAATTTAATGTTGTAACCCAAGGCAAAGTAATATATAAAGACTCTGTAGAATTTGAAGGAAACTTTAAAGAGAAAGTTATAAAAGAATATATAGATTTCAAACCGCTTCTTGACTACAACGAAAAATTAATCCTTCAACGATTATGAAAAATATTCCGATAAACAAAGAGGTTATCCTCGCAAGAGTAAGTGAAATAGAAAAGGACTTAGATAGACTTTCGAGATTTAAGGATTTTTCCATTCAGGAGTTTAAAGAAAATGATAATTTTGCTATAGCTGAACACTATTTGAGGAGAGCATTAGAAGCTGTGTTCGATATAGGAAATCACATACTTTCAAGAATTCCAGGACTAAGAGTTTCGACCTATAAAGAAATAGCCTTATACCTTGGGAAGGAAAATATAATACCGAAGGAGTTTGCAAGCAAGAAATTGTTAAAAATGGCAGGATATAGAAATAGATTAGTTCATTTCTATTCAGAAGTTTCTACTGAAGAAATCTTTAAAATAATCCAGAAAGAGCTTTCTGATTTTGAGAAATTTATAACATACATAAAAAAAGTTTTGGAAAATCCAGAGGATTTTGGCTTTTTAATCATCTGAATATACAAAAGTTAAATAACACTCTACTTTCTTAAGAGTCATAAATTATTGGTCATCGTATGATTAAACAATTTTTGGCATTAAGTGTAAGTTTCAAACGTTTATAGAACAACTAAACAGACTTAAAAAAAATCTTGAATTGTTTTTTGATTTGTAGCCTAAAACTATCTATAATGAATATAAATTTCAATAACTATAAGAGAGGAGGCTTATATGCCAAGAGTTGTTCACTTCGAGATTTATGCTGATAATCCTGAGCGTGCAGTTAGATTTTATGAGACTGTTTTTGGGTGGCAGATTCATAAGTGGGAAGGTCCAATGGACTACTGGTTGGTATGTACTGGCAAAGATGAAGAAGGTATTAATGGTGCTATAATGCGGAGAGGCAAGTCATTAACAGGTAGCGGTGATATTATAGCATACGTTTGCACAATTGGAGTTGACTCGGTAGACAAGTTTGCAGAAAAGATCCAGGCAGCAGGTGGAAAAATTACTGTTTCTAAAAGTCCTATTCCTGGTGTAGGTTGGTTTGCTGAGTGTATGGATACAGAAGGAAACATTTTCGCTATTATGGAGGATGATCCCACTGCAAAATAATTAATACATACCTAATCTTTTGTTATTCCAAAATAAGAAGGAGTGATATATGAGAATAAAGAGAATCTTTCTATTTATACTCATTTTTTTTATAACGTTTGAGCCAGTTTTTGCAAAGGATTATTCAATACCTGAAGTTGATATTGTAGCAACTATAAATAAAGACTGTTCCGTAGATTTCATTGAGAGCAGAACTTTTATATTAAATGACTACTTTACTTTTGGTTATTACGATCTTCCAAAGAGTGGTTTTGAAAAAGTTGAAAGATTTAATGTATATGAGTTAGATAAAAACGGTAAAAAGGTTGAACTTCGGCAAGAAATCGAGGAAGATAGTAAAAATTTAAGAGTAAAATTCTTTTATAGTGCTTACTATGAGCAGAAAACCATTATCTACGAGTATAAGCTTTCCAAAGTTGTTAAGGTGTATAAGGATTATGGTGAATTTTATTGGAAGCTCCAAGGCTCAGGATGGGATAGAGAAGTTGGGAAATTTAAAGCAACCATAAAATTACTTACTCCTATACCGGAAGAATCTTATTTTGTATGGGCTCATGGACCGGCATGGGGAGATATTAAAAAGATTGATGATAAAACTATACTATTGACAGTCAATAATGTGCCTCCCAATAACTTTGTTGAAGTAAGAATCCTCTTACCTGCTACTTATTTTGAAAATGTTAAAGTCTTTTCTAACTCTTTAATTAAAAGTAAAGTTTTATCTGAAGAAAAAGAGTGGGCAATAAAATCAAACGTTAAAAGAGTCTTATCCGGGATTCTCTTTTATACCCCATTTGTTGGATTCATTTTCTTTCTATTCCTCTTATTTTATTTCTATAAAAAGTATGGTGTCGAATATAAACCTGTAAAAAACTATATCTACTATCGTGAAATTCCATCTAATATTCCACCTGCTGTACTTGGATATTTAATTAACTTTGGTGCTTTTAGGATAGAATATCTTAAAGCAACATTACTGGATCTCATACATAGAAAAATTATTGGTATTGAAGTCATAGATGAAAGAAAGAGTAGATATTTACTAAAATATTTGTCTAATAGTGAACCACTTAATGATTACGAGAAAATATTACTTGATGAAATTTTATTTGATAAGAAAAATGAAATTGAAATAAAAGAGTTGAATAAAAAATTCAGAGGAAAGAATGAACATTATTATAGACTTTTTGAAGATTTTAAGAAAAAAATAGCAGATAAATCCAAAGAATATGACTTTTTTGATAAGGTTAGTGAGAATCAAAGAAATTTAGTAGTAGGATTGGCTGTTTTAATAATTATCACTTCAACAGTCTTTTCCATATTCCTCTCAAATCCATACTTTTTCATCTGGTTAATATTGGCACCTATTTATATATTTGTAGGTATTAAAGCTATCCCAAGAAGAAGCTTCAAAGGTAAAGAAGAATATGACAAATGGATGGCTTTTAAGAGATTTTTAAATGACTTCTCAAATCTTAAAGATTATGGACCGAAATCCGTAATTGTATGGGAAAAATATTTAGTCTACGGCACCATTCTGAGAGTCAGTAAGAAAGTCATAAAAGCTCTAAAGATAATTTTACCTGAACTTCAAGATATACACACAGGAACTTTTATATATTTTGCAACACAAAGTTCGTTTAAAAACTTTGACAGAGCTTTTAATAGTATTAATAACAGTTTAACCACTGCAGCAACTTCCCTATCAAGTACCTATAAAACTTCTGGTAGTAGTTTTAGCTCCTGGTCAGGTGGTGGAGGAGGATTTTCAGGTGGCGGTGGCGGAGGAGGTGGCGGCTCTGGTGGTGGAATGGGTTAATAAGCTCTCTTTTTATGGATAATTAACCGCTACATTACAGAGTATCCATAAAAAAGTAGATCACCCGGTCAAGTCGAGGATGGCAAGAGAGAGTGTCATTTCAGCCCTTCCCTGTCATTCTCCCTTTCCTGTTATTCTCGCCCTCTCTTTGTCATTCTGAACGTTTTTATTCTGTCATTCCGGACGAAGTGAGGAATCTCATACCGTTGTCATTTCCACCCCTTTGTTTGTTGTCATTCCTGCGAAGGCGGGAATCCATCTTTCTAAAAAATATTTCTAATTTCCCCCTTGACTTTTTTAATTTTTTCACTTTATCTTTAGCAAGGGTTTTAGAAAGATTTATTTTCCACTAAATTTTAAATGATTTTAGGAGGTAAATAAATGTTAAAATCAACTCTCTCTCTCTCTCTCG
>Ga0067045_1031405_pt1 | contig 12369 bp, 13 predicted proteins | sample TerdegcTABiofilm_FD_59184 | JGI IMG/M metagenome (GOLD analysis project Ga0067045, IMG submission 59184) | Combined Assembly of (Gp0054472, Gp0054536) Wastewater bioreactor microbial communities from Singapore -Terephthalate degrading...
CGCGGCCTGGGATATCGCTTCGAACCCGAAGAGCGGGCGCCCGGCGACCATCGCTAGGAGACGGGGTCCATGCGCTCATTTGCCGGACGCACGGCAGCGGTGTTCGTGGCCCTGCTGCTGGTGTTTCTCGGGGGTTCGGTCTGGTACCTGACGGCCGCCAGTGAGGATTTTGCCCTACGCAGCCTTACCGATCAGCTGGCCGGTCAGGCGGGAGCAGTGGCCACGGCTGCCCTTCCCCTGCTGACCGCGGGTGATCGCCAGGCCGTGGCGCGGCTGGCCCAGGAGACGGCTGCCACCCTGGGGGCCCGCGTGACCATTGTGGACCGCGCGGGTGAGGTCTGGGGAGACTCTCATCACGACCCGGCCGGCATGGACAACCATGCCGGGCGGGTCGAGGTCAAGGATGCCCTCGCCGGCGGGCGGGGGACCAGTATCCGCTTCAGCTCCACCCTGGACCGGCGCATGCTCTACGTGGCCGTACCCATTGGGGCGCCCGGAGAACCCCTGGGAGTGGCGCGCGTCGCCTGGTCGCTACAGCAGGTAGACCAATGGCTTTCCTCCCTAACTCGCCGCGCCATCTGGGTGACCGCCCTGGCCTTGCTGGCAGCGACCGGCGTCTCCATCCTGGCAGCCCGCCAGTTGGCCGAACCTTTGCGGCAAATCCGCCAGACGGTGGCGGACATGGCCGGCGGCGACTTCTCGGGCCGTTTGTACTTACGGCAACCCCGAGAGGTGGCGGAGCTGGCCAATGGCCTGAACCTGGTGGCCAGCCGCTTGCAGGAGAGCATCGGCCAGTTGCAGGAACGCACCCGGGAACTGTCGACATTGCTCGAGAGCATGGCCGACGGGGTGGTGGTCACAGATCGCTACGGCACCATCTCCCGCGCCAACCCGGCCGCACTCCGACTCCTGGGTTCCCGCACCCGAACACCCGGAGCGCGACTCGCCGAGGTCCTCCCCCACGCGGAGGTTCAGTCCCTACTATCGGCCTGTCCCGGGGGCCAACCCCGTGAAGTGGTGCTCCAGCACGAAGATCTCTTGCTCCGGTTGGTGGCTTCGCCCATCGAGCGGGGCTGTGTGGTGGTAGTGCAAGATCTCACGCCCGTACGCCGACTGGAGACCATGCGTCGCGACTTCGTGGCCAACCTCTCGCACGAGATACGCACTCCCCTCGCGGTTATCAAGGCTCTGGCCGAGACCCTGGAAAAGATCGGCGACCCTGCCGAGGCCCGTCCCTTCCTCAACCAAATGTCCGGACAGGTCGACAGGCTAGTCAATCTCACCCGACGTTTGCTGGAATTGGCCCGGTTGGAGTCGGGGCAGGCCAACGTCAATCTCAGACCCTGCCGGCTGGAGGAGATCGTGCGCAGCCTCATCCAGGCCTTGGCCCCGGTGGCGGGTGCCAAGGGACTGACCGTGCAGGCGAACTTCCCCTCCCCCTTGCCCCCCGTGTTGGCCGACGCCGAGCTTTTGCGGGAACTACTGAGCTGCCTGCTGGACAACGCCCTCAAGTTTACGCCCGCGGGCGGCCGGGTGGAAATTGGCGCCTGCGGGCAGGACACGGCCATTAAGGTTTGGGTCAAAGATACCGGGCGCGGCATTAGCCGCGACGAGCAGGAGCGCATCTTCGAAAGGTTTTACAAAGGAGAACGGTTGCGGTCAGGTAGCGGTAGTGGCTTGGGATTGGCCATAGCAAAACATATCGTGCTGGTCCACGGCGGTCGTATCTGGGTGGAAAGCGAGCCGGAACGTGGGTCCACCTTCTTCTTTACCCTGCCCGCGGCCTCTGCCGCCGGCCCTCTTGCCGATTCCGTCCAGGCCTAACCGAAGCGACCGGTGATGTAATCTTCTGTTCTTTTGTCCCGCGGAGCGGTAAACAGGCGGTCGGTGGGCCCATATTCCACCAGGTCCCCCATAAAGAAGAACCCCGTGAAATCGGACACTCGCGCCGCCTGCTGCATGTTGTGAGTCACGATGACAATGGTATAGCGTTCCTTGAGCTGATCGATAAGGTCCTCCAACCGCCCGGTAGAGATGGGGTCCAGGGCTGACGCCGGCTCGTCCATGAGGATGACTTCGGGCTCCACCGCCAGCACGCGGGCAATGACCAGGCGCTGCTGCTGGCCTCCCGATAACCCAAGGGCGGAACGGAACAGGCGGTCCTTGACTTCATCCCACAACGCTGCCGCCTGCAGGCTCTGCTCTACGATTTGATCGAGTTTGCGCTTGTCCCGCACCCCGTGGACGCGAGGCCCATAGGCCACGTTCTCGTACACCGACATAGGAAAAGGATTGGGCCGCTGAAACACCATACCTACCCGTTTCCGCAGCCCGACCACGTCCACCGACGGTGCGTAGATGTCCTGGCCATCCAAGAGGACCCGACCCCTGGTGCGAGCGCTGTCGATGAGGTCGTTCATCCGATTCAGGGCGCGCAGGAAAGTAGATTTGCCGCACCCGGACGGCCCGATGAGGGCGGTCACGTGATTGCCCTTGATTTCCAGATCCACTTTGCGCAGGGCCTCCATGTTGCCGTAGCAAACGGATAGCCCTATGGTTTGCATCTTATTTCCGTTTTGTGGCAGCTTTTCGGGGAGTTGGCTCAGGGTCTCCACCTCCGTGCCGACCGTAGCACGCCCATGTGAAGATCCGTTTAAGCCAACGTGAACGTAATGTTAACATAGAGCTAGGACGGTATCTCCAGGGCCACCGCATGCGCCACGGCGGGGATGGCCTGTCCCTGTTGCCAGGAGGTGGGGCTGAACAGGGCTCCCGTCGGAACCAAGAGTAAGCGCGTGAGCTGGCGGGCTATGAGCCGCGCCACCAGGTACCCCGTGAAGACCACCGCCGAACAACCGCATCCTGAGCCCCCGGCGTCCACCCTTTGCTTCGCCCGGTCGTAAATCATGAGACCGCAATCGTTGAACGATTCCGGCATGGTCACCCCGCGATCGGAGAGAAGTTTTCGGCATAGCGGGTGGCCCACCGCTCCCAAATCCCCGGTTACGATGGCGTCGTAATAATCAGGGGTGCGCCCGGCGTCCTGCAGGTGCTGCCATATGGTTTCCGCAGCTGCCGGAGCCATGGCCGACCCCAGGTCGCTCGGGTCCTTAATTCCCATCGATATCACTTTGCCGATGGTAGCGTGGGTAATGCGGGGGCCGGGGCCGCTGGTACCGAGCAACACCGCCCCCGCCCCCGTGACCGTCCACTGAGCCGTGGGCGGGCGCTGAACGCCGAGCTCGGTGGGATACCGATACTGGCGCTCGGCTGTATCGTGGTGGCTGGAGCAACCGACCAGCACTTTGCTGGCAAAGCCGCCGTCGATGAGCATAGCTCCCAGGGCCAGGCCCTCGGCCAGGGTGGAACATGCCCCGAACAACCCCAAGAAGGGGACTCCCAGAGTCTCGGCCGAGAAGTTGGCGGTGATGATCTGGTTCAGAAGATCGCCGGCGAGGAAGAAATCGACGTCCGACGGCTGTAACCCGGCCTTTTTTATGGCACTGTCGCATGCCTCTTCGCAGAGCATCTTTTCCGCCAACTCCCATGATTTCTGGCCCAACAACCGGTCGCCCTTTACCACGTCAAAGTACTGACCCAGCGGCCCCTCCCCTTCTTTGGGCCCCACTACACTGGCCGTACTTAACACCACCGGTGGTTGGTAAAAGGTCACCGTCTGCTGGCCTAACCACTTGGGCAACCTGCCTCACCTCATCTTGCCAAAAACAACCATCGTATCAACACCACCGCGGAGGCGCTCACTAGCCCATACACGATGACCGGTCCGGCTACGGTAAACAGCCGTGCCCCGACCCCTAGCACGTACCCCTCCCGCTTGTACTCCATAGCCGGCGAAGTCATGGAGTTGGCAAACCCCGTTATGGGCAGAGCCGCCCCCATCCCAGCGATACGGCCCAGGTTATCATAGGCCCCCAAGCCGGTGAGAAGTGCCCCCCAGAATATCATGATGCCTGACGTGAGGGCTACTGCCTCCTTTGGCGGAAGCCCACGGCTCCGCAAGAGCCAAAGGAACAGCTGTCCCACCACACAAATCAGCCCACCCACCAGAAACGCCACTACCGTATTGCGGAAGAGGGGGCGGCGTGGCTGCATGGCCTGCGCCGCCCTCTGGTACGCCCGTTGCCTCTGCTGTTCGGACTGGTTCATGGCCGGTATCCCACCTCAGACGGTGGGCTTCCGCTTACTGTTATCCACCATGAAAGCCACCTTGACGTTGGCTCGGTACTCCTGCACCTGCTGGTTGTTCACGTCAGCGGTCCAGTTGACCACTTCCACCCCGGTGATATTCTGCACCGTACGGGCTGCCTCGCTCACCGCGTTTTGCACCGCCTCCTGGAAACCATGCGGCGAGCTACCGACCAGTTCTAAAACCTTGACCACGGGCATGTTCACTACCTCCCCCTCGTACGCCACGGGTTTTGCGGTCTTAGTTTGGTTCTCGCATTTCGCCGCTATGCGATCCCAGCAGCACCCGTAGTCTGGTTAAAGCTTTATGTTCCAGGCGCGATACCTGGGGCTGAGAGATGCCGAGCTTCTGAGCCATCTCTAGCTGAGAGTATCCCTGCAGGTAACGTCCCTCGATGACTGTTCTCTCCCGTGCTTCCAACTGGGCCAGGGCCAAGTGCAACCCCACCACCTCGTCTTGGTCGGTAGACACTCCAAACGACCACTGCCCTTCGCGACCAGCTTCTTCCAGATAGCGGGGGCTACCGAAAGCTTCCTCCGCCGCCACCAGATCGGCGCCATCCACTCCCAGCCTATCCGCCACCTCGGCCATGGCCGGTTCTTCCCCGCGCTGCGCCCTCATTTCTGCACGTACACGACGGGCTGCCAGCACCATTTCCCAGGCCGAGCGCGGTATCTTCACCGGCCGCCCTTCCCGCAAGAGCCTTTTCATTTCGCCAAGGATGACGGGCACGGCATAAGTGGAAAAGGCGGTACCCAAAGACGGATCGTAATTGCGGGATGCCTTGAGGAGCCCAAGACAGCCCGCCTGGAATAGGTCTTCTTTCTCTACCCCTGAGGAGGCAAGGCGTCGCACCAACGACCACACCAGGGGGAAGTGCCGGGAGATGCTTTCCTGGCCCCGCTCCACGGTTAACCCGCTTTCCGGGCTGGCAACTTGGTCATGCGGATCTTCGTTCCGGCACCGGCCGCCGACTCGACTTCCACAGCATCCATGAAGGACTCCATGAAGGTAAAGCCCAGCCCCATGCGTTCTGGTTCGGTGGTAAAGGAAGCTTGCCGGGCTCGCTGTATGTCGGGAATACCTACCCCCTTATCCTCGACCTCCACCCGCAAGGCTTGGTCCCTGAACTCCGCCCGAACCCGCACCGGGCCGGGGCCATTCCGGTAGGCGTGCACCACCGCGTTGGTGACCGCTTCCGATATGGCCACTTTGATCTCTTCCAACTCCCCCCAGGTGAATTCGAGTTGGGCTGCAAACGACGCTACCGCCACCCGCGCTACCCCCACATTGGCGGGAAGGGAGAGAAACTCCAGTACTACGTAGTTGGCGGTTTGCTCGCCCATCATCCCACCTCCTGCAGGGCGTCAATGGCTTTCCGCTCGGAATCATACAGGGGGATCAACTCCCCTACCCCAGACAACTCCAGAACCGTCTTCACCCGTCCGGTGGCACCTGCCGTAACCATGCGCACTCCTCGCTCCTGCAACCGGCGGAAGCGCCCGAGGATCACACCCAAACCGGAGCTGTCTAAGAAAGAAAGCCGGCGACAACTCAACAGCACGGCCCGCGGCCGCGTCATGCTGATTGACTCTTCCGCCCGCCTGCGGAATTCCTCCACGGTAGAAACGTCCAGCTCACCGGCCAGGCGCAGCACCAGCACCCCGTCCGCGTACTCGCTTTCTACCTCAAGCCCGCCGATCGGCAAACCCCTCACCCCTCGGGACCCTTAGTCATTCACACATCCCTGACGGTGTGAAGGTTCGCGGCGTGGGAGTATTTTCCTCCCGTTATCGGGTTAAACCACCTTTACACTCAGATAATCACTGGGGAGAGGGCACCGCCGGTGCCACCGGTTCCGCCGGCTGGCGGGGGAACGGTGTGCGAGAGAGAACCACGATATCCACACGGCGGTTTCGGCTACGGTTTTCGGGAGAGTCGTTGGGAAACATGGGCTGGAACTCCCCGTACCCGGTGGCCAGAAACCGGCTGGGAGACAACCTGTGGTTGTCTATGAAATAGCGAACCACGGAGGTAGCCCGGCGCACGGAAAGCTCCCAGTTGGTGGGGAAAAGAGCCGTGTTTATGGGTAGATCGTCGGTGGACCCTTCGACGCTTACGTAATTGGGAACCCGCCCCAGGGCCAGTGCTATGCGGTCCAGGACTCGGGCAGCATCCGGGCGAATATCCGCCTTGCCCAGGTCGAAAAGGACAGCACCATAGAGGCTGATCACCACTCCCCGCTCGGTACGGAACACAGCTGCTTGTCCTTCTAAGCCCATCTCCGCCAAAGCGGTGGCCATCTCCTCGCCCAGCGCCTGTAGGGGCTCCTTCTCGGTCTGGTTAGTGCCCTGCAGTGGTAATTCTACGTAAGAGTTCCCCGCGAAGAAGCTGCTCCGCAAGGAAGAGGCCAGCGCCTGGTAGCGGGCGGCATCCACGTTGGAGATGGCGTACAGCACAATGAAAAACGCCATCAACAAAGTGATGAGGTCAGCATAAGTCAGCAGCCAGCGCATCATGCCGGTGGCGCCGTGGTCCCCACCGTCGCCGCCCTCGCGCAACTGGCGCCGGCCGCGCGTCACGCTGCTTCCTCCTTATGTACGGGCGCAGGCCGGCCGCCTCTGACCGCACTGCGCGAGAAGACTTCGAGCTTCTCCCGCACCATGCGCGGGTTTTCCCCCGCCTGAATGGACAGTATCCCTTCCAGCATGAGTTCTTTTTCCGCCACCGACTTGCGCGCCCTGAGTTTCAACTTGGCCGCCATAGGCAGCCAGACCAGGTTTGCAGAGGCTATGCCGTAAAAGGTGGCCAAGAACGCCACCGCGATGGCGGGGCCGAGTTTGGAGGTATCCTGCAAGTTCCCCAGTACGTGCACCAATCCCATCACCGTGCCGATGATGCCCATGGTGGGGGCATAGCCACCGGCCGTCTCGAATATGCCGGCCTCGGTCAGGTACTCCCTTTCCCGTACGGCCAGGTCCGTTTCCAAAATGCTGCGCACCATTTCCGGGTCGGCACCATCTATCACCAAGTTCAACCCGCGTACCAGAAAAGGGTCGTCTTCCTGATGCACGTACTCCTGCAAGACCAAGAGGCCTTCCCGCCGTGCCTTTTCCGCGTAACCAACCAAGGTGTCTATCACTTCACCAAAGGCCGGATCCCGGCTGAAGAAAACTTGACCCAGGAGGGCCGGTACCCGGGCCAGTTCGCGCGGCGAGTAAGACATGACCGTGGCCCCCAGTGTACCTCCCAGGATGATGACGAGCGCCGATGGGTTGAGCAGGGATTGGAGCGACCCCCCTTCCATGAAGACGGATACGATTAGGGCAGCCACAGCTGCCACCAGGCCCAAACCGGTTGTTACGTCCAAGCACTCCGCCTCCCGCCGCGGCCCCCAAATTACAAAGGCCCGGGCGGAACCCGGGCCTCCGAAGCCGCCCTTCTTAGCTTTTATCGGAAGGAGAAGAAGCGGGCGATAGTTTCCTTCAGTACCCCCAGGGGCGTACTCCGCGGGATGTCGGCCGGTGCAACCAGGGGTACGCGCGCCAGCTCCTTGCCCTCCATCACCAGGGAAAGTGAACCCAACTCGTCTCCAGCCTTGACCGGGGCGGTGACGCGGTCCACTACCTGCACTACCTTTTCAACCTTATCTGCTTTATCCTTTTCTACCGTAACGGCCAAGTCTTGTCCGGCCACTGCTGCCACAGAACGGGCCACCCCCCGCAGTACCTTCGCCCGAGCCACCTCTTCGCCCTGGCGGGCCGCCACCACAGGAGCGAAACTGGCAAAGGCGTAGTTCAGTAGCTGACTACCCTCACGGAACCGGGTAGCCGGATCCGGGGCCCCCAGTATGACGGCAATGTATTCCCGACCGTCCCGGCGGGCGGAACCTACCAGGCAATACTGAGCTTTGCTGGTGTGCCCGGTCTTCAGTCCGTTGGCCCCCGGGTACGTCACCAGCAACCGGTTGCGGCTCACCAACCAGCTCTTCTTGGGTTGGTCCTGGCGAATCCAGGCTTCGCGCATAGAAGAAAGGCGCACCACTTCCGGCATGCTGAGGGCGTATCGCGACATCAAGGCCAGGTCCCTGGCTGTGGTCAGGTGCCCCTCCTCGTCCAGGCCGTGGCTATTGCGGAACTGGGTGTTGCGGCACCCGAGCTGCCGGGCCTTCTCGTTCATCAACTCCACGAAGCGCTGCTCCGACCCGGCCAGGTACTCGGCCACCGCCACCGCGGCGTCGTTGGCCGACCCAATGGCTACTGCCAACAGCAGGTCGCCAAACGGCATTTCCTCCCCCGGCTCGAGCCATATCTCCGATCCACCCATCTCCCAGGCGTTTTCACTGGCCACCACGTTGTCTTCCGGTTTCACTTTGCCCTTCTCCAGGGCTTCACAGGCCAGAGCCAGGGTCATGATCTTGGTCAGACTGGCCGGGGGCCACTGTTTGTCCGCATCCTTCGACCAGAGTATCTGTCCGGTGACGCTGTCCATGAGGACGGCCGCCTCGGACTTCAGGGGAAAGTCGATCTGTACCGCTGGCAGGGCTTCGGGCGTAGCCTCGGCAGCGGCGCCCCCTTCGGCCGGGGGACCATCTGCCCTCACCGTAGGTGCGGTTGGCACCAACGTCATAACCAAAGCCAGGGCGGCTACCATGGCAGTCGCCATAAGGCGAGGCAAGCGACAATACACGAGCAAACCCTCCCCTTCGCCGCTTTTCCCTAGCTTGCCCGTCCCTTCGGGCACCTACACAACCGCGGAGTGCGCCCCCGGAAACCCGGGCTCTGTCCCGCCCGTCGGCTGCAGGGGCGGCAACAAGGAAGGAGCCCGTACTGTGGTCTCGTAATCCACGCCCAGGGCGGCGGCCAGCGTGGCCGCCACGTGAGCGAAACTGTCCCTACGTCCCACGTCCCTGCCCGCCAACCCGCTTGCCCCCGGAGCTCCGTCCGTGATCAAGACGGGCACTGCCTCCCGTGAGTGGTCGGTACTGGGCGTGGTCGGATCGCAGCCGTGATCCGCGGTAACGATCAGCAAATCATGGCCCGAAAGGCCAGGCAGGAATCGCCCCAACCAGGAGTCCAGCTCCTCTAGGGCGCGGGCATACCCACCCGGATCGTTGCGGTGGCCGTACAGCATGTCGAAATCCACCAGATTGGCCACCACCAGACCGCGGTGCAGCTGCCCCCATTCCTGTTCCAGCGCGGAAAGAATGGCCGGGTTACCACTTGCGGGGATGTGCCGGCCGATGCCCCGGCCGTCGTAGATGTCCCGCACCTTACCGATGGCCACCACGGGGAGGCCGGCGTCCAGCAATGCCTCCAGCACCGTACGTCCCGGGGGAGGTAGGGCCCAATCGTGCCTCCCCGAGGTGCGCCAGAATTTACCCCGTTCCCCGGCAAAGGGACGGGCGATGACCCTCCCCACCCGGTAGCCGCTCCTGTCCAGCAAGGCCCTGCCCTTTTCGCACCAGCTATATAGCTCGTCTGGCGGAACCACTTTCTCGTGAGCGGCCAACTGAAATACGCTATCGGCAGACGTGTACAGAATCGGGAAACCGGTGCGGAGGTGTTCATCCCCCAGGCGAGTTATGATCTCCGTACCCGATGCGGGCACATTTCCCAACACCCGCCGACCGATTGCCGCCTGGAATTCCTCTACCAGCGCCGTGGGGAATCCCTCGGGAAACGTGTCCAGGGGCCGGTCGATCGCCACCCCGGCCAACTCCCAGTGTCCGATCATAGTCTCCTTACCCGGAGACCTCGGGACCAGGACCCCCCAGCTTGCCCGGATCTGGTCGGGAGCCACTACCTCTGCTCCCCACACGTGCGTGCATCGGGTCAGACCCAACCGAGCCAGCCACGGGATGGCTAACCCTCCTACGACTCGGGAAAGATTCCCCAGGGTGTTGGCCCCTTCATCCCCGTAAAGATCGGCGTCGGGGAGGGCCCCGACGCCCAGACCGTCTATCACCAGTAAGATGGCTCGGCGGTACCTCATCTGGCCCGAGGGTGAGCCCTCTCGTACACCTCCTTGAGACGCCCCTTGGTTACCTGGGTGTATATCTGCGTCGTGGAGATATCGGCATGCCCCAGCATCTCCTGCACCGAGCGCAGGTCGGCCCCGTTTTCTAGCAGGTGGGTGGCAAAGGAGTGGCGCAGGGTATGGGGGGTGATCTCTTTATCGATGTGAGCGTCCCGGGCATACTTTTTCACTATTTTCCAGAATCCCTGCCTGGTCAAGCGTCGTCCCTGGTGGTTCACGAAGAGAGTGTTGTCCGAAGGCCGGGACAGCAGGCGCGGACGGGCGTGCAGCAGGTAATCCCGCAAAGCCCTGACGGCCATGCCGCCCAGAGGAATGATACGCTCTTTGCCTCCTTTCCCGAAACACCGAAGGTACTGGAGTTGTAAGTTGGCGTCTTCCACCCTTAGGTTGATTAGTTCTGACACCCGCATGCCGGTGGCGTAAAGAACCTCTAACATGGCCCGGTCGCGAACGCCGGCCGGAGAATTCCCATCTGGCTGCTGCAAGAGCTGCTCCACTTCGCGTACGCTGAGTACGCGCGGGAGCTTGCGTTGCAGCTTGGGAGACTCGAGGTTGGCCGTGGGATCCGAACTGATAAAGCTCTCCCTCATCATGAACTGGTAGAATGCCCGCAATGCCGCCAGCCGCCGGGCTACAGTAGCGGTGGCCCTCCCTTGCTTCTGTAACCAAAGCAGATATGCGACTATAGTGGCCCGGGAAGCGCTCATTAAGTTACTTCCGGAGTCACGTAGGTACTGTTGATACTGGCCTAGATCCCGACCGTAAGATTCGAGGGTGTTCGAAGAAAGCCCCTTCTCAGTCCGCAGATAGTCCACAAAGCGGGAGATAAGTTCGGGTTCCGGCACCGGCACCACCTTCCCGGTTCGCCTCCGGCTGGGCGATAGGCCAGCTAATTCCGCGCCTTCCCTATTCTGTGTGGGCAAGGAAATTCCTTTCTGTCTTGCCACCTGTAGCCTCTCCCCGTAGCAGCATTCTTATCCAATAGTATAGTTATGTATTCCCTCTGCCGCCTAGAACACCCGCGGACCGCTTCGCATATTCTGTCAACCGAAGGGGGAGGAGGTGACAGAGGTGGAAGTCAAGGCTCCCGAGATTGGCATTTGGTGGAGATGGGTATTCATCCTGGCAGTCTTCGTCATCGCCGTCCTCGTCATCTGGTTCTGACGCCAGCCACAATGCTAGCCTCGACGCACGATGCCGGCCGGACCAGTTCCGGCCGGCATCCAGCTATTGTTTGGAATGGTGCCATTATATAGACTTCTAGCAGCAGATGGTTATGCGGCCTTGTCCAGGCAGGAATTCGCCTACCAGGGACGAATATCGGTGGCAATATGCACTGGAATGGCTCTGTGCCACTGGCCGAGCCACCAGGATCGGAGGTGTTGAGATTGACCTATAGCAATGGCATGGGGGCCACCGAAGCTACCCTCACCAGGCGACGCCTGAAAACTGACTACTGCCCTTACAGTGGCATGTGTGCCACCTGCCTGGATGGATGCGTCGGGTTTTGCGAAGTGGGTAAATCGGCCATCCGCGGGCGCGAGGTCCTATACCCACAGCCGTTCGGCCGCATTTCCGCAGCTTCCCAAAAGGATTATCCTGTGGATTTCTCCCACTTCAACATCATGGGCAGCGTAGTGGGAGCCCACGGGATAGAACCCGACAGCGACAAGGCTATCTTCCCTTCTGTGGACCTCGCCACCCGCTTGGGGAGGGACGATGGCATCCAACTGAAGCTGCCCGTGTTTATCGGAGCTCTGGGTTCCACTCACATCGCCGAAGAGAACTGGGATCACCTGGCTGCCGGAGCTGCCATCTCGGGCGTCGGCCTGGTCATCGGGGAAAACGTGTGTGCCATGGATCCTCGGGTGGAAATCCGGGAGGGACGGGTGGTGCGTTCTCCCGAGCTGGCCCGGCGGGTGAACACCTTCCGGCAGTGGGAACAGGGGTACGGATTCGTAGCCGTACAGGCCAACGTAGAGGATACTGCCCTGGGCGTGCAGGAATACGCCATCGCCGAGCTCGGGGTAACCGCGGTTGAAATCAAGTGGGGTCAGGGAGCTAAGGACATCGGCGGGGAGGTGAAGCTACCGGGCCTCGACCGCGCCCTCGACCTCAAGCGC